>Ga0316204_10001792_pt1 | contig 54467 bp, 34 predicted proteins | sample 6monrhotite_MG_2_FD_205661 | JGI IMG/M metagenome (GOLD analysis project Ga0316204, IMG submission 205661) | Microbial mat bacterial communities from mineral coupon in-situ incubated in ocean water Damariscotta River, Maine, United States -... | ecosystem: Environmental > Aquatic > Marine >... | reverse complement strand
ACACATATCATACAATATAATCATTTTTAATTACCCAATTATCAAATATCACCTGCACTATATGGACATTTCGTAGACATGTGATATAACAATGAAGATTGCTATGAAAAAGCGCGTTATCAAAACTACTTTTTAGAACATAAAAAAGCCCTGACGGCAACCGTCAGGGCTTTTTACTATAGTCTGTTCTAGATTTGCTTAGTACAGGAAGTTCAGTGCAGTTACGTCATTGGCATTGAAGTCTACGGCCGGGCCGCAAGCTTGCATCCATGAAGAAGCATCAGAACCTGTTGGGGTACCTGGAATGTAGATAGCACCTACCCCAGCACTGCCTTCGTTGGTGTTAGAACCACAGCTTACACGAGTAGCGTAGTCAGTGTGACGGAAACCAATGGTATGGCCTACTTCATGTGCCATTACACCACGAATCTCATTCAGTGAAGGTCCCAGGTTGTCGATCCAGTAAGTGTTAAGGCCAAAGCCATTAGCAGGGTCACCGGAAGCAGTTGGGAAACCAGCTGCAATACCCAAGGTGATAAAGCCTCTTCTAGGACGCTCTCTGAAAGCAGTGATCAAAATGTCTGCATCAGTATTGTAGGTCTTCTTCTTACCTTTTCCTGAAACAGTCACTGAAGTTTCAACGAAAGTAAGGTTCAGATTCTCTGCATTGTACTGAGCCACCATGTCGGTTAGTGCAGTTTGAACAATTGAAGAAAACGCGGGGTCGATACCTACCTTGATGGTTCTGGGCGTACCAGATACCAGGTTGGTAGTACGGTAGTGTTCTGTGTCACCAATGTGATCAGTAGCACTCATGTCCGCCAACTCAGCAGGAGTAATGAACAGATCGTATTCCACCAGGTAACCATCTTGTCCATTAAAATTCCACTTGAAAGCTTCTTCGGGATTGAAACCAGCATCTTGTAATTGAAGCTTCACCGCTTCAGATACTTCTTCCAATTCTAAATCTACTGGTACTTCTTCGGTAGTTTCCTGACACGCAGTAAACACCATTGCAAATGCCGCTGTTAAACAGAGCGTAGCAAATACTCTTCTCATAATTTAATATTGATAATAAGGTTGAACTTAACCGTCCCGGGAGGGTATTTAAAAAGTCGACTGACGAATATATCAGAACAATCTACTTTGTCAAAATTCTTTTACAAAATATTTGTTAAGTCAAATATGTACATACAGAATAATGCATTTCACAGCAGTGGGATTGTATCGAATTACAATAGACTTATTAAATCATATCAAATACTGAAATACCCAAATAATCCTGGCTTTTCCCCCGGACTACTTGTTGTGGAAATGGTTATTTCCTGAAACGTTTGTATCCCAGCTACTTTGAGGCTCAAACCCTGATCAACTATTAAAAATTGCCCCAACTCTCAACCTTCTACGTTTGCAGCCCTCCGGGTAATTCCCCAAATTGAGAATGCTAAACAATACCGCGTGGAACAACCACGCATTCACGCTTACGCAAGTGTGCGTGGTTTTTTATTATTTCAAATCTAAGATAACCCCTTACCCTGTGGGTGCATTGTAATGGTGCACCCAACTTGAAGCCACGCGCGGATTGTTTAGCAACAGGTAGTAAGGGGCTTTTTGTTATGCTAAACAATCCAAAAATCACAAAGAAGGAGCTGCTCGCAGAGCTGTGCAGGCTCCAAAGAGAAAATGCCCATTTGAAGATGGTGCACAAGTTGAATGATGGCCTCTTTAAAATGCAGGAGCACCGCCTGGAGTTTTACCAGGTGATGACGGGCCTCACAGCCCAGGAACAGGCATGTCTGGTGCCCATGGCCCATTTTCTAAGCCGCCTGGCCAAGTGCCTACTTCTTCAGGATAAGCCGACCGAGGCTTAGCGTACTTAATTACATACCGAAGGACACCTTCCCTTGTAGGGAATGTGTCCTTGGAATCTACTGGTTCTAACCAGAGGATTGCTTCGTCCTTCGTGCTCGCAATGACGAGATTTACTGTTTTTCAGAAGGTGTTCTTTGGCCCATTTTCTAAGCCGACTGGCCAAGTGCCCACTGCTTCAGGATAAGCCGACCGAGGCTCAGCGTACTTAATTACATACCGAAGGACACCTTCCCTTGTAAGGAAGGTGTCCTTGGAGGATTTACCAGGCGTAGTTTGAGATCAACCTGCTTTTCAGCATAGGTTGGCCAGTTGAGAGCTGCGGTACCACTGATTTATTTACTTTTCTTTTGATCCTCCAAAAGAAAAGGAGGCCAACATCAAAACCATCGGTCGGACAGTGTGCTGTTAGTTTGATGGCCAGCCGATGGTCACACTGACGTTGGATCCCAGCCGCACCGTTCTCGACTGACCTCCAGAGTCTTTCAATAAATCTTTGAAGTCAGAACTCAGCCCTCTGCTCAAAGGAGGGTGGACTTTGCCAAAATCTGTGCGAAATGCAAAGCATTCAATGCCGCCTTCAGATTCAATCAAATGCATTAATTGCTATTGGGTTTGCCCGGGCTAGGGCCGACCTGCGGGTAAAAACCCAATAGTACTTGTGATTTTGGCTTGGGTTCCTGCCTGACGGCAGGCAGGTTGCGTCACTTTTTGCCAAGAAAAAGTGACAAACAAAAGTGTCCTTGGAGTCTACTGGTTCTAACCAGGAGATTGCTTCGTCCTTCGTGCTCGCAAAGACGAGATTTACCGGAAGGTGTCCTTAAAACCAAAAAAGCCCTGACGTTTCCGCCAGGGCTCTATTGTTAGTAGTATCAACCCCATACTAACTACCGCATGCCTCGCAGGCATCCGGGTTATCTAAAGAGCAGGCCATGTCGGCTGCGTTCTGCTCTATCTCTTTTGCAGTAGGTGTACTAGCTGCTTTCTTGTCTACCGTAAACTGGATGGCATCCACTGCCGCTCTTGATCTCAGGTAGTACATGCCGGTCTTCAGACCTTTCTTCCAGGCATAGAAATGCATGGATGACATTTTACCGAAGTTAGGATCCTGAATGTGTATGTTCAAGCTCTGCGACTGGCAGATGTATGCTCCCCTGTCGGCCGACATGTCAATGATGGCCTTTTGAGAAATCTCCCAAACCGTTTTGTACAGCTCTTTTACGTCTTCTGGTATTCCAGGAATGGCTTGAATCGATCCCTTTGCAGCGATCAGCTTGTTCTTCATGTCCTCATTCCAAAGTCCCAGTTTGATCAGGTCTTTCATCAGGTGTTTGTTCACCACAATGAATTCTCCTGAAAGGGTTCTTCTGGTATAGATGTTTGAGGTATAAGGCTCGAAGCACTCATTGTTACCCAAAATCTGAGAAGTAGAAGCAGTAGGCATTGGCGCTACCAACAGTGAGTTACGCACTCCATGCTTTTTCACCTCTTTCTTCAGGCTGTCCCAGTCCCACATACCACTGTCGGGAGTCACTCCCCACATATCAAACTGGAAGATGCCTTTTGATACCGGAGAGCCTTTGAAGGTTTCGTAGGTACCATCAATGATCGCCTCATCCTTAGAAGCCGTCATGGCTGCAAAGTAGATGGTCTCAAAGATGTCTTTGTTCAACTTCCTGGCTGCTTCCGATTCGAAAGGCATGCCCATCAATATGAATGCATCGGCCAGACCTTGCACACCCAGTCCGATAGGTCTGTGGCGCATGTTCGAAGTCTTGGCTTCTTTTACCGGGTAGTAGTTCACGTCAATTACCCTGTTCAGGTTCTTGGTGGCTACGTAGGTTACATCATACAGCTTCTTGAAGTCGTACTCACCAGTCTCTTCATTCACGTACTTAGGCAGTGCTATAGAGGCCAGGTTACACACGGCTACCTCTTCCGGAGAAGTGTACTCCAAAATCTCAGTACAGAGGTTTGAAGACTTAATGGTACCCAGGTTTTTCTGGTTCGACTTCTTATTGGCAGCATCCTTATACAGCATATAGGGAGTACCAGTCTCAATTTGCGCTTCCAGTACTTCAAACCACAGGTCTTGTGCTTTTACAGTTCTGCGGCCTTTGCCTTCGCGCTCGTATTTTTCATAAAGTTTTTCGAAGTCATCGCCATAAGCTTCCGCCAGGCCTGGTGCTTCATTAGGGCAGAAGAGCGTCCACTCTTCATTGTTCTCTACCCTTTTCATAAAGAGGTCAGAGATCCACAGTGCGTAGAAGAGGTCTCTTGCACGCATTTCTTCTTTACCGTGGTTCTTTTTCAAATCCAGGAAGTCGAAGATATCGTCATGCCATGGCTCCATGTAGATGGCGAAAGAACCTTTGCGCTTTCCTCCACCCTGGTCTACATAACGGGCAGTCATGTCGAAGTTACGCAGCATAGGTACCACGCCATTAGACACGCCTCCTGTGCCTTTGATGTACGAACCTTTCGCTCTCACATTGTGAATGCTAAGGCCTATACCACCAGCAGACTGAGAAATTTTAGCACACTGCTTCAGAGTATCGTAAATACCATCGATGCTATCGTCTTTCATGGTGAGCAGAAAGCAAGACGAAAGCTGTGGCTTAGGCGTACCCGCATTGAACAAGGTAGGCGTAGCATGGGTAAACCACTTTTCAGAAAGCAGGTTGTAGGTTTCTATCACCTGCTCAATGTTGTCGGCATGAATACCCACCGCTACACGCATGAGCATGTGCTGAGGGCGCTCTACAATCTTACCATCAATTTTCATGAGGTAAGAGCGCTCCAGGGTTTTAAAGCCGAAGTAGTCGTAGCTGAAGTCACGATCATAAATGATGGTGCTGTCCAGCGTAGCGGCATTGGCTTTGATGATGCCGTAAGTTTCTTTTGATACCAACGGGGCATTTTGACCAGTCTTAGGGTCTACATAAGTGTAGAGCCTTTTCATGGTACTTGAAAATGACTTGGAGGTAGTTTTGTGCAGGTTAGATATGGCGATTCTCGCGGCCAGTTTGGCGTAGTCTGGGTGACTCACCGTCATGGTAGCGGCAATCTCTGCAGCAAGGTTATCGAGGTCTTGGGTGCTCACGCCATCGTACAGTCCTTCGATTACTTTTTTAGCTACATCAATAGGCTCTACAAAACCGGAGTCTAGGCCGTAGGAAAGCTTATCTATCCTAGCGGTAATTTTGTCGAACTTGACAGACTCTCGTCTGCCATCTCTTTTTACTACTAACATATTTATGGGGTTTGGGGGTTGTTCTTTTTAATTAAATGGGCCTAAGTCTAAAAATCTTCGTCAAGACTAAACTTGTGCGCATTTGCATCATCGCCTTCTTTCATCACGCCAGCTTTCTGGTATTCTCCTACTCGCTTCTCAAAGAAGTTGGTCTTTCCTTGCAGAGAGATCATTTCCATAAAGTCGAATGGGTTGGTAGAGTTAAACTCCTTTTCGCAGTTCAATTCAACCAGCAGACGGTCGGTGACAAATTCAAGGTACTGAGCCATGAGGTCAGAGTTCATACCGATGAGGCGTACAGGCAACGATTCGGTAATGAATTCTCTTTCGATATCAAGGGCATCCAAAATGATTTCTCTGATACGTTCTTTAGACACACCAACATTCAGGTGCTCGTTGTGCAAGTGTACAGCAAAATCGCAGTGCAGTCCTTCATCTCTCGAGATCAACTCGTTTGAGAAGGTAAGCCCTGGCATGATGCCTCTTTTCTTGAGCCAGAAGATGGAGCAGAAACTACCTGAGAAGAAGATACCTTCTACGGCAGCAAAGGCAATGAGCCTTTCGGCAAAGCTTGGAGAATCGATCCAACGCAGTGCCCACTCTGCTTTTTTCTTAATGGCATCGAAAGTTTCAATGGCATTAAAAAGCTTATCAGCCTCTTTGGGGTCTTTGATGTAAGTATCGATGAGCAGCGAGTAGGTTTCAGAATGGATGTTTTCCATCATGATCTGGAAGCCATAGAAGAACTTGGCTTCTGTGTACTGCACCTCATTCACAAAGTTCTCGGCCAGGTTTTCATTCACAATGCCATCAGAGGCTGCAAAAAAGGCCAAAATGTGTTTAATGAAGTAGCGCTCGTCATCGTTGAGCTTTTCGGTCCAGTCGGTAAGGTCCTGGTGAAGGTCAATCTCTTCAGCAGTCCAAAAACTGGCTTCCGCCTTTTTGTAGTATTGCCAAATGTCGTCATGTTGAATAGGGAACAGCACGAAGCGGTTCTTATTTTCTTTCAACAATGGCTCCGCTACCGCAGTAGTTAGCTCGCTCATCTCTTACTTTTATTAATTGGGGTTGATAAACAGGTTCATCATGGACAACCTCGCGATCATCCTTAAAAACGTCAAATACGCTCCTGAGAGTGTCTTTGAGCTACCTGAATAATTCAGGGTCTTCTGCTCAACATATTGATACTCTTGGGAGTAACTGTTGAACTTAAAGAATAGGTTGTTTTTTTGGGTGAGAACCGTCAACAAATATTGGAAAAAGCCGCCATAAAATCAACGGCACTTGTTGATGGAAATCGATTTCCGTGATAGGTCAGAAATCATGTATAAGGTATTGAAAAAAAATGACTTAGCCCAATCATTCTTGATCAATACTTCTGCGTAAACCTTCGATATGAAAGGGTAAAAAAATGTGAAAATTTAATATTGGAATTCAGCTTGCATTTATGGTTTTAATTTGGTTTGTTTTTCGCAATCATTCCGCTATCTTTGCAGTCCGTTTTTGAAAAAACATTCAAAATGTACGCAATTGTAGATATAGCAGGTAAGCAGTTCAAAGTAACGCAAGACCAATTCGTTTACGCTCCATTGATGGAGGGCGAAGAGGGCGCTTCCGTAGAATTCGACAAAGTGTTGTTGTTAGACAACGATGGAAATGTCGAGGTAGGTGCACCGACCGTAAAGGGTGCAAAAGTTTCCGGTAAAATTATCGGACATGTAAGAGGCGACAAAGTGATCGTATTCAAGAAGAAGAGAAGGAAGGGATACAAGAAGAAGAATGGTCACCGTCAGGATTTCACAAAAGTATTGATTGAAAACATCGCTAAATAATTAAGAACCATGGCACATAAGAAAGGAGCAGGTAGTTCTAATAACGGTCGCGAATCACAAAGTAAGCGACTGGGTGTTAAGATTTATGGTGGCCAGGCTGCTATTGCCGGCAACATCATTGTAAGACAAAGAGGAACCGCACACCACCCTGGTAAGAACGTAGGGATGGGTAAAGACCACACACTGTTTGCATTGACAGATGGTGTTGTTGAGTTTAAAAAAGGAAGACAAGACAGGTCTTTTGTTTCTGTTACTCCATTTGAAGTAGAAGCTGAAGCATAAGATTAGCTTATAAAGAATTTGAAACCCTGATCCCGAGTATTCGGAATCAGGGTTTTTTGTTTAAGGCTATCTCAAAAGTGGTTGGTCTCCACTGGAGGCTCGCAGTCAAACCAGGGTATCACTTCACTGCCTTCGTGATGACGGAATGTATTACTTTTGAGATGGCCTTTTCATATGCGTAAATATTCCCTTTTCTTCTTCTTACTCCTCGTATCCTCCTGCCACCCTAAGTTGGCCAACCAACCCGTGGGAGATGCAGTGGGTGAATGGACGGTCAAGGCGGGCCAAATCATTCCTGCCAACAAGCCCAATGACCAGGTGGCTCAAAAGTATTGGCAAAACGTAAACCAGCTATTACCGGCCGACAGCCTGGCCAAGTATGTCTCCTCATTGCGTCTCTATACCGATGGCCCTGAGGAAGACCTGGCCGGCATGGTGCAGATTGATGACTATTTCTGGCAATTGGACCTGGACACGACCGATGTCAATTTTGAGCGCACCGACTCGGCTTATGTGCTGGAGTATCATCATACGCTGATTCACGAATTTGGCCATCTGCTAAGCCTCAATGCCAGCCAGATTGAGCCCACAGAGGATGAATATCAGGATGAGACCAAAGGCTACCTTACCTCAGAAGGTTATGCCCGGCCTAACAGCTATCTGGCCAAATTTGTAGCCCAGTTCTGGAACGGCAATCTGCTGTTTGAATGGGATGAGGCGGTCGGCACCAAAAGTGCAAGGAAACGAGAGAAAAGGCTTTTCGATTACTATTTCAAATACCCCGAACGATTTGCCTCTGCTTATGCTGCCGAGGCCCCTGAAGAAGACCTGGCAGAGGCCTGGACCTTCTTTGTACTTGGCCACCAGCCAAAGGGCGACACGGTGAAGGAACGGAAGGTAAGGTTCTTTTCAGGCTTTCCGGAGCTGGTCCGGCTCAGGAACGACATCAGGGCTAGGCTGCCTTTTATTCCGCTGGCTTATCTGGAACGGTTTGAACCGTATTAGGAGCAATTGGACTTTTAAGGCGAATATTACTTCAGCGACTTTAACAACTCAAGCAAGGCCTGATCATATTTGGCATATTTGGCCTTGGTCTTTTTATCGTCAAGGGCAAGGCGTTTCTCTATCAGGTCAATGTTGAATGGGTTGAGCCGAATTGCCGTGTTTAAAGCCTGAGCTGCCTTTTTGGTTTTCCCCTCTTTTATCAGGGCATCATATTTACCTATAGACACCAGGTACAGCCCATACAGGTTGCTATTCTCTTTCAACGCTTCCTTGTCCAGGCCCAGCGGATCTACTTCATCAAATACAGTTTGGGAATGTAAGCCTGAAACCTGAATAGGGTCCAGGAAAAGCGTTTGCTTCAAGACCTGATAATCGTCAAGCACCAACCTTAGTGTTTGCCCAATAGGTTCATTGGGAGCAATGAAAAAGGGTATTATCTTATAAAAAGGTTTTTGGGTAGGTCGCCAATTAAAGTCCATAAATTTCAAAGCCTTCTCTAAGCCATTAGAAACAGGTGAGTCAAAGGAGTTGAGTAGTCGCGTGCTAACATTACCCTCAGCATCGCTTTTTATCTCAACTAACAATACCCCATCTGTCTTTGAGAGGTATTGGGCATTTGGTACCTGGAAATAGACCATGAGGTGCTTCGAAAAAGCAGTATGCCCTCCTTCATAAAGCTTTTCAAAAGTATTGACGGTATTCTTGCCTTCTTCTAAATCTACTTTCTGAGAACCAGCAAAATAGGCCCGGTTGGTATCATAAGAATCGAGTGGCTTATAAGTGGCTACAAAGTCGTTGAGCAGATGCGCATCATAGACTTGATAGTCATTCACCTCAAGCGCTTTCTCCAGCTGAATTCGCTTCATCAGGTATTCTTTTTTCAGAGGATTGTAGCGGATCAGCTTGTTCAAAAGCTGGTAGGCAATTTCTGTCTTTCCTGCAGCCAGCGATTTCTCATAGGCAGCTTGAGTACGTATGTACATGGTTTTGATTCTCTCAGAAGCTTCTTCTTCACTGGCATTTTCCAGGTCAAAGTCTTCTGGTATCCGCTTCGACTTGATGAGTACAAATAACTGCTGATACTTAAAGGGCAGTGCGACAGGCAATGGAGGCAGGTCGCCTTCAAGGGTTTGTGGATAGTAAGGTAGCAGCGAAAAGATAATCGGCTGATAAACCGTGTACTTCCCAGGGATTTTGAATTTCCACTTCGATCGGGTAGCCTGGACGGTGGCTTTAATACCTGCCTCAATGCGCTCATCCAGCTTGGTAAAAAACCTAACTTCAATGTCAGGCTTTTCGGTGTCTATGGTGAATTTGAAAAGTAAAAGCCCTTCTATTTGGTCTTTATAAGAGTTTTTTGGGAAATCCAGGTTTTGCTCGAAGTAATCTGTATAGCCCGCATTTCCGCCTTCAAAGACCGCATCGATCAGGTCTTTGGAAACAAAGTCTGGGGCTTCCTGTGCATGGAGAACATGGCTAATAAAAACCAATAAGAATACTGAAAACCAGCGATTTAGGTATTGACTGACACTCATATGCTGCAATATAAAATGAGTGAAGGAATCGGCCAAAAAAGTAGAAGTAAGGACCTCACTCCTAATTGGCTCTGCTGTTCACTTTTTTTGACAACCTCTGATTCTCAAATACTGCAAAGTGTGTTTCTGACTGATTGGCCACCCGAAAACCGGTTATCTCTGAAAAGGAAAAGCTGTTTTCGGGTCTGAACCTTCGGTCATTCCGATAAACTGAATCCAGCACTTGGAATGCTTCCTTTTCCATAGCGTTTAAGCCAAATTCATGACTACCATCGGTCACGGCAATGAAAGAACTGGCTATTTCCAGGTGTCCTTTAGCATCTGAAGTGAATTGATGCTTGGTAGGAATTTTCATACAATTAATCCCCATCACAAATTGCCCCTTGAGGGAAGACTCCTCCAGAAAGTTGACGTAAAAGGCATAGCAGCCACAACAACCCGACTCCATTCTATAGATTTCATACTCCCTCTTCGCATCTAAAGGCGTATTCAGCAGCATGAAATGCGTAGAACCGCATGAACTGAGCAGGATCAGTAAGGGGAGGCATCGCAGCATAAGCAACTTCTTCATAATCAAAATTGATTGGATAAAGTCACCTGTTTTAGTCTTACTTTTTCTTCTCATCCGTTGAACGACCAAAGATAGCTAGCATTTTCACCTGGCTAATAGCACACCTTAGAAAGTATACTGTCTCACCAGGTATGGGTTACAATTTTCGTGAAAAGGACTCCCTCCTGTTGAAGGAATGCATCCTTTTGACTTAAATATTAGAAAGGGCTTCCAGGAAAGTACGCAGCGTTTGGGGCCTGATGAGCAAAGTAAACACTACCCCATATATGGCCCCAAAGAGGTGAGCATCATGGTTGATGTTGTCGACATTGCGCTTGCTCATGATCACGGAATAGGCAATGAACAAAGCACCCAGCAAATAGCCCGGCAAGCAGAGAATGCCATACAGACACAAGTCTTGTAGCGGATCGAACAGCACAAAGGCCAGCACAAGTGCAGAGACGCCTCCTGAAGCTCCCAAACTGTTGTAGTGAGGCTGGTCCTTGTACTTGAGCATGGTGGGGATATTGGCCACCACAATGGCCGTGACAAAAAACACCACATACAGTAATATGCCTGCTCCTTTGAATGAATAATCGAAAATTTGCTCAATGGCCAGCCCAAAGAAATAGAGCGTGAGCAGGTTCAGGAAGAGGTGCATGGAGTTGTTGTGCACAAAGCCTGAAGTAAGCAGGCGGTAGTACTGCTTTTGATGAACTACAGTATGCGGATTGAGCATGAGCCGGGCATGTAGCTCAGGCTTTTGCCAGGCGACATAGGTCACCAGACCTATGATGATCATCAGGCCGTATGTAACTTCCATTTATTTCTCTCGGTCTATCAAGTACCTGGTAAAATCAGTCAATGCGTCTTTTCTGCCAGGAGCTGTTTCCAGTTTTTCCAGGGCTTCAAAGCCTTTGAAAAACCATTGGTTGATCTTTTCTCTGGTAAGCTCACCTATGCCTATCTCATCGTAAATAGCAGTAACAGCCGCCACTTTTTCTGTCTTATCAAAGCTGGTGGCTGCCAGCCAGTGATCCAGCCTGGCTTTCTGATCATCATTGGCCAGTTCCAGGGCTTTTAGCAGTAGAAAGGTCTTCTTATTGGCTATGATGTCGCCACCTACTTGTTTGCCAAACTTGGCCTGGTCAGCATAGACATCCAGCAGATCATCTTTCAGCTGAAAGCCAATGCCAATAGACACCCCAAACTCATAAAGTGAGTCGGCCTGTTCAGACTTAGCACCTGCCAGCATGGCGCCCAGTTTAAGGCTAAAGCCCAACAGTACGGCCGTCTTCAGGCGGATCATGTTGATGTAGGTTTCCTCTGCTACCGTGGGCAGGGTCTCGAAATTCATATCGAACTGCTGTCCCTCACATACGCCAGCCGCACAGGCATTGAAGTCTTTTAAGATGGCCCTAAGGTCGCCAGGTGCGTCCATGAGCAGGTCATAGGCCTGCACCAGCATTACATCACCAGAAAGGATGGCTGTATTGGCGTCCCACTTTTCATGCACCGTGGCTTTGCCCCTTCTTAAGGGTGCCTCGTCCATAATGTCGTCATGCATGAGGGTAAAGTTGTGGAAGACCTCTACTGCTATGGCCTGATCGATTACCTTATCAGGGTCGTTTTTGAAAAGCTCATAGGCCAGCATGACCAGCAGTGGGCGCATGCGCTTGCCTCCCAGCGACATGATGTAGCGAATGGGTTCGTAGAGTTCATCGGGCTCGGCCCCATATTTCAGTGTGTTGATCCTTTCGTTGATGAGCGAGATGCGCTCAAGCAGGTCTTTATTCATCTTCCAGCGTTAAATCAATCGTGCGCCTGTCAATGTCGGTAGCCTTTACGCTCACCTTCACGCCATCGCCCAGGGTAATCATGCGTTTATTTCTTCTACCTATTACCCTGTAGTTTTGTTCATCAAATTCGTAATAATCGTCACCTAAATCAGAAATCCGCACCATGCCTTCGCACTTGGTTTCAGTTATTTCCACATAGATGCCCCATTCGGTTACGCCACTTACAATGCCATCAAACACTTTGTCTTCCACCATCGACATGAACTCTACCTGCTTGTATTTGATAGAGGCACGCTCGGCATCAGCTGCGCGCTTTTCACGCTCTGAAGCATGCAGGCAAAGCTGCTCGTACTCATCCCTGTCTACTGACTTACCACCATCCAGGTAGTGCTGTAGCAGGCGATGCACCATCATATCGGGGTAACGCCTGATTGGGGAGGTAAAGTGAGTATAATGTGCAAATGAGAGCCCAAAGTGCCCTTTTTCATTCGTACTATAGCGAGCCTTTGCCATGGTACGAATGGCTAGTTGCTGCAAAACGTTTTGCTCTGGCTTGCCCTCTACCCTGTCTACCAGGTGGTTGAGGTTGTGGGAAATGCCCTTCTTCTCAAAATCCAGCTGATGCCCAAACCTTTTGGCAAAAGTAGCCAGGGTATCCAGCTTTTCAGGGTCAGGATCATCGTGGGTTCGGTACACAAAGGTGACCGGATTGGCCTGGGTAGCCTGTTTGAAAATGAACTCCGCCACGCGCTTATTGGCCAAAAGCATAAATTCTTCAATCAACTTATGAGCGTCTTTGCGTTCCTTGGGAATAATGCCCAGAGGCTTGCCATCCTCATCCAGCTTGAACTTAACCTCTACACTCTCAAAGTTGACGGCTCCTTTTTTAAAGCGGTCTTGCTTCAGTTTTTTGGCCAGGGTATCCAGTTGCAAAATCTCTTCATGGAAATCACCTTCCTGAGTTTCCAGCCTTTCCTGGGCCTCTTCATAGGTAAAGCGCCTGTCGGAATAGATGATGGTACGGCCAAACCACTCTGATTTGATCTCACCCTCTCCATCCAGCTCAAACACGGCCGAAAAAGTCAGTTTTTCTTCGTTGGGCCGCAGCGAGCAGAGTCCGTTAGAGAGCCTTTCGGGCAGCATGGGTATGGTACGGTCTACCAGGTACACGGAGGTAGCCCGGTCCACTGCCTCTTCCTCCAGAGCGGTCTTCATGGCCACATAGTGCGTAACGTCTGCTATATGAATGCCCACCTCGGTATTGCCGTTGGGGAGTGGACGAAGGCTCAGGGCATCGTCAAAATCTTTGGCATCAAAAGGGTCGATGGTAAAAGTGGTGATGTCGCGAAAGTCTTTTCGCTTTTTGATTTCCCTGGCCGTGATCTTGTCCGAAATAGTCTCTGCTTCAGCTTCTATGGCTTCAGGAAATTCCAGTGGCAAACCAAATTCGGCTATGATGGAATGAATCTCGGCATTGTGCTCTCCGGCTTTACCCAGCACTCTGGTCACTACCCCTTCAGGTTTTTTATCGCGTTCGGGCCATTGGGTTACCTTCACAATCACCTTGTCGTTGTGTTTGGCCCCGGCCAGGTCATTCACATGCACATAGATGTCGTGAAACATCTTTTTAAAATCGGGAATCACAAAGGCATATCGGGCCGACATTTCCAGTCTACCTACAAACTCATCGCGGTGTCGTTTAACAATCTCTATTACCTTACCCTCAGGGCTTCTACCACGCCTGCCTTGTTTCATCACCACTTTTACATGGTCATCGTCAAAAGCACCCAGTAAGTCTTCTTTACTCACCCAAATATCTTCCTGGTCTTCAACATCAGTCACGATGTAGGCAAAGCGTGCGTTTACATAGTCAACCACTCCGTTGATAGCCACCAGGTCTTGTTTTTCTACGGTGTAAGAACCATTGCGCAAACGCTTAATTTGACCGGTATCTTCCAGGCGGTAGATCACCTCAGTCATCACCTGCTTCGATTTTTTATCCCTGACGCCCAGTCCGCTCAATATCTGCTTTACCTGATAGCCGCGCCCAGGGTGCTGATTAAGGTATTCCAGTATCAATGGTTGTATTTGCCGGGCTCCGCGTGGAGATGTCTTGGTTTTGGGCTTCTGATTGCCTTTTCGTTTTCTGCCCATTTGTTTTTTGGAGAGTAATAGAGTTATGGACTTAAAATTAAAAAAGATTTGCCCATTAGCGCATTTGAACCCGAATAATGCAATAGACTTTCTATTACAGCCGCAACTCGCTTTTGCCAAAGGCATCCCTTTGGGAGAATCAGTCGCTACGCTTCGTATTTCTTTTCGCCATAGCGGTGCTATGCCATCAAAGTCATACTTCCTGATTCTTTGCAATTTACGCCTTCATCACGATATCTATCACAATATTCGGGTTGAACCCATTTCATTTGAATAAACGGCAAATAACCAAGAGTCGACACTTATACATTCGTCCCTTACAGTCATGTATTCGTCCCTGGGGAGGTTACCTTTTGGGGGGTATTTCATTAAAGCGTGTATCATAAATATAAAACCCGCACATTATGAAAAGACTTTTTGCAGACTCACACAAGTGGATGATGGTATTGGCCCTGCTGGCCGTTGCCTTTTTGGCATGCGATAATGGAGATGATGGAACTGGAGGTGGCGATGAAGAACCAGTGGAATTGCCAGAGCTGGCAGACCTGGTAGGACGCTGGGGCATTTCCCAGACGGTTTCAGGTGGCAACTCGCAAACTGGAGTGCCATGTGAGAACACCTTGGAAGTGACGAGCAGTGGCGGTTTCACTTATGTTGATGTAGCCCGTGGCAGCTGGCTTGAAGGCACCATGGCTTTTGATGTAACCGATAGTAGTCTTACCCTTACCATAGGCAGCGAAACGATAGACTTAAAACTGCTTTCTATTGAAGATGGTGCTTTCACCCTACAATCAGAAGACAATGATGGTGGCACAGTGACCCTAAGCACACAGATATTCACTGCCCTGGAAAGTGGCGATTGCCCTGGCATAGAGCTCAGCCAGGTGGTGAACAAGTGGAGCATCAGCTCATTCTCAACTCAGATATTTGAGCTACAAGGTGAAGGTGATGAATTAGGAAATGTTGCTGGTACAGAAGAGATGAGTAATATTCCTGTCAATCGGTTTACCACTGAATTTGTGGGTGATGGCACATATCTCACCATAGACCTGGTAAACGAATACGACTATAGTGTTGGGGAGTTCAGAAGGTTGGATGACCATAACATGGTACTCACTTTTGAAGACGATGAAGATGAGGTGGAAATGCTGGTGCACCTGACGGCAATTCAAGGCAATACGGCCACCTTCCAGACGGTACGCTATTCGGATGACGATGGAGATGGTGAGAACGACATGGGTGAAAGTCGCATAGTCACCAGTTTTACCATGACCATCAATGACGAAACAGTGCCCACCATTACTGAGGCGGAACTAATGGGTAAATGGAGTGTATCTGCCGTTACAGAAGCCCAGTTTTCCGGAGGGCAGTTGCTAAATGAGAACATCAACGATGACATAGCCAGCAACAAAATGACCCTTGGTTTTAGAGAGGAAAACGAGTTGCTGCTGATCGACTTGGTGCTGGGCCCACAAATTAGGCTTGGCGATTATGAAATGCTGGATGCCTCCAACATTTTGATCAACCTGGGTGATGAAGACGAAGGAGATGATGGAGATGGCGGAGATGATGAGGAAGAAGATTACGAGATTTTCCAGCTTACTTCCAATAGCAATGGACAGATTATACTGCAAAGCTTTGATCGAGTGCATGAAGATGACCAGCAAGACTATGATGTAGAATCATTCGAAATCACCCTTACCAAAAACGATGGCAGCGAACCCACAGTGGGTGACGATGAATTATTAGGCACATGGATGGTAACTGAAGTAGAAGGCCTGGGAGAAAATGCTAATGGTGGCGGAGATGATGAAGGTCCTCAAGTAGGCATGTTAATCAGCTTTGATGCAGAACTAGCAGGTGATGTGAGCTTTGAAGGCCAAACTGTTTTTGTGTTTGACTATGAGTTTCTGGACCTGAGTAACCTTTTGCTGACTTTCCAGGAAGAAGACGGGGCTGGCAATGCCGAGGAGAGCTTTAACCTCTTCCATGTCAACGCACGGCCAGGAGAGAACCTGGAGCTATTGATCTACTCAGTCAGGACACACGATGAAGGTGGCGATGGCGATGGCGGAGACGGTGGAGAAGATGAAGGTGATTCCAATATGGAATTGCAATTCAGTATTGTACTGCAAAAGCAATAATCAGAGTATTACAATCTGATCTTCATCAATAGGGTCAGCTTGTATCAACTTTAAAAATACCCGGGCCATTACTGCTACATCCTTTTTGCAGTAGTGGCCTATTCTTTCCAGGTCGTTATGCTCATAATAGACCCCATTTACCTGGCTACCATCAATGTCGTCTTTACTGGTGGGTACATCTAAAATGGCCGCCAACAAATCGAGGGAGGTGAAATTTTTATAGTCGCCAAACTTCCAATAGTCCATGGTGTCTATGTGACCTATTTCCCATGGTTTTTTGCCCGCCATGTTCAGGCAGTCTGGCAATGCTATGCCGTTAACAATCATGCGCCTGGCGATGTAGGGAAAGTCGAACTCTCTGCCATTGTGAGCACAGAGTTTGAGCGTTTTTTGATTGAATGGACCATCAAGCAATGCTTTGAATTCTTCGAGTAAAGCTTTCTCGTCATGCATTGAGATGTCTTTGATCCTCAATTGCAAGACCTCTCCATCTCTTTTGAAATAGCCCAGCCCTATGCTTACTATCTTACCAAACTCTGCATAAATACCTGCCCGTTCATACAGTTCACCAGCTGTCAGCTCTTCCGGGTTATTGAGAAAAGCTGATTTTTTAGACCATAAAGCCTGCATGCGCTCTGGCAGGTCATCATAGTTTTTGGTTCCGGCCACCGTTTCTATGTCGAGAAAAAGTATTTGCTCAAGGTTCATGTTTGAATTATAGAAAGAATAACATAAACTATTACTTTCAATTATAAAAATTAATCTGCTAAAACACCTTTCATTTCCAGCTCGGGTATCTCAGCAATTTCAAATTCTGAAAATGGTTTGATTAGGAATTTCTTGTCAAACATCTGATTAATGATGTGGTAGCTCACCCAAAATTCGTTGTTGAATGAAAACACAGCTGGGTCTATGGACTCTACTTTGGCCATGCTGTTTCCCTCTAGCCGCTGAATCATGTGCCTAAGGGTAGAAGTTTTGCGTCCTTCAGACTGGTCTTCATAGCCTTTTGATACAATCATCACATTTTCCAGCTCTATCAGGTTGTTGTTGATGATATAGACCCCCCAGTTGCTTTCGCCCAGTTCATTTACACTTTTGGCAATGGCCACCTTCACACCAGTCACCTTAGGAAAGTCGATGTCTTTTTTCATACCACAAAGGTAGTGAGGGGAGACGAAAGACGGAAGACCGAAGTCGCGCTCCTTCACCAAGACTGCGGAGCACACAGGAAGCGAGAAGTTGCGCTCCTTCACCAAGACTGCGGAGCACAAAGGAAGTCAGAAGTTAGGAGCAGCTGTCGTTTTGCGAGCTTGTCTGCCTTTGGCAGGCGAAGCAATCTTTTAGTAGCAATCCAAAACTCCATTTTTGGGATTTGGAGCTTGAAAATTGAAATTTAACTTTCCTAGTTGGCCATTTTGCCGAACCATTCTGCCATTACTTCTTCTGCCTGCTTTTGCTGCGGAGTGAAATCAATGCTGTAGTAGGGCTTGCTGCCAACCCGAGAGTTGAGTCGCTCCTCATAGTTGGGGTACCATTTCCACAAGTGAACGCCTGCCATCCAGGGCTCGTCCAGCACTTCTGTAAAAAGGGCTTCGTAAAGGTTGGCTTGGGTCTGGTCTGAATAAATCTTTTCTCTTTCCTGGCGGTTGATGCGCTGGGGCCAGGCCCAGGGTTCTATACCAGAGTCTTTGGTGCTTTTATAACCTACTTCGGTAAACAAAATGGGTTTGCCTACCTTGTTCGAAAATTTCTTGAGCTCTTCCATTGGCTTCTCCCAGCCAGCTCTCAATTGCTCCAGATTCGGCTCCTCCTGGTCGGTAAGGGGGAAATAGGCTTGTACGCCCACATAGTCAAGCATGTCCCAAAATGCTACATCCTGGTATTCATCACTAAAGTTGGCCGCATAGGTTATGTCGCCAGAATATACTTCCCTGACCTTGCCGATGAGTATGCGCCAATCGGCTTCACGCTCCACGCAGGTCTGGTGCAGTTCGGTACCAATGCAGAGCATTTCCATACCAGCTTCCTCGGCCACCTGGGCATAGTGCATTATGAAGCCAGTATAGTCGCTAAACCATTTCTTCCAGTCTTCATCACTTTTCATTTTAATCTCACCGCGCCATTTGCCTTCGTCATCTCTGAGCCAGATGTGGGGTTTCAAAATGGTCTTGATGCCGTGCTTTCTGGCATATTCGCTAGTCGTTTTCAGGCCATCATCACGTTCACCCCACCAGATGTATTCAGAATTTTTGTTGGTACCAATTTCAGGGTTGTCATAACCACGCTGCCAGCCAAATGGGGTCTGAGATATCCAGTTGACGTTTTTTTCCGCCAGCTTTGCCAGGTCTTTTTCTTCAACTATATCCGGTCCGCCTACCCAGCACACGCCCCTGTGCTTTTCATGCATGGGAATGTTGATGAGCGGCTCAGAAGATCCATTAAATGAAAAAACAGCCAGAATGCCCCCGATCAAAATCAGCGGGATGAGGGTTACGGCAAGGGTTTTCTGTTTCATGCAGAGGTGAGTTCCATTTCGAAGAGGTCTGATATATGTTGAATCAGTTTGTCTTCTACTTCTGACATATCTACGTGCCTGCCCAATTCATGTTGCAGAGAGGTCACGGCTTTGTCATCGATTCCGCATGGGATGATATGACCAAAATAAGAGAGGTCGGTATTGATGTTGAAGGCCAGTCCATGCATGGTTACCCAGCGACTGGTCTTCACACCAAATGCGCAGATTTTGCGCGGATTTGCTGCACCCTCGGCAAAATCGATCCAGACCCCGGTGAGACCGGGAATTCTACCTGAATCGATGCCGTATTCTTTGAGGGTACGGATAACACCTTCTTCTAATAGCCGCAAATATTTGTGGATATCGGTAAAGAAGTTCTCTAAATCCAAAATTGGATAGATAACAATTTGGCCAGGACCATGATAGGTAATATCACCACCCCGGTTAATCTTGTAAAAGTTCGCTTCGTGCTCCTTCAGACCTTGCTCATCGAGCAAGAGGTTGTCTAAAGAACCACTTTTTCCAAGAGTATAGACATGAGGATGTTCACAAGTAACAAGGTAGTTGCTAGTAGGAATCTGCAGACCAGGGTCTTCGACCCGTCTGTTGTTAATTTTCAGGTCAACGGTTTTCTTAAAAACCTCTTCCTGGTAATCCCATACACGTTGATAATCAAGTTTTCCAAGTTTGATTACCTCAACTGCTTTGTTAATATGAATATTCATGTCCTACGCGATTACACAGCCACACACACACTTAGGCCGACATCTGACTACCTTCGATTTCTTCAACCGTCAATACACGAACATGTTTCGTGATTTTTCGGTTCGCCTTTCGAAGGGCCGATGTATGATTTCGCGCTAGAAACTCTTCCTTGGTCACACTTTCTTCTTTCATGTTAAAGAACGTGGCCTCGAAATTTTTCATATTCTTTTTTCCAGCCATTCCCAAAAATAGGTTATGGGATGTATGTTTCCAAGATTTTGAAACCCGATTTTGTTCTAATATGGACTTCGGGAAACTTTTGTGGCACTAAAACTGCATTTCCCATGCTAATTTTTGTTGTTTGTCCCTGAGTATGTATTTCCGCCTCTCCTTCTACACATGTATAAATAATAAAAGAATCAATATCATAATACTCACGAATAATGCCGGTAGAATATTCGAGTAAATTGGTCTCAAAATACTCTGATTTCACCAGTGGAGCTACCTCATTCATGTTGGTTTTAGGGTGGGTCTTGTATTCGGGGTAAAAGGAGTAGTCAAGTGCGTCTAATGCCTGTTTAGTGTGTAATTCACGCTTATTTCCCTGGTCATCAGTCCGGTCGAAATCATAGATGCGATAGGTCACATCAGACGACTGCTGTATCTCGGCCAGCAGCAATCCTGCGCCAATGGTATGCACCCTGCCAGCAGGAATGAAAAAAGTATCGCCAGCATCAACGGTTTCAGCGTTGAGTATATCGGTAAGCTTACCCGAGTTCAGGTGTTCTAAATATTCTTCTTTTGAGGTCTCTTTGTTAAATCCCGTAATCAATTTGGAGCCTTCATCGGCCTGAAACACGTACCACATTTCAGTTTTTCCCAAAGAATCATGTCGTTTTTTGGCCAAATTATCGTTGGGGTGCACCTGAATGGATAGGTCCTGAGCTGCGTCTATGAACTTGATTAGCAGCGGAAATTCATTGCCATACTGTTCGTATACCTTATCTCCTACAAGCTCCCCTTTAAAAGTCTCAATCACTTCTGGCAGGCTCATGCCCTTTAGAGCGCCTTCGCTCACTACAGAAAGGTTGCCGGGCACTCCGGAGATTTCCCAGGTTTCGCCACAGTTGGGCAGTGGTGCAAAATCTTTACCCAGTACATCTTTGATTTTAGTACCACCCCAAAGTTTTTCTTTGAAGATGGTATCAAATTTCAGCGGGTATAAATATTTCCTGTCGCTCATAATTACTTTCTCATTTCTTTAAAGGCATTGATCAGGCCGTTGGTGGAGGCATCATGACCATCGATGTCAGCCTGGTCTTCAAGCTCTGGCAAAATCTTCTTAGCCAGCACTTTGCCTAATTCCACGCCCCATTGGTCAAAGCTATAAATATTCCAGATCACGCCTTGCACATAAATCTTGTGCTCGTACATGGCAATGAGTGAGCCCAGTACCTCTGGGGTTAACTTCTTAAACAGGATTGAATTGGTGGGTCGGTTGCCCTGGAAAACTTTGAAGGGGGCTATGGCCTCAATTTCTTCTTCACCTTTGCCGGCAGCCTTCAACTCAGCTTCTACTTCTTCCCGGCTCTTGCCATTCAAGAGCGCTTCAGTTTGGGCGAAGAAGTTGGACATCAGCTTTACATGATGGTCACCCAGGGGGTTTTGGCTGACCGCTGGTGCCAGAAAATCACATGGCACGAGCTTGGTACCCTGGTGGATGAGCTGGTAAAAGGCATGCTGACCATTGGTGCCTGGCTCGCCCCAAACGATAGGCCCGGTCTGGTAATCGACCGCTTCACCATCTCTGCCCACATACTTGCCGTTGCTCTCCATATTGCCTTGCTGAAAGTAAGCCGCAAAGCGATGCATGTACTGGTCGTAAGGCAAAATGGCCTCAGATTCTGCACCGTAGAAGTTGCCATACCAGAGGCCGATCAGTGCAAGGATCACCGGCAGATTCTCGTTCAATTCAGCAGTTCTGAAATGCTCATCCATAGAGAAGGCGCCTTTCAAAGGGCCTTCGAAATTGTCGTAGCCAATGGTGCAGGCAATACTAAGCCCAATGGAAGACCACAGGGAGTATCTGCCTCCTACCCAGTCCCAAAACTCGAACATATTGGCGGTATCGATCCCAAATTCAGCCACTGCTGTGGCATTGGTAGAAAGGGCCACAAAGTGCTTGGCAATGTCTGCCTCTGCCGCACCCTGGGCCAGAAACCAGCTTCTGGCGGAATGCGCATTGGTCATGGTTTCCTGCGTAGTGAAGGTTTTTGAAGCAATCATGAAGAGGGTTTCTTCTGCATTCACTTGCTTCAACGTCTCGGCCATGTGCGTGCCATCCACATTGGATACAAAGAAGGTTTCGATGCCTTCAACTGTGTATGATTTCAGGGCTTCTGTCACCATGACGGGCCCCAGGTCTGAACCTCCAATGCCGATGTTCACAATGTACTTTACAGGCTTGCCGGTATAGCCTAGCCAGCTTTTGCCAGTCACCTGATCGGCAAATGTTTTCATTTTGGCCAGTGCTGCTTTCACACTGGGCATCACATCATCTCCATCTACCGCCACAGAGCGATCTGAGAAGTTTCTGAGTGCTGTATGCAGTACCGATCTTCCTTCGGTATGGTTAATTTTTTCACCATTGAACATGGCACTTATGGCTTTCTTCACACCACATTCGGTAGCCAGGCTCTGCAATAGGGCCATGGTATCGGCTGTGATGATGTTCTTAGAATAGTCGACCAGAATGTCGTTGAACTGGATTGAGAATTGATCGAAGCGACCAGGATCAGCTGCAAATAGTTCACGCATGTGCACAGCAGACATTTCCTGATGGTGTTGCTTGAGCTGTTGCCAGGCGGAGGTAGAAGTTGGGGTGATAGATTTCAGCATTTGAAATAGATTTTGGGCAGACGAATTTAGTAGAAAATCATGCTTAAATTGACTGACTCATCAATCATTTGCATGCAAACGTTTGGCAAGCTCGGAGAAGACAAGGCGGCATCATACCTTATTGAAGGAGGCTATGAAATTGTGGCCCGCAATCACCGCTATAAAAAATCAGAGGTAGATCTCATCTGCCAGAAGGATGGCTTGCTGGTATTTGTAGAAGTAAAAACGAGAAGCAGCAGGGAATTCGGAGAGCCAGAAACCTTTGTTAGTCATTCACAGCAAAAGGCCATTATAAAGGCTGCAGAAGCATATATGCTCGAAATAGAGTGGCCAGGCGACCTCCGTTTCGATATCATTGCCATAGTGAAAAACCGGGATACTGAGGAGTTGATGCACCTGAAAGATGCCTTTTATTAACCTCCGGATTTAGGGATTTTAGGCGAAACGTAGATTTCTTCGCCATACTGGTCGAACTCTTTCCTGATGTAGGGTTTGAAGTCTTTCTGGAAAGCGTCTGGTGCAAACTGAATCTCTCTTTTTACAATGTAGGCACCTTTTACATCATAGAATTCTTCCCAAATGCCCACCCTTTTATCATACTGATATTGGCCCCTAACGGCAATCTGACCACTGGTGTGAAATTGAATGAAGGTACCTTCTTTCTTGCCATACTGAATAGGCATCACTGATTTTATCTCCTTTTGAGCATCTCCGTCAAAGTACTCAATGTCAGAATCACGGTACCATCCTTTGTGGTAGTGCTGCTTGCTCAACAGTTTGTTTTGCCTGTCGAGTTTTACCCATCGCTGGTGACGGGTGCCATAGAAGTACATGCCCTCTTCCACAACCTTGTCGGCAATTAGCTTTTTGTAGGGCCCATGAAGTACGCGAGTGGCCTTATTGCCTCTGGGCCTGGTAGCGGTTACCCTTTCACGGTCAAGATCGTGTCTATAAATGGCCAGTACATAGGGGTCTACATCCACAGGATCGGGCAAAATGTAAAAGTCTTCGATGACCGTTCGGCCACCTGCATCGGCCACGGTATAAGCTCTTTTGGTTTTTACACCGAAGAAAACATTCTTCTTTTTGCGAAGGGGTACATCGGGAATAGTATCCTCAGGCTCAATTTCATTCTTGTATATCAGCAGACTGTCCTTTGGCTTGTAGGTACCAAAGAGATCGGCTACCCTGTCTACCAGAGAGACTTTGTCCTCGTCTTTTTTCTTCTTTTTCTTCTTTTGGGCATAGCCGAAGAGCGGAAGCAGACAGAGTGATATGATCAACAGTCTTTTGAGCATTTCGCCAAAAATAACGAAAAATGTGGCTGAGTATTTTGATTTTCTTTGATCTACCAGAATTCATCAGGGCAAACAACCTTGGGTCTGAGAAAAAGCCGATAGCCCAATGAGATTTCGGTACTGCCGAAAGCATCGTTGCGTATAGCCGAAGTCACCAGGTCGTAAGAGTAGCCAAATTCCAGTCTTTTGTTGATCACCAGTCCAATGGCGACTGCAAAAGAGTCCTGGTTTCGATAACTCACACTGGCCCAGTAGTCATCTTTCCACACCAGTTTAAAATTGACATCATAAGAAAACGGGAAAGAGGGCAACTGCTTTAACAAAACCGATGGTACGGCAAATAAATCGCTACCCATGTCGACTTTAAAGCCAGCCATGCCAAAAAAGTGTCTCAAAAGTCTTCCGTTTAAGGCCTCTCCACCCACAGCTCCACCAAAAGCCGGTTGTTGCAAAAACTGATAGGTAGAAAAGCCCATGAAAAAGGTCTTGCTGTACAACCAGAAACCTGCTGCAAAATCCATTGAGGTATGACTTATCGCCCCCTGCAACAAAGGGTCATTGGGGTCAGGAATATTTCCCAGAAAACCGTCAGGGTCGAAGCTAAAGTTTTGAAAGCCCACATTGGCCCCGAAGGAAAGACGCGTATTGGCACTCAGCAGCAAATTGTAAGTCAATGTGAGGTAACCCGATGTGGCACTTAGTGGACCGGTATGGTCATAGCTGAACAAGCCTCCCATGCCCAACCAGCTTTCGTCTGAGAATTTAGCTCCTTTGTAGTTACGCCCTACCATTTTGTTATTCAGGGGCGTGTGAAGAGAGAGAAAACCCGTCTTTGGTGCTCCTTCAAAGCCTTTCCACTGCGACCTAAAGGCACTTTGCACATGGGTAAAGCCTTCCGTACCCGCAATGGCTGGGTTGAATAGATAGGGGCTGATGGTAAACTGGGTATACTGTGGAAGCTGCTGAGCCTTTCCGGCAAATGTACCCATCAAAGCAGCACAGATGATGGCAGTTCTTATCGAGTTGATCTGCTTCATCGCATAATGGTTAAGCTGCCCGTAACTGCCTCACGCTCGTAATCAGCAAGGTTGATGACATAGTAGTAAGTACCCACTGGCAACGGGCTTCCGTTATGGTCTCCCCGCCAATTGTTTTGATAGCCTTTTCGTTCAAATACCCGATTGCCCCAGCGGTTATAAACCGTAACCGTTGCGGCAGGAAACTGGCTGAGAAAACCTATGTTCCAGACCTCATTGCTGGCATCGCCATTGGGGGTGAAAATTTTGGCCGGCCTCAACCTCATAATCACCTCCACATAGATGGAAAAGGTTTGAACACAGCCTTCAGCCGTGGTGACTTCTGCCAGGTAGGTGGTGCTTTCCAACGGTACATGCACCAGGGTCAGTGAGTCGCTTACTACCTGACCGGAAGCATCTTTCCACTCCACACTAAGGGCGGTAAATTCATTGGGCAGGGTCACGGTTTGTATAGGCACCCTCACGGCATTGCCTTCATCTACTTCAAATACCGTTTCTCCGGATAGTTCCAGCGAATTGACCTGCACTACCATGTCGGCCGCTGGTCCTTCACAGCCATTTACAGTCTGAGTGACAGTGTAGTTAAAATAAGTGGGCATACTGGTATCAAATGTTGGAGGGGCTATACTCCCTTGCTGGCTGCCCGTAGTATACCATTGCAAATCGGTACCATTGGCAAAATCTGCCAGATTGGGGACAGGGTCATTCAGGCAAACATGAACGGTATCAGTAACAGCCGGGGCTACGGGTAAGTCAACAATGGTGTAAGTTAACATGGCCCTGGGGCTTTCGCAGGTAACCGTAGTTTGCGTGATCCACACCTGGAAGGTACCCGCCAAATCAGTGGTGATGGCCGGTGGAGCAGATTGTCCAGTGCCTCCAGTGGCAGTTCCATACCAAAGCAGGTTGTTTCCGGTTACTGCCGCAGCCAGGTCAGGCGGATCTGCACCAAAGCATACGTCTGGCACTATGCCCAAGGTTGGTAACGGGGCGGGTTTTACCAGCAGCGATATCTTCTCCCTGGGGCCTTCGCAGTTGTCAAGCGTTTGGCTTACCCAGAATTCGTACAGACCATCCACATTTCCATCGATTACGGGGGTTTGTCCGCTGCCAGTACCTCCCGTTGCCTGCGCATACCAGGTCAGGTCTTGCCCATTGACATAGCTGGCCAGGTCGGGAGCCACTTCAAACTGGCAAATCTCTGGTGGCTGTGTAACCAGAGGTGCATCATAGGGCTTGGTGGTGATGATCACTGTAGCAGAGTCAGTACAGCCACAGTCACTGGTAACAAGCAGTTTTTTAGTCACCTGCTGGTCTTTCAAACTGAGTATGGGATCCAGGCAATCGGAGCAAGAGAGGTCTGTAGCAGGGGTCCAAACCGCTATGGTCCTGCCGGCATCATTTCGCGTACTAGCCTGTATGGGGTAGTCGGAATAGGCACATGCCGTATCGAGCGGAGGTGCCAGCAAAAGTTCGAACTGGAAGTCGCGTTTGCTGCTGAAATTATCGTTGTAAGAAAGTTCGTTCCAACCCGAGGGGGGAAATTTTGAAAGGTCGCTGGTTACATCCTCATCCGCATCTACAAAAGCAATAGGGAAACTGGTAGTACCAGAGTCGTTAAAAACCACATAGAGCTGATCCAGCTTGATTCGGCTGCCCAGCATCACTACATCATAGGTCTGAGGACTGTCAAAGCCATAAACCGGCTTATCGAGCAGAAAGGTGGTAAGCCTGGATGGTGTCGGTGCAGCGTTACGCGGGTCTTCGTCATAAAATGTGACAGGCGTACCAATGTTCACCGTATCGTATCCTGTATTGGTTATTCTCAGGCGCACTTTAATGCTGTCATCCTTATAGCAGTCGGCCCTTAGAATTCTCGGTATTCCATTCATGGTTGGGTCCAGTACTTCGAGTGTAAAAGGTCCTGCTTCATCTGTACAAGCCCCATTCTGAGCCTCCAGACTTATCTGGTAAGTGCCCGGCTCTGGAAAAGTGTAATCAAGGTCGGTAACTGTTGAATTGAAATCGGGCAGTTTGGTTCCGGTCAGTGGATTCGGGGGTTCGTGGGTTACGGTCCATTCGTAGCTGGTAGCGCCTTGTGAAAGATTCGTAAAAACCACATTGTCCAAAAACTTGCCAGACACCTGCTTGGAGGCAATCAGTCTTTTGTTGGGCCAAAAGCGGGCGTCTACTCCATCGCAGGTGACCCTTACTACCTGTGAGTAGGAGGCAAAACAGCTTGGGTTTGATGCATCCCAGGCTTTGAGGTAAATGCGATATTTGCCATCCTGGGTAAAGGTGTGATCCAAATTGGCGCTTGTACCTACAGCAGCCGTGGTGGGTACATAGCCCTGAGGCATGGCATCGGGGCTATCATTTACGTCCCCTACTCTTTCCACATACCATTCATAATTGGTTACTCCTGAGGCGTTGCTGGCAAAGTTGATGAGCTTATTGGTGGCCAGAATGGTATCACTAGGTGTGATGTAATTGATCAAGCTACTGCCATTACAGGGCTTGGTACAGGCACTATTAACAGCTACATCGAGTTGGCTGCGGTAGTTATCGAGGTGAAAGTGCATGCGGTCTACCTGACCTGCGGTGAATTCACTACCACAGCTGCTGTAGTCCATAAAGTTGGAAGTCATGTCTGGCACATCCATGGGGAAAAAGCCATTGCTGTAGTTAGAAAGGGTGTCGGTTTTGCAGGAGTTTTGGCCGCAGCCACCGAGGGAGTAATTATCGGGCGGTGTATCGCAGACCATGTCGCCATTGACGGTACAGTCACCATTGGCACAGCCCCCTTCAAAAGTGTGAAACAGCCCCAGATAGTGGCCTATTTCGTGTGCCAAAAGCCCTGCTCCCAGCCCTTGCACCACAATGCCATCGGCTGTAGCCCCGAGGCCTATGGTACCACCCGGCAGTGTGGCATAACCACCAGCCTTGGTCCTGTCCCAACCACCTCTGCCGGTATAGCTAGCACTGATTTCGGAGTAAATCTCATCTACTACCCAAATGTTAAGATAGTGGCGTGGGTCCCACTGTAGATTCGACTTCAGTTTGGCATCTTCCATGTCCATGTCAAAGTTCTTGTAGCCAGACTTAATGCGGTTCACCCCTGAGGTAATGCCACCATCGGGAGCTCTTTGCGCCAGGCAAAATTGTATGCGTGTATCCACGCCAGCGCTGCCATCGAAGGCCCGGTTCAATGCTGCAATGGCTGCTGGTACATTGGTATGTGTACTGCCCTGTGTGGTCTCAAAAATGTGGACTACTACAGGAATGGTATAGTTGGCGCGGGCAGATTCGCTGGCGATGCCTGCTATTTGCGAGCTACCGATACTTCTGGCACTTCGCCATTTCCTAAAGGCTTCGGCTTGCTCTAGCTTCTGTTCTGGCGTGAGCTTATTGAGAATGCAATTTTCATGCTTGTGGACCATCGCATTTTGATTGAGTTCATCTTGCGCCCAGGTCACATTTAGGGTTAGAATAGAGAGAATCAGAAAGAATACTGTATAGGCACCCAGTTTAATCATAATTGGTAGAGGTATGGTGAATGACCAGCAGCGTGTTAGGCTATCTGAATCAGGAAAACGTGGCGTTATGAGTCAGATTGGAAAGCCTACCTTACCAATGAGGAGATGTCAATTTGTTACAAAAAAATAATTTGAAAGGCTTGAGTTGGCCCTTTGTTTTTAGGAGAGAAATAGGTGAATAATTCATAAAGTAAGTGGTTAGGTTGTCGACTCACTTTAGGTTGCCGGATACAAAGGCATAGCCGTACAGCTTTAAGGCTGAAACAGAAAAATCTAGTGTTTTGGTTGAGGCACAACACAATACAGCATGTCAATCACTGAAAATTACATTTCAGTGTAAATAATTGACTTCCAGCTAATTGTGATTATTATTTAAAACGAACCCTTATTGAATTTTAGTATACACCATACAAAAAAGGGGTGGCTCTATAAAGCAGGCTGACGCCTACTCGTACCCATATCAAATATGCACCGCTACAGGTTTTTGTGGGGATGAACAGTGTGGACAAAGCGGGGACACATGAGTCAAAAACAGTTTAAACCTGTGCTAATGAGTAGTCAGGTCTTTCAGATTGACAAAACCAGTCTGGTTAGGATCAGTTACTTAGAAACAGAGAGCGCCTTAAATAGAAATTTGCGAGAACAAGGCGATTATAAAAAAGCTAAACAGCATCCACCCTATTAAACCCTGGATGAGGCATACCCATTTTAACCCAGTCTGAACGTCCTTTTTAGTAGGTTGTAAGGTGATCTGAGCAATCAGACTCATCATAAGGGCATCTGTACACTTCTTCAGTATACCCGAGGTATTTGCCTCCGCAGAATTTTGGGCTGAGCCACCAAAAACACTTTCAAAGAACAGGTAGATCAAAGAAAAAATTAAGACAACTAATGAGCTTACCCACAGCACTTTGCCGGCACTGGTGCCATAATTGCTCACTGTACCACTGAGCCTGTTGAGCTGAAGGTCAATAAATCGAGTCACAGAAGGATTCTCCTTAAATTGCTGTCTATCTCTTGCCAAATAGAGCTCTTTTGCTTTCAGGTAGACCTGCTGGCCCGATTCCTTATCGCCATTGGACTCATAGCTGTTTGAGAGAAATTTATAGCTTGCCACCAACCTGCCGAAGGCCTGTCTATCCTTTACCTCTTCCACAGTGCCAGTGATCAAAAGTTTGTCTTTTGCAATTTCCCAGGGGCGCTGATTGTCAAGCACACCCAGACCATTTTCAAACTGATCGAAAGGCATATACAGGCCGTTTTCTTCAAACTCTACCTTGCTCAGGTCTACAGGTTTTAGAAAGCGATTTTGCGGAAATAATGTTCGGTTGGCAGCTGAAATACTAAAAGAAACCTCATTCTCGAATGTACAGTTCTCAACATGTAAAACATGCGTGTTGAATACGAGCCTTGTTATGGATGATTCATCATTACTCCTGAAAATGGTATTACCGATAATGGCATCTTTCAGAGGTGCTTCTGAGGTACCGAAAGACCCTGACAACTCGTATTCAATACTAGACCTATAATGGGTATTGATCTCCAGGTCGCTATCGCTGATCATGAACCTATCTATACCCCGCAGCATATAATTTTCTACATGGGTGGCTTTAACTGAAAAGAACCTTACGAATGCCTGACCATACAAATTGAAAGAGAATGACGCTAGTTCTAATCTGGTTAGCTGGACTACATCCATATCTGGGATAGGTTTGCTCTTATTGGCTGAAAGATCCTCCTCATTCTGAATTTCCAATGACTTCAAAATCAATCCATTGAGGTGAATGGGGCCCGTAGCATTTCTTATTATCAGTGACTTACTGCGAAAGTCGAGGAGCCCTTCCTGCGTCCTTACAAGTCGCTCATCGTCCACCTGTTCAATGAGTTTGTCCGTGACACTTCTGGCATCGTACCAGGGTTGGAGGTCGCTAACAAAACGCTTGTTTTCAAATACCACCACATTTCTATCAATCAAAGCACGAATTACATCGGCCATAGAAATGACCGAATCGGCTTGAAAAGCACGTTCTTTTGCGATCAATCTTCGAAATCGTTCTGACTGTCTTATTGAGCGTAAATCTTCGCTTTGCTCTGCTGCTTTCAAGTCGAGAAAACCGTGAGCGTAGGCCAGTCTTAGGTACTCAAATGCTTTGTCGGCATCATTGGCCATGGCCCACATACGGGCGGCATTGAAAAAGTCCTGGCCTGCTGCATTTTCTTCGCGTACAAGCTCATCGAAGACTTCAGCCGCCTGGCGATATTCTTTGTCGGCATACAATGCCAGGCCTACATTAGCCAGGGAGTCCTTTTTCTGTTGAGCCAGGCAAAAAGTGGTAAGACTCATGAAAGCAATCCCCAGGAATGTACATCTCCAATTATTCATCCTCATCGATTTTTCTCTTCTCAATTAAAGAATAAATTTTTTCTATGAGTACCTCTGGTTTGTAGGGTTTCGGCATATAGGCGTCCATACCTGCTTCAAAGCAAAGATCAATCTGCTGTTTCAGAAGGCTGGCAGTCATGGCCATGATAGGAATTTTTGCTGCTTCGCCATTGGTTTTACGAATCGCTCGTGAGGCGTCATAGCCATTCATTTCGGGCATCTGCACGTCCATTAGCACAATATCGAAGGCTTTATTCTGGAATGCTTCAAGTGCAGCTTTCCCCGTGTTTACTACCGTAAGCTCTACGGCCGGTATGAACCACTCCAGATCATCCCGAATGACCATCACATTGAACTCAACATCCTCTGCAACGAGTACACGCAACCCCGTGAGTTCAGCACCTCTTTTCACGGCCTCATCCAGAGCCAAAGGCATGTCCGACTCATTGGCTGCTGGTTTGCAGGGTAGATGGGGTAATTCTATGTAGAAAGTACTGCCCTCACTTTCTTTACTTTCGAGCCATAGCCTTCCCTTTTGTAGTTCAATGATCTGTTGACAGATGCTAAGCCCTAATCCGCTTCCTCCGTGCCTTCCCCTCTCAATATTACTTCCCTGTGTAAAGGCTCCTAATACCTTGTTTACCTCACTTTGAGGTATACCAATTCCAGTATCTTCCACTACAATCTGAAGCTTGTTGTCCGATAATTCTGCTCTTAAGGCAACATGACCCCTCTCAGTGAATTTCAGGGCATTGCCCACAAGGTTGATGAGTACCTGGCTAAGCCTGGCGGCATCTCCTTGTACACATTCAGGGAAATCAGGGCTTATATCAGCGGTAAGTTTGAGGTTTTTTTCTTTCGCCCTGGACTGGAACAGCTCCAATACCTGCATTATGATGTCCGCAGGCCTGATGTTGTCCTGTTCTATTTCAAGATGGCCTGCCTCCACCTTTGACATGTCCAGGGCATCGTTTAACAGAACCAAAAGATTGTCTGCGCTGATCTTCATAGCATCGAGAAAAGCCTTTTGATCTGCTCTGGGCACTTTTCTTAACAGCGCATTTAGCATGCCTGAAATAGCGTGCATGGGGGTACGAATTTCATGGCTCATATTGGCCAAAAACTGCTCCTTATATCGCTCTGAAATTTCTGCTCGTTGTTTCTCCGCTTCAATGACCAGGTTTTGTTTGCGTATTTGCCTGAGCTGCCTTACAATGAATAGTAATGCGCATAACAAGATGAAAACAGCAATGGCTATAAACGAGATGACCCTGTTCCTTCCCTTGAGTTTTTCATCTGCCAGCTCTTTTTGAAGTGCTGCCTCCCGCCTCTCTTTTTCAGCATTGATACGACCCATTTTCAAAGCATCGGCATATGAGTTTTGTGCTTCCAATAATGAATAGTAGCGCTTCAAATGAAAATTTGCCTTTTCGGCATTATCCAGGCTATCGTATACCTTCATGAGAAGGTTATGCGCATTGAGTTCTTGCCTGGGTGCCATTACTTGTAAGGCAAACCTGAGCGCCTGTTGTCCGTGATAGAGCGCTGAGTCATAGTCGTTGGTGACATACACATGTGCCATTCCAATCAACCTGTGCCGTTGAGACATTTCCTCAGGTTCAGCTTCAGGAATGAGACTTCTACGGGCAAAATAAAGGGTAGAATCAAGCTGATTATTTCTCATGTAGTGTGATGCCAGATAGGCCTGCGTAAGGGCTCTGAAGACTGTGGTGTTTTCAGAAACTAAGCTATTAAAGAGTCGCATGGCTTCCTTATTCCTTCCCAGGTAGGAATAGGTTTCAGCGATATGATTACTGGCCCTGATCTGGAAAGTTGTCTGATTATACGTTGTAGACAAATTCCTGGCCTCAAGAAAATAGTCAAGGCCTACCATATATTCTTCCTGGTCATTGTTCAGCTTACCCAGGAGCAATGACAGCCTTGCGGCTACTTCCGCTATTGCTTCGTCATTGGGATGTTCATTGGTTAACTTTTCCAGATCTACAGCCAAATCATAGGCCCTTGCCCTATTACCTATGGGTGAATAGTAATGCTCGCTTAATTTCAGAAGAAGTCTCATTTGATCAGAAACATTCCTCTGATCCTTAGCTACTTCCAGCCAGTATTCCCAATCTTTAGTTTTTTTGTTTTGAACTTCCTTTAGCTGCAATTCAACATGGGTATAAGCATTTTCCTGGCTCTGAAGCTGTAGGCCGGCAAAAAGGATAATACCACAGATAAGGACGTGTTTCATTAATCTGAGGTAGCATTAAACCATGCGACAAAATCGGGCTTTCTACGCCTTGAAATGGCAATCTCCTGGCCATTGGTTAAGAGGATATACTCGCTTTTAATCTTTGTGATGTGCAAGCGATTGACCACCGCTGACTTGTGAATTCTGAAAAACCCTTTCTCTTCCAGTAGTTCTTCAAAGTAGCTGAGTGTTTTTGATACCAGCTCAGACATTCCTCCCACTGCTAAAATTCTTGAATAATTGCGATCGCCCTCAATGCAAATAATGTCTTTCAGCGGTTTACAGAATTCACCTTCCTGAACCTTTAGCACGAGCAACTGGTCTTGAGCTTTTCGCTTGAGATTCTCTACCAAATTCCGGCCCTGGTCGGGCATTCGTTCTGTGGTAAGTTGCTTAAGGCGTTTGATTGCGTTTCTCAATTCCTGTAGGTCAATGGGCTTGAGCAGGTAATCCAGCGCATTGAACCGAATGGCCTTGATGGCGTAATGTCCGTAAGAGGTTATAAATATGGTTTTGAAATTGATCTCTTCTATGGTAGAAAGAAGCTCAAAACCCGTCATGTCGGTCATCTCAACATCCAGGAAAACCAAATCGGGTTGTTTATCATCAATTAGCTGTAGCCCATCATTACCATTCATGGCTGAGCCAACCAGGTCAATCTCATCAAAGAAGCTCAACTTGTCTTTTAGCAGGTCCTGAATAAAGGGATCATCGTCTATAATTACACACCTTATTTTCTGACTCATCTACCCAACATTTTTAGCTATGACCTCATCTATCTCTACCTGAGACTGATCAATTTTACTCATTAGCTGATCTAACATCGAATTCAATTCGTCATGAGGCAAGCTGTCATATTCTAGTTCCAGTCTGTGTTTGAGTGTCACGGCTTCATTAATACCAAAAAACTCAAGCTGCGGGCTCATCTTGTGAAGGCATTGTCGAATCCCTTTTCGGTCTCCATCCTGCATCATCTTTTTCAGCTGTAGTACCCTTTCTGGAATAAGCTCCTTGAACTGCCTTAGGTACTTCAAATATGAAGTTTGATCACCCCTACTTATTCGTTCCAGATTAGAAAGGTCAAGACTAAGCATTTTTTTAGGCAGGGCCATAATGACTATTGTTTGTCGAAAGATAATTGAAATTGATGGACAGGCCCAAACTGTCTATCAAACGGTAAATTCTAATAAATGAACCGGTTGATAAGCCGTTCGATCAACTATTTTTCATAGGATAATCAACCTTAGATTCTCATGCACACATGCCTGATACTTGCAGCGGTATCCAACCAAAACAAGTACAAACCAAACATACTGTGATGAGAAATTTTAAACTGTTTTTTAGTCTGTTTTTTAGTCTGACTCTTACCCTACTGATCTTTTCCTGTGGATCTGATGAAGGTGAGCCAGAAGAGCCTATGGAAGTGCCATGTGATGCTGTAGCCGAAATGGTATTTCCTACAGAAGGGGCCCATGGTCTAAACATCTTAGGTACCGAAGGTGAGAACATTACCATAGATGCAGGTACCGAATTAAGCCTTGCGGCAAATCTGGGGACCAACTGCCAAAGCCTAAGGGTCACTTTTGAAAGACAAGGAGGTAATATTAATAGTATAGACTGGGATTTCGACATCTCTACTGTTTCTAATTGGTTTTGGGACCTGAATGAGAGTACGGGTATTCAAACCTGGACTAGTAGAGGAACAGATCTTGAAGCAAATTTCAGGGGGTTTCTTCCTGGAACTTACGAGATCACCACTTATATCAATGGAAGTACAACTGCCTATGCAAGTATCATATTGAACTCTGAATATGAAAACGTAGAGCTATTGAATACTTTTTCCAGTGCCTCCTTCATGTTCAGAGAAGGTAATGACCTTTACATCGGAACCAATGACCAAATTTTGAAAACAGACATTGCCGATCCTTCGCAAACTACCACCCTTGTTTCAGGGCTCAGTGATATCTTCAACTTCACCAAGCATGGAGACTATCTCTATATTTCGGAACGAACCGAGGTGCCTGGAATAGACGTCAAGCTTTCCAGGGTAAATGTTACCGAAGCTACTCCTACTGTGGAATTTATGCTGGACGGGCTTACAATAGGTGGCATGAGCGCCAGAAACAATACGCTATACATGACTGATTTGCGCAAGAGCGATGTGGTAAGCATCGACTTGACAGCCAATTCATTTTCCATTGTTGACCTTAACCTAGGCGGACTAGAGACGCCCATCAATATGACCATTGATGGAGACAACATTTATATATCGGAAGAGAGTTCAACTGCTAAAATTACCAGGGTTGATTTAAGCCAGGCCAGTCCTCAGGCCAGTATTCTTAAGTCAGGCTTGTTTTTTCCAGACGACATGCATGTAGACGGTACAACACTTTACTACAGTGGTGCAGGGTCAATGCATAAACTTGATTTATCGCAGGGGAATCCTCAATCTCAGGTGGTAAGGAAGCTCAGCGCTTTAACATTTACTCGCGGCATTGATGTCTACAACGGTGACTTTTACTTTCTTGAGTACCCTTTGAACAGATTGGCCAAATTTGATCTTGATTAAGCCTGAATCTACGAAGCCTAACATGTGATGATCCGGAAAATAAAACCCGTGATATTCTGACCTCTCAGATTATCCGGGTTTATCAGAATCATAAGGCCTCACTAACTGTTTATATAAACTTTTATGATATATCCACGAATATTGACAAGAAAAAGTTTACTAAGACAAACCATTCAATGAATAGGTTCGTTAATTTTGCAGTCAATCCACCTAAACACGGATAACTGGGTAATAATAAATCGCTCACTCAAGGCGGTTTATAAAATACAGATGAAGAAAGCCAAGCGCTGTCATCCAACACTCTATGAGTGATGGTCATCTGTTATCGTGTCTTATTGAATTGCATTCGGTAAATGCCGAAGCGATTGAAGGTGGGTGACAGATTTAATGATGCGTTTGCAGCAAGCTATTCATCCTATCCTCACGCCTTCTGGCGCCAGATCCTTTCTGGTATGCCTCACACTTATTTTGTGTTGCTGCTTGCCTGTACAGTCCATTGCACAGGCCATTAATTACAACAAAGGTTACGATATTTCAGGAGCCTCCTTTTCCAGTGTCGTCTTTTCGGTTTCATCGCAAGACACCGACCCAGAAGCCCTTGTTTTCAATGATGATGGTACTGTTTTATATCTCCTTGGAAGAGGCGGAGTAGACATTAGCGAATTTAGCCTCAGTACCGCATATGATATCTCAACTGCCAGTTTCACGCAGGTTGCCCTCAGTGTATCGGGGCAGGAGGCCACTCCACAGGACATCCTATTCAATGATGATGGCACTGTATTATACCTATTGGGCAGCACTGGTGTGGATGTGACTGCATATAGCCTGAGTTCAGCTTATGACATCTCCACAGGCTCATCACCCACCGTAGTCCTGGACGTATCGAGCCAGGAAACAGCAGTTCAAGATTTCATCTTCAACAATACAGGCAATCGCTTGTATGTATTGGGCTCTGATACCGGTGAGATAGAAGAATACATCCTGAGCACCGCCTATGACATTTCTTCGGCTACTTTTCTACAAACGGCCCTGGATGTTTCCGGCCAAGAAGCTGAAGTCCGTTCTATGCTGTTTGATGACACGGGCGACCTTTTGTTCGTCATGGGCAATGCTGGTGATGACGTAAATGAATATAGCCTCAGCAGCGCCTATGACATCTCTACGGCCACTTTTGTGGAGATTGTGCTGTCTTTTACTTCGCAAGAAGACACACCTCAGGACATGATCTATAACGATGATGGCAGCCTTCTGTATTTGGTAGGCACCAGTGGCGATGACATTAACCAGTATGACCTGGCGGGGTTTTTCACTGAAACCAATACCAACAACGGAACTGTCAGTGGCACCGCAAGCGTAACCCTCAGTGGCGATACTTTTACCGGCACCAATGGCGATGACTTTATAGGCAATGGCAATGCCAGCATCAGCAATGTACCCACAGGCCTTACTGCGGTACTCACCCGGGCCAGCAGCACCGAGTTAACCCTCAGTTTTACCGGGCAGGCCACTGCTAATGAAAATGTGAATGATGTTTCCAGCCTCAACTTTACATTTACCAATGCCGCTTTTACTACCAACCCAGCAGCCAGTGTGGCCAATGCTGTGGCTACGCTATCGGGCATAGGCATCGATTTCAATGACAATTTTACGCCAACCGCATTGGCGCTGAGCAACAACAGCATCCTGGAAGAGAGTGTGGCGACCATAGGCACCTTCTCTACCACCGATGTTGACATCAATGATACACATACCTACTCATTGGTAGCTGGCACGGGCGATGAAGACAACGGTTTTTTTACCATTAATAGCAATGCCATCAGTTTTACAGCAGCCCCTGACTTTGAAAGCCCGGGCGATACAGGCGATACCCCCGGCAACAATACCTACGCCATTAGGGTACAAACCAGTGATGGCAATGGCGGCACCTTCGCTCAGACCTTTATCATTACTGTAACTGATGTGCCTACCGAGACCGACACTGACTCAGATGGGGTTTTGGACTTCGCTGACCTGGACGATGACAATGATGGCATATTAGATGTAACAGAATCATCCTGTACGGACCCTACTGCTCAGTTTGTCACCACCCCAGTTGCCATTTGGAACCTGGACAATAACACCAACGATTCTCAAGGGGCCAATAATGAAAACGGCACTTCCTTTTCATCATTCAGTACTACGGCCATACAAGGTACGCACTCAGCCAGTTTTGATGGTTCCTCCAGCATCACCTATAGTGTAGGTGGCGGCTTTATGGAATTGGCCTATACCAACATCAGTTTTTCGGCCTGGATACTGCCCGACAACCTGACAGGAGACAGGGTAATCTATGAAGAGGGAGGAGGCACCAATGGCTTTATGCTTTGGCTGGACGATGGCGTTTTGACCGCTACCGGCCGCACCGGAGGAGCTGGATCGGAAGTATCAGTAGTCGCTGCTACAACCCTCACCCTGGATGGTGTTTGGCATCATGTGGCCGCTACTTTTGACAATGGCCTAATCACTGTTTACCTGAATGGCATAGCTGCCAGCACTACTGCTGGTTTTACAACAGTCGCTGCCCACAGCGATAATGGCGGTATAGGCGGCCCTGTATCCGCTGCACCCAATGGCGTTACGGGTTTTTACTCCGGCCTCATGGACGCTGCCCGCTATAGCAACAGCCAAACCTGGGCAGGGTCAGACATTGCTACAGAAGCACAAAGGCTCTGTGATGCCGATGGAGACGGTGTGTACAATCACCTCGACCTGGACGCTGACAATGATGGTATTCCAGATAATATCGAGGCCCAAACCACAGCAGGCTATACCGCACAAGGCTCATTTACCGATGCCAATTTAGATGGGGTCAATGATGTGTATGCGGGGGGGCTCACACCAGAAAATACAGATGGAACTGATGAGGCAGACTATCTGGACCTGGACTCAGATAATGATGGCACTTTCGACATAGCTGAATCAGGTTCAGGCCTTACGGATACCACCCCCAATGATGGCCGCACAGATGGTACTGTTGGTACCAATGGCCTGGACAATACCCTTGATGGCGGTGGAGATAATTTTACAGATGTCAATGGTTCTTTTGATGATACGCAATCCGATAACTTCACCAATACAGATGGTATTAATGATGTAGACTACAGGGATAGCGCGCTTGCTATTTTCTATGGTTCAGACACTTTTACCGAAACCGCTGCCAATGACGGAGCGGTTGCCAGTGCCTCCACAGTCACCATTACGGTGTTTCAAGACACCTTTACGGGTACGAATGGCGATGACTTTATTGGTAATGGCAATGTGAGCATTAGCAATATACCAGTTGGGCTGACGGCTGTGCTCACCCGAGCCAGTGATACCGAGCTGAATCTCACGTTTACCGGGCAGGCCCTCTCTAATGCCGATACAGATGATGTAGCCAGTCTCACCTTTACCTTTACTGATGCGGCCTTTACTACCAACGCTGCGGCTTCTGTAGCCAATGCAGTAGCCGCTTCTTCAGGCATTGCCATAGACTTCAATGATAACCTGGCACCTACCGCACTGGCACTGAGCAATAACAGCATCCAGGAAAACAGCACCGCCACCATAGGCACTTTCACTACTACCGATGCAGATATTAACGACAGCCATACCTACACGCTGGTAGCCGGTACAGGCGATGAAGACAACAGTCTTTTCACCATCAACAGCAGTGCGGTCAGCTTTACCGCAGCACCGGACTTTGAGAGCCCCAGCGATAATGGTGACACGGCTGGCAACAATACCTACGCCATCAGGGTACAAACCAGTGATGGCAATGGCGGCAACTTTGAGCAAGTCTTTATCATTTCGGTAACCGATGTGACCACTGAAACTGATACCGATTCGGATGGTGTCTTAGATTTCACTGACCTGGACGATGATAATGATGGGATTCTGGACGTTACAGAGTCATTATGTTCGGACCCCTCGGCAGCATTCATCACCACTCCTGTTGCCTATTGGACACTGGACAACAGTACCGGTGATACACAGGGAAGCAATAATGAAAACGGCACTTCTTTTTCCTCTTTTAGCACCACCGCAATACAAGGCACGCATTCAGCCAGTTTTGATGGATCTACCAGCATTCGCTATTCAGTAGATGCAGGCCTTATGGAACTGGCCTATACCAATGTCAGTTTTTCGGCATGGATACAGGCTGATGACGTTTCCGGAGACCGCGTAATCTACGAAGAAGGAGGAAGCACCAATGGGTTCATGCTATGGCTGGACAATGGTGTTTTGACCGTCACCACCCGTTCAGGTGGAGCAGGGTCTGAGGTTTCGGCAGCAGCGGCCACCACCTTAACAGTCGATGGGCTGTGGCATCATGTAGCAGCCACTTTTGACAATGGCGCCATTTCTGTCTACCTCGATGGTGTGGAGGCCAGCAACACAGCCGGCTTTACAACCATTGCCGCGCATGGAGATGATGGTGGTATAGGCGGTCCTGTTTCTGCTGCTCCTAATGGTGTGACTGGCTTTTATTCCGGGCTGATGGATGCCGTGCGCTATAGCAATGCGCTTACCTGGTCTGATTCTGAAATTGCTACTGAGGCACAAAGGCTCTGTGACACAGATGGCGATGGCCTCTACAACCACCTCGATCTCGACTCAGACAATGACGGTATACCAGACAATATAGAAGCCCAAACAACCACCGGCTATACCGCGCAGGGTGTATTTACAGATGCCAATGTGGATGGGGTTAATGATGTATATGCAGGCGGCCTCTCTCCGGAGAATACTGATGGCACCGATGACCCCGATTATTTGGATTTGGATGCCGACAATGACGGCACATTCGACATTGCGGAATCAGGTTCAGGCCTTACCGATACCACTCCCAATGACGGCCAAACTGACGGAACAGTGGGCACCAATGGCCTGGACAACACACTCGATGGCGGTGGAGACAACTTTACGGATGTCAATGGTTCATTTGACGATACACAAACAGATAACTTCACCGATACCGATGGAGATGTCAACCTGGCGGGTGATGTAGATTACAGAGACATTACCCTGGCCATTTTCTATGGTGCGGGCACTTTTGCAGAAACTGCTGCCAATGCCGGAGAAGTTTCCAGCGCCTCGACTGTGACGATTTCTCTATTGCAAGACACCTTTACGGGTACCAATGGTGATGACTTTATTGGCAATGGCAATGCCAGCATCAGCAATGTACCTACCGGCCTGACTGCGGTACTCACCAGGGCCAGCAGTACAGAATTGACGCTTACCTTTACCGGCATGGCCACCGCCAATGAGGATATAAACGATGTGGCCAGCCTCAATTTCACTTTTGTCGATGCCGCCTTTACTACCAACACTGCAGCAAGCATAGACAATGCAGTCGCAGCCTCATCGGGCATTATCATTGATTTCAACGATAACCTGGCCCCTACCGCCATAGTCATTAGCAATAGCAGCATCCAGGAAAACAGCACCGCCACCATAGGCACCTTCACCACCACTGATGCAGACATCAACGACACCCATACTTACTCATTGGTGGCCGGTACTGGCGATGAAGACAACGGGCTTTTCACCATTAACAGCAACGCCATCAGCTTTACCGCTGCCCCAGACTTTGAAAGCCCTGGCGACACTGGCGATACAGCCGGAAATAACACTTATGCCATCAGGGTACAAACCAGCGATGGCAATGGCGGTACCTTTATACAAACCTTTATCATTACCGTTACCGACCAAGTGAATGAAACCGATACCGACTCTGATGGAGTATTCGATACCTCAGACCTGGACGATGATAACGATGGGATATTGGATGCTGTTGAGACCGCCTGCTCAGACCCAACAGCCGCTTTTGCCACCACCCCAGTAGCCTATTGGACCCTGGACAACAGTACCAACGATACCCAGGGCAGCAACAATGAAAATGGCACTTCCTTTTCTTCCTTCAGCACCACGGCCATTCAGGGTACGCATTCCGCCAGTTTTGACGGGTCAACCAGCATCCGATACTCTGTAGACGGAGGCTTTATGGAGCTGGCCTATACCAACATCAGCTTTTCGGCCTGGATCCTGCCAGACAATCTTACAGGAGACCGTGTGATTTATGAAGAGGGCGGAACCACCAATGGCTTCCTGCTATGGCTGAATGGAGGTGTGCTGACCGCCACTAGCCGGGCGGGCGGTTCAGGCACTGAAGTATCTGTTGCTTCAGGCACTACCCTCACCCTAGATGGGCTCTGGCATCATGTGGCAGCCACATTTGACAATGGCACCATCACGGTTTATCTGGACGGAGAAGCCGCCAATACTACGGCTGGTTACACCTCTATTCCTGCCCACGGAGATGATGGCGGTATTGGAGGCCCTGTATCAAGCGCACCCAATGAAGTGACTGGTTTTTACTCAGGCCTGTTAGATGCAGCCCGCTATAGCAATACACAAACCTGGTCGAGCAATGACATTCAGACAGAATCGCTAAGACTCTGCGATGCAGATGGAGATGGCATCTATAACCAGCTTGACCTGGACTCAGACAATGATGGCATTCCAGACAATATAGAAGCCCAAACCACCACCGGTTATACCGCTCAAGGCGTCTTTGCAGATGCCAATTCTGATGGGGTAAACGATGTGTATGCAGGTGGCCTCTCTGTGGAAAATACAGATGGAACGGACGAACCCGATTATCTGGATCTGGACTCTGATAATGATGGAACTTTTGATATTGCAGAGTCTGGTTCAGGTTTGACAGATACGACTCCTAATGACGGTCAAACAGATGGAACAGTGGGCACCAATGGTCTGGACAACACCCTTGAAGCCAGCGATAATTTTACAGACGTTAACGGCACCTTTGACGATACGCAGGGTGATAACTTTACTGATACCAATGGTATCAATGATGTGGATTACAGAGAGGTGGAACTGGCTCTTTTCTATGGCACAGTGGACTTTACAGAAACTGCCGCCAATAACGGAGCCGTTTCCAGCACTTCTACCGTCACCATTACATTAATACAGGACACTTTCACCGGCACCAATGGCGATGACTTTATTGGCAATGGCAATGCCAGCATCAGCAATGTTCCGGCCGGGTTGACCGCAGCACTTACCCGCGCCAGCACTACCACTTTGACCCTGACACTTACGGGAGAGGCTACCGCCAATGAAAACGCAAATGATGTCTCCAGTCTCACTTTTACCTTTGTCGATGCTGCTTTTACCACCAATACTGCTGCTTCCATATCCAATGCTGTAGCAGCCTCCTCGGGCATTGCCATCGATTTTGCAGATAACAATGTACCCACTGCCCTGGCTTTGAGTGCCAACAGTATTTCAGAAAACAGTACAGCCACCATTGGCACCTTTTCTACCACCGATGCCGATGCGGGTAATAGTTTCACCTATACCTTAGTAGCAGGCGCTGGCGATGAAGACAATGGTTTTTTCACCATTACCACCAATGCCATCAGCTTTACCGCTGGCCCGGATTTTGAGCTGCCCGATGACACAGGAGGAACCGCGGGTGACAATGTATATGCCATCAGAGTACAAACCAATGACGGAAATGGAGGTACGCTTGAGGACAACTTCCTGATCATAGTATTGGATGTAGACGAACCGGCTGTAGTGGATGGTACGGTATTGTGGCTAAAAGCCGATGCCGGTACCGCCTTCACAACTGATGGAAATGCTGCTGGTGCCTGGTCAGATCAGAGTGGACTGGGGAATAACGCCTCAGTCGGAAACGGAAGCCCAACCTATGTTCTAAACGGCACCAATAACACCAACTTTAACCCACAGATAGATTTTGACGGAAATGACAGTTATTCGGTAGCCAGCCCGTCACTTTTACCTACAGGGGCCGCTGCCAGAACCTACTTTGTAGTAAGCAGCAGCTCCAATACCGCAACAGGGGGTGAAGCGCTTTTTGCTCATGGCGCCAATGCCAGTGGTGAGCAAGTTTCATTGACCTTCAATGGCAATAGCGAACAGATTTCCGTGGCCACAAATGGGCTTAGGAGAGGTTTGTCCGGCAGCACCTCTACCGACACTCAGCTAGGCTTCTTTGCCACCAGCACTAACAATACCAGCAGCATTGCTCTTGGAGTAAATGGTCAGGACCAAACAGTGAACATCCTATCCGGAACAGATCAAACCATTAATACAGGGTCCACCACCGCCAATGTAGGCGCTGATATTGCAGGCAGTGGCTTTTGGAGTGGCAGCCTGGGTGAGCTCATGGTTTACAACAGGGCCCTTTCTGCTCCAGAGCGGCAAAGGGTAGAATCATATCTGGCGCTGAAATATGGTATCACCCTTGATAATTCAGCGGGTGGCACAGCTGGTGACTACCTGATATCTAATGGTTCAACCATCTGGGACGCTACAGACAATACCGGTTTTCAAAACAACATTGCTGGTATTATCAGAGATGATGATTCTGGCTTGAACCAAAAGCAATCGCGCTCAATCAACAGCGATGCCATTGTCACCATTGGCTTAGACGATGATACCGATGGATTGGAAGCCACCAACCCTGCCAATGCCAGTGCCTTTTCTGCGGACCTTTCTTCCCTGATGTGGGGGCATGATGGAGCAACCTTGTATGACAATGACGAAAATATAGATTTTGATCCCCTGCAGGTGAACAGCCGACTGAATCGCGAATGGCGCGTGCGCGAGGTCGGTACAGTGGGCACCGTGGTAGTGCAATTTGATGTGAGTAGCTTAATCGGTCCTGGCGATATAGTAGGAGGCAATGATGAAAGCCAGATTGTACTGCTTGTTGATGCTGATGGCGACTTTTCATCTGATGCCAGCGTGATTTCTCAATCATTCGTTACCGCTGCGGATGACCTGGTTAACTTCAGAGTAGATTTTACCGATGGTCTCTATTTCACCCTGGCTTCTTCTGAAGAATCGGCACTACCTGTAACCCTCATCTCTTTCAGTGCACAGACTCTGGAAACCGCTATCAACCTGGAATGGCGTACAGTGGAAGAGATTAACCACAGCCACTTTCTGGTGCAGCGTTCGACCAATGGGGTGGATTTTGAGACCATGGCCATCGTTGAAAGCTCCTCGACTGCATTGGCCAATGGAATCAAGGTTTACAGATGGACGGATAATACTCCAGTGCCTGGAGATAACTACTACAAATTAGTTGACGTTTCTACGGCTGGTGTAGAGGAGTCTTCTGAGATCATCCGTGCCCGCTTTGAGGCACCTCAAGGAGTATTCAAAGTTTACCCCAACCCCATAACGAAGAACTCCATATTAGAAATTGAATTACCAGTGGATGCTACCAATGCCAATGTTGTAGTGCATAGTTCAACAGGCATGGCCATACCCATTGAGTTGACAAAGCAGGGCAACCATCTGCAACTTCAGCTTAAGGATGCCAAAGTCGGTGTGTATATCCTCCGCATTGCTGCCAACGATCAGCTTTTCAGCCATAAGATCATGGTGAAGGATTGAGGGGAGGGCAATGACCTCTGCGGTTAGTAAAACCATGCAAATCAGGATTAATTCTTCATGGCATAGTTCCATATAAAACCGTTGTTGCCAAATCCATATTGCGCGCACAAAAACAAAGGGCCTTGTCCGATACTCAGAGAGTTTTTGCCATGGCTCATAAATACTATTTTATGATATAAATAGATATTGTAATTATTCTTCTATTCTGATTGCCATACGCAATAATTGATACTGAATTCACCACTTTGGGCCTTGACAAATTAATCAATGCCTTATGGATTTCAATCAAGCCAAAGTGTCATTTCTGGACCATTGCCTTTACGAAAAGAAGCTTTCAAGTAAGACTATAGAGTTTTATACAATCGACCTGGATCAATTCCTCCGGTTTCTCATGACACTGGACATGGAGATCGAAATTTCCGGGATCTCTAAGGAGGAGATTAAGCTGTATCTCAAACAAATCTCAGTCTTCAAGCCAAAGACCATCAAGCGCAAACTAGCCACACTCAAGGCGCTGTTTAACTACCTGGAATTTGAAGATTACATCACGATCAATCCGTTTAGGAAGATGAGGATCAAGATCAAAGAACCGAAGGTCAATCCAACTGTGATGGACGCCTCAGAGGTAAAGTCCATTTTCAAAGCGGCTTACAAAGACAGAGAAGAAGCGCCTGATAATGAGCAATTATGGCTCAAGTATCGTGATATCGCTCTAATTGAATTGCTCTTTGCCACGGGTATGCGGGTATCTGAGTTAACCTCACTCAAACGTGACCAGATTAATCTGGAAACCGGGCGAATTCGCATTTTTGGCAAGGGCAGCAAAGAGCGGGTTATTCAGGTATTTAATCCTGAAACTCTGAAAGCCATTAGAGAGTACGTCCTCATGAGTACCGTATCGATGAAAGAGGAAGGCTTTTTCTTTATCAACCGGCTCCATAGTGGTTTATCCGACCAGACGGTGCGCCATGTAATTAGAAAATTCACCGCTCTGGCTAATCTCCAAAAGCACATTACTCCTCACACTTTTCGTCACACCTTTGCCACCCTTTTACTCGAAGCCGATGTAGACATCAAATACATTCAGCATTTCCTGGGTCATAGCTCTATTGCCACCACTCAAATATACACTCACGTAAGCACCAACAAGCAAAAGCAGATTTTGACTGAAAAGCATCCACGGAATGCATTTGAGTTTCGATGAAGTATCGATAACTCTTTGTTATGCAAACTCGTGTAGTCATAATTTGTACCTTAACTGATGATCCTTTTGCCCCTGCTGGCAGAGGTGGGTATGGAGGGAGCCACCCAGCCATTTCAAATGTTGGTAGACACCTGATTCGTGCTGGATATTATGTCATTTTTATAACTCGAAGGATGTCAACAGGTCAGGCCGAAACCTTAGAATTAGGACCAAAATGTAAATTGATTAGAATTGAAGGAGGCCCCATTCAACCAATCCCATATCATCAGGTTGTCGAGTATTCAGAGGCAATGACCACCAACATCTTAAGCTTGATAGATAAGCTTAACGTTAGTGCAGAAGTCTCTTATTTAAGTTATAACTGGTTGTCAGGGGAAATTATCAGAAGAATAAGGAAAGAACACACCGGACAACATATACACTTGGTATTGGCATTGAGTATTAGTAGGCTTCTTGAAGGTGAAGGGACAGATAAAATATCAGAAAAGTGGATCAATTTTGAATACAATACTTTTTTGGACTCTGACTATATTCTGTGTGGATCAGTTCATGAAAAAGAGATGATAAAAAATCATTTTTCTGAAATAAAAGAAAACAAATTGTTGGTATTAAATTATGGAATTGATACAGGAGTATTCTTTCGCAGACCAGGACCCGAAAATAATTACTTTCGTAGGTCGAGTGAAAAGTTTCAGGAAGGGCTTGACTACTCTTCTTGAATCAATAATCATATTAGACTCATACCAAAATCTTCCAAAACCCAAGTTATGGATAGTAGGAGGAGATGAAGAAGACGTTGAGAGCCTTAAGAGTACCATCTTGGCAATCCCAAGAATATCTAAGATGTATAAACAAGGGCTTATTCATATATGGGGACATGTAGAAAAAGAGGGCTTAGCAGAAATCTATTCACGGAGTTTTTTAACTGTCGTCCCATCTTATTTTGAACAGTTTGGTCTGATTGCCCCTGAAGCGATGGCCTGTGGATGTCCCGTTTTGGGCTCCGATACAGGGGGGTTAATAGACAGTATTTTACCATGTATTACCGGCAAAAGGTTTACCCCAGGAGATTCATTGCAGTTGGCAACAATAATATCAGGATACCTTCGGACGCCAGCAATCGCAACATTTGAGGGAAGAAATGCATTAGTCTGGTCTGAAAAAAAATTCTCAAATGAAAATATTTATAGGGCCTTAGGCAGAGTATTAGAAGGCAATTCAATCAAGGGTGCTTCAAATGTTTCAATTGAAGACTATGATGACATTGTTGAGGAGAATATCAAAGAAATTACTTTTCGAACCTATGGTGAGAATATTCAAATAATCGAACGAGTCTCCGGTAACAGTCATGTTAGCTTTCGGGCAAATTTCCGAGGCCGGGAAGTTCATGTCAAATATTTTCATGACCGACCATCTTCTTCTTCAATATATATGACTGTGCCTAAAAGTATTGCAAATGTCTCCAGACGCACAACGAATGTAAGAAAGATGAAGATACTGGGTAAAGCAGAGTTTGTACCAGATGTTTTACTCTCAATACAAGATGAGGGCATTGTAATATCTGAATGGATAAGAAATTCACAGGTTAATAGGAAAATACCACTTCAAGAAGTAAACCAAATCATCCTACAGATTCAAAGTTTTGGAGATACAATATTGCATGATGGATTAAAAGAGATTGTAATAGAAGAGATAAAGAGTACTAGCTTGCTTGAAGGTCAATTGAATCTGGATTCATATTATTCACGAATGTCGAGCATTAACCTTCTTCTTGAAGGACCAAATAGTTCTTATGTTGATTCGCACCCACAAATTGAACTTTTCAATATTCGAAAAAACCTACAAGAAGAGAACTACCCCTTGCCATTACAAAAAAGGACTAAGTTCATTCTGTCCATAGATTTAACTCTTAACTCTTTTGGGTTTGTAATATCAGATCTGGTCCTTTCTCATGGAATTATGAAGTTGGAACATTTCATTGAAAATGAGGCCGGACTCAAGGTTTGTGATTGGGAATCCTCTGGCTTCAGGTTTGGACCGGCTGACCTGGCATCCTGGTTTTATAAGAATGAGATCGGTATAGTTGTGGGTAGTTTGAGAGAGGTTATTATCAAGTCCAAAGAATATATACCCACAATTGAGAATCAAATCTTATTGGTTTTTTGGATTCAGTTTCTGGCATGTCAAGAATATTTAACCCGATACATGAGAGGACAGGCTTACAATGAAAAAAAGATCAATATTGTGTTGAACTCCCTGTCGGATGCGATCAGCTACCTAAAAAATGCAGATTGACGGTCATTCTGTAATAACGGCTCTCATAATTCCAGGTCTCAACTCTTTAATATGAAATCCAAGTTGACCTGGCAAGGATTTCAGTTTCTTCTTTTTTATCAATTCAACAAGCTTTTTGATTTTTTTAATTGAATCTTTGGGTAAGTCGTTAATCAAATCCTCTTTGCCTCTCAATAATATATTTAATATTGGCAGAGCATGACGCTGATAAACCCAAGCCTGAGAGTTTTCAGAGTTAATTCTTAACCTCAATTTTGAAACGGAACGGCTGTCATATTCACTGGCTGTTTCTGGGTCACCCCAAATCTCCTCAATTGTAGCTCTTGTTGCCTCTACTCTCCAAAGCCTTCTGAAAATGCCATAATTTATAGCCAACAGTTCCGCTTCTGTAATGGCTTCTTTCGCTCCCAATTCATCCCCTAAAACTAAATATAAGTTGGCCTTATTGAGTAACAGCCGTACTCTATTAGTATACTTCTGAAGTTGGTTAACATATTTTTCAGCAAGCTCAAAACACTCTTCAGATTTAGCGTACTTGTTGAGTAAAATGGATAAATATCCGACACCGATTGAGTAATGAATTACTCGCTCTTTGTTGCCTTCACTGACTACCAGTTTTAAGGCCTTTTCCCAGTAATCGAAGCATTCGAAAATATTGACATAAAGGAGGGAATAGCCTTTATATGTCAATACTCTTGCTTCTGAAACTACACCTTCAGACAGAAGCTTTTGGTATTTTGACAAAGCGAGATCTGCTTCTGAAGTTCTACCCAATTGCCTCAAACATAAAAATATGCGTGATGAATTATCAAGCATCAATTCTCTATTGTCTATTCGACCAACATAAAGAACCTCTTCACACTCCAGGTGGTGTTTTAATGAAGCCTCATAATCATCAGCCGACTCGAACAATAATTTACCATGATAATAACTTACATATGCAATGCTTTCACTATCCGCTTTTTGACGAGCCAGAATGTATAATTCCGATACTAAAAAATCCAGACCTAGGTTAGACCCTAAACCAGATGCAATAAATCCCTCTAAAGCCCTCATAAAGTGGGTCAAGAGCTTGTCATTAATCAAATGCTTTTCATGGCTGCTGAATAATTTATCAAATGCACTATCAAGGTATATCAGGTCCCAAAACCTTGTATTAGATTTAAGTGATTGAAATAAGGGGTAATCTGTTACCTGAATCGTCATTAATTGTGAAAAGGCGGAGTCCAGAAATCGACCATCACTTTGTGACTTCTGATAGTACGTTTCAAATTCTTCCAGGGCTGAAGTGATTTCTCCATTGATTGCCTTTAGAATGCCCATTTTGATATTTGGTAACCTGGTGCTATTTGACCCTTGATCCATTCTGACCAATACCTTAGAGACCAAATGGCGTCCTTGGATTCTCCTTTCTGGTTGCTCATAGTCAAGAATGGAGTCGCGAATTATATCATGAGTGAACTCTAAATGTTTTCCATGATGGTCAGGGATTTTTAATATATCTTTCTCTATCAGATTTTGAAGAACAGCATCATTCAAAGATTCTGTATCGATACTCAGTGTATGACATGCGAGTGACTTGCTGAACCTCTTTCCAAGAATTGCACCTGTCAACAGAAAGTCATCAATCCAATTTATCTGGTCGACTTTAGTTTTTTCAATGAGATTGTGATACCTCAGTAATGTGGCATTAGTCAGAGCTCTTGATTTTATTTTTAATTTTAGCCCATCAAGGTTTTTCAGGGCAAACTCCCCATTGGCACTGGTTCTCTCTATCACCCCCTCCTCATTAAGAAAGGCCACAGCTTCTTTTATGGCAAATGGTGTAAAGCCTACCTGAGGAAGAATATTTTGTCTTAGAACATCTGGTAAAACCCCCGGCAATGAAGCCTTGAGCATATCCAGCGCATCCGCCTCGTTTAATTTTGGCAATCTCAATGGTTGTATTTCACGATTTTGTGAGATTGATGTATAATAATCTTTACTGGAATCAATGCGAGAGGTAAGAAAAAAAAGCAAATTACTTACTCTACTTACCAGAAGGTTCTCTGATAACCTTTGAATGACAATTCTTGATGTCAGACCTAATTTTGGAAGATCATCGATTAAAACGGCAAGTTTGAATTTTTCGACATAATTAATAACGACTTTGACTAATATGCCGACATGTCTTTCATTGAAGACTCGACTCTCCTTATTGGTAGTAGAGTTTAATAACTCAAATAATTTATCAACATCCTCAACGCTGTAATCAAGTTCAAAGAGCACTCTTCGCAAGTCTGAATGTCGGCTTTTTGAAAAATAGGAGTGGCTAATATTCAATAAGTGATTCAGCATAAGTCGAACTAATTCATCTACCCCATGAATCGTATCTCCCGAGATGTGCAAAATGGAAACTCTTTTGCCTATTAACTTCTTTTTGAACCTTGAAACCTGAAAACTTTTACCTACACCCGCCTCCGCAAATAAATGGTAAAATTGGGATTCTCCATTGTTTAGGAATTTATAAAGCCCTTTATCAATTGATTCAATGGCATGAATATGTGAACTAAGAACAGTAGGCTTCAGAAAAACTGGTTTAAACCAGACTTTACCTTTACAATTCACTTGATAAGTAACCGGAACAGTTGAATTGATTTTAATGCTAACGCTATCCGAGATATCAATAGGGTCCGGTCCATTTGATGATAAAGGAAAACTATAAGTAAGAGGAGAGGTACTGTCAAATATAGAATTTACGATTACTTTTTGTTCAAGATGAGGACTTTCGATGATTAACTCTATTGAAAGAGTTGCTGTTGATTTTGAGCTTATTGAAACGACCAAATATGGTGATTCTTCAAATTCTATTTGTAATTCACCTTGTGTCAAATATTGTGAATCGCCCGGTATAATGGTCAGGCCACAATATATGTCCAAGTCAATGCTCTTCGGAGTATTTTCGATCAATGAAGCGCCAGAAGACTTACTCCCAACTACCGATTGATACAAATTTAATAGTTGATTCCCATTAATTAGAACGAAAGGTGCATTTGAGTTGCGATTAAGAGAATCTAAATCAGACTTAAAGCCCTTAGTGAAATCTCTGTTAGTTACTATGAATACTCGGTCAATGCGTTCGATAATCGATCGTATAAATGTTCTGTTCAAATCAGAATGGCGAACATTACTTTTTTTTCTTTGCTTCGCCTCCATCCACATTCGAAACTCCACTGGAACAGATGTCAGTTCAGAAATAGTAAAAATGGCTACAGCATCTTTACCTCCATCAGATCTGGCAGAAGTAATCTCGAATTTTATACTCTCTTGACCTATTCGAAAAACACCATTAAATACTTTAACAACAAATGATTCAAATTCTTCCCAAGTGAGAGACTCAAGTTGCTTTAGACTATTAAACGGTTCTTCTTCATTAACAGACACAGCTTTTGATTTTATTCTGAAGTGGTGAAATGTCAACCTTATTGATGAAGCGGTCAAGGTGAGGTTTTGATCCAAAACATGTCAAGTCATGTAAATCACTCCCCTGGCTCTCAAGCAGTTCAAATTCTGAAATGTAGTTTGAGTATGATCCCTCTCGATTCTCGATGCCACAAAGCCCGTAATTAACCAGTGACTGAAGCAGATTGGAAAAGACTCCATTTGAAAGCTTATATCGCTCTGGATGTGCAAGGACTGCCACTCCGTTTGAGCTTACAATTTTATTAATTACTTCCTCACACGATGGAAACTGAGGCCAATCTAAGCTCTCTAATACTCGTTCTTTGATAGCTTTTCTTTTTTTCTTGTAATCATCTTGGAATTCAACTGCTAAGCTTCTATTGAAAAGAGTGAAAATAAAGGGATGTTCGACAACCGATGGGTTTAGATGTGCCTTCCTATATGAATTCCAGAAATTAAGTAGGGATGATTTTTCAATAGTGTTGATTTCCTCCGTCATCAGTCGAAATTGAACCTGGGTAATTGATTTAATACCATCAATTAGCTTGACTATATCTGATTCATGGTCCAGAACGGGAGAATTATTCCAATAGGCTAGTATATGCAATTCAACACCCGGTGTAACATCACAAATGCAACTCAACTCCACGCCAAAAAAGACCCTATTCGAAATAAATTTATTCTTAGGTAGTACATCTATTATTTCTTGATGCTGTGTAAGAGAATTATGGTCTGTAATTGATATACTTTCTATATCATTTGAATCCAAGCCTAGAATTAAATTAGTAATACTTCCTCTAGCATCTATTGAATGATTACTATGAAAATGCATATCTACGATCATACTATTCAAGATAACAAAGAGTTATCGATACTTTTCAATATATAATATTATTATCATAATAATTATACCTTCTTAACTTAATTAATATTATTCATTAATTTAGCCTAATTCAAATAAACTGTTACAAAGAATCTACCATCTAAATAACTTTGGGCTTTTAAATTAGAATCAGCTACCAAATAAGTGACTTATCAGACTTCACAAGTCGCACTGCAATCTGTTCGGGAAAGTTTGACCCTCCCATTCCTTTATTACAAACACCATATGTTTAACTATTTTATTCGGCTATCATTTCTCCACTTATCTCCAACTAATAAATAACCGAAGCAATATCTAACCACATATATCAAGTGCGCAAAAGAAAAGGCGACCCTTTGGCCGCCTTCTCCCAAAACACTAAATAGTATGGAACCTCTGGGCCATGAAGGCCTAAAAGTATCTTTGAACGAACTCTACTTTAACCCGGATAATGCAATAGACTTTCTATTGCATCAACCGGGTTTCAATCATCTACTTAGTCTTATTATATGCACCCATGCGTCATTGAACGCTGTGCTAGACCTGATTTCTTCCATGCGGGCCAGTGCTGGCTCTTTGGTATCATAACCACCTACATAGAGGTAGTCTAAGCCACGCTTCTCACTTCTGAAAATCGCTGCATCGCTGTAGGTCTTCCTGATCTCTTCCAGATAGCGCGTGGCATATTGGCTGTTTTGTGCATATGAAGCGATCACTATCACATACTCATAACCAATGGTGCTCACGTCTTTGATGATGGCCGTACTGGCCGCACGCTCACGCTGTAGCTTCTCTTGCTCTTCCTCAGCCCTTCTGGTCGCTGCTGCCGCCTCTTCTGCTGCTCGCTGCTCTGCTTGTACTCTTTCTTGCTCTGCTCGCTCAGCGGCCGCTATTCGGGCCTGCTCTGCACGAACCTTTTCTGCTTCGGCATCTATCACTCGCTGGCGCTCTGCCGCTACTTTGGCCAATTCGCTGTCTTTGATCTCGTCCAGTATTTCGTCAAAACGGTCTTCTGCCCTCTTTCTACGCTCTTTCTTCTTGCCCGCTGTTTCCAGTGAGTAGAGGTAGTCGCTGGCCAATCGCTCTTCTTCATCATCAATCAGGCTTTTGCTGTAGATGCCTTCGTTTCTCAGGCGCTGAATTACCGCTGCACCTTCCTGGTTGCGGGCATTCCACTTCTCTTCATTGCGCTTGAATTTGAAATGAAGTCCTATCTCATTAAAACCATCTGACAGGAAGGGGATATCACTCTGACCGAAGTCGTAGTGGTAGCTAAAGGCGATGCGCTCATTGATGTTGAAGCCCAGCCCTACAGTAGCTCCGTAGTTATTGCGGTAGCCTCCTGACAGAGACAGTTTATCCTTGTAATCAAGCTTAGCCAGTACGTCTATCTCACTTCCAAGCACTTCCCTGTATCTCCAGGTTACGTTAGGGGTCAGGTAGATTTGGTTCACTGGGTCCAGGGTGATACGATATCTAATGCCGGCCAGGTAATCGGGAATATTGTCCTCATTGATCTGGATGTACTCATCATCTGAAAGGCTCTGATTGATCACCGTAGGTA
>Ga0316204_10001791_pt1 | contig 54485 bp, 48 predicted proteins | sample 6monrhotite_MG_2_FD_205661 | JGI IMG/M metagenome (GOLD analysis project Ga0316204, IMG submission 205661) | Microbial mat bacterial communities from mineral coupon in-situ incubated in ocean water Damariscotta River, Maine, United States -... | ecosystem: Environmental > Aquatic > Marine >... | reverse complement strand
TTAGTTGTGTTTTCATCGGTTCCTCCCTTTGTGTTAGATAAGAACTACGCCTTGCGTCTATCTTATCATGGCTCGTTAGAAGCCGGAATACGGGGGAGGAACCATTCCATTGTATAGCTTGTAACGATAGGAACGGTGTCAACGGATTGAAAAAATAGAAGCTTCAGGGAATGTAGGTAGCTGTGCTGGTTTTCTCATTTTGACGCAAAGGGCTATCCTAAAGCAGCCCTTCCCGCGGAGTAAACCCAGACCTTCAATTGCCTGACCGCCGACCTAGTGCGCTAAGGACGAGTGCATCGCCCCTTTCTCAAGCAGGTTTCGGCATGCATTCTTGAAGCGCAGGTTGATTGGCCGTTCGCCGCTCTCAATCTTGCGAATCATCACCGCCGAATACCCCAAAGCCTTTCCCAGGTCTGCCTGGGCCAAGTGGAGTTTTTCTCTGAGCTCTTTGATTAATTTCGGGGTGATTTCCAGTACATCTGCCGGTTTGTACCCAACCGCTGGCTGCCCGGCGAGCATCCCGGCCACGCTGAGCTGTTCGTCAAGCTGAGGCCAATGAATGCCGGTTCCGCCTGCAATAAAGCTCCAATCCTTCTTCTGTGCTTCACTGGCATCACAGAGCCGAGGGTACCACTCAAGAGGTGTCTCAACCAGCCGACCATCAAGCAACTGGACTGCCAGACGACCTTTCTTGATTTTTACGCTGACCGCCGTCGGTCGGCTATTTGTTGAAGTGTCCATCCCAGGCCTCTAATAATGTTTGTTGATTGATGGTTACGATTCCCTTGATCGTCTTTCGCTGAGTCGGCGAAAGCCCAAAAACTTCACTCAACACAAGGGTCCTCAGGTTGACTTTGCAAGACCCATCACCCTTTCTAACATGGCAATGTTCAGGCTGGTGTTCGTTGCTGTAAAAATAAAAAACAAACCCACCTTCCCTAAAAATATCCGGCATTTCTCCCCCTGCTGTAGCCAAATTATAGATACTTTGTATCAAACAGGCAATCCATAAAGATACTTTGTATCGCTATGGTTAGTTTTTCTTGACGAAACCCGTCGTTGGGCAGGCTCTGTTAAACTTTTTACACAATTGCCATTTATTCTTTAAAAACTGTATCTCTATAAAGAGATCATATTAAACCTTATATACACCTGGATTAATTTTGAGGGGCTTCTAGACTTGTACGATATATCAGGACCAACAACCTTCCCAGGTAGCTTTTGATTCCCGTTATTAACTTATTTATTAAAATGATCCAAATGTTTTTTGTACAGCTCTCCTGAAAGGATCGACATGTCAACAAAGTCAGGCTCGTGAATAACGGAAGGAATTCGATGAATATCCTCACTCATCTCCTTCCAGTTTTCAGCATAATCCAAGTCATATTGCTTTGTTTTATTCAAAAGGAAGACAAAACAGAACCAGCCATTCATTAAGCAGTCATGGACAAAAGGAAAACGATGCTCTTCAATGTTAACAATGCCGATTCTCGTTTTTGGGTGAACTGATGGCTTTCTCACTTTGCGATACAATTTTAAGTAGGTTTCAAAAAAACCTTTTTCTTGAACAGTTGCCTCATGTTGACTTAAAAATCCTTCCCACTTGTCATGAAAATTTTTCTTTGACTTACCAATCGCATCGTTGATTGTTGATTCCATCATCGATTGGAAAAAGATTGCGGTATTGATACAACACTCAGCTTCCTTCTTTCTGAGTGCTGTTAAATATCCACCCCAATGAAATGCGTTGATCGGGTCCACCTGATCAAGTTCCAGCTGCTGGACCGTAGTCCGCTCCGCTAGGAGTTCAATATCATGATCCTCTTTAAAGTCCATCGACGTAACTTGCACGCAATTTTCAGCAAGAGCACGGGCAATCGGGATGCTATAGATACGGTAAGCTTTGGCCAATTCATCCAGAGCTTTATGGCCGGTATAATGTGCAATATCAAAGTGTGCTAAATCCATTTTATTTCCCTACCTATTTGTTTCTTTAAAAATATGTAACTATTATCAAATCGGATTTTGGGCCAATCCCCGTAGAAAATAGAACCTCTTTTTCATTAAAATAGTTCTAATCTTAGCCTCTGCCTTCACCCATTAAGTCAGAGGGAACCCCTTACAAAAACTTAATAAAGTTAAACCAGCCCATCAACCCGCCAAGATATCGGCGGTGCAGGGGTAAGCGGCGAAGCTTTGGGTGCAGGGGTTTTCGAAGGTGACGGTTTCGCCGGTGACCGGGTGGGTGAATTGTAGCCACCATGCGTGCAGCAGTTGCCGATCGATCAGGCCGAAGTCCCCGAACACTGGTTCTTCGTCGCCCTTGAGCAGGCTGATGAACCGTTGGTCCGTTTGGCCGTAAAGTTTGTCCCCCAAAACCGGGACCCCCAAAAACTCGGCGTGGACCCGAATTTGGTGGGTCCGGCCTGTGTAGAGTTCGATTTCGACCAAGGTCAGGCCGCCTGCTTGTTTGAGTGGGATGAACCGGGTCTGGCTGGTTTTTCCTTCGGGGTGGATCACCTGACGGATGCGGACCATGTCGGGGCTGGTGGCCTTCACCTTGCGGATCGGTTGGTCCACCAAGACTTCTTCCGGTAACTCACCGACCAACAGGGCTTGGTACTTTTTCCGCACCTGCCCCTGGGCGAATTGTTTGCCCATCAAGGTGGCGATTTCTGCCGTTTTGGCGATCACCAACAGGCCGGAGGTTTCCCGGTCGAGCCGGTGGACCTGGAACAGTTTGGGGTAGCCATAGGCTTCCTTCAAGACTTCCAGCAGGGTGTTTTTATAATACTTCCCAGACTCCACCACCGGGATATTCCCGCTTTTTTCCACCACCAAAATGGACTCGTCCTCAAACAGCACCCTGTGCGCCCGGTCGATTGCTGGCTCGTCCTCTTGGTTGCGTTGGTAGCCAATCTTGTTGCCTGTCTCCAAAGTCAACGCCCCGTCGGTCGGCTCGCCGTCGAGCATCAAGGTGCCCGCATCTATCGCCCCTTGCCAGCCCTCACGGGTTTGGTAGGGGAATCGGCGGCATAAAAAATCTAAGACCGTTTCTTTTTCGTTTTTAAATCGGACGTAATTAAATTGTTGCATGGAGCTTGCTTTGATAGTGAAATGGACTGAATCAGGAATGGAACCAGATCGGGATTTTGCTGCTTTGTTTACAGTTTTCTTGGGGCTTGATAGGTAAAGGTTATAACACTCAGCCCAAGCTTCTTGATGGACTTAAAACTGCTACTCATTGCCGCTGACACCTTCCCGGTGCCTTTGACCGAACACATGGAAGACTATGGTTTTAGCACCATTGAAGCCAGAGGCCGGTTGAAAATCAAGTCATTGCTCGAAAACGAGCGGCTTGACGCCATTGTTTGGTGCCACGAAGGCTACGAAGCCAGTCTAGCGGACGACTTGCTAGAAACATTGAACCAACGTGGTGGCATTCCTCTTGTCCTTTTAACCGGCAACTTCGAGAGCCCTTTGATCGAAGCAGATATCCAGGGTGCCTTTGGCCTTTTAGACATGGCCCAAGACCCTACGGACCTGCTGAAGGCGATCGAATATGCCTGCAGGAAACCTATACAAGAAGGAGCGGCTTTGCAGGAAATCGACTTTAAAAACTTGGTCAGCCAAGTGACAGGCAACAAAATCCAATTCGCCAACGGCCCAAGCTCTGCGCTCAAACTGAAAAGCGCCTGGCTAGCGGTGGACAAAAACGAAAAACGGCTGCTGTCCAGCCAATCACCCCAGCAACATGGCTGGATGAACCGGTTCCTCAACTGGATCGCTGATTAATGGATCGCTGAGCGTAAGGCTTTGGCTTCGGCACGTTTTTTTCGTCGTTTGCAGCTTTGCTGATCCTCTTCCGAGTTGCCGCAAAAATCGCAGCCTGAGTCTTCATCTTCAGCGTCCCCAGCTCCAATCCCGCCGCAGCTTCCTTGGATCGCTCGACCCATAAAGACAACCCCGACAGACATCCCCATCATCACCACAACAAAGGCGATGAAGGTGGCTATAAATTGTTCCATAGTTCTCCTTTTTTTCCGGTTAATCCTAGCAAATAAACCGGTCTCAGGCTATCAGTTCTTAGGCTTCGACAGAGCAAAAAAACCTTGTGTCCCCTTGACCAAAAATTGTTTGCCTTCACGGTAAATAAAATAAGCGTTCAGCCCTTTTTCTTCAGCCAGCTTGAACCCTTCCACTTCCCCCAAAACATTGAGGGCCGTAGCCCATCCGTCGGCGGTCATACAGTCCTTGGCCACCACACTGACGCTAGCCAGACGGTGTTGTATCGGTCTGCCGGTTTTGGGGTCGATGGTGTGGGAGTAGCGGACCCCGTCTTTTTCGAAATAGTTGCGGTAATCCCCGCTGGTGGCCATGGCGAGGTCATTCAGCGGCAAACTCCGCTGCACCTGCCCCACGGCTTCCCCGGGGACCTCGATCCCAACCACCCAGGGCTGGCCCGCTGTCTTATGGCCTGAAGCCCGAAGCTCGCCGCCGATTTCGACCAGATGATTCGGTAGGTGTAGAGCGGTCAGAAGCACGGAAACTTGGTCCACCCCGTAGCCCTTGGCGATGGCAGACAGGTCCACCGAAAGCCCTGGTTGGGATTTTACCAATTGGGCTGGTTTCACTGAGACCGATAGTTTCCCCAAACCGGTTCGCTGGCGCACAGCGGCGATCACCGCCTCGCTCGGTGGGCTGTCAATCCGTTCTTTTGCCCCAAAACCCCACAGTTCCACCAAGGGCAACACCGTGATGTCCAAGGCCCCTGCGCTTTTCTGCCCAATCTCGATCCCGGCACTGACTACCATGGCGGTTTCGGGGCTCACCGAAAACGGCTTGGTTGAGTCCAGGCGGTTGAACCGGCTGAGTTCTGACCCAGGGATATAGGTCGACATCTTGGAGTTAATTTCTCCCAAACGTTGGTCTACTTGCTTCTTGATTTCTTCGAGAGTCGGGGCACTGGAGGGGTGCAGGAACTTGATATGGTACCAAGTCCCCATGGTCTGCCCTGTGATTTCTGCTGGTTTGGGCGGCTGTTTGACACAGCCAGCCACACAAACCAATAAAAAAAGGCCCCAAGAGATGGGGCCTGATAGCTGTCTAACCAAAGTCATCCAGCATGATATTTTCTTCTTCAACCCCAAGGCTGAGCAACATATCTGTCACCGCCTTGTTCATCATCGGCGGCCCACACATGTAATACTCACAATCTTCAGGAGCCGGGTGGTCTTTCAAAAAGTTTTCCAACAACACGTTGTGGATAAACCCCGTTGGCCCCGTCCAGTTGTCTTCCGGTTGTGGGTCTGACAAAGCCACATCCCAACTGAAGTTCGGGTTTTCTTTGGCCAGCAAGTCGAATTCATCAGCGTAGAACATTTCTCGCAAGCTACGAGCGCCGTACCAGAAACTCATCTTCCGCTTGCTTTTGATCCGCCTCAGCTGATCAAAGATGTGGCTCCGCATCGGGGCCATACCAGCGCCGCCGCCAATAAACACCATTTCCGCCTCGGTTTCCCTGGCAAAAAATTCACCATAAGGACCGGAGATGATACAAGTATCACCGGGCTTCAAGTTGAAGATATACGAAGACATGATCCCCGCAGGGGCATCCGGCTTGTTTGGCGGTGGAGAAGCGATCCGCACGTTCAACATGATGAGACCCTTTTCTTCTGGGTAACTCGCCATGGAGTAGGCTCGAATGCATTCTTCGGTAACCACTGATTTATACTGCCAGATGTTATACTTGTCCCAGTCACCACGATATTCTTCTTCAATATCAAACTCGGTGTAATCTAGCGTGTGAGGAGGGCACTCGATTTGGATGTAACCACCGGCTCGGAAATCTACGTTTTCCCCGGTTGGCAATTCCAACACCAATTCCTTGATGAAGGTCGCCACGTTGTGGTTACTGCGAACTTTACATTCCCACTTCCTGACGTCTAACATTTCCGGGTCGACGTGAATTTTCATGTCTCGCTTCACCGCAACTTGGCAAGCAAGCCGCTCGCCTTCACGAGCTTCACGTTTAGAAATACAAGCCAACTCGGTCGGCAGGATATCCCCACCGCCTTCATGTACCTTTACCCGGCACTGGCCACAGGTGCCGCCGCCGCCACAAGCGGAGGACAAAAACACCTTTTTGTCTGCCAAGGCCCCAAGGAGCTTTTGGCCAGGAGAAGCGGCCACGACATGGTCAGGACCGTTGATTTCGATATTCACGCTGCCACTTGGGACTAGCTTGGACTTGGCAAATAAAATAATGCCCACCAAGCTTAAAACCACCAAGGTGAACATCAATACGCCGAGAAGGATCAGAGTCATAAGCTTATTCTTTTCTGGAGGGCACAAGGCCCTTGATTACAAAAGATTCGTTTTCTTAGAGTTGGATGCCTGAAAAAGACATGAAGGCCATGGCCATCAACCCTGCGGAGATAAAAGTAATCCCAAGGCCTTGCAGACCTACTGGAGGACTTGAATATCTTTGTTTTTCCCGGATACCGGCTAAGAGCACCAATGCGATTGCCCAGCCTGTCCCGGAGCCAACCCCGTAAACCACCGACTCACCAAAGGTGTAGTCACGCTCTACCATGAACAAAGAGCCCGCCAAGATCGCACAGTTCACTGTGATCAACGGCAGGAAAATCCCCAGAGCGTTGTACAGCGAAGGGAAATAACGGTCTAAGGTCATCTCTAAGATTTGAACAATCGCCGCAATCACGCCGATGTATGAGATAAAGCCCAAAAAGCTCAAATCAACCCCAGGCATTCCGGCCCAAGTCAAAGCGCCTTCTTTCAGGACGTAGGTATAAAGCAGGTTGTTCACCGGTACGGTGATTACTTGCACCGCAATCACAGAAAGCCCTAAACCCACAGCAGTTTCTACTTTCTTAGAAACCGCCAGGAAGGTACACATCCCCAGAAAAAAGGCCAAGGCCATATTTTCAATGAAGATCGATTTGATCAGTAGACTAGCGTAATCTTCAAACATGATATTGCTCTATTCTAGGTTAATCGTGTTCCACTTGGTCTTTCTTCCAGGTCCGAAGTCCCCATATCAGAAAGCCAATGATAAAAAATGCCGATGGCGGCAACAGTAACAATCCATTGGTTTGGTACCATCCTCCCTCAGTAATCGGGGTGAGGATATTGAACCCTAACAATTTCCCAGAACCAAACAGTTCCCGGATCACACCCACAGCCACCAGTAAAACACTGTAGCCCAGGGCATTACCCAGGCCGTCTAAGGCACTCAAACCGACAGGATTCTTCATGGCAAAGGCTTCCGCCCGGCCCATCACAATACAGTTGGTGATGATCAAACCGACAAACACCGAAAGCTGCTTGCTGATACCAAAAGCATAGGCTTTCAACACCTGATCCACCACAATCACCAAGCTCGCAATGATCGCCATTTGGACGATGATTCGGATAGAGCTTGGGATATAGTTACGGATGGCACTGACACCCATGTTCGAAAAGGTCGTCACAAACGCCAACGCCGCCGACATGGCGATGACTGTTTCGAGCTTGCTCGTAACCGCCAGAGCAGAGCAGATGCCCAGCACCTGCAACATGATCGGGTTGTTGTTAAAAATCGGTGCGAATAAGACCTCTTTCGCTTTTAACTGAGACATCTTACACTCCTTGCGCTTGAATTTGTTTCAACAGCGGACCAAAGCCTTCAGCACCCATCCAAAAGCGGATCAGCCCTTCGATACCACGGGTGGTCAAGGTCGCCCCACCGAGTCCGTCCACTTGGTGGATGGCTTCAGGGCGGCTACGATCAACCGCTTGTTTTGGCAATCGGATCTGTAAGACGTGGTTTTTATCAAACAAGGTCTTACCTGGCCATAGGGCCTTCCAACGTGGGTTATCCACCTCACCACCTAGACCTGGGGTTTCCCCGTGGTCATAAAAAGATAAACCTTTGACGGTGTTCCCGTCTCCTTTGAGCGCCATAAAGGCGTACATGGTAGACCACAAACCTTTGCCATAAATCGGCAAGATCAGGGTTTCCAATGCGCCGTCTTTACGGACCATATAAACAACCGCTTTCGTCGCTTTCGTTCGGATTTTGCCGAGGTCTAGTTTTGCAGGAATCTCCACCGACTCATTAGGGTCTTTAGACATTTTCCGCACGTCGTAACTAGCGGCATCACCGTCAATAAATTTTCCGGTTTTCAGGTCAACCAATCGGGCTTCAACTTTACTGAACTCCTGCTCGATATTCATCCCATCTTGATAAATACCGGCGGCCATCAAAATATTCTTTTTGGTTTCCCTCGCCTTATTGGCTTCTTGCAACGGCTTTAAAGCCACAGTCGCAGTCGAGACCAAGACCGAGCAGACGACACAAACTGCCAAAGCAACACCAAGGGTTCGTTTGATAGACTCGTTAGACATTTCTCAACTTCCTCCGGCTGATGTTTGCTTTCACTACGTAATAATCAATCACCGGGGCACAGATGTTACCAAACAAAATGGCCAACATCATCCCTTCTGGGAACGCCGGGTTAACCACCCGAATCAAAATCACCATGAACCCGATCAAAAATCCGTAAAACCACTGCCCGGCAAAAGTCATCGACGCAGACACCGGGTCTGTCGCCATGAAGACCATACCAAACGCAAGGCCCCCTAAAACAAGGTGCCAACCTGGAGGGATGGAGAACATTGGGTTTGTGTCGGAGCCAATGGCGTACAACAGTGTACCGGTAACCAAAGCGCCAACCAAAATACTCAGCATAATCCGCCAGCTACCGACTCCCGTCACAATCAAAATCCCGGCGCCGATCATACAGGCCAAGGTAGAGGTCTCCCCCATTGAGCCTGGGATCAGCCCTAAGAAGGCGTCGTTCCAAGTGTAAGCGGCATTCAAGCCTTCGATCCCTTTAGAAGCGGCAAGGCTCAAAGGGGTTGCCCCTGAAAAACCATCGACTGCTGTCCAAACCGAATCACCAGAGATCTGCCCTGGGTAGGCGAAAAATAAGAACGCTCGTCCCACCAAGGCGGGGTTCATGAAGTTTTTGCCCGTTCCGCCAAAGACTTCCTTACCCACGACAACCCCGAAGCTAATGCCAAGGGCTGCTTGCCATAAGGGGATGGTCGCTGGAAGGATCAAAGGAAACAAAAAGCCGGTCACCAAAAAGCCTTCATTGATCTCGTGGCCACGGACAGAGGCAAACAACCCCTCCCAAAAACCACCGACGATCTGTACGACCAAAAAGACGGGCAAGAAGTACAACAAGCCATGGACCAGACACGAAGCGGTTGAGGAGGGATCAAACCCAACCCCTAAAGCCTGCATCAACGAACCACGCCACCCTTCAGGGGTGGTGATGCCCATTGTGGCAATCGCTTTGTTTGCTTGGTTGCCCGTGTTGTAGGCGGTCCAAATAAGGATCGGTTGCAGCGCAATCACCACAGTGATCATCATCCGCTTCAAGTCCAAGAAATCTCGGACGTGAGTTCCGCCTTTGGTTTTTTCGCCAGGTGTGAACAAGAAGGTGTCAATCATCTCGTACATAGCGTAATGCTTTTCCAGCTTTCCACCCTTGGCGAATAAAGGGTGAGCTTTATCCAAAAGGTTGCGTAACGGTTTCATTTATCCTTCTTTTTCGATTAAGGTCAGGTTTGCTCGGAGGATGGTTCCGTAATCGTATTTTCCAGGACAAACGAAGGTACAAAGCCCCAAGTCTTCCTCATCCAATTCCAATGCGCCCAGTTGTTGGGCGACATCAGTGTCCCCTACAATCAAGTTGCGGAGTAAAAAAGTAGGCTGAATGTCAAGAGGCATCACTTTTTCATAACCCCCTACCGGAACCATGGCCCGTTTTGATCCGCCGGTATCAACCGAGAAATCAAAGGTAGCCTTTGGGTTTGCTGAAGACTGGTACACTCGTTTGACCGAGAATTTATCGCCACCAGGCTTCAACCAACCTAAAAATTCACGTTTCACATCAGCGCATAGCACCGATACTTGTCGGTGGTACCGACCCAAAAAATCAAATGGGCCTTCTGCGGTGCGACCACACAACACAGAACCAGAAATCACCCGGACATCCCCCGGTCGAATTTCCCCTGTGGTCAGTTCTGATAATTTCGCGCCGATGCGAGTTTTCAAGAGCCTTGGCATGATCAACTTGGCACCGCCAAATCCGACCACCCGCTCGGTGAACAATCGGCCTGTTTCAAACTGCTTTGCCATGGCGACCACATCTTGGTAGCAAATGGACCATACTGTTTTTTCGTTGCTGACCGGGTCTAAGAAATGGATGTGTGTCCCTGCTAACCCTGCTGGGTGAGCGCCTTCAAACTCGGCTACAAAAATTTGTTTATCATCGCTGGTAGGGATGTTTGAGTCCCGACTTTTGCACACATAAACCCGACCTTCGGTGAGTTTGCTGAGCAATGTCAGGCCTGCTTTAAACGCCTCAGCATTCTCGGCCAAAACCACGGCTGCATCCGCCCCAAAAGGGTCGGTGTCCATGGTGGTCACGAAAATAGAGTGAGGTGTCGAGTCTACCGCCGGAACTTTCGAGAAAGGACGGGTCCGAAACGCCGTCCACATGCCTGAAGCAATCAGGTTTTCCCTGATTTTCGAGGGTTCCAAGGAGTCAACTTCGCTCAAAGCGCACTGATCAAATTCAACGGCGTCATCGCCTTCAAGATCAATCACCACACTTTGCAAGACCCGTTTTTCTCCACGGTTCACCGCACTGACAACTCCAGCACCAGGGGCGGTGAAAATCACCCCAGGTGTTTTTTTGTCTCGAAAGATCTCTTGACCTAGTTTCACTCGGTCACCGACCTGAACCGCCATGGTGGGTTTCATACCCACATAGTCGATCCCAGTGATGGCAACCTGACTCACAGGGTGTGACAACGTGATCTTTTGCGAAGGTTTGCCGTTAATCGGCAAATCCAAACCTTTTTTTAATGTTATCATTGCGTTCTTTCATACTGCCAGCACTAATGCCGGGCGGTTTGCTGAAGTCTACAGTCAGCGAGTTTAGAGGACTCAAGGTAACCTGCAACGTAGGCCATAGGGGCTTGGGTTGCTTAAATCTACAAAACCTCATAGCTTAGCACCAGTACTTAAACTGGTATCACCGAGGTTAAACAAGGTTTGAGATTATTACAAGAACAATCAATTTATTGCAAATGCTCTGGACCGTTTTTAACGAATCCCAATATCCTAATGTTCGCATAATTAAAAGTTACCAATCTACTGAGAACTCCCCATGATCCGGCGAATTTCCCTGCATTTCATTTTGATGTCCGTTGCGCTGATCGCGCTGATCCCTTTGTGGTTGATGCTGGTCAGCAGCCTGTCCGGTTCTAACGCAGAGCTAGGCTTTGCGGGGTTGATCCCCAGGTTTGGCCAGTTTAGTTTTGATGCCTACATCGATGTTTGGACCGAAGGGAATTTTGGGCGATACTTCATGAACTCAGTTTGGGTTAGTTTTTGGATCACCTCTGCAAACTTGATTTTTGACGCCATGGCTGCTTATGGCCTATCGAGGCGGGAGTTCCGAGGCCGTGGTGTTTTGATGTTGTTGATTTTGATCAAGCTGATGATCCCCGCTACGGTTTTGATGGTGCCTACCTTTATCTTAGTGAAGTCGTTGGGTATGTATGACGGCTACATGGCTCTGATCCTGCCGATGGTCGCTGAAACCTTCGGGATCTTTTTGCTCCGCCAGTATATGTTGAACCTCCCCAAAGAACTGGAAGAAGCCGCAAGGCTCGAAGGCGCTTCGGACCTGCGGATCTTCTTTTCGATCATCCTTCCGCTTTGCCGCCCTGCGCTGGCGGTGGTGGCAATCCACAGCCTGTTGGTCAGTTGGAATTCGTATGTCCACCCCTTGATATTGACCGCTTCGGACGACATGCGAACCCTGCCTCTGGGCTTGGCCTTTTACCGGGCATCCCATTCAGGGGTCGATACGGCGCATTTGATGGCTGGCTCGATGATTGCGAGTTTGCCGGTGCTGATCGCTTTTTTGTTTTTCCAACGGCACATCATTTCAGGCCTCACCCAAGGGGCAGTCAAAGGGTAGGCCCTTTGGGCGGGTTGCCACAGCCCTTATACCGGCTGCCCCCTTCCACCTTGGGGTTACAAAGCGAACTTGATTCTTTTTTTCATTCCCCATAGTCTCAGCCAGAGCAACCTCAAACGATAGGACAACCTTGCACCAGCCAGATCCAACAGAAGAACGAAACAAAAAATTTGCCCAATGGAGCATGATTGGAGCAGCTTTATTAGCGATTACGCTGGTAGCAGTACCTGCAATGAAGATGCGCCGGAACAACCGTGGACAGCTCATCGAAATTGGCCAAACGGTTTACCAAGCGAACTGCCAATCCTGCCACGGCATCAAAGCGGTCGGCCAAGACCCTAAAAAACCCCGGGGAGGACGCCAAAGCGCTGGTGTGTATCTTGCCCCAGCGCTAGACGAACGAGGCAGTGCCTCGTTCAGGAGCAACCGAGAGCTGTTTGAAATTGTGAAGAATGGTTCCTTAGACCCCAAATCGCCGATGAAAGGGATGGGGCAAAAGCTGGACGATGAAAAAATCGCAGCGGTGCTGGTGTATATCCAATCACTGTGGACTGCTCGAACCATACAACTGCACCAAGAAAATTCCCCTAATGTACCCATTGAGTCCACCGGGGTGGGCTACTGAGGTTTTTCCGCTTCGCTCGCACAGGGCTCGCTGCAATAAAAGTGGCCCTTTCGAGTCAGCCCGATCTCAGCGGCCACTTGCAGCCCACAATGAGCGCAGGGCGACAAAACCAATTTGGTTTCTTGTTTGGGCAGCTCTCCTCGGCCCAACAGCCCACCGATCCAGTTCCTGATCGCTTTTTTGACCATTTGGATACCCATATAGACAAGCAAAACAACCAGCATAATTTTTAAAGTCAAGGTAATCATAAGGTCCTCCAGAGTTTCACCAAAGCTTTGACTTTTACCAGATCTTTCACCCCTGGAGAAACCTCCACCGAGGAAGACAAATCCAAGCCGTAAGGCCGTACCTGCTGCACAGCGTCCTGCAAATTGCCGATTTCCAATCCACCGGCCAATATGACTTGAGCCCGCCGGGCCGCTTGTTTTGCCAAAGACCAATCGAAGGTTTCACCGGTCCCACCCTGGGCCTTGGTGCTTTTGGCATCGAGCAAAAAACAACCGGTTTCGTACCGGTCCATTTCCAACAAGTCACCAGCGCAACCAACACGCAAGGCTTTAAGCCAAGGCTGCCCCATCCGAGATAACCACCGGCAATCAGACGGAGACTCGCTCCCGTGAAGTTGGGCTAAGTCCAGCCCGGTATAGCGGCAGATTTCTAAGACTTCTTCCTTCGGGCAGTTCACAAACACCCCCACTGTCTTGACCAGGGTTGGCAAGGACTGGATCAAGGCTTTGAGTTTCTTAGGTTCAATGTACCTAGGGGATCCGGGGTACAAAATAAACCCCAATGCATCGACCCCCATCAAGGCGATTTCCACCGCCTGCTCTGTGCTTGTGAGCCCACAGATTTTGAGTTTTGGCCTCACTGAGCCGCACCTTTGAGCACCTTAAGTGCTTCCCCAGGGTCGGGCTGACGCATCAAACTTTCACCGACTAAGATCCCTTCGAACCCGGCTTCTCCCAAAGAGACGACCTGATCAAACTCACTGATCCCAGACTCACTGACAGCCACCACAGAATCAGGGATGACTTCCTTCAGCGTGAAACTAGTCCCTAAATCGGTTTTAAAGGTCTTCAGGTTGCGGTTGTTGATGCCGATCAAGTCAGCCCCTAGCTCCAAGGCCCTTTGCAGCTCAGGGAGGTCATGAACCTCCACCAGAACCGTCAGGCCGAAGCTCTTGGCCAGTTGGTACAACTCCCCTAACATTTGGTCATCCAAGCTCGCCACGATCAAAAGCAACGCATCAGCGCCCATGTCGTAGGTTTCCCTGACCTGTCGTGGGTCCACCATGAAGTCTTTGCGCAAAATAGGCAGGTCCACGACCTCTCGGATAGCCTTTAAATAGTCGATGGAACCTTGGAAGTACTTTTCTTCGGTCAAAACGCTCAAACAAGCAGCGCCGTTCTCTTGATAGCTTTTTGCGATCTGGACCGGATCAAAGTCTGCCCGGATCACTCCTTTTGAAGGGGAGGCTTTTTTCACCTCTGCAATCACCTGAACCCCTGGGTCTTTTAAGGCCTGCCTGAAATCCTTTGGTTTACGAGAATCATTGGGTCCCGGCTTCAGCTGGTCGGCGGAAATCCCCGCCAGCTCTCGGTCAACCTGTTGTTGTTTGTCTGCGTTGATTTGGTCTAATATGTTCATGGATCAAAAAGAATGGGTCTGGGTTTTAAGGGCCTCAATCAGTTGAACCCCTTTGTGGGCATCAATCAGGTTTTCTGCCTTGTGGAACGCATCTTTCAAGTCAATATTTTCAATGGCACTGATGGCAAACCCGGCGTTTAAAGCCAACACATCACGTTTTGCCCCGGTGATGGCGCCAGAGAGCAACCCCAAGGTGATTTGGGCATTTTCCGCAGGTTCTCCGCCTTTCAGATCCTCTAAGCTGCCCTTTTGGTAGCCAAAGTTTTCTGGGTCAAACACAAACTCTTCGATCTTGCCGTCTTTGAGCCGTGCGACCATGGTGTCTTCTTGGATGGACACCTCATCCAGGCCGTCTTTCCCTGCAACCACATAGGCAGAGCGGGTCCCTAGTTGCTTCAACACCTCGGCCATTTGCACCACTCGTTTGGAGTCATACAGACCAATCACCTGCACATGGGCACCCGCCGGGTTCGTCAACGGCCCTAGAAGGTTAAACACCGTCCGTACCGCCAAAGCTTTACGTACAGGAACCACGTTTTTCATCGCAGCGTGCAGCGCAGGGGCAAACAAAAAACCAAAATGACACTCTTTCAAGACTTGCCCCACCTGATCGGCGGACAGGTCAATCTTGATGCCCAAGGCTTCGAGCAGGTCGGCGCTGCCAGACCGGGAGCTCATGGAACGGTTCCCGTGTTTAGCCACCTTGTACCCACCTGAGGCCAACAACAAGGCCACCGTGGTTGAGATATTATAAGATCCTGAGCCATCACCACCGGTACCACAGGTGTCCACAATCAGTTCAGCGTCACAAGTGATAACCGTTGCTTTTTCCCGCATTACCTTGGCGAAGGAGGCAATCTCGTTGGTTGACTCTCCTTTAGCCCGTAGGGCGATCAAAAAAGCAGAAGTCACCACTGGGTCCAGCTCCCCGTTCATCATCGCTTCCATCAAAGCGGTCGCTTCACCGTCCCCTAGGCTGATATGATTCAACAGTTTTTCGAGTAAGTTTTTTGTGTCCATTGTTTGTCCTCGTGGTTTCGGCTAAATCCTCTGTCTACAGCGGTCTAAAAAGAGTTAACCCCTCTTTTAGGATCATTTTAAGACAAATAAAAATTGTAATTTTGTTCTTCCTCTGTTAAACCAACCTCAGGTAATTGGCAAGCTATGCCGACAACTGACGCAACCAAACGATACCCGTTACAAGAACTGACCCGGAGGAGAGACGATGGCGCTGTTAAACTGGAATGAAAACCTTAGTGTTAAGATTCCATCTATTGATGAACAGCATAAAGTTTTGATCAATATGATCAATAACTTGCAGGATGCGATGTCTAGTGGCGATTCAAGGGCTGTCCTTGGTGACATCTTTGACGGCTTGATTAAGTACACAGAACAGCACTTTTCTTTCGAAGAACGTTTGTTCATTGAGCACGGCTACGGCGATATCGAAGCTCACTTAAAAGAACACACCAGCTTTGTGGCTAAAGTTCGTGACTTGCACAACCAATTCACCGGCAGTTCCAATTTCATGATTGGTGTTGACGTGATGAAGTTCCTCACCGACTGGTTGGTCAACCACATCCAAGGCATCGACGCAAAATACACCGACTTCTTCATCTCAAAAGGTGTGAAGTAAGACGACTGTTTCTTTCGTTTGGGGCTGTTCAACCAGCCTCAATCTAAAGTTCCCCAGCGATTTATCCCTTCGCAAGGCCCTTGCCTTCCGCAGACTCCCCATCCGTCCACCCAGCTTTCGCCATGGCTTCCCCGAAGCAACTGGCCATGATCCCTTGGACTTCCAAGACGATCAACGACCGATCCAGATACTTTTTATCTTTATCAATCAAGTGCCAATACAACGCTTCTGAAAGGAACAGTTCAAACTCATTCGGCCCAGGCTCTGAGCGATAATCGTTGTCGGCGATCCGCTGTAACTGCCCATTAAACGCCTCAAGGCTGTTAGAAAACTGCTCTGATTCGTCTTTGCTCGTTGGGTGAGGAAAAGGGATATGTAAGCTCAATTCGTAATATTTAAGCGCACTCTTCCAGACCAACTCCAAAAAAGCACGGGTGGTGTATTTTGCGCCAATCGCAGCAAAATAATCTTGTTTTGCCCGGATTCGGGCTGCCCGTTTTTCTTCTTCTCGACTCAGGAAGGATGCGTCTCGGTACTTGGCAAAACTAAACAGTTTGAGTGCCTCTACGGCGTCCTCAATCTGCACCCCATATTTCACAAACAAAGTCCGGCCTGGGTAATCATCAATCAACCGTTCATACAGTTCCGGCGGAGCCCCGATTTCCCCGATCAAATTCAAAAAGGCAACATTCATCGCCACCATGGAGACTCGGTCCCATTTCCGCTGCTGCCCCACCTTATAGGCCCGGCGCAACATGGATTCCATTTTTTCGTAATATTGATTCGGGTCTTGGCCTCGTTTGACCCCTTTTTTGTACAGCACAGACCCAATTTCCCGTTCAATCTCTTGGTGAGATAAACCGACAAAGACCTGATGATTCGCTATCCTTCCATGAGTCAGTAGCTCAGGATGAACGGTGTCACCGATAAAAAACAAGACGAAGTTATAGGTCCGCCCTTCGTTTTTTTGTGCCACCTCACGAATCCGGTTACGGATTCGCCGAGGGGTCATATTGACCATCTTTGGGACTTCTTGGGCGTAGGAGAACCCCTCCCTTGACACATCCCCAACCATGTAATGTTTGGGTCCCAGCTTCGCTGAAATCCCCAACATCTGGTTTGAAATCAAGTCAAGCCGTTCGGGGCGGCCTTCATAGAAGTAATGGTTAAACGAAAGCCGCTCAAACTGTTGAGGCGACTTATAGGCTTTGAGAAAGTCCTTGAGACTGGTCAGAGTCATTGATGTCCATTTGGGTTAACGTACAGGCCCAGTATAGAGCCCGGTACGCTAATTTATCAATCAAAAACTCAAGTCCGCCGTTTGGCTCTCTTTTTTGGCTTTGAGAGGGCTTTGGCTTCCAAGAGTTCCATCGCTTTTTCGATTGTCACGGTCTCGATATCGTCGTCTTTTGGGATCGAAGCGTTTAATGTCCCATGTTTGACATAATGCCCATAGGGTCCGTTGAAGATTTCGATCGGCTTTTGGTCTTCTGGGTGTGGTCCTAGAGTTCGCAGAGGCTCGGCCTTTTTCCGCTTGCCTCGTTTTTCCGCCGCCAATAGTTCTAACCCTTGCTCTAAAGTGACATCCAAAATACTGATGTCTTTAGGGATAGTCCGGTAGTCTTTGGCTCCGTCAACGTCCATGACCACATAACTGCCAAACCGGCTGATCCCAGCCTTGATCACTTCGCCAGAGTCAGGGTGCTTGCCCAAGGTCCTTGGTAAGGAAAGCAGCAACAAGGCAGCAGGCATATCCACTTGGTCTTCTTTGAGGCCCTTCGGCAAAGTCACCCGCTTTGGCTTAGGTTTGCCCTCTTCGGCCTCTCCAAGCTGTACGTAGGGGCCATAGGCACCGTTAAACAGGTAGATTGGTTCGTGGGTTTCAGGATGAATCCCTAACTCCTCATGCCCCTTATTTTTCTGCATCAAAATCAGGTCGACCTGCTCTTGATCCAGTTCCGCAGGAGTGATTTCCTTAGGGATCGAGGCGGTTTGGTGGTCTTCTGTTTTCGGCTCCCCAATTTCTAAGTATGGCCCAAACCGGCCAATGCAAACCTTGGCGGTTAAGTCATCAAACTGCAAACTTCGGTACTCCCCTGGGGGGATTTCCTCGGTTTTTTTGGCCGTTTGTGCCGCCAAGCCCTCTTCGCCGTTGTAGAACTGCTCAAGGTAAGGCTGCCATTCTTTTTCACCCAACGCAATTTCGTCCAGCACCCCTTCCATCTGGGCGGTGAAACCTAAGTCCACCAACTCGGTGAACTGGGTTTGCAGCAGACCACTGACCGCAAAGGCGGTGAAGGTCGGCACCAATGAATGACTCACTACATCCATATAACCACGGTGTTCAATGGTATCAATGATGGTTGCATAGGTCGAAGGACGTCCGATACCTTCAGCCTCCAGCTTTTTCACTAAGGAAGCCTCGGTGTATCTTGCTGGCGGTTTGGTTTCGTGACCTTTTGCTTCCACACCACTTTGATCAATTTTATCCCCGGCGACCATCAAAGGCAACACCACTTCTTTGTTTTCCAAAGCCTGGCTTGGGTCATCGCTGCCTTCCACGTAGGCCCTGAAAAAACCTGGGAAGTCAATCCGCTTGCCAGAAGACCGAAACTTAGCCGGACCGGCTTCAAAGTAGGCCGCAATATGCACTTGTTTGGCATCCTTCATCTGGGAGGCAACGGTACGCTTCCAAACCAAGTCATACATCGCCAGTTCAACCCCTTTGAGGCCAGACTTGGCAGGCACCACAAAAGTGGAGCCTGAAGGACGGATCGCCTCGTGAGCCTCTTGGGCACCTTTGCCTTTTTTTTCATAGGTCCGAGGACTTTTGGGCAAGTATTCTTTGCCGTACATCGAAGTCACACACTTTCGAGCTGCGGTGATCGCTTGCTCAGAAAGGTTGGTTGAGTCGGTTCTCATGTAGGTAATGAAGCCTCGCTCATACAGCGCCTGGGCAACTTGCATCGCCTTACGAGGACTCAACCTTAGTTTACGACTCGCTTCCTGCTGCAAGGTTGAAGTGATGAACGGAGGCGAAGGCCGACTGGTGGCAGGCTTTTCTTCCATGCTGATCAGCTCAAAAGGCTGGCCCATCAAATCATTTTCCAAGGCCCGAGCGGACTTTTCGTCCAACAACAAGACCTTTTTTCCTTTTTTGATTTTCCCGGTATTCTCATCAAAGTCTGCCCCTTGAGCGATCTTCTCGCCGTTCACATGGGTCAGCTTTGCTTCAAACTTGATTTTTTCTTTTTCTAAACTCGCCGACAAATCCCAATATCCACCTTTTTGGAACGCCCTACGTTCTCGCTCTTTATCCACCAAGACACGAACAGCTACCGACTGAACCCGGCCTGCAGAGAGCCCAGGGGCTACTTTTTTCCACAACAACGGGCTCAAGGTATAACCCACCAAGCGGTCCAAAATCCGCCGAGTTTCTTGGGCACGAACCAAGGAAACCTTGATGTCCCGACAATTGGCTAACGCCTCGGTGATTGCAGATTTGGTGATCTCGTGGAACACCATCCGTTTCACAGGCACCTTCGGCTTCAGCTCTTCCAGCAAATGCCAGCTGATCGCCTCTCCTTCGCGGTCCTCGTCCGTTGCGAGGATCAACTCGTCTGCTTTCGCCAATAAGGCTTTGATTTCTTTGAGTAGCTTTTTCTTGTCTTTCGGGACGACATACAGCGGTTCAAAGCCGTTTTCAACATTAACCCCAAGCTGAGACCACTTCTCTTTTTTGACCTTTTCAGGGATTTCGGAAGCCGATTGGGGCAAATCACGGATGTGACCCATACTGGCGATCACATGATAACCCTTGGGCAAAAATTCTTTGATGGTTTTGGCTTTAGTCGGGGACTCGACAACAACGACGACACTCATAAGAAAGAAAATAGATGTTGGTTTAAAAAGCAACGAAGCTTTGAGATAAGCCTATGACAAGCAATAGGTCAACCTATTGCCCTAGATTGTGATTTTATCAGTCGGTTTTATCGGCGATTAGGGGTCAACTTTCGACTCCAACTCATTCCACCGGGTATACATGGACTCAATTTTTAGTTTTCCTGCCTCGACATCAGCCCAACTTTTTTCTAACTTGTCAGGATCATTCACCATGTCAGGGTCTAACAAGGAAGCCTCCAAAGCAACAAGCCGCTCCTCAGCCTTCCCAATTTTCTGTTCAATGGTTCGCAGTTCTTTTTGTTCGGTGTAACTCAAACCGGTGGTTGGTTTTGATTTTGCTGCCTTTTTGGGGCTCGATTTTTCTAGCTCTTGTTGGGCCACCGGCTGTTCTGCAAACCATTGATCAAAATCAGGATATTCTTTTGGCTGTATTGGCCCCAGCCCCAAGATGGAGGTGGCGACATGGCTCAGTAAAGCCCGGTCATGGGTGACCAAAACAAGGGCACCTCGAAACTCCAACAAAGCCAATTCCAGCACTTCTAAAGAGGGAATATCTAAATCATTGGTCGGCTCATCGAGCAACAAAACATCCGCAGGGCTCAACATGATTTGGGCGATTTGCACCCTCGCTTGCTCCCCACCAGACAATGTACCCACCGGTAAATCCAGCTGATCAGGGGAAAATAAAAATCGCTTCGCCCAGCTGATGATATGGATTTCTTTCCCTTGGTAGACCACAGACTCCCCGGTTTCGCTCAAGGCGTTGCGCAGGGGGATCTTAGGGTCCAACACCTCTCGGTGCTGGTCAAAAACTTCCAGCCGTAGGTCTTCGGCTCGTTTTAAATTACCGGTGTCTGGCGCTAAGACCCCTTCAATCAACTTCAACAAACTGGTTTTCCCGGTGCCGTTGCGGCCCAAAAGCCCCAAACGGACCCCTGGTAGCAGCTTGAATTCCAATTTTTCAAAAAGCTTCCGCTCCCCAAAACTGCAAGATAAATTATACGCCTCAATCAAACGGCGGGTCTGGCGACCTGTGGCCATGAAGTCCAAATTCATCGCCGCTTTGGGCCGGTTCAGTTGCCTGAGCAGGCTGAGCTCGTCGCTCAGGTCTTTGGCGGCATCAATCCGGCCTTTGGCCTTGGTGCTTCGGGCCTTGGGGCCACGGGACAGCCATTCGGTTTCTCGTCTGAGTTTGTTCGCCACCACCGATTGTCGGTTGCTTTGGTCTTCCAGGTATTTTTCCTTGGCCAACAAAAAGTCGGACCACTTGCCTTTCACAGAAAGGTAGCCGTCAGGGTAGTGTGAACCCAACTCAATCATTCTTTTGGGGACCCGCTCCAGCAACTGCCTGTCGTGGCTGATCAAGATAAAGGCGAAACTGGCGGAGGTCAAAATGCCCTCAAGCCACAAAATGCCTTCTAAATCCAGGTGATTGGTTGGCTCGTCTAACAGCAACAAGTCGGGCTCTGTGATCAACACTTTGGAGATCGAGAGCCGTTTTTGATAGCCACCTGACAAGGTAGTCACCGACTGATCCACCGAGTCAAACCCTGTTTGAGCGACCACCGCAGCGACTTGCTCTTCACGTAGCACCGGGTCCTCTTGCAAGGGCGCCAACGCTTGGTCTAAAACCTGACCTACCGTGAGGCTCGGGTCAAAGGTTTCTTTCTGCGCCAGTCGAGCGACCTTGACGGACCGGCGAAAAACCATCACCCCGTCGTCACACTCTTCTTCAGCAGCAAATATTTTTAATAAAGTGGATTTTCCAGAGCCGTTTGCGCCGATCAAGCCCAGCTTCTCGCCTTCACGGACCCCTAAGGAGATCCCGGTGAAAAGAGGGCCGGCGCCAAAGGATTTCTCAATCCCTTGGCAAGAAACCAATAAGGTCATAGGGGGTGCGCTCAGAGGAGGTCGTTAAAGTCTTTTCGTTTGTTCCGGCTTGCTTTGCGTTTTTCTAACTGCTGTTTTTTGTACCGTTGGTAATAGAACGTTGCCACCCCGATGATGATGATTCCCCCTAAGGTGAACAACATCTCCATTGCAGGGTTGTAGTCCGAATAATACATGTTCATCGCCTTACCCCAGTTGACCGCATGGCTGTCACGGACCCCAAGGAAAAGGGCTACAAAAAAGGCAAAACTGAAAGGAGCTAACCTTGATATCATCTTCATCCTATCCAAACGTGTAAAGTTGTTCTCCCATAAACTATCAGAATCCACTCAATTTGGCCACCCTAGGAATCGGGGACGCCGAAAGCTCAGTTTTTTGGGGCTTTCTTTTTTTTGGAGCTTTTTTTCGATTTGAACGCCACGGCAATCGCCTCAGACGCCCACTCATACAACTCCTGGGGCTGCTCCAGCACTGCCAGCGGGACTTCGTGATAAGACATCTTATAGTTCGGTTTATCCTCAAAGGGTATAAAAGGCCCCATCCCGGCATCGGTGTACCGTTTTTCGTTTTCTGGGCTGGTTTTGAAGTACAATTGCTCCCCAGAAACCAAGGCAAAAAACACTTCCCCTGCATAGATCCCCGCCCCGCCAAACATCTTGCGGTAATGGACATCCTGAACCGAATCAAGCTGATCGATGCAGTAGGTCAAAAAGGATTCATCAACAGCCATGGCTCTCCAACGTAAAGGGTTGTCTTGGCCCTCGTAGGGACCCAATTTGAACCGAAATCTGGTGCCCGCCAGGGTAGAGCTTCCGGGTTGACCTTTGTTGCAACGATATTTTTTTATCCAACACCAAGGTTTCCCCTGGGCGGAGAGTTTTGACCGTCCACTTAAACACCTTCGGGGACAAAGCGCCATTTGCTTTGAGGTAGTCCACCACAAAATCGATGGCTAACCGTTGGTCTTGCTCGCTGGTGGAGGTGATTTGGCAACTAAACCCCAAATCCTCCCCTATGGTGATGTGAGGGCTTGAAAGCTTCAAATCCGATAGCTTCACTTCCGGGCACACCGAGAACCCGAGCAAACCTAATGCGCCGGGGTGCTGCTTTTTGATCAAGGTCCTCAAGCTGTGGCGAACCACCCACATAAAGTTTGCCCCACCCTGCCCCATCTGGGCGGCCAGCCAGTCCACCACCAAGTCGGGGTGATCTTTTGAAATATCGTTCAAGTGATTTGCCACCGAACGACGGACGTAGAGTTCGGGGTCATTGATCAACAAAGCCAACAATTTGAGCGTAGGGCTAGGGTCGGCAACAAAACCTTTGAGCTGAAACGCCCAGGGCAGCCGAGGCCGGGTCCCCTCGCTGACGAGCCGCCGGACATGGACCGATGGGTCCTGGGTCCACTGGGTCAACCGGTCCAAGGTTTTTGTCTGGCGTGCCACCAAGAAGGGCCTGATCGATGATTCAGCGGTAAAACATTGGGTCAGGTGATACAACGCCTCCATGGAGAGTTCAAAACAATCGATCCCCCGCACAGCGACATAATCCCCCAAGGGCAGGCACATAAACCCGCCGTAGCCATCGATTTCTTTGCCCTCAATTTTAGAGGGCAAGCTGCCCAGCAAGATCGGCTGAGCGACACAAAAATCTTGAGGAAGAAACTTAAGCAACCCCTCTAAGATCAGATCGGACCGTTGTTTAAATTCTAAGGTGGTCAAGGTCGGTTTGATGTACCCGAGAAAACCGGCCCGGTCGAAGTCAGGCCAAGCCAAACTCAACCGGTCAGCCTGTTCGGTCAGTAATGTCTCACTAAAAAAGTCTCGAACTAACACCACCTTCCCCTAGGTTCTATTGGTTAACAACTTGATTAACTTGCTTTTGGGCTGCCTGACTCATCCAGCTCTGATGCCTTCCGCCATGGCAGCCGTTCGCTCACCGATTTGGTCATCCTCCGGGCAAAATCCCCCATGGACTCTAACAAAGAATAGATCACCGGGACCACAATCAAGGTCAGCAACGTAGCCATGGCTAAGCCATACACCACAGACCGAGCCATGGGCTGCCACATTTGGGCGGAGTCAGAGCCAAAAGCGATGATGTCGGGCCGGTAAAAATTAATATCCATCCCCAACACAATAGGGACCAGCCCTAAGATGGTGGTGACTGCCGTCATCATCACCGGCCTCATCCGCAACATCCCGGCGAGCACCAGCGCCTCCTGGGTGGTTTTGCCCTGGGCTTTCAGCTGGCCGATATAGTCGATCAACACAATCGCATTGTTCACCACCACCCCGGCCAAAGAGATGATCCCTATCCCGCCCATCATGATACTGATCGGGCTTTGGTGCACAATCCACCCTAAAAACACCCCCATCAAGGACAAAAACACGGAACTCAAGATGATGAACGGCAAGATCACCGAGTTAAATTGGGTCACCAAAATTAAGAAAATGAGGAAAATGGCAATCAAAAAGCTCTTTCCCAAATAATCTTGCATTTCAGCCCGAGACTCGTTTTCCCCGGTGTATTTGATCTGATACCCTGAGGGCAACACATAACCCTTCAGTTTGGCCTGTACTTTCTTCAACAAACTAGCCCCTGGCACCCCTTCCGCATCCCCGCTGATGGTCACCACGGTTTTACTGTCAATGTGCCGGATAGAGCCTTTGGATGCCGTGGTTTTGACCTGAGCCAACTCGTGCAGGCTCACAGACTCACCGCTAGGGGTCTTGATGTATAACCCTTGGATATCGTTTACCGAGGCTCGAAATTTGGGGTCTAGCCGGACCACGATATCATATTCATCGGACTGTTGTCGCCAGCTCGACACCTTACGGCCATTGAAGGCCGTTCGGATGATGTTCGCCACTTGTTTCGAGGTCAACCCCAGCTTCCCGAGCTTTTCTCGGTCCAGCTGGATCTGGATTTCCGAGCGGGTCGCCGTCATGTTGTCTTGCAGGTTCACCAACCCGGCAATATCCTTGAGTCGCCCTTGGATCGCTAAGGACAACCGTTTCAGCTTCACCGGGTCCGGGCCAGAAAGCTCTAGGTTCACCGCTTGGCCTGCCGGTGGCCCACCGGAAGGTTTGGTCAACCGTAACCTCGCCCCGGAAAAGGTGCCTAAGATCTGGTGTAACTCTTTGATGATGCTGTTGGGCGAACGCTCCCGGCCTTCCCAGTTTGGGAAAGACAGGCTGATGTTGCTCTGGTGGGTTTCCTTGGTTCCTGAACCGGAAGAGCCTTGCTTCTGACCCACATTGGCCACAATGGCATCGGTGTCTTTGACGTAGGGCTGTAACTGTTTCTCCACCTGGGCAGTCAGGAAGTCTGAGGTTTCCAAGGTGCTGCCAAAAGGGGCTTCAATGTGGATGGTCGCTGAGGCAGGTTCGGTGTCAGGGAAAAATTCCACCCCCGCTTTGGGGAAGATCACCGCAAAGTAAAAAACGATGATCCCCAACCAAACAGAGATGACCAAAAGCATCACTTTCAATCGGTTGTTCAAAGACCAAACCAAGGTCTGGCGATAGGCGGCCAAAAACTTGCTTGAGCTGACCATATTGGCTTCGTCTTTGAGCTGCGGTTTGCGGTGCGGCTTCATCAAGGTAGCGCAAAACACCGGGTTAAAAATCAACCCCACAAACAAGGAAGCGGTCAAGGCGATGATCAAGGTTTTAGGCAAAAAGCTCATGAACTCGCCAGAAATCCCAGGCATGAACAACAGAGGTAAAAAGGCTGCCAAGGTGGTGGCGGTGGAGCTAATCACCGGGATAGCCACTTCGGAAACCCCGATGGCTGCTGCCTCTTTGGGCGGCAAGCCGCTTTCCATGTGCCGGTAGATGTTTTCGACCACCACGATGGCGTTATCCACCAACATCCCCAACGCAAGGATCAGGCTGAAGAGCACCACAAAGTTCAAGGTGATGCCCACCCAAGACAGCACCATGAAGCTCAGCAACATGGACAAAGGGATAGCGGTCCCAATGAACAAGCTGGTCCTCAAGCCCATCACCAACACCAACACCCCAACCACAAAAATCAGGCCGGTGTAGATGTTGTTTTCTAAGTCTGAGACCAGACTACGGATTTTGGTGGACTGGTCGTTGAGGACCTTAATTTCTAATTTTCCATCAAATTTGGCCCGCTCCACCTCGATGATCGCCTTCACCTTGTCGGCAATGCGGATCAAGTTTTCACCGCTTCGCTTTGACACACTCAGCGAAACGGAACTCAAGCCGTTCAGACGAGAGCGACTGCTCACTTCCTTAAACCCGAAGGTCACCGTGGCGACATCCTCGACAAAAACAGGCACTTGCCCTGGTGCTGTGATCACCAACTTCCTGATTTCCGCTGGCCCTTTCACTTCTGAAGGCACCCGGATCATGTATTTCATCCGGCCAAACGTAATATCCCCCGCCGGGATCGAGGTGTTTTCATTGGTGATGGTGTTGCTGACCTGGTTGAGGTCCAACTGGTAATAGTTCAACTTATCAGGGTCGACCGCAACCTTTATTTCTCTCTCCAACCCCCCGGCTCGTTTGACTTCTAAGACCCCCGAAATGGACTCAAACTGGTCTTTGAAGTCTTCGGCAATGTTCTTGAGCTGGAATAAATCATAATGCCCCGAAAGATTCACAATCATGATGGGACGCTCCGACAGGTTCACCTCTTGGATGACGGGGTCTTCGGCGTCGTCCGGCAAGTCTGGCTTGGCAGTGTCCAGGGCTTCACGGACCTTGGTCCGGGCTTCGGAAATATCGGTCCCTAAATGAAACTCTAGAGTGATCACCGATGCCCCTTCGGTGGAGGTGCTGCTCAGCTTTTTTAAGTTTTCGACCCCTTGGAGTTCTGGCTCGACCTTGTTTGTGATCAAGGCTTCTGCGTCTTCTGGAGAAGAGCCGGGGTAGGGGATGGTGACGATCAATATCGGGATTTGGATATCAGGGGCCGACTCCCGAGGCAAAGACCGGTAGGCACTGAAGCCGATCATCGCCAAAATCACCATGAAGATATACACCGAAGCCGGTCGGCTCAATGCGGCGGTGCTGGGGATAAAGTTCATGGGTTCATCGCCGCTTGGAGCTTGCTGTGGTTGATCTCCACCGGTTCATTGTGATTCACCATTTGCTGGCCAACCACCACCAAGGACTGCCCTGCCTTCAGCCCAGATAACACCTGTACTTTCTCGCCCACTGCGTGGCCCAAGGTGATGGGTCGTTTTTTAATCACTGATGCTTCGGTGATGTATACATAAGAACCTTGTTCGTCTTCAAGCACTGTATCTCTAGGGATCAACACCTGGGCGACCAAGTTTTCGGTCACCATTTTGACCCTTGCCAACATCCCTGAAAACATCTCTTGTTGGGGGTTTTTTACCGTCACTTGAACCGCAAAACTGCGGCTTTTCTGGTCCGCCTGTAAAGAAACCGAGCTGATCACCCCAGAAAAAAGCTTTCCCCCCAAGGCATCAACGGTGACTCGGACCACCTTGCCGATTCTTGCAAACCCTATCTCTCGCTCTGGGATGTGGACTTTGACCTTCACCTTGGAAAGATCCATCAGCTCAAACAACTGGTTTCCCTTTTTGACGTACTCCCCCAACTCGGCAGACTTGACACTCACCACCCCGGCGAAAGGTGCCTTGATCTGGGAATGATCCAAATCTGTTTGATTCAGCTTCATTTGATAATAACTCACTTCCATCCGGTTTTTCTGAGCTGTGAGCTTTGCCGAAGAGGTCAGGTGTTTTTGAAACAGTTTTTCTTCTCGCTGGAACTCGGCCTTCGCCAGTTCATGATTCGACAAAGCGAGCCGGTAGGTTAGGGACAACCGAGTGGTGTCCATGGCCGCCAACAACTGTCCTTTTTTAACCCCTTCGCCCACCGAGACCGGGACTTCCCCTAACTGACCGTCCACCTGGGCACTGAGCCTCGATGTACGCAAAGGCGTGACTTGCCCCATGTAGTTTGAAGTCAGCTTCACCGCCTGGGAAACGATTTGAAGCACATCCACATGGGTCAACCTCGCTTGATGTGTTGGCTCTGCACCATCCAAGGAAGGTGCAGCCAGAACCAATACACTCATCAGGCCCAATAAAAAGGCGGGAAACCGTAGTTTATAAACCATAATTGGCTTCGAATTGGTCTGTTAATAACATCAAAGACACGTAAGTCTTTTCGTAAGATATCTGGGCAAAGGTCAAGGCAAGCTCAGAGTCTGTCAGGTCTTGCTGTACCAAGGAACGCCGGTACCCGGTGCTTTCGCCTAGCCGGAGTTTTTCGTCTTCTTTAAGCAACAGTTCCCGGTTCAACTGCGCCTGGGACTGGGCCAGCTCAATGTTCTGTTGGGCTAACTCTAGGTTACGTATGTAGGCCCCTACTTGCAACTTCACTTGGTCTTTAAGTTCTAGGTATTCGGACTCCAAACTAGCGGACTGCAAAGCGACTTGGAGCAACCCCGCCCGAGGTCGTTGGTCGAACAGCGGAACTTTCCATTGCAACGAAACCAAGTAACCTTGGGTCCCAGGGTCAGAGAGCCCCGACGTCGCCGTTGAGCCATCGTAGCCAAATCCATTGAGTTGGAGTTCAAGGTTCAGGTCTAACTTGGTGTTTTTTTTGTCTTCCGCTTTGACTTGGTCTAAATGATTGAGCTTTAGTTTTAAGCGAATCAGCGACAAATCTGTCGAGGCAGCCAAGGCTTGTTCAACCAGTTCTTTGCTGGACTGAGCCAAGGTTTTGACCTGTAGGGTTTCGGTCGGTTCGTATTCCACATCAAACTGGCTCAGACCTAAGACCAACCGGATTTGGTCCTCGATTTGTTTTCGCTGGATTTTCTGAGCGAGTTGCTCTCTTTTCACCACCCCAACTTGCAGCTCTGCCTGCTTCACATCGGTGCGTTCCATGGCACCAAGCTCCAAACGTGTCAGGCTTTCTTGGTAAAACCGCTGGGCCAAAGCCAAGGCGTGGTCTAAAGATTTCAGGTTTTGGTGGACCGCCACTAAGTCCCAATAGACCGAAGCGACCTGGGCTAGCAGCTGGTTACGTCCTGACTTTTCTTGGGACTTGGTTTGCTCCACAACGAAGGCGTTCCGGTTTTCCCCATCCCGGTTGACTTCCCCAAAACCTTGCAGCAACGGCAACTTGACATTGAACTTCAGAGCATCGGCGTAGACCGGGTCAGTGATTCCACTAAACCCCGAGGCCTGCCCGCCTTTTTTTTCGATGCTGCCCAGTTGGGTCTGGCTGATGGTTTTTTGGTACGCCAATCCGTAGGTCAAGCCCCACTTGGTTTTCTGGCTCAGCTCACTAGACAGCTGGTTTGACCGAGTCGCCCCAACGCTCAGGTAGGTCCCCGAGACCGGGGCAAATGTATAGGGAGAAACCGAGAGGTTCTGGCCCAGCTGGGTGGTCCAGTTCAAGGGTTCTGCGCCTTGAGAAGCCCGCCACTGGATTTCGGCAGATTGGACGGCCTTGGACCACCGCACCAACTGAGGTGCTCGGTCCAAAGCGATTTTCAAGACCCCTTTGAGGCTGACAAGAAAAACCTGCCTGCCCCCTTTGTTGACCACCTTGATTTCGTTTCTCACCAAGGGGTCCAGTGTCAGCCCTCCTGCAAAAACGACACTGGGGAGCCAGAACAGTAGACAACAAAAGGCCTTAAGCCTCATTGGCGATTTCCTCCATCCAAACGCCAAGCTGTCCAAATAACTTCCGGCCCATTTCGACCGGGTCGGAAAGCTCTGTTTGCCCCTTGCTGCGGTGCATCAAGGCGATGAACCCTTCCCTCACCACCAGCAGGCAAAAACCTATGTACTCCAATGTCTTTGGGTCGGTGGGTCGGTCTAAGACCTCATGGATTTTGCCCTTGAGCTCCGCTTGCAGTTCGTTAGAGAATTTAATCATCCGGGCGTAGAAGGTCTCGTCAAAGACGGACCGCTCCATGAAGGTCACATAACTCTTCGCTGCATGGTCTGGTTTGATGTTAGCCCAGATTTCCTCAAACAACGTCTCAAAATATTCTTTTAACGAGCTGTAAGGCTGCTGCTGGGATAAATTAATCACCCGACGAATCCGTTGGGACATCGCCTCAAGCAAGATCGACTCAAGGTCATCAAAGTGATGATATAAACTGGACTGGCTGAGTCCAGCGGCTTTCGCTACGTTGCGCGTGCTCAGCCCTTTAATCCCTTGGTCTTCGATGATCTTAATCGCCGCTGTCATGATGCGTTGACGGCTTTTTTCTCCCTTCACTTTTCTTAAATCAAGCACTTCTCCTCCTCCGTGCGGCTATCAATCATTCGATCATTTGAACAGGTTGATTGTGGGTGAAATTTTCGGTCATTGGCAACAACTTGTTTATGATATTTTGTTCATAATATTCGAACATCGGTTTTTTAGAATCAACGAATCGTAAATCAATTGTAACAATAGGTAAAACTTCGGACTTTTTGGCTTCCCGAAGGAAGGGGAATTGCTTATGCTGATTGAAATTTATTCCGGTTTCCTATGCGATCTCTCTTTTTAGCCCTTTACTTGTTCTTCAGCTTTTCTACCCTCGGGCTTGCTGCTCCACCCAACCAGCACTCCCCCTGGGCCGAGACCTTGCGTCTACGTAAGCTGATCAACCAAGAGCTCAAGGTCCTGCACCTAGAACCAACCAAGCCTGCGTTGATTCATTTCGCTACCGAAGCGACTGCGCTCAACGACGGCGCCAGGAAGCCAACCCGGTGGAGCCAGGTTGGTGGTGGACTGAAGCTATCCAACCTCCAGGTTCATCTATTTATCAGCCAATCGGTCCCTGAGCCTGTTCAGAAGCAATTGAAATCGGCTCTAGAGCAAAAATCCAAGTACAAATTTGTCCAAGCTTCCGATTTCCTCATTACATTCGCCCAAAAGACTCCTGCTGCTCTTGTAAAAGCAGCCGCTACGAAACCGGGGCTCACCGTAGAGGCACCCACCGACCAACCGGCCACCCACCAATCCCCTCAAACCCCAACCGCTGTCCTCGGCAAAAAAGAGATTCTTAGCCCCAAAAAACCGGTTTTGCCAGTTGGCGACCTGAGGGAAAAGCCACCGGCCAAACCGGCCCTGGTTAACAAACAACTCATTTGGGCGGCCTCAGGGGCGGCCCTGCTTTTGTTGGTTTTACTGGTCACCCTGTGGTTGCGGCGGCAGTCTGAAAGCCCCCAACACGACTTGGCGCAACTCAAAGACGACTTGCCCCCTGGCTCTGTGGACTTCACTGATATCCAAGAGGCCAGCCCGACTGAGGCCCCAAGCACCCCAGCAACAGTGGAGCCCAACGAGCCTGACTCGTTGCAGGTAACCACCGACTTGGTTGACCTCTTGTTAGCCAAGCCCGACTGGGCCAAGGAGCTTGCGCTGATCGAAGGCCCACAGGGGCTAGTGAAGCTGTTCCAGCTCTTTGGTGAACTGCCCTCACGAGATATCTTTGGCCGGCACCTAGGGAAAAAACGAATCCAAGAAATCCAGTCTAAAGCGAACCTCACGACCTTATCCACCGAAGAGGAAAATCGTTTGGTTGAGCGACTGCACCAAGGCTTTTTTGCCAAAAAACTAATCGAACTCCGTGGGCTCGCCCAAAGCACCCAACAGCCAGAACCACCGAAGGAAACGGCTGCCCCTATCGAGAAACCGAAGGCAAACTTTTTTGAAGAAGAGGCAGCCTTGGGGTTCTTGGCGGACGGCTCACCGTCGGAAATTTTCCGGTTGATCTCCCAAGAGTCCAGCCTGATCCAGTCCTTGGTCCTGCGACATTACAAGGGAGATACAAAGGTCATCCTAGAGAGACTCGGCGACCAAGCCCCCCCTGCAACCACGGCGACCCAAGAGATTACCCTTGAGTTGCTGGATAACATCGCCCGAGGGCTCGAAGGCCGGCTCAAAGAATTGCGCAACACCCCAGACCCGGTCGCCCTCTCCAGCGCATTGTCCCAGATGGAAGGAAAAACCCTTTTAGACCGAGAAACATTCCTCGGCCGTCTTAGCGACGAAGACCCTCAGCTTGCCCAGGCGGCTCGGCTCAACTTTCTAGATGTTGAATCTTTCGGTGTTTTGGAACGGTCTTTGCTTCAATTTGCAGTGAAACCGCTTTCTGCCAAGGTGATTGCCTTGGGTATCCATGACGCACCGAAGAAGCTCCAAGAGCCGCTGTTGTTGGCTCTTGAACCAAACGTCCTTTCTACAGTGATCCACACCCTACGAGGCGAGGCACCCACAGAGCACGCTAGGTCTTCTTCAAAACGGCTCTTGGCCCAAGCAGTAAACGAAGCCCGACGGATTGGGTAGGTATTGCCTTCATTGAATCCATTCAATGAAGGATTGTATGTTTTTCATTCTTTTGGAGGGGAATGAATTCGATTAAATGGACCTTTTTGTTGTTCTGTATCTGCCCTTGGACTGCCTACGCCCAAGTCGCTTCGCAAGCCCTCGCCCCGTCGGTGCAAAATTTATTACCTGCTGCAGCGGGGTTCTCTCGGCTGAATGGCTCGGGGGAGCCAGACCAGAAACAAACTGGATTTTTTGGGGTGAGCCAAATCTCGGGTGGTGGTGCAGCTGGAGACGACGCCAACAACTGGAATACAAAGGGCTACAGTTCCTATTTCGGGGCGACCTTCGGTCCCTTGAGTATGGACCTGAGAGCGACTGAGAAAACCACCCAGTTGACCCGGATTTTGGGTGGGACGATGTGTGGTCAGATCGACAAAATTGTCAATTGTGGGGCCTCTACCCTCGATAGCAGCCGAAAACAAACCTACCAACACCAACACCTTGACCTCGCTTTGGTCTGGTCGCTGCTCTCCATCGGGGTGAGGGTAGGCAGCGAAAAAACCTTTCTAGAATCCCAGGGCACCCTGAACCGAAGCCAGCAAGGGGCCTCGGTCAGCCTACAGCTCTTGGGGGGGATCTACCTCAGCTCAGGGGCAATCATTTCCAAAGAAACACCGCCTGGATACGCCAGCTACCAATGGACCCAAACCCTATCGGCGATTGGGGCCTCTTTTGGCGACGAAAGCCGAGTTCACGTCGAAGCCTCCACCGGGAAGTCAGAAAAACAGACCTCAACCTCCGCCCAATCGACCCGCTACTGGGTACATTCGGCAGACAAACAAACAAACCTGACCGCCGAACTCAAATGGGGGCAGGTGATGTTGGGCTTAGACCAACACCGTATCGAAATCCCCAGTATCAGCAACGTCGACGCTGAACCCAAGGCAACGGTGATCAAGGGCATACGGATGACTTGGGCCTACCCCATGGCGTTTGATTTCACCATCAAACGAGACAGTGAAATCTATTCCATAGGCACCATTGGGGACAACACCCAAGAGGGCAAGCTGACCACCATGAGCTTGGGCGGGACGTTTTAGTTTTCTTCATTGGGGGGGCAAAGGCTAATCGCTGATCAGGCCCCTGGTTCCAAAGTCATTGGAACCAACGACTCACCGCTGATCAAACCCTATGATTCCAGGGGAACTGGAACCAGTGATGTGGGACTAGGGCTCTACGGGGGCTAGGTCATCTAGCCAACCACCTGTGTCGTTTAGCTCACGCATAAAAATACGTGAAGCCTCTTCAGGGGCTTCTTGGCGGGAATGGATTTGTTTGAGAATCAGCTTATTTTCCATACGGCCAATGATCTCGATCTTGCCTGTGTCATGGCCCAAGATAAACTTAAACCGTTTGGCATAGCCGTCTAGACGTTGCCTCGCCAGATCGACCAGATCCACCGCTTGCTTCAAAGGGATTTGGAAGTGATTACGCACCCTGGCGACCGGCATACATTGATAGAGATAATAAGGATTCACCCCGATGCGCAGCAAGCCGTTCATCAAGTTTTCAATGGCATCGACCGAGTCATTGACTCCCTTCAGCAGCACGGCCTGATTGTTAACGGTCACCCCGGCGTTACGAATTCTCGTGACCGCTTCGGTGCTTTGTGCCGTGATTTCGTTGGCATGGTTGAAATGGGTCGGGACAAAAAGCGCCTTGTGGCGGTTAAAATCCCTGAGCAGTTCAATCAAGTCGTCATCAAAAAAACGGGACGGGTTGGTGACCGGTGCTCGGGTGCCGATGCGGACATAATTGAGGTGGGGGATGTCTTTCAGCGTGTCCAATAAGCGGCCCAGCACCTTGGTGGGCAACATCATCGGGTCACCACCAGAAATAATCACGTTGGTGATTTCGGTGTGCTCGGCGATGTACTTGGCGGCCTGTTGGAAATTCTCAACCGTTTTGTCGTTTTCCAAGCCAACCATCACTTTACGAAAGCAGTGACGGCAATACATGGCGCAATATTCGGTGGCGACCACCAAGGCAGAGTAACTGTATTTGTGTAGTATCCCGTTGCCCTTGTTGTGTTTATCGTCGCCGTAAGGGTCTTTGGTGGTTTCTCCCATGGCTCCCGCAACGACCAGTTCTTCTTTGGTCGGAATCGCTAGCCTGCGGATTGGGTCGTTGGGGTCCTTTGGGTCGATGAGCCCCAGGTAGTACCTCGGGATATTCATGGGGTGTAGCTTGATGACTTCGTTGAGGTCTTTTTCTTCCTCTGCCGTCAGGGGCAGGTACTCTTTAAGCTTTTGAACCGAATTGATGTTGAAATGGGCTTCCTCCCTCCAATCGAGCAAAGAAGCCGGCAGCATCGAGGGGTCGTCAGGGTTTTGCATATTCATTTTGTCCTTTTTGTCCGAAGGTTTCCCATAAATTAGAGACAAAATAGTTCGTTGTCAAATTAGTTGCCCTGAAACCATAAATCTGAAAGCTTGCAAAAGGCAAGGGGTTCCATTAAAAAGAACCTGAAAAAGGACCTCTATGAACCAAAAAGACCATCAAGTGCTGCCCTTCGAGCGGATGGATTTAAAAATCCTACAATCGTTGCGTCGAATCATCCGGGCAGTGGACCAACATTCCAAACGACTTTCAAATGAAGTGAGTTTGACTTCACCTCAATTGGTTTGTTTATTGGCTATCGAAGAACTACAACCGGTAGGGCAAAAGGCTCTTTCCGAAAAAGTGTATCTGAGCCCCAGCACCCTGGTTGGTATTTTAGACCGGTTGCAGGCCAAGGGTTTGATCACCCGTGAACGTAGCTCCACAGACCGCCGGGCCCAAGTGCTTCAGCTCAGCACCCATGGACAAGAAACCATCAAAAGAGCGCCCTCCCCCCTGCAAGACAAACTAGCGACCGCACTGCAAGGCCTCAGCGAGTTGGAACAGTCAACCATCAGCTTATCCTTAGAACGAATCGTCGAGCTCATGGAAGCCGGAGATATCGACGCCTCGCCTTTGCTAGAGACCGGTGGGTTGAGTAATTGATTTGGTGGGGCCGCAGGCTTCAGCGGTTCTCAACTCTTAAGCCTGCGTATTGATTTGGCCTTGGGGGCTTGAAATCCTCGTGTTTGCGAAGGGATAACTATGGCTCAAGTTTTCACCTGCCCCTATAAATTTGGCCTAAAACTGGGGTTTAATTTCCCTTCACAGGGAACAGTCTCGAACTCCAACGCCTAGAAACCCACCAGTTCCGCCAGCCCGCTTTCTGGCGGTTCGCATGGTTCGACTGAAAGGTTATCATTCTTATTCGGGGCGATGGGCCGAACCGCCCCGTTCGTCACCCCGACCCAGTACCCCTCTATAAGTCAGGAGGTCCGTCCGTCTGATGCTGAGACGTTTTCAGCATAAAACCCCTTTACTCGCCTGACTTACCCCAAAACGTGGGATAGGTTTTTAGTGAGTCCTCATTGAAGGGTGGTTTTTAAGACAATCTGGTTCAGGGTAGTCAGGGCGGTGCAGATTTTGTTAACTTGGGGCATCAACTGCTATAAGGGCTGCCTCAATGCATCTGTTCTTCAATCGCCACCGCATGGCTTTGAAAATCGTTTTATCGATTTTGGGGACTTTCTCGCTGATCAGCTTGATAGCCCTCGAGATGTTGGATTTCAGTGTACAGCGACGAAAGACCCAACTGATTCAAGAGGCCTCTAAGGCCTTGGAACTAGTCACTGGGCAGCTTATTGCCGATCTTGACGAGGTCCAGATGGACATTTTGGCGATCTCAGAGATGCATGAGGTCAAAGGTTTTGATACCGCCTTTAGGGCGGACCTTGAGGGTACACTGCTGGCATTTTCTCGGTTCAAGCACCGCTATGACCAGATCCGCCTCTTAAATTTACAGGGTCAAGAAGAACTCCGTATCGACCAAAAAGACGGCCAGCCGGTGGTGGTTGAGCCTGGTTTTCTGCAAAAGAAGGGGAACCGGTATTACTTCAAACAGTCTTTAAACCTTGGCCCTGAGGAGGTGTTTGTTTCTCCGCTCGACTTAAACATCGAAAACGGGCAGATCGAACAGCCCTTCAAGCCAATGATCCGACTGATCAGCGCTTGGTATGGCACCCAAGGCCAGCGGCGAGGTGTGCTGGTGCTCAACTACAGAGCCCAGGGTCTACTTTCAATGGCGGCTCAGCACGAACGACGCTCCCAGTTTAAGATCATGCTCCTCAATGACCAGGGCTTCTACCTCAAGGGTCGGCGGCCCAGCGAAGAATGGGGTTTTATGATCCCCAATCGCTCCCATGAAAACTTCACCGCCCATTTCCCAAAAACTTGGGTACAGATGCAACAAAGCCATCAAGGGAACTTTACCGAAGACGGTGATTTGCTGGTTTATAAAGATCTATTTGAAATCGCACCGTCTCGCTTGAATCCCATTTCGAAATTTCGTGCAGTCGCCTGGGTCCCTCAGGCCCGTTTTCAAGCCATGAACGCCCCAGAGGCTTGGTGGGCCCTCAGTCTGGCGGTCCTGGGGTTTAGTCTATTGGCAATCCTAGAAATTTGGCTTATCCGCCACCAAGAGCACCGCCGCATGGCCGAATCGCAACTGCATGACCTCAGGCAAGATCTGGTGAGCGCACAAGAAATGGAACAGCGGCGTATCTCTTATGAACTGCACGATAGCTTGGCCCCCCTACTCTCAGCGATCAATATCCAGGTCTTGATGCTCAACCGAAAACTCAAAATCAGAGAAGAGCCTCAGTTGGAGGTGACCGAGATGTTGCAAGAATCAATTGCCCATGTGCGCAAACTTGCCTATGAGTTGGCTCCCCCTGACTTAGAGATGCAAGACTTTCAGTCAATCATCTGCGAGTTGTGTGAGGATTTTAAGGGGCAATATGGGACCCCGGTTGAGCTGGAATTTAGCCTGGATATCGAGCTAGAACCCTGGCGGGCCACCCACCTATATCGCATGGTGCAAGAAGCTTTAAGGAACATTGCAAAACACGCACAGGCTCGCCGGGTTGAGGTCCGGCTCCTCCATGAAAGCCAGCACTTGATTCTCGAAATCAAAGACGACGGAGTCGGGTTTGAATCAGGCCGCTTTACCTCCCGACCAGAAAGGGGAATGCGACTCGGGATCAAGGGGATGCTGGGCCGGGCATCTATGATAGGTGGGACCTGCAAGGTCATCTCTCAGGTGGGCAAAGGAACTCATATCCAGGTTAAAGTACCGGTTTCTGACGAATAACCCTTCGATTTTCATTCTAGACTTGAAGCAACCAATGGCTTATCCTTATTCTTTGAATATCCTCATGAATCCGGTTTTATGACAGTGAACCAACAAATCATAGTGGTCGAAGACCACCCGATCTTTCGCAAGGGCGTGGTCGACCTACTGACTGCGGAACCAGACTTTGAGGTGGTTGGTGCGGTGGGAGATGCGGAGTCTGCCCTTGACCTGCTTGCCCACACCCCGGCAACATTGATGATTGTTGATATTAGCTTGCCAGGTACCAGTGGATTTGAGTTGGCAAAAAGAGCCAAAGAACGGTTCCCTGCTTTAATGATTATGGCCCTTTCAACCCACACCAAACAAAGCTACGTGGTCCGTATGATCCAGTCTGGGGCCACCGGCTACATTGCCAAAGAATCGGCTGCTCACAAATTGATCGAGGGCTTGCGAGCGATCGTGTCTGGCGGGGTCTACCTCGATGGCCAGTTGGCACCGATAGTTGGCGATTCATTTCAGGGGGACGGCCCGAGCGATTCTTCTAAGCCCAACATAACCAAGCGGGAGCGAGAGATTTTAGCGCTCTTAGTGGAAGGGCATAGCTTAAAAGAAGTCGCAGCCCAGCTTGACATCAGCCCTAAGACCGTTGAGGCCCACCGTGCTAACTTTATGAAGAAGCTAGACCTGCACAATACCATCGATTTGGTCCGCTATGCCTTGCGAGAAGGAATCATCAAGCCTGAGCATTGGCCCTTTCAAAGCGAAACTAAGGGATTCCCCTAGGCGCTACGGCTTTTCCTAACTTACCTCCCAACTTTGTTTATGATACGTTCGGCTACCATCGAAAGGAGGAGTCAATGTTGCGAAAAAAGGAGGTTTCCGAGATTGGGCTGATTCTATCAGCCATCCTCGGTATGTTTTTCATATCGGTCCAGTTTGATTTTTTCGAATCAATCCACTACTACGCTCAGGCGCACGAGGCCTACGACCTAGATGAGTTGGTCATCGTCGCTGCCTCGACCAGCTTTATTTTGGCCCTTTATATCGTCTGGCGCTGGTCCGATTTTGAAAAAGAGCTAAACTCCCGTAAAGCTGCTGAGGCCGAGGCTCTGCAAGCACGCCATGCGGCCGAAGAAGCCAACCGCATGAAATCGGAATACCTCTCTAATATCAGCCACGAAATCCGTAGCCCCTTAAATGCCATCATGGGTTTCGCCCAGGTTTTAAAAGATGAGATCAAGGACCCAGATCACCTTGAATATCTAGATGTGGTATCAGAGAGCGGCGAAACGTTACTCAAGTTAATCAACGACTTATTAGATCTAGCGCGGATCGAATCAGGGGAACTGGAATTACATTTGACGCCAATCAACCTTTCTAAAATGTTAAAGGACCTTGAGCGGATGTTCCAAACCCAGTTGGCCCAAAAGGGGTTGGTTTTGAATGTCTCCCATGGATTATCCCATTGCCCTGCCTTTTCCATAGACGCTACCCGGTTTCGCCAGATCTTAACCAATTTATTAAGCAATGCCGTCAAGTTCACCGATGAGGGAAGCATCTCCATCCTTGTTGCGTTTACTGAAACAACTGGAATTTCTCCCAAAATCGACCTCGCCATCAGAGTCACCGACACAGGGATTGGGGTGACTGAGCCCAACCGTAAACGAATATTCGAGAGTTTCAAACAGCAGCAAGGACAGAATTCCAAAAAACACCCCGGCAGTGGATTGGGGCTAGCTATCTCCAAACAGCTGGCGCTGGCCATGGGGGGAGATCTTTCATATTTTCCCAACATGGAGGGAGGGAGTACCTTCCAGCTAAATTTGCAGAACTTGCACGCCAGACCATCGTCTTTAAAAGCCCTGCCCCCTCAATCGGTAACCGATCCGAGACTTATGAAAGGTCATATTTTGATTGCTGATGACAACTGTAGTCACCGAAAAATGCTGACCGCTATGTTATCCGAGCACCCCTTTGTCCTTTACCAAGCCGAAAATGGCAAAGAGGCCTTAGAGATGATCCAAACCATCCAATTCGATCTCATTTTGATGGATAACCGTATGCCAGAGATGACCGGAATTGAGGTGGCACGGGCGGTAAAAGCGGACCCAACGTTGGCCAAAACTCCGATTATAGGGATCAGCGCTTCGGTTATGGAAATTGACATCAAACAATATACAGATGTATTTGATGCCTTTGTTTCCAAGCCGATCAACAAAGTTGAGTTAATAAACCAAATGGGCACCTACCTGGTTTAGCTATAAACAAAGCTACACTGAAGATTGATGCCTAAGTATCTACTGGCCGTACCGTTCTAAGGGGCTTTCAAGCTCCACAGGCTTTTTTAGGGGTATCGATGAAAAGTTTTTTGGCCATTACGCACATCACAGACTATCAGGAGTATTCGCCTTATCTTGAAAAAATGCATCACTTCCCCCTGATGCGCTTGATCCACTCTATGGTCGGATTTCCGGAGTCAAACGGAGCCTTCAAGCCTATCAGCCACAGGCAACGATCATAGCAGCCTCCAACAGATAGAGTATCATCAACTCCCCAGTCGTCACCTCCTTCACTCTGTGCAGATTCGTGTTCGGCGGCACCTTGGGAAATCTGGGGACACAGGGAAATCCGGTGGAATCGTCCAGTGTTCCACCCAAGACAAACCATTGTTAGAGGCTTCAACAAGAACACATCAAGTTGCCAGCACGGGTGCAAATGCTCAACATGGTTGGTCTTTAACGTCGTTATCCAGGGTATGTAGGCGGAGGTCGCCGCACCAGGGGGGCTGGGTTTAGCTGAGTTTAGGCTCCAAAAGAGAGAAAAGGGGGACAGAAACCGGTAGACTCTTTGTTCCAGGAGAAAAAAAGCGAGAAAGGGGACTGGCAGGCAGGAAGAATAGAAACCTGGGACCGGCGGACCCTTTGTCCCAGGAGGAAGAAAGGGAGGGCCGGCTGAGATGATTTTAAGGGGCTACTTTCCCTTTAAGTCGTAGTCTTCTAGGTCTTGGTGTCGGACGATATCGCCTTCGACCAGATAGACCACGTCTTCGGCGATGTTGCTCGCTAAGTCGGCGATACGCTCGAAATACCGAGAAATCGAAGCATAGAGCAACAAGTGCCCGACTTGCTCTGGGTTGCGTTTGATTTCAGCGGTGACTTGTTGGAAAATCAAACGGTTCAAATCGTCCACTTCGTCGTCAAGGTTGCAAACCTCGATCGCCTTTTGTGGGTCCATGTTGATCAAGGCGTCCAAACTCATCGAAAGCATCTGAGCCACCTTCACCGACATGCCTTTGATGTCGAAGGGGGTTTCCAGAGGCCTCAGGGCGGCTAAGTCCAACACACGCTCAGCGGCGTTCACCGAGACATCATTGATCCGTTCCAACTCGTTGTTGATTTTTAAAATCGCAACGATCAACCGCAAGTCAATAGCGACCGGCTGGTATAGAGCCAAACATTTGAGGCACTCTTCCTCAATTTCAAGCTCTATATCATTGATATATTGTTCTTCTTTAATCACACGACGGGCGGTTTCGGCGTCGATATGCACCACCGCCTCTGAGATGTCATGAAACCCCTTTTCTACCCGAGCACTCATCGAGAGAATCATGGTTTTTAATTTTTCAATTTCCTTTTGCAGGTGAATGGTCATATTGCCTCTTAGCCGAACCGGCCGGTGATATAGTCTTCTGTTTGTTGGTTCTTTGGGTTAGTAAATATCTGCTGCGTCCGGTCAAACTCGATCAGCTTGCCTTCAAAAAAGAACCCTGTGTAATCGCTGACACGGGATGCTTGCTGCATGTTGTGGGTCACAATCACGATGGTGTATTTGCCCCGCAGCTCCATGATCAAATCTTCGATCTTGGCGGTTGATTTTGGGTCCAAGGCAGAGCATGGCTCGTCCATCAACAAGATTTCTGGGCCGACGGCAATCGCCCTAGCGATACACAGCCGCTGCATCTGTCCCCCTGAAAGCCCCATGGCGCTTTGGTCCAAGCGGTCCTTCACCTCGTCCCACAAAGCGGCACGTTTCAGGCTGTCTTCAACCACGGCGTCTAAGACGACCTTGCGGTTTTCGCCCGCAATACGAAGCCCGAAAACCACGTTTTCGTAAATCGACTTAGGGAAGGGGTTGGATTTCTGGAAAATCATCCCGATTTTGCGACGTAGCTGGATCGGATCTTGATGTTTTTCGTAAATATCCGTGCCGTCTTCTAGGGAGATGTGGCCGTTGATGCTGACAATAGGCAGCAGGTCATTCATCCGGTTGAGGCACCTCAAAAACGTGGACTTGCCACAGCCGGACGGGCCAATCAAAGCGGTCACTTGATGTTTTGGGATGTCCATTTCGATCCCGAATAACGCTTGAGACTCTCCGTAAAAGAGGTTCAAGTCCGATACCCGCATCACCGGGCTGAATTCGATAGTTTGTTCTGTCATCGTCCTAGAATGTTCGACCAGTAAAACGCTTTTTCATCCGATTGCGCAGGTAGATTGATGCTGAGGTCATTAAGATTACCACCCCTAAAAGCAAGAGGGTAGTCACAAAAACCATCGGTTTGGCAGCTTCCACATTCGGTGATTGGAAACCAACATCGTAGATATGAAATCCTAAGTGCATGAATTTTCTTTCCAAGTGAAAGAAAGGGAATGTGCCGTCTATCGGCAACGCTGGTGCCAACTTTACCACCCCGGTGATCATCAAAGGGGCGACTTCGCCCGCTGCCCGACTCATGGCCAAGATAAACCCGGTCATGATCCGAGGGCTAGACATCGGCAAGATCACCCTCATCAAAGTTTGGAATTGGGTTGCCCCTAAAGCCAAAGAACCTTGACGTATTTCCGAGGGAACAGAACCCAAGGCCTCTTCCGTCGCCACAATCACCACAGGCACGGTCAACAACCCTAAGGTTGCACTGGCCCACAAAATCCCCCCGGTCCCGAAGGTCGGGGTTGGCATGCGTTCAGGGAAGAAGATTGAGTCAATGCCACCCCCGACAACATACACAAAAAAGGCGAGCCCAAAAATCCCCCACACAATGGAAGGAATCCCCGCAAGGTTATTCACAGCCACACGGATGATCTGCACCATCACCCCCTCACGAGCATACTCTCGCAGGTAAACCGCCGCCATCACACCGAGAGGAAAGGACACTAAGCTCATGGTGAACACTAGCGTCACGGTCCCCACCAAGGCCGGAAACAAACCGCCTTCGGTGTTTGATTCTCTGGGGTCATCGGTGAACAGTTCAAGCAGCTTTGCGCCGTAATGAATCATCTTTGCACCGATACCCATTTGGTTTGGGTAATAATACCGGTGAATCAGCACCATCGGTGTTTCCCGCACTCTACCTTCTGCATCCACCATAGAGGCGATGTGTTGCAAAGCTTCTACATGGGACTTTTCTTGTACCGTGACCGTCTTATGGAAGACTTCTTTCAACTGGTCCAACTCAGTCGCCAAAAGAGGAATCTCAGGGTCCACGGGGTCATCATAGGTCAACTTGAGCATATCCAGCCGGATCGATTCCATGTCATCCGCCTGTGAGCGAATCTCAGCGATCTGCTCTTCGGCCAAAGACTTTGCCTTTTCAGCCGGGACCGATAGCTCGTCAAAGCCTAACTTTTCGCCCTGGAGCTCAGGGCTTTTGACGTTGTCCAAAAACCCGTAAAAATTCCCGTACTCTTCCCGCTCTAACGTGACTGCGTCTTTTGGGTAGCTGATCGAAACAATCTGTTCATGATCGACCCACATGAAGTCTAAAGGGTAGAGGTCACGGTTGCCAATCTTCAGCTGGATTCGTGCGCCTTTGCCGCCCGGTCGTTGTTCTTCCTGTTTAATTTCACCCAAGTACTTGCGGCCATCTTTCGTCTGAACCAAGGCTAAATCAGAGGCCCACAAGGCCCCTAAGCCGTTGATCAAGATGACCACCAACAGAGTCAAAGCCATCAAGAGGATCACGCCAATGCTCAGGGTAGAAAACCAAACGTTGTACTCCCCTTCGGACCAAAACTTTTTGGCTTCCTTTTTGATGTACGCCTTTTCTCGTTTAGAACTCTGCATATTTTTTCCTCAAGGTGTAGCGGAAAAGCTCGGCTAAACTGTTAATCACGAAAGTGAAAGCAAATAAAATCACAGCGGACAAGAACAGCACTCGGTACAAAGACCCGGCAACCGGGGCCTCGGGGATTTCAACGGCGATGTTCGCAGACAAAGTCCTCATCCCGTTAAACATACTGATATCGATGATCGGGGTGTTTCCTGTGGCCATCAAAACGATCATGGTCTCCCCAATCGCCCGGCCCATACCCAAGATAATCCCGGCAAATAAGCCTGGACTTGCTGAAGGTAACAGTACCTTCCAAGTGGTCTGCCACCGGCTTGCCCCTAGAGCTACCGATGCCGCCCGCATCGATTCAGGCACACAGGACAGCGCATCGTCGGTCATGGTAAAAATGAAAGGGATCACAATGAACCCTAAAGCAAAAGCGATGACAATCGAGTTCCGTTGGTCGTAATCTTTGGTGATGTGGTCAAAGATCCATTGTTTGAAGTTCCCATCAAACACCCAAGATTCAACATAGGGCTGCAACCAAGCAGAAACCAAAATAGCGATCAACAAGATCGGCAAAGCCAAATACAATTCTTTGGACTGTTCGATTAGACGGATCCTCAAGTTGGTCCGTACCCTGGCCCAAACGACCAGAAAGAGGCCCAACAAGGTCGGCATCAAAATCATGAAGAGGAACAGCCCGAGCAGCCATTGATCAATGATCGGCGCAAGCCACAATGCGGCTAAGAAACCTACAATCACCGAAGGCACTGCCGATGTAATTTCCACCGCAGGTTTCACAATAGATTGGAACCGGCGACTGGCAAATTGATTGGTATAAATCGCCCCAAAAATCCCCAGAGGCACGGCGAAAATCATCGCAAACAAAGTGCCTTTGATGCTGCCGAAGATCAACGGGATCAAACTGAATTTTGGCTCAAAGTCGTCGCTCGCCGATGAGGACTGCCACACATAATCAGGGGCCTGATAATCTTCATACCAGACCTTACCAAAGTAACCTTTCCAGCTCCCTTCAGGGTGAGGTGCGTCAATGGACCAGAGGGTCAAGCCGTTGGATTCATCCAAAGCCAGCAGGCCATTGCCTCGGTTAGAAAACCCAAACAACGTGATGGGGGAGTTGCGTTTGAACTGTTCTAACTCTCGTTCGCTGGTCATGTGAGACAAGGTCAGTTCGCCGCCAATCAGCGACAAAACCGACTTATTTCTCCTTGATGACCTCAACTCGGTGACACTCTGGGTGCCCTCCACCAAATCGTGAATCCGGGTCAGTCGTTTTTTGGGGTGGTCTCTAGATTCGGGGGCCATGAACCAAGTGGTTACATTACCCTGGCTGTCGCCAACCGCCAAGGAGTCATCCCCAAACACCAAGGTGATGCTGGTGATCGGCCGGTGGTCACTAAATCCAGGCCGTACATCAACTAACCTAGGTTCCTCAGGGTCGCTCATCGACCAGTAAACTAACTTTCCACCCTCAGTGGCTAGATAGAGGTTTTCACCGGAGTGGTCTAAAACCATTAATTTAACAGGGTCTGAAGGGTCAACCTCAATGAAGTTGCTGGACCTGACCTCTTCTTCTTCCCCTAAAAAGCTTTCTTCTTTTGAAACCGAAAGTACCTGGATGCGGTGGTCTGATAACAAGGCCACTGCGGACATCCCTGTTTCTGTTCTCTGGATCTGCAGGGAGACAGGGGTGGTGGCAAAGCTACCGGCTTCCAGGGTTCGCACTTGGCGGACGTTGTGCCCAACCCGACGGTTATTTTCTTGATCAAAAACCGTCTTGAAATCAATGTGGAACAATCCGGCGGAGCCGTCTTGAAACAGAATACTGTAGTGGTGGTCCTCATTGATGGTGAAGCTAGCGACTGGCTGACCATCTGATAAGGCTTCGGAGCTCGTTTTTGCCCCGGAAACTAAATCTAAAAAGTTAATGAAGCCGGCCTGGTCTATCCAGTAACCGGTTTCAAGGTACTCATCTATCCCAATCGCCAATGGCTTTGGGGCAGATTTTTTGCTGGGCAGATCAAACGATGTCAGCTCCTTGGTCTGCGGAGAATAAAACAAAGGTAAGGTTTCCATCAGCAACATCGCTAACATCCCAATCACACAGACCAGGATGGCGACGCCACCTAAGGAAATCACCTTTTTTGCCCAAAAATCAACTCGCCGATTACGCTGGAGTATCGCCTGATCCATCCCGATCCTTACTTGTTAACTGATTTTAGCTGCTGAGCTAAGATCTTAGCTGTCAAAGGTAAGTAACCATCTTTGATTACGATCTTCTGACCCTGCTTCGATAAAACAAACTTTAAAAACTCTTGTGTCAACTTGCTCAAAGGCTTGTTTGGCGCCTTAGGTACATAGATGTATAACATCCGGCCTAAAGGATACTTTCCAGCCAATACGTTTGCGTAATTTGGCTCATAAGCTTTCCCGCCTTTTTTAGACAAAGAAAGTGCTTTCACACCTGAGGTTCGGTAGCCGATCCCAGAGTATCCGATGCCGCCCATGTCTTCAGTTACACCCAAAACAACAGAAGCCGAACCTGGTTGTTCTTTCACAGTTGGCTTGTAGTCACCTTTAAACATAGCGTGCTTTTTGAAGTAACCATAGGTGCCGCTGGCAGAGTTACGTCCATAAAGGCTGATCGGTCGTTTTGCCCAGTCGCCTTTGAGACCCAACTGGCCCCAAGTCCGAATGTCATTCGCATAACCACCTTTACGAGTTGAGCTGAAGATACCATCGGTTTCTTTCAGGTCCAATTTATCGATTGGGTTGTCCTTGTTTACATAGACAGCCAAAGAGTCCAGTGCAACCCCAATTTTTGTTGGCTTGTAACCGTACTTCTTTTCAAAAGCTTCCAACTCTTTCGACTTCATCTTACGACTCATCGGACCGAGCTGAGAAGTCCCGCTGATCAATGCTGGTGGCGCTGTAGAAGAACCTTTGCCTTCAATCTGGATGTTGACGTTTGGGTACATTTTACGGAAAGATTCCGCCCAAAATGTCATCAAGTTGTTCAAGGTATCAGAACCGATAGAGTTCAAGTTACCGCCAACGCCGGAGGTTTTCTCGTACGTTGGGATACCTGCTTCAACTTTCATTCCAGCAAACAAGCTGCCTTGAGAAACAAGGATCATCCCCAGGCCGAGAGCTGCGACCTTCATTTTTGCGGTCTTCATATGTGTCCTTTTGTAAGGTTGGTTTGTGTTCCTTAACTATCGCTAAGATGAAGACAGCTTTCTAAATGAGACTCAACCACGGGTTCAATAGTTGTCAAGAAGTTGTAAAATTAGTTTTCACCCCTTTCACCAAGTCTTCTGCAGCAGTATAGCTAAAGACTGAAGCAAGGATGTAAAATCGATGTAAAATCTTCTACCTCTCGATGATTTGGACTTTTTTAACCGTCCCAGGTACAAACAAAGGGACTGAATCACCATAAGCTCTTTGATAAAGGTTGGCTTGAAATCGAAAATTAGAATTATTTTAGGTATCACCGGCGCAAGCGGGGTGATATACGGTGTTCGGATGCTGGAGGTCCTGGCTGCGAACCCCGCAGTGGAGACTCATTTAATCCTCACCGACGGAGCCAAGCTGACCTTGTCTCTAGAAACCTCAAAGACCCTAGGCCAGCTGAACCAACTCGCCGATGTGGTCCATGATGACCACAACTTGGCAGCGCCCATTTCCTCAGGTTCGTTCCCTGTCCATGGGATGATGGTGTTGCCTTGTTCGATCAAGAGCCTGTCGATGATCGCACATTGCCAGGGCTCAAGCCTGCTCGCTAGAGCGGCAGATGTGACGTTAAAAGAAAACCGCAAGCTGATTTTATCACCACGAGAAACCCCACTGCACCTCGGGCACTTGAGGTTGATGACCCAAGCGGTTGAGCAAGGGGCCTTGCTCTGCCCGACCATGCCGGGGTTTTACCACCAACCGACCAGCATTGAATCATTGATTGATCACTCGATTGGTAAAATTCTGGATTTAATGGGCATCAGCAACAATTTATTCCAACGATGGGAAGGGTAATGAGTGCTATCAAACTAGTGAACGCAACCAAAAGGTTTGGGGAGCTGTCTGTTTTAAAGCCAACCAGTTGGGAAATAGAGTCTGGGGAATTTGTGGTTTTAGTCGGCCCTTCAGGGTGCGGGAAAAGCACCTTACTCAGAATGATTGCTGGCCTAGAAGACCTCAGCGATGGGCAAGTTTGGATCGGTGGCAAGGAAATGACCCATGTGGAGCCTAAGAACCGGGAAGTCGCCATGGTGTTCCAAAATTACGCTTTATACCCCCACCTCACGGTGCGAGGCAACCTAGAGTTTCCTTTAAAGGTCGCTCGGTTGAGCCGTGCAGACCGGCAAAAGACGGTACAGAAAGTGGCTGAGCAACTCGAAATCCAGCAGTTGTTAGACCGTAAGCCAGGGCAACTTTCTGGCGGTCAAAGGCAGCGGGTCGCCATCGGGCGAGCCTTAGTCAGGGAGCCCAAAGTTTTTTTGTTTGATGAGCCGCTATCAAACCTAGACGCCCGGCTTCGGGAACAAATGCGCCACGAAATCGCCAAGCTGCACCAAGACCTAGGCCGCACCAGCCTTTACGTCACCCACGACCAAGCCGAAGCGATGACCCTCGCCGACCGGCTGGCGGTGATGAAAGGGGGAGAAATCCTCCAAGCGGGCAAACCAATGGAACTGTACCAAAACCCCAACTGCCTGTTTGTTGCCCAGTTTTTAGGCCACCCGCCGATAGGCACGCTGAAAGGGCGCTTTGAAAACCGGCAGTTTACAGGCAAATGGGGCTGTATCGAGTTAGAGAGCCCCCCAGGGGGAACAGACGCAACCTTAGGTGTCCGCCCTGAAGATCTAAGCCTCATGAAGCCAGGAGCCCCTATGGTGACCTTCTCTGGCACCATTACTTTTTGTGAGCACCTTGGCCGAGAAACCCACGGTCAGCTTTGCTTAGAGGGAGGGGAATGTTTATGGGTGGTGTTACCTGGAGAATCAATCCAGCTAGGGCAAAAACTCGCCCTCTTTGCCGCTCAGGACAAACTGCTGTTTTTTGATGAGGCAAACGAACAACGGCTCCGCTAGAGGCCAAAACACCTCTAGAGAGCCGTGAATCTCAGACCTGGAAACAGGCCTGAGTTCTTCTAAGTCCTTAAAACCCCCGAACTTTAACCAAGGCACCGTCAGCTGTAGCCCGAACTAAGTCGGAGCTGTCTTTGGCCATGGCTTCTAAGATCGGGATTGCCCGACGGCTCTTGATGTCGCCCAAGGCACGGCACAGCAGCTCTTTCACTAAGGCACCTTCATCGGAGTCTTTCAACTCGGTTAGCTTCCTGATCGCTGGATCAACACTCATGCTGCCCAGTTGGATCAAGCTTCTCACCACCATCTGAGCCACTTCCGGGTCTGCGATCATATCGATCAACAGCGCAGGGACACTAGGGCTACGTAGCTCCACTAAGATGGCCAGCTTCGATTCATTGGCCTCAGCAGAGCGACCTTTGAAAGAATTGGCGATACTCACAGAAACCCCTGGTCCGATCTGAATCAACATCGCCCGGTAGGCTTTGGTGTCCACATCAGAAGATCCGCCGTCATAAGCGGCGACCAAAAAGTCGATCCCGACAGTACCTAGCTTGTTAAAAGCCTTCGCCAACGCATCAAACACCGGGCCATGGGCACCAGGGACTTGTTCAGCCAACACTTCGCCAATCGGCCCGAAGCCCGTTTGACCCATCGCCTTGATCCCAGCCAAAACCACCGGTTGTTCGGTGTCTTTCAATAAAGGCACCAATGCAAGGGCCGCTCGTTCGCCGCCAATTTTGCCCACTAAGTTTGCCGCTTGAACCCGAACCAACGGGTCGCTGTCTGCCAAAAACTCTATGGCAACATCTAAGGCTTTATCGTTGTTCCCTTGGCGGTACAGCCCGTCTGCGTCTTCTAAGCTTACACAGCCAGATAACATCACCAGCAGACCAAATAGAATCGCCCAAAAGGCTCCTTGTTTTTGTATTTTCACCATTTCCCCCTAGTCTTCCGCTAGTTTAATGAACACCAAGTCCCGTACAGTTGGGGTGACGATTGGCTCATCAAACTTAATGCCTGTTTCATCCAAAATTTCCATGGTGTGGTCAGCCAATGCACTTGGCTTTCCTACCCAACGGACATAGACAATGCTCATCGGTGGGTCCAACTTGCTCAATTCATTGTTATAATCAATGTACTTGAATGTTGGGCTGTTTCGACGTTTCAACGCATTCCGTACCGAACGAGCAGCACGGGAGTCAAAGCCCTGCAACACCAATTCATAAGAAAGCGCCTTGCCGCCTGCGGCGTCAATGGTCGACATTTCTTTGAGCACTTGTGGCAAGAACTCAGCGGCCATTTGCTCGTAGGCGTCTTTAATCAAGGCGCCTAACATGGCTGCATTGTCTGTTTTATTCGAACCACGACGAGCGACCTGGATGTTTGAGTTCGCAAACGCACCGCCTGTTGGGCTGGAGATGTTTTTAGCGGTCACCATCAAGTTCATGGCCATGTTGTCGCCGGTCTTGGTGATGCTCATCACATTCACTTCAACCACAACTCTAGATAGCTGCTTGAGCAAGGTTAAACCGGTGGTGTAAAAATCTTCCGCACCTTGAACTTGAGTAGATAGTGCGGCGTCTTCAGGCTTTGAACCTTGGACAATGCTCATGAACTGCTCTTTTGAGATCCGGCCAAATTCCGCTTTTCGTTTTGGATCAGCGTTGAACGAAGTCACTGCATTCCTGAAGTCCATGGCTCGCAAGCCTTTTTGATTCAGGTCTGTTTGCAATTGGTTCATCATTGCACTTTCGACATCTTTAAATCGAAAGTTAAAACGTGACAGGTCCAATGTTTTGTCCCCAGTCACCACGGTGACCAAGGTGCTCATGCTGCTGTCAATGATCCGTAGATCCTTCTGCAAAGCGACCAAGGTTTTTTGTCGGCTCACTTTATAAGCGGCGGCCACCCCGTAAAAAGCGCCCAAGAAAATCTTTTTTTCGTCCACGACTTCAGTATCAACAATGTACTGATCAATGTTTTTGGACATGTACGTTTCGATTTTTGTATAATTTTCGTTATACAGCTCGGCGGTCAACAGTTCTCTGACCATGGCATCAACCGCTTGTTTGCGACCGGCATCAATCGCCTGAGACCTAGCCATGCGGATGTTATTTTGCTTAATGAACGCCTTTGACTTCACTGTAATCACCCGAACACCTGGGGTGTCTTCTTTCAAAGTTGCACGTCCCGTGAGGTCGGCTAAGGTCATGAAGCTAGACCGCTGTGGAGCAGCAGGTCCGCCGCCGCAGCCGATCAGAAAGAGAGGCAACAGCAGTAGAGGTAATAAGTGTTTCAGTTTCATAGGAACTTCCATTCATAGCGTTGAGATGAAATGATTGCCGAATTCTCCCATAGTTCTGCCTCCTTTGAAAAGGTCTATTTAGGTTAAAGAACCCACCTTTTCTAGCCAAAACATCGCCCCCAGTTCCTCAGCGGGCACCCCTTACGCTCAGGCCCAAAGCCACCCATTTCAGTTAACCGATTGCCTACTAGGGGGGGCTTTGGTATGGAAGAAGCAACAGTTACAACGACACGAGTCAGCGACCGACACCTTCAGCCTTTCACCGAGCATTCCGCCATGGACACCAAAGCGATTTTACGGCTCCACTGCCCAGACCAAAAAGGTCTGGTTTTTGGGATCACCCAGTTTATTTATGAACAGGGCGGCAACATCACTTATCTGGACCAATACACCGACAGCGATATCAACGCCTTTTTTATTCGGATCGAGTGGGAACTAGCCGGGTTTAAAATCCCTAAAGAAGAGATCGAAGCGGCGTTTAAAGAAAAACTCGCCGACCGCTTTGAAATGAATTTCTCCCTGGATTTCAAAGACCATATCCCCAATGTGGCGATTTTGGTTTCCAAGGATTCCCACTGTTTGTTTGATTTACTGGCTAGGTACAGCTCTGGGGAATTCAAGATCAACATCCCCTTGATTGTTTCAAACCACCCAGACCTGAAGCCCTTGGCCGACAAATTTGACATCCCCTTTGTCTGCCTACCGATCACCCCAGAAACCCAAGCGGCCCAAGAAGAAGAGATGTTGTCTTTGTTACAAAACGCCCAGGTCGATTTGGTGATTTTGGCCAGGTACATGCGGATCATTGGCCCTAAGTTGATTGACCCTTTTGAAAACAAGATCATCAACATCCACCACTCCATGCTCCCCGCCTTCGCTGGCGGCCGACCTTACCACGCCGCCTTGGAACGAGGGGTCAAGATGATTGGCGCAACCAGCCATTATGTCACCGAAGCCTTAGACCAAGGCCCGATCATTGAGCAAGAAACGGTGCATGTAAAATACAACGAAAAACTGGCCGATTTGATGCGCAAAGGCAAAGACCTGGAGAAAATCGTGCTTTCCAGAGCTGTTTGGCAGCATTTGGAGCATAAAGTCATGGTTTACGGGAATAAAACGGTGGTGTTTAAGTAGGCGTGTTTTGGCTCAGTGTTGCGCTGTAATATCAATCAGTTATTTTGAGCCATTAACGGAGATATCAGGGTGCTCTGAAAATCAGAACACCGCTAGATCGAAGCAAGGCAAGCAGCTGCAAGTATATCTATTTTTGACTGATAGCAGAACACTTGCGGCAAACAGGCAAGAGTAAACTGCGTGACCAGGATCGGCTTCCTGAGTGAAAAATCAGGTTACTGTCCCCTGATTGACAATTGGTTATATCGCTCCAGCGGATAAGTTGGCAAGACGAGCCCATGCAATCAAGGTGGAAAGGTTAGAAAAACTCGGTAGCGAAAGGGTTTCGTGAGAAATCAAAAAGATCTAGTCTGAAAGCTGGATAGTTGCTTAAACTGAAATCGAAAAACTCCAATTTGTGGTGAACCAACACAGTAGTATCCCTCAAATCAGCCTGTTTACAACCTATGAATACCCAAATGGAAATAAAATATCGTCCAGAGATTGATGGCCTTCGTGCTATAGCTGTCCTACCAATTATTTTATTTCATGCTGGTTTTCAATATTTTGGAGGTGGGTTTGTTGGCGTTGATATATTCTTTGTGATCAGCGGGTATCTAATCACGACAATCATTCTTTCAGAAAAAGAAAAAGGCATATTTTCTTTGGTCAACTTTTATGAGAGAAGGGCTCGCCGCATTCTACCCGCTTTATTTTTAGTCTTGTCGGTATCATTTCTACTAGGGTGGTGGTTGTTACCACCTGTAGATATGGTAGTTTTTTCCAAAAGCTCAATTGCCGTATCTACCTTTGTCTCAAACATTCTGTTTTGGCGTGAAACGGGGTATTGGGGAGAGCAAAACACTTTAGTACCGCTGTTACACACCTGGAGTTTAGCCGTTGAAGAACAGTACTATGTTCTTTTCCCCCTTTTTATTACTCTGATGTGGCGATTTCCTAAACGTTGGATGTTTATTTCGTTTATTGTGATTTCCGGGTCTAGTTTTACGACCGCCCAATGGGGAGCCTATAACCGACCAACTGCCAACTTTTTTCTATTACCCACTCGGTCATGGGAACTAGCCATTGGTGCCATCGTAGCTTTTTACTTTTCATTTCGAAACAGCACCATCACTTCCTTGTTATCCTCTAAAATTATTAATGAAATTTTAAGCTTGAGTGGTTTATTAATGATTGCGTACTCAATCTTTGTTTTTGATGAAAATGTCCCCTTTCCAAGCGTTTACACTCTTTTACCCACGATTGGAACGGGACTGGTCATCACATTTTCTTCCTCCACCACGTTTGTGGGGCGTCTTCTTGGAACTAAGCTACTGGTGGGTATTGGCCTGATTAGCTATAGTGCTTACCTGTGGCATCAACCTCTTTTTGCCTTTTATCGGCACTTTACTTTGGTTGAACCGCAAAAAATAGTTCTGATCGGCTTATCTATTTTGTCTTTTGTGCTTGCATACATAAGCTGGAAATTCATCGAAAAGCCATTTAGAAACAAAGAAATTATCAGCAGGAAAACCATTTTTACCCTTTCTTGGGTTGGTTCAATCAGTTTTATTATCATCGGTATAACTGGAATTCTAACAAACGGATTTGAAATAAGAGTCTCCGATGGCCGTTTGTTTAAACAAGCCGCTGCAGAAAAGATAAAGATAAATACTGGTTTACACTCAACTTGTAATGGTACCTTGCTGTCCCCTGATTGTAAAACAAGTGATACGCCCGATATTTTGGTATGGGGTGATTCTTTTGGAATGCATACGACTCAAGGGATTATAGCATCAAACCCTGATGCGAAACTTATTCAGATGACCAAAAGCACTTGTGGTCCATTTTTCGATATCGCCCCTCTGTTCAACCATGGGTATTCAATGGATTGGAGCGTTGGTTGCTTAGAATTTAATCAAAAGGTTCGCCAGTGGCTTCAGGCTAACAAAAGCGTGAAGTACGTCGTGATGTCCTCACCGTTTCACCAACTTTTTTTGAAAGAAACTCAACTTCTACTGCGAAGCGGAAAGGTTGTTGCCCCCGATCTTGATACCGTAGCCAAAGAGCTCAACAATACGCTTGATCAAATCCAGGCGCTGGGGATCGTACCTGTTATTTTTTCCCCACCACCTATTACAGGAGTCAACCTCGGTAGGTGTTTAATTCGAGCGAATTGGAGAGGGGAAAACCTTGATCAATGTAATTTCACAGTCGATGAAATATCTCAAAAGCAAGATATTGTTGATCGTTTATTGGCGAGAGTTGATCAAAATTATCATGTCATTTACCTTAAAGATTTCATCTGTGAAAATTCACATTGTAAAGCTCATTTAGGGTCGACTTTTCTCTATAGAGACATGATGCATCTTACAAAAGAAGGTTCCGCTGCTCTTGGAAAAAAACATAACTTTTACAAACTAGTTACTGCAGGCCCTGAAATTCCTTCAATTAGCCGGTAATGAGCCTCCCTTGATTTAGAGAAATCAGGGGACAGTATATGGTTCCTCCCGGCTGTCAAGGCTAGTTTAGCAAAAAAAGAATCAGATGCGTCAGTATATCCGGCGTCTTGTTTGGAGGATTAGCTCCAGCGCCCCGATGGAATGTGCGTCCCCTATC
>Ga0316204_10001790_pt1 | contig 54487 bp, 47 predicted proteins | sample 6monrhotite_MG_2_FD_205661 | JGI IMG/M metagenome (GOLD analysis project Ga0316204, IMG submission 205661) | Microbial mat bacterial communities from mineral coupon in-situ incubated in ocean water Damariscotta River, Maine, United States -... | ecosystem: Environmental > Aquatic > Marine >... | reverse complement strand
ATATTTGTGGGAATTAGTATAAAATCTCATGTGATGATCTCCTTCTGTGAATTTGTTTTTTGCAAACTAAGTTTAGAAGGTGACCCAACCGGTTGCTCGAAGTTGGAGGTCATCATAAGTATCAAGAAATCGGTGGTTGACGCAAAAAACGCTCAACACAGTTAGACGTTAGCCGTAGAAATAAAAAAATGGAATTCGGTGATAAAAATACATTTGCAATCGAGTGCTACCACGAACCACTAGAGACACGGAATCATTGGGTCTTCGGTCGAATGTGTATTTGGTGCAATAGTGAACAACTTGGAGATATTACTGAACCTTCCTGTATGTTAAATGTTACAGAAGGGTTTCTCCAAGAATATGTAAAAAATCCAGAAATTTATGAAGGAAATGATTTAAATAAACTTGATGACAGAATTTTATATGACTATCTCGATAAAAAAATATATGCAGATGATGATAGAACTTTAAAAGAAGTAGAAAAGGATGCTGAAAAATATTTTAAATATAATTTTTTAACTAATGGTGGTGAATCTTTTGATTCCCACAAATCGTTTTTAGTAAAGGATTCTGATGTATTTAGAATACTTTTCACTGATTTAACAGATGATTTTTACTCCTGTCATGTTGGGTGCAATTATGTTCTTGAAAATATTAATCAGTTCTTATCTTGGATGGAGGATGAGAAAGCGGCTCACAAGTCATCCAAATCGACGCCAAAAGACGGCGAGATTTGATTCAAACGTTAATGCACAAAACTCTAAAACTTAACCTCTTCTGAATGACCGGTTGAATTCGCAACCGTTTTCTGAAATTATATTAATGCGGACGTCTAACAGATTTTAGTTATGGGTATAAATAAACCCAAAGTCGTTAATTTAATGAGAAATTAATCACAATGTTATGAGTAGATAAGCTATATGGCTATCGAACCACACAAAATTTACCAAAGTATGATGCTCGAAATAAAAATTAGGTTACGAGCTATTGATGAATGCCTGAACAAAAGGCAAGGCAATTTATCACCTTTAGATGTAGAGTTTTGTTTTCTCCAATTACGAAAAAATGTTGAGCAAATATGTTTTGCGTCCATAGTTTGTGATCACGAACGTTACAAAGACTTCAGATCTCTTGAAGGAGAAACGGACGAAAATAATCATGGGGACTACACTCAAGACTGGAATGCCAGAATTATCCTGCAAAACCTAAATGATCTTAGCCCGCACTTCATGCCAAGACCTTTAGGTAAAAAAACTAGTTCTGTAGGAAAACATCACTTTGATATTAAAGACCTTAATACGACTCATAAGAAACTGATAAAAATATATAGGAGATGTGGCTATTATATGCATATACCCAAGCCTTTCGTCGAAGAATATGAAGAACATATTTCCAAACAAAGAAAAAAATATCAAACATCTACCAACACTATTATAAGCTATCTAAAATATTTGAAAGAGCTACTATGGCATCATGCTGCAATAGGTCTTGATTACCAATCAGAAGATGACAAGCTTAACTCATTGGAGCTTGCAGATACAAAGAGTGCGTGGATCATTGATTTCGGCGAATACGAAAGTAATGATATTAATATTATAGTCGCGATTGCAGTGCGCGAGACAGATCGCTCGTAAACTGTTGCACATCCAAGCGTTGAACTTCCGCTTCTGACCGAGTCCAGCCTTGTTCGATTCCGGCTTCTATCTTAAAGGGGATATTATTAAAAAGTAGAGCAAATAAAAACAGAGCGGGATTTAGTTTCAAGGGGCTATAAGTTGGCTGTCTGGTATTGGATCGCAAAGTTCAGTTTGTTGAAGAGGTAACGAAGCTTTGGCTTAAAAGTCTACGGCGACGTAGTCAAAAGCACCGTAGGACTTGGGTTCGATTTGTACGCTACGTCAAGTTCTTGAACCCTCGCCCTAGGATTGTTCATCCTTATTCTGAGCAACGCTTTTACGCCAAATACCCAAGGTAGGAGCCGGATGCGTTAGTAGAGCACGTCCTGATCTGTACGGGGTGGTCAGCAATGACCATTCCTACCGTGACCAAAAAACAAAACTGATGCTTGGCTAAATCCTAGATACCTCTTTTGAAAATTGATGTGAATAACAAATCCCTTTATAGTGCGTGCTTATAACGGAGGAATTATGAAAACAAAAATAACAAATTTAGTATTAATAACAGCATTCTTAATGAATGTGAACAGCCCAGTTCAAGCGGAGCAGGTATTTGAAGCCCCCCTTGTTTCAATAAAATCCCATGATGATTTTTTTGATAATATTAAACAACATTGCGGTAAAGCTTTTGCTGGAAAAGTCACTATTGATAATGCTGAGGGAGATGCTTTTGCTAACAAAAAATTGGTGATGCATGTTCGTAAGTGTACTGATAGCCAACTTCAAGTCCCTTTTCATGTAGGTGATGATGCATCAAGAACATGGATTATTACAAAAACAGGATCAGGTTTATCACTAAAGCATGATCATCGGCATAAAGATGGTTCTAGTGATGTTTCTACAATGTATGGCGGTCATACCGTGGACGCAGGTTGGGCAGAAATTCAATCTTTTCCGGCAGATCAATACTCTAAAGAACTATTTGTAAAACAAGGCATACCACAATCTAACGGTAATATTTGGCAAATGTTTGTTTACCCGACTAAGTTCACTTACCGATTAGTTAGAGATGGAAGAGAGTTTCGAGTTGATTTTGATTTAACAAAGCCAATAAAGGCTCCATTAGCACCTTGGGGATATAGTCAGTGATTATAGACATACTTTTATTTTGACAAAGGTTAACTAACACTCTTTTTTCGCATCAGGTGCAGTTGTGTTAGTGGTGAATTTCAAGTTTCAAATGGGATGGCGTTAAGAGAGGTTTTTCGCCACATAATCAAGATTAGAACTTATGTTCATCAATGCGGAAATCCGCCGTTTGGGTCTATGATATACTCGTAAAAAATAGGCGAATAAAGATTTAAATGCTATTGAATGTCTGGTTTTGACCCAGGCTGTGTGAAAACAAAACGAGACGAATATTTGGAGAATTTTTCGTTCCAAAATACGCCTGAGATTGAATGCGGTAGGGGATTTAACTCTAATTTCTTAAAATATTCACGTAGCGACGCGTTCTAAATTTTTAAGGTTACGTTTTCACACAGCCTGGACCGTTTTGGGGCGTCTCATGTCAGATGATATTTAAACTTGTATCTATAAATTATTAGATCAAGTCTGAGCTACTACATTTAAAATTGTTACATTTAAAATGTTTTTTACAGCCTCGTTATCCAGATTACAAAAATTTATGTTCCAATTAAAATTAAAATTAAAAATCAAAGATCAAACAAAGAAACCAAAGCATTAATCCGATCGGCTAAACCACTATTATGAATTTGCGGATTTTCTAAATCAGAAATCTGATTCACGCCATTAGCCAAATCACTCACTAGCTGTAACGGCGAGTTAAATCTGCGCGCTTCTTCAAGAATATTCTCGACACTTTCGATTAGCTGATTTAATTCCTCAAACGGTGAAACTGTTGGCGCAGCGTCAAAGGATGGAAGGTCATTTTGCGCGGTAGATTGATAAGATGCTAAGGCTCTGCGAGTGGTAGTTTTCTGTAATTGCAGATTTAAACCACTTAATTCTTCTCGATCAATATCTAATTCGAGGGCGAGCGCAAAAGCTTCCTCATATTGACCATTAAAAAAATCAGTTGCGATTGCGTCGACGTCTTGCAGTAGTTGATTGATAGCTGTTAATTCATCTTCATCTAACTCACCAGTGACATTTAAACTAAAAGAGCTAGATGAACTACTTTGTTGATTCACACTTAGCGAACTTGAGCTACCGTTTCGATCAAATGCGGCGTTAAAACTTGATTGACTTGCGCGAGAGATATCAATGGTAACTTGATCGCCATCTTGAGTGGTTAAGGATAATGAAAAACTGGAGCTTTCGCTTGATTGGGATGCTAAACGTAGTCGGTTAATGCCGCTGGCATTTAAATCGTCGATTAAGCCAGTATTTGTAATCTCGTTATTATCGGCATTACTATCTTCAGTTCCAGCTTCTCCAATAATAGATTCTCTCAGTTGTGAGATACCGTTAGTTACTCGTTCATAGGTATCGTTGATTTCTTCTGACAATGTCGGAGTTAGCAATCCTAAAGCTTCAATTTGCTCCTTTGCCTCATTAAAACCTTGGATAAATCCATTTAACCCTTGTTCAAGCCGTGTTAGCAACTCATCTTCACTGGCTCCCCCAGCAGCATCTGCTTGAATTCTTTGAGTTATGAAGTTTAGCACTGTATCGGCGGCTTGTTGCGATGAGATTGTGCCTTCTATTTGAGGGTTGTCGAGTTCGTATTCGCCTATTTGAAGAGGAGCTGCAAGGTTTTGATAGGCTCTTTGTAAAATAGCGTTAAAAACTTCAAAACCGCCACTTTGCTGGAGGTTGCCGTTATCAGATAATCTACCAGCTTCTGGGTTCAAAGCCGTAAAGGGGGATTTGTCAGGTGTTTGAGAAAAAAAACCTCTATCTAGTAGCGAGTTTAGCGCCAAAGCGGGTGAGGACATGCTGACATTCCTTTACAGAGAGTGATTAGTAATAAGTCGACCTCAAAAATGCGAACTTTAATAAAATATCCGTCAATCTAAGCAAATTTTGACTATGCTTTAACTAATCCTTTGACAGTTGAAAAGAATTCATACGATAACGGTGAAAGACTTTACGAAATCGATAACCTATCGCACTAAACTAATATTGATGATGCTCAGTATCGCTATAGCGGTGCTGGTTATGGTCAGTTGGTATTTTCAATACAGTGTGAGTCGCAATCTACAAGAAAAAATAGTCCAGAATGCCAGCCAGAACGCTAAAATTGTCGGTGTTGAGGCGCTAAGCGCAATTCTCAAGGTCGACGACCAGTTGGCAGGTAAGATTATTCGTCAATATCAAGGACAACCATCGGTTCAAGAAGCAGCGGTTTTGCTTTCAAATAACAGTCTCTTAGGCTACTACGCGAAATTGCAAGATGCACCTCTGTCTAAAATGGATACCTCCAAAGCCCTGCTGGAAACTGAGAGTGAGCTATTAATTTCAGAAGCGGTTTATTCAGATCGCAAGAAGGTCGGTTTTATTTATGTTCGTTACAATAAAGAGGCGTTGTTTAGTGCTTCAAGCAGTTTTTCCTTATTTCTTGTTATCGCTTCTCTTTGTTCTATATTATTGGCGATATTGTTTGCCAGTTATTTTCAAAAACTATTGACCAGACCCTTAAAAAATATTGCGATTGAGCTAGACAATTTAGCCCAATCAGAAAACGATGATAATCGGCTTATGCAACAAAGTGGTGAGGTCGCTGAGGTTATATCGGGATTCAATAAAGTGCTTGACCAAGTTCATCAAAAAGAAAGTGATTTGAGTGCGCAAAGCCAGCAACTGAAAAAATTAGTCGATGTTAGAACTAAACAGTTATTTCAAACGGCGCACTACGATACATTAACAGAGTTACCTAATCGGTATTTATTGGTCGATAGACTTCGTCAAGCAATTTCCAAATCTACGCGTCAAGAAACTAACATCGCGCTACTTTATTTAGATCTTGACCGATTCAAGGTGATCAATGATAACTTTGGACATCAAAATGGCGATCAATTATTAAAAGAAGTTGCTAAGCGTTTAACGAGTATTGCTCGTAAATCTGATACCGTTGCACGACTTGGAGGAGATGAGTTTGTGTTTTTATTAGAGAGCCTGTCAGATGTCAAGGATGCGGCAAGAACTGCGCAACGAGCGATTGATTGTTTCCGTAAACCCTTCAAACTACAAGATCATACACTTCATATGTCAACTAGCATTGGCATAAGTATTTATCCTGATGATGGACAAGATGATAAGACTTTGCTCAAAAATGCCGATATTAGTATGTATCACGCAAAGAAAAAAGGCCCTGCAGGTTACGCATATTATTCCAAAAAAATGAATAATACCTCGCTTGAAAGGCTGGCGATTGAAGCGAATCTGCGTAATGCTATTAAAAATGACGAGTTGCATTTACTTTTTCAACCACAACTCCGGTTAAAAGATGGTCGCTATCGAAATGTAGAAGCGTTAATTCGTTGGAATAATCCAGAGCTTGGTATTGTCTCTCCCGGAGTTTTTATACCTATTTCGGAAGAAACAGGGTTAATTAAACAAATTGATCTATGGGTTATTTCACAATCTTGCAAACAAATAAAAAAATGGAATGAACAAGGACTTAATGATTTAACCGTAGCGATCAATGTCTCTGCTGGGCATTTAATTAGTAGTACTTTCTTAGAGCATTTAAAAACAGAAATTATTGTCAATCAAATTAAAGCGGAACAAATCGAAATTGAAATTACAGAAGAGGTTTTTGTTGAGCAAACAGAAAGAACTATCGAAAACTTAAAAGCGATTAAAAAGTTGGGAGCACGAATAGCCATCGATGATTTTGGAACGGGCTATTCTTCGCTGCAATACATTCAGGATTTTCCAGCGGATACGCTTAAGCTTGATGGTATGTTTATTCAGAAGTTGCAAACCGACGAGGCAAGTCAGGGGATTGTTCGTTCGACAATTATTTTAGCGCATAGTCTGGGTCTAGAGCTGGTAGCAGAGTGTGTTGAAGATGAGTGGCAGTTAAATTTTCTCAGGGAAAATGAATGCGATTTAATTCAAGGGTTTTATCTTTATAAACCACTAGCGGCAGATGCCATAGTGAAAGTTTACAAAGAGTAAGTGTGAACGAAAAACTATTCTCTAATATCCTTAACCACGCAATCTAATTCTCCATCAGTTAACATGATAGAAATCGACTGATCTTTTTTTGCTTGTGTTGTTTTGGTAATGACACTTTTGCTTTTATTGTCTCTAGTAATACTATAACCTCGTTTCAAAGTTGACAATGGACTAAGTGTATCCAAATTTGTCGCATTAAGAGTTAGTCGATTAGATTTATTAACAATAAGACGACTCATCGCATTTTTTAGTCGGTTTGTTAGTAATTCTAGCAAATGTTTATCTCTAACCAACTTTTCTTTGGGATGATATTCCTGCAAACACTGAGCTGACTTATGCAATTTATTTTTAAGAACTTCTAGCCGCCTGGGAAAACTATCCAGCAGTCTATTTGATAAGCTGTTTAGTTGATGTTTCGCCCTTAAAATAGAGTACTCGGGATCTTTTAGTTTAAGCCGAGCGATATTCAATCTAGTTTGCATTTGATAAATTTTACTATGCATTAAGTCGTTCAGATCCTGAGTATGCAGATCGAGTTTTTGCCATAAAGCTTGTTGATCGGGAGTAAGTAACTCTGCGGCAGCAGATGGTGTTGCCGCACGCAGGTCTGCAACTAGTTCAGTGATAGTGACATCGACTTCATGGCCAATTGCAGCGACAATAGGAATAGGGCATTCAAAAATTTTATAGGCAAGTTGTTCATCATTGAAGCTCCACAAATCTTCCAGTGAACCGCCGCCACGGGTCATTAGCAACACATCACACTCGTTTCGTATTTGCGCTTTTTCAAGAGCCGAGATAATATTGGCTACAGCCTCTTTTCCTTGAACTAGGGTAGGATAAACAATGATCGGGATCATTGGGCAGCGTCGTTGCAACACGGTAATCACATCGTGAATTGCGGCGCCTGTAGCGGAAGTAATTACGCCTATGGCTTTCGGTAAAAACGGAAGCGTTTTCTTATTTTCATTGGAAAATAAATTTTTACCTTCGAGTTTTTTTACTAGAGCATTTAATTTTTTTTGCAAATCGCCTATGCCACTAGGTTCCATATAGTCAGCTATCATTTGATAATCGCCCCGAGCTTCGTAGAGGCTTACTTTTCCTTTGACGACAACTTTATCACCTTCTTTAGGAGATAAATTGATCAACCTGTTTTTGAATTTAAATATGGCGCATTTTATTTGTGCGTTTGAATCTTTGAGTGTGAAATACCAATGACCTGATGCGGCTTTGATGAAATTTGAAATCTCACCCTCTAGCCACACACTACCTAGTTCAGATTCCATCAGTTTTTTGGCTTTGCTATTTAATTGACTAACGGTCAGAACCTGACGGATCGAATTATTAGTAGGCTGCTGTGGTTGTAGAAATGGTTTACGCATAGTTTGAGAGATTTTTCGAATAGAATCCAGTAGGGGGCTTCTGATTAGTATTTCTTCATACTAAGTATTTTAAGATATTGCTATTTCAACAACAAATGAGAGTAAATGCAAACTAAAAACAAAAATAATTGTTACTCTGCACAAAAAATCTGTATAATCCCGCTTTGGCTGTATCAGCCCTTCTCGAAACGGTGAATTTAACAATGCGGATCACTCAAGAAGCCCTTACTTTTGATGATGTTTTACTCCTTCCTGCCTACTCTCAAGTGTTACCGAGTATGGTGGATCTTAAGACCAAAATAACAAAGAAAATCACTTTAAATATCCCTCTGGTATCTGCCGCGATGGATACGGTTACTGAGGCAAATCTTGCTATTGCGATGGCTCAAGAAGGTGGAATAGGTTTTATCCATAAAAACATGGATATAGAAACTCAAGCGGCTCAAGTTTTAAAAGTTAAAAAGTATGAAAGTGGTGTAGTGACCGATCCGATTACGGTGACCCCAGAAACCACCATCGGTCAATTAAAAGAACTGACTTCAATGCATGGAATTTCTGGTTTACCTGTGGTTAAAGATGGAGAGCTGTTAGGCATTGTAACGAGTCGGGATATCCGTTTTGAATCACAACTCGACCAACCCATTACTAAAGTGATGACCACTAAAGAAAACTTGGTAACAGTCACCGAATCAGCCAGTCCTGATGATGTTCTTTACTTAATGCATCAACATCGAATCGAAAAAGTTTTGATGGTTGATGATGATTTTCATCTAACTGGAATGTATACCGTAAAAGATATTCAAAAAGCTGAAGACAAACCCAATGCTTGTAAAGATCGATTTGGTCATTTGCGTGTCGGGGCGGCAGTTGGTACTGGCGCTGATACTGAAGCACGTGTGACTGCATTAGTGAAGGCAGGAGTAGATGTTCTTCTGGTCGATACTTCCCATGGGCATTCACAAGGTGTTTTAGATAAAGTGAAATGGGTTAAGTCGAATTTCCCCGATTTACAAGTGATTGGCGGCAATGTTGCTACTGGGCAAGGCGCAAAAGATTTAGTTGCTGCAGGTGCTGATGGCGTTAAAGTTGGAATTGGTCCCGGCTCAATTTGTACCACCCGTATTGTCACGGGAGTGGGTGTTCCGCAAATTTCAGCGGTAAGTAACGTCGCGGAAGCCTTAAAAGGAACTGACGTTCCTTTGATTGCCGATGGTGGCGTACGCTATTCCGGAGATATGTGTAAAGCGCTTGCCGCAGGTGCCTTTTCTGTGATGGCTGGCTCGATGTTCGCAGGAACAGAAGAAGCGCCAGGAGAAATTGAACTCTATCAAGGACGCTCATATAAATCTTACCGGGGAATGGGATCTTTGGGCGCTATGTCCCAGAAAAACGGCTCAGGCGATCGTTATTTTCAGTCTAATAACGCGGCTGATAAATTAGTACCAGAGGGAATTGAAGGACGTGTTGCATACAAAGGTGCATTAAGCGCGATAATTCATCAAATGTTGGGCGGACTTCGAGCTTCAATGGGATTAACGGGTTGTAAAAGTATGGACAGTTACAGAAGCGATACGGAGTTTGTCAAAGTGACAGCTGCGGGAATGCGCGAAAGTCATGTGCATGATGTGCAGATCACCAAAGAAGCACCTAATTATCAAGTTTCAAAATAACACAAGAAACTTTCACTACAGAAACACAGAGAAAACAGAAAAAAGAGCGTCTTTGTTTTCTGTTATTCTAGTTTCTATTTTTCGCATTACAAGCGTGTTATAAGGTTTTAGTTTATGTCTACTGATATTCATTCTCAGAAAATTCTTATTTTAGATTTCGGTTCACAATATACACAGTTGATTGCTCGGCGGGTTCGGGAGTTGGGTGTTTATTGTGAGCTTTTTCCGTTTGATTTAGAGGAAAAATATATCAATGACTTTAAACCGGATGGTGTTATTTTATCGGGAGGACCTGAAAGTGTAACAGGGTCAAACACACCAAGAGCGAATGATTTAATTTTTAAGCTAGGTATTCCAGTTTTAGGTATTTGTTATGGAATGCAAACTATGGCGCATCAACTTGGTGGAAAGGTCGCTTCTTCGAATAAGAGAGAGTTTGGTTACGCAAAAGTTCGTCACGCTACAAAGTCAGCTTTACTACAAGGCATAGAAGACCACTCGGAAGGTGGTAGAGGTGTATTGGATGTTTGGATGAGTCATGGTGATAAAGTAATCGAGATCCCCGAAGGCTTTGTCGCGATTGGAGAGTCGGATAACGCGCCTTTTGCTGCGATGGCGAATGAAGAGAAAAAATTCTACGGTGTGCAGTTTCATCCAGAAGTCACTCATACTCATCAAGGCGGACGAATTTTAGAAAGGTTTGTTGCTGATATTTGTGGCTGCGAAAAATTATGGACAGCTGATAATATTATCGAGAATGCAATTCAGGAAATTAAAAACAAAGTTGGTGATGATGAAGTTGTATTGGGTCTTTCCGGTGGAGTAGACTCATCGGTAACGGCCATGTTGTTGCATAGAGCAATCGGTGATAAATTGACTTGTGTTTTTGTCGATAACGGTTTGCTTCGCTTAAACGAAGCACAACAAGTCATGGACATGTTTCATGACGATTTTGGTTTGAAAGTAATTAAAGTCGACGCAGAAAATCGATTTTTAAATGCACTTTCTGGCGAAAACGATCCTGAGAAAAAACGCAAAATTATCGGTGGTGAATTTGTTAATGTTTTTCAAATAGAATCCGAAAAACTAGTCAACGCAAAGTGGCTAGCACAAGGAACAATTTATCCTGACGTGATTGAATCGGCAGGTGCAAAAACGGGTAAAGCACACGTCATCAAATCTCATCATAATGTTGGCGGATTGCCTGAAGACATGAAATTAAAATTAGTAGAACCATTACGAGAATTATTTAAAGACGAAGTCAGGAAAATTGGTTTAGAACTAGGTTTACCCTACGATATGTTATATCGGCATCCATTTCCAGGCCCAGGTTTAGGTGTAAGAATATTAGGTGAAGTAAAAAAAGAATATGCCAATCTTTTAAGACTTGCAGACAATATATTTATCGAAGAGTTATACAAGCATGAGCTGTATCACAAAACATCACAAGCATTCGCTGTTTTTTTGCCAGTCAAATCGGTAGGTGTAATGGGAGATGCCAGAAAATACGATTATGTGATTGCATTAAGAGCGGTAGAAACAATCGATTTTATGACCGCTCGCTGGGCGCATTTACCTTATGAATTTTTAGAGCATGTATCCGGTCGTATTATCAATGAAGTTGAAGGGATCTCGCGGGTTACTTATGATATTTCCTCCAAACCACCAGCTACTATTGAGTGGGAATAAGCTGAAAATAAAAACCAAAAACAAAGTCAGAAGAAATTTTATCACAGAGTCATACAGCTCACAAAACAGCCCGGCGACTTATGAAAATTATAACTCTGTGATTCTCTGCGGTGATAAGTATTTTTTCTTTTAAGGTATTATATTCTATGCAAGAACATCTGTACTGGATGCAACAAGCGTTACAACTTGCAGAGAAAGCTCAGTCTTTAGGCGAAGTTCCCGTTGGAGCTGTTCTTGTTAAAGACGAACAAATCATAGGGCGAGGATTTAATCAACCAATTCTAAACCATGATCCTTCTGCTCATGCAGAAATGATGGCGTTGCGTGAAGCGGGTCAGAGTCTAGAAAACTATCGACTAATTAATACCACTATGTATGTGACTCTCGAGCCATGTGCGATGTGCGCAATGGCGATGGTTCATGCGCGCGTTGAGCGAGTTGTATTTGCAACAAGAGAACCGAGAACTGGAGCAGGTGGGAGTCTTTATCAATTACTTAAACACACTGGACATAATCACCAAGTTGAGGTTATTGAGGGTGTGATGCAAGAGCAAAGCTCAATGATGTTGAAGAAATTTTTTAAGGCAAAAAGATGATTGAATCAGTATTAGCTTTGGTTGTGGCGACTAGTCTTTTGCTTGGTTCGCCTGGACCTGCTCCTCTAGCTTTAGCGGCGACGAGCGCGACCTTTGGAATTAAAAATAGTCTGCCATTTTATTTTGGGATTTTAATGGGATTATGTATTGTTATTATTGGAGCGATACTTGGACTTTCTGTTATTCTTTCAAATTATCCGAATATCAGCTTATTAATAAAAATATTTGGTGCCGGTTATCTGGTTTTTATTGCTTATAAAATAGGAACCGCTCCCGTTATACAAGAGGGTGGAAATTCTAACAGTAACTGTCCAACAATGATTGACGGTTTTATTTTTAATATTCTCAATCCAAAAGCCTATGCGGCTTTTTTTGCGATATTCTCTCAGTTTATGATCATACTTCCATCAATGAGCGCCAGCTATATGTTGACTGCCGTCATAAGCTTTGCTCTGGCAGTTATTATCGACTTTGTATGGGTTTTACTCGGCAGTACTTTAAAGCATTATTTTGAAACTGAAAAGTCTGCGAGAATAATTAGAGTTGGTTTTTCTGTGTTAATACTTTTGCTTGTATTGCTAGGCTTTTTATACTAACAAAACAGAGGGTTGTTCGAAGGAATTTTGAATGACTAAGTTTTCGCCGATTTACCCTTCGATTGAGGACTGGATTTTCTTCGTCGGCTGCCATTGTTTCCTGTTTTTTTGTCACTACTATTTTTTATATCGTCGGCTTCTTTGTTTCTCTTTGAACTACGATTACCATTGCGATCATTCGCTCGGTATTTATTTTTCTTTGGCTTTTTAGGTTTTATAGGGCGAACATCTAAATGCGATGCAGGAACATCATGATTCGGTTCAAAACCATCAATTAATTTCCGTTGAATAGTTTTTTGAATTAGACGCTCTATCCCTGATAGCTGTTTAAATTCATCAGCGCTGACTAAGGAAATTGCCTCGCCTGAACTTCCAGCTCTCCCGGTTCTCCCGATCCGGTGAACATAATCTTCGGCGACGTTTGGTAAATCAAAATTGACCACGTGTGGTAGCTGATCAATATCAATGCCTCTTGCCGCAATATCGGTTGCAACCAAAACCTGGATTTCATTTTTCTTAAAACTGGTGAGCGCTTTAACTCTTGCTCCCTGGCTTTTATTGCCATGGATTGCGAGAGATTTAATTCCGTCTGCAATTAGATGCTTAACCAGTCGATTCGCGCCGTGTTTGGTACGAGTAAAAACTAACACTTGTTGCCAATTATTTGAGCCGATCAAAAAGCTTAATAAAGCTGACTTTTGTTTTTTATCGACAGGATATACCCATTGAGTAATCGATTCTACCGTGGTGTTTCTTGGGCTGACAGAAATTTCAACAGGGTTATTAACTAAGCCTTTGGCAAGTTTTCTGATTTCATCAGAAAAAGTCGCAGAGAACATTAAGTTTTGACGTTGTTTTGGTAATAGGGCGATGATTTTTTTTATATCACGAATAAAACCCATATCTAACATTCGATCGGCTTCATCTAAAATGAGCACTTCTAAAAGATCGAACTTAACTGCGTTTTGGCTATATAAATCCAATAATCGTCCCGGAGTTGCAACTAAAATATCGACACCTTTACGCAGTTTCATCATCTGTGGATTAATTTTCACACCGCCATAAACGACGCTTGAGCGTAGTGGTAAATTTTGACCATATGTCGCTACACTTTCACTGACTTGGATTGCGAGTTCTCTGGTTGGAGTTAATACTAAAACTCGTACTTGATTTGGTTTTGCAAGGCTGCCTTTAGACAGCAATTGTAAAATTGGTAAGGTAAATCCGGCTGTTTTTCCTGTGCCCGTTTGCGCGGCAGCCATCACATCTTTTCCTTGCAGTACTGCGGGAATTGCTTTGGCTTGAATTGCAGAGGGAATATCGTAACCTTGCCGCTCAATGTTTTTTAGAATCGTTGCTGATAGTCCTAAATCGGAAAATTTCATTTTTATGTTCTCATCACTTTATGGGACTATATTCGTTTTATAGTGATCTAGTTAGCACTAGATATTTTTAGTGGGCGCAGGGTATATTAAAGAAGTGATGATAGCAAATTTTCTAACTGACTTGAGAATCTTTATATATGGACTACACTTGTAAATAGCGGGTTTTCGCCGATTCAACAGGTATTAGGAGAATAAAATTGGTCAAGTTAAGTTTATTGTGGAGGTTGCTAATTCCCGCTATCGCATTGAGTGTTATTGGTATTATCGTGACACTGCTTTATGTTCCTGACGCTATTAAAGATATGGTCATTAAAGATGCGATTAAAAAAGCCGAAAGTAATGTGACTCAATTTAAAGTGCTACGCAAATATTATGTTGATAATGTAGTAAAGAAAGTTCATTCCGGTTCAGACCTGCGTGCTAGTATTGAGCATAAGAATGACCCCAAGGCTTTCCCTCTACCAGCGACGATGATCCATGAATTGAGTGAATTACTCAAAACAAATGGAACAGCGCTGAAATTATACAGCGCTTATCCATTTCCCAACCGAAACGATAGGATAAATGATCAGTTTGGCAAGGAGGCATGGGACGCTCTATCTGTAGATACAAATAAAACATTTGCTAAAGTTAGCGAAATCGATGGAGTACAGGTGGTTAGAGTCGGCATGCCGGATACAATGTCTGCTCAAGGTTGCGTCGATTGTCACAATAGTCATCCACAAACACCAAAAAATGACTGGAAGCTCGGTGATTTACGAGGCGTACTCGAAATTAATATGCCAATTGAAGAACAGCTAGCGCAAAGCTACCAATTAAGTCTCAAAATAGTGACTGGTATCGCCATTGCTATCGTTATTTTGGTTGTCACGTTTGTCTTTTCGTATAAGTCTTTTATACAGCGAAAAATGGATAAAATTAATGACGCACTATCAGATATAGCAGAAGGTGAAGGTGATTTAACTCAGCGCGTGGACGTCGAAGGGGACGATGACATCAGCAAAATGGCGTTGTCAGTTAATTCGTTCCTAGTCAAAATTCAAAAAGTGATCACTGAATTAGTCCCGGTATCCCACTCGCTTGAAAGTGTTTCCAATCAATTGAACCAAGTTTCTAAAGAATCGCGAGAGTCTGTCTCGGGTCAACAGAACGAAACGGAGCAACTCGCTACGGCGATGACTGAAATGCAGGCTACTTTGAATGAGGTAGCTGGTAATGTGAGTGCGACGTCTACAGCCACCGAACAAATAAAGAAGAGCTCGAAATCTGCGAAGCTAGCGACGGATAAAAATAGAGCTGCAAGCGGAACATTAGCAACATCTGTCGGAGAAACCGCAAGAATGATTGCGGATTTAGAAAAAGATAGTGACGCGATTGGAAGCGTGTTAGATGTTATAAAGCAAATAGCCGATCAAACTAACCTACTAGCACTAAATGCTGCTATTGAAGCGGCTCGCGCGGGTGAGCAAGGAAGAGGGTTTGCAGTGGTTGCAGATGAAGTTAGAACATTGGCTTCACGAACTCAGACATCGACCGAAGAAATTCAGGAAATGATCGAAAAGTTGCAAACAGCCTCTAAAAAATCAGTAGGTTCTATGCGAAATAGCACTCAGCTGGCAAATGAAAGTGAGGAATTTAGCACTGAAACTTATGATGTGCTAAATAGTATGGATAGCTCTATATCAGATGTTTACGATATGACGATTCAGATTGCAACTGCTTCTGAAGAGCAAGTTGCTGTTGCTGAAGACATCAATCGTAACGTGATAAAAATAAATGAATCGTGTTTGGAATCCGTGAGTCGAATTGATGAAACCTCCAATGCAGCGGCTCAAGTTGAAAAATTCTCTAGAAGTATTTCTGAATTAGTTAAGCAGTTTAAAGTTTAGACCTGCGATTAAATTTTAAGCTGCATCGTTAAATTAGTCGTCAGTTTTTACTTCTGGTTTCTTCTCAAGATCTGGATTAACTTCCGCAACCATAGTATCGGTGGGATCCGCTTCAAGTGGTGAGGTGGGTTGCTCCTGGTTTTCTTCGTCTTGCCAAACCAGCACGTCGTAATATCGGCGGATATTATCAACATAGTGGACTGGTTCACTTCCTCTTGCATAACCGTATTTCGTTTTTTTATACCACTTACTTTTTTGTAATAAAGGCAGGCGCTCTTTTACATCGGCCCATTTATCGGGATCACCACCTTGTTTTTGAGTTATGATCCTCGCATCTTCCACATGCCCCCATCCAACATTGTAGCCTGCGAGTGCTAGCCAAGTGCGATCTGGCTCTTGGATTCTTTCAGGAACTCTTGCTTTTACTTCGCGTAAATATTGTGCTCCCCCGTTAATGCTTTGCTCAGGATCAAGTCGATTAGAAATACCTAAGTGCTTGGCCGTTCTCAGGGTTAACATCATCATGCCGCGCACCCCTGTTGGTGATTTTGCTTTGGGTTTCCAGTGTGATTCTTGGTAGGAAATGGCTGCCAGTAATCGCCAATCGAGATCTTCAGAAGCTGACTCAACAAACCAGTCTTTATATGAATCAAGCGCTTGTTCCGTAGCTTGGTGAAATTTTCGTGCGCCGACATAATCGAATTTTTCGACATGACCATAATATTTTTCATGTAGTTGAGTGATATAACCTTCAGCGCTTTGTTGTCCAAAAAAGTCAATGGCTCTAGAAAAAAGTGAATAGTCATCTGATGGAGCTAATGCCCAAGCCAGGTTTTGAGGCTCTCCTAGAGTAAACGCCACTGCCAACTCAGGATGAAAACGTCTATTTAAGCTTAGTTCTGTCGAGTCGACAATGGTGTAATCAATCGTTTCATCGAGTACCATCATCAATAATTCTTCCGCCGTATGTTCGGTTGTTTCTGACCAGTGAAGCGTTGGATGGGTTTGCTTTAATTTTAATAATTCATGGGAATAGGATGAGTGAGCAACCACTCTCAGTTCACCATCCAACTGGGCGATGTTTCGTGGCCACTTTTTACCTTGCTTGAATACCAATTTGGAGGTGATGGTTTGATAAGAAGGTGCAAAACGTACCAGCTTTTCCCTCTCAGGCGTTATTGTTAGCCCTGCTGCCGCTAGGTCAGCTTTACCACTATTGACTGATTCTATGATTTCTTTGAGATTATCATTAACAATGTACTGTGTTTTAACTCCAAGGGATTTTGCAAAGGCTTCGGCGAGTTCAAATTCCACACCAGCTGATCCGTCAGCGCTTTCGTAGTATGTGGTCGGACTATTACGGGTAATGACTTTGAGTACGCCTCTTTTTTGGATCTCTTCTATTCGAGGGAGTTTTTCTTCGCTGCAACTCGAAAGTAGCAAGGTGGATGCTATCGTTAAAATGACAAGAATATTTGTTTTGTAGCTCAGAAGTTTTTCAGCACAAATCATTGGAGATTTAACCAATGACTTGTAATGATGCTGTAAAAACTTCGCTAAGTACATGATAACTGGTTATTTAACTCTTTCGAAAATGATTAGTGGGACAAATGTTATTAATTAAGCTGCTAACTATTTATAAATTTGCCATTTTTATTAAACTTTAAAAGGTCTATTTACAATTGGTTTAATTATCAACAACCTAGCTGAATAGAATATGAATTCCATTTCCCTAATCTATATTATCGGCTTTTATCTGAGATTTCGCAAGTTTAGTGAGAGTGTAAAAATAATAATTGCGCTGGCTGAATCACTATATATGGTGGTTGGTTTGAATTAAATTAGCTTATTTAGTTTGGCTGGTTTGCTGCAAAATATTCAGGAGATAAAAAAGTATGTATGTCTGCTATAGTCTTTAGAGTTCTTAATTAGAATGATTTTGAACCAGATAAGGCTTAAAGAACGACCTAAATTAACGTATCATTGCGCCTTGATTTTTCCTCATCCGAACAGAGCTAAAAAACATGCTAATTCTTCGCGGTGCACCAGCTTTATCTTCATTTAGGATCAATAAACTGCTCAAGGAATGTCAGTCTGTAGTTGCCGATTTAGGAAATGTTTACGCTGAATACGTACATTTTGCCGATCTCAAACGACCTCTTAGCGATGGCAGTCTGGAGACACTTAAAAAACTTTTGACCTATGGTTCTCAAAAACAGGTGCAAGAAACCAAAGGCGCGTTTTTACTGGTCGTGCCGCGTCCAGGCACTATATCGCCATGGTCTTCCAAAGCGACTGATATCGCTTTTAATTGCGGTTTGTCTGAAATTAACCGGGTTGAAAGGGGCGTGAGCTGGTATTTACAAGATCTCAATGGTGACGAACTATCTCAGGAAAAGCTTGAAAGCCTAAAACCGCTGTTGCACGACCGGATGATGGAAGTGACATTTGGCGCATTAAAAAATGCTGAGGTTTTGTTTGAGTCACACCAAGCCAAATCTCTAACTGATGTTGATATAATCGGTGGTGGTCAACAAGCCCTTGCAGAAGCGAATATCGATCTCGGTTTGGCACTCGCAGATGATGAAATCGAATATTTGGTCGAGCGTTTTACTGAACTGACCAGAAATCCGACTGACGTTGAGCTCATGATGTTCGCTCAAGCTAACTCGGAACATTGTCGACATAAAATATTCAACTCTGAATGGACAATTGATGGTGAGCGCAAGGATATTTCATTATTCAATATGATCCGCAACACCCACAAAGTAACACCTCAAGGTGTGTTGTCCGCCTACAGTGATAATGCTGCAGTTTTTGAAGGGTTTGAACAGCCCAGGCTTTGGGCATCAGCCATGACAAATGAAGATCAGGGAAAATACAAGTATCACGTCGAACCAATCCATGTATTAATCAAAGTTGAAACTCACAACCATCCGACGGCTATTTCACCCTTTCCTGGAGCATCAACGGGATCAGGCGGTGAAATTAGAGACGAAGGCGCGACTGGTCGAGGCGGTAAACCAAAAGCTGGTTTGACCGGATTTAGCGTTTCTAATCTTGAGATCCCAAATTATCCTAGACCGTGGGAGGTTAATTACGGGAAACCGGAACGAATAGTTTCTGCACTCGACATTATGACTGATGGGCCATTAGGCGGCGCGGCATTTAATAATGAATTTGGTCGCCCTAATTTGTGTGGTTATTTTAGAACTTATCAGCAAAATATTGAATTTGATTTTGGCGTTCGTATGAGTGGTTATCATAAGCCGATTATGATCGCTGGTGGGATGGGAAATATTCGCGAGCAACATGTACAGAAAGCCGAAATAAAACCAGGCTATCATGTGATCGTTTTGGGCGGTCCAGCAATGTTAATTGGTCTTGGTGGTGGGGCTGCGTCCTCCATGTCTTCCGGTCAAAGTAATGAAGATTTAGATTTCGCATCCGTACAAAGAGAAAACCCCGAAATGGAACGCCGCTGTCAGGAAGTGATCGATCATTGTTGGTCGATGGGTGAAAAAAATCCTATCGCATTTATTCATGATATTGGTGCGGGTGGATTATCCAATGCTGTGCCTGAATTGGTTCATGATGGAGGTCGCGGTGGTTCTTTTGAATTACGCCGAGTGCCTAATGACGAGCCAGGCATGAGTCCAGTTGAAATTTGGTGCAATGAGTCGCAAGAAAGATATATGCTGGCGGTTGCCCCGGAAAATAAAGATATTTTTGAAAAAATTTGCCAGCGAGAGCGTTGCCCATTTGCCATTTTAGGTGAAGCTTTAGAAGAGCAACATTTAACTTTAACCGATGAGCATTTCGAAAATAAGCCAGTGGATATTCCAATGGATGTACTTTTTGGAAAAGCACCACAAATGCATCGCAATGTTCAGTCTATAAAAGTTATAAAAAATGAAATAGATTTAGACGTCGATTTAAATGAAGCAGTTGACCGAGTTTTAAGTCTTCCTGCGGTTGCCGATAAAACTTTCCTAATTACTATTGGCGACCGAAGTGTTGGCGGTTTAACTCATCGTGATCAAATGGTTGGTCCCTGGCAAGTGCCCGTTGCTGATTGTGCGGTCACCGCATCAAGTTTAAATTCTTTTACCGGCGAAGCTATGGCGATGGGCGAGCGAACACCAGTTGCTAATTTAAATTATGCCGCGTCGGCAAAAATGGCGGTAGCGGAATCGATTACTAATATCGCCGCCAGTAAAATAGAAAATATTAGCGATATTAGATTGTCGGCTAACTGGATGGCGGCATGTGGAGCGGAAGGTGAAGATGCCGGATTGTATGAAGCGGTAGAGGCAATTGGGATGCAGCTCTGCCCAGAACTTGGCATAGCGATCCCTGTCGGAAAAGATTCCATGTCAATGCAAACCACATGGCAAGATGGTGATGAACACAAACGTGTCGTCGCTCCATTATCTTTGATTATTACTGCCTTTGCCCCCGTTACCGATATTCGAAAAACGCTGACTCCACAATTAAAAACAGGCATTGACAGTCAGCTAATTTTGATCGATTTAGGTGAAGGTCGTAATCGACTAGGAGCGACTGCTTTCGCTCAAGTTTATAATCAATTAGGAGCAGAAAGTGCCGATGTTATATCCAGTGAAAAGCTAAAAAACTTTTTCTATGCTATTCAAAAATTGAATCAGGAAAATTTATTGCACGCCTATCATGACCGTTCTGATGGAGGACTGCTTGCAACTTTAACTGAAATGGCATTTGCTGGGAATTGTGGTTTAGATATTGATTTATCAGAACTTAAAGACTCTCCAATAGAAGTTCTTTTTAACGAAGAGCTAGGTTGTGTGGTTCAAATCAACAAACCTGATCTGGGAAAAGTACAGCAAGTTTTAAAATCATTTTCGTTGGAGTCTTCCAGCTATGTGATCGGTTCGCCTGCGGTAGATTCTAAAGTTAAGATGTCCCACGGAGAAAGTCGCTGGTTGTCGAGAGACTTGATGAATTTACGCGAAATTTGGTCTGAAACAAGTTACCAAATGCAATCGCTTAGAGATAATCCTGAATGCGCGAAACAAGAAAAGAAAACTCGTTTAGATATTAAGAACCCCGGAATTAAATCACAGTTAACTTTTGATCCAAATGAAGATATTTGTCAACAGTATTTATCAATAGAAAATAAACCCAAAGTAGCAATCCTAAGAGAGCAAGGTGTCAACAGTCACTTAGAAATGGCGGCGGCTTTCATTAAAGCTGGTTTTAGTGCAATCGACGTTCATATGAGTGATCTAATGAATGCGCGAGTTGATTTAAGTGATTTTGTCGGACTGGTCGCTTGTGGCGGTTTTTCTTACGGTGATGTTTTAGGTGCGGGTGAGGGCTGGGCGAAATCAATTCTATTTAATTCTAATCTAAAGCAAATGTTTACTGATTTCTTTGTAAGAGAAGATACTTTTTCCTTAGGGATTTGCAATGGTTGCCAAATGATGTCAAATCTGCGCTCGATTATTCCTGGAAGTGAACATTGGCCGCATTTTGTTAGAAATACTTCGGAACAATTTGAAGCAAGATTTTCAATGATTGAAGTCTGCGAAACACCGTCGATTTTTATGAAAGATATGGCGGGTTCAAAAATTCCGATTGCCGTTTCTCATGGAGAAGGGCGGGCGGAATTTATTTCGAGCGAGCAAGTTGATGCTACCAATAATTCAGGCTTAGTGACTACGCGTTTTATTAATAATTATGGTGAAGTAACTGAGCAATATCCAAGTAATCCAAATGGTTCGCCTTTCGGTATTACTGGATTAACTAGTGTTGATGGTCGTGTGACCATTATGATGCCGCATCCTGAGCGAGTTGCTCGCAGTGTTCAGAATTCTTATGCTAGCTCTGAATGGGGTGAAGATGGTCCCTGGATGCGGATGTTTAGGAATGCTCGGGTTTGGATTGGGTAGATAAGAAGCACTTTCAAACTAGACTAGTGCATTGCTAGGTAGGTTAGCTTTACAATGTACAAACTTGATAATTGAGTTTGACCAAAACTGACATATGTTCAGAATAACCTGTAAAAATAAAAGTAATATCGTTCACATGGAAAGTAATAAGAATAATGTTATTTGATACAGAACGTCATGAGTCGCTTACTACAACATCATGGGAAAATAGTATTACTCAAAAAGAAATATCATCGATAATTGATGATATTGAGCACTCATTGCTGCCTAACGGATATTGGCCAACGCACCCTCTTGATGCTGAAAGTTACCCTAAGATTGGACCAAAGTGGTGTGCATACGCTGGCGCGGCGGGTACTATTCACGCTTTGCAAATATTAAAAAATTACGGCTATAAAGTAAGAGATCTATCACACTTACTCGCAACCATTCATTCATCATTCATAGAATCTCCCGATGTATCGGTAGAGCCCGGTTTGCAAATAGGAGAAATAGGCATTTTAGTGCCGAGAATTTTAGCGCAACCTGACAATCAAGAGGTATCGGAACGCTTATTAAGCTGCATGGAAGAAACATTAGATCTTCCTTTTTATGAAATAACGTCCGGACAAAGTGGAATGATGCATGTTGCGCTGGCGCTATTTCGTAAAACAGGTGAAATCTGTTGGAAAGATATGTTCGTTAAAGGTGCTAAATCGTTAATGGATAATTGGAAACAAGATAGTGATACGGGCGAGTGGCTTTGGCTGAGTCAGGTGTTTGGGTCTAAACGGCATTATTACGGAGCTTGTCATGGTCTAGCAGGTAACGCAAATATTCTTTTACAAGGTGCGAGTTTATTGTCATATGATGATATTGAGATGGTCAAAGATCGAAGCATTTCTACATTGAATATCTCAGCTAGAAAAGAAGCCGATTTCGCTAACTGGACTCTCTGCACAAAACCAAATATCGGTAAACTACTTGTCCAGTGGTGTCATGGTGCTGCAGGTATCGTTACCGCAATGGCAAGAACACCAATAAACGATTCATCTAATTCGAAGCTACTTGATGAAATATTAGAAAATGCAGGGGAGCTAATTTGGCAAGCAGGCCCTCTCGCGAAAGGCTCGAATATTTGTCATGGCACTTCAGGTAATGGTTACGCCTTCCTATATTTGTATAAAAGGTGGGGAAATTCAATTTGGCTTGATAGAGCAAAAAAATTTGCAGTCCATGCAATTGGTCAGTGTCAGCAGGCTCGTTTACGATATAAACAAGGTCGGTATACATTGTGGACAGGTGATGCTGGCTTGGCAATTTATTTGCATCATTGTTTATATCCAGACGAAGCTGCGATCCCTGGCTTAGACTTGTTTTAGTTCGGTAGCTCGGTGACCCAGCAAAGATGATTGAATCGTTATCCAATTAACTCAACCCCCTAAGAACAGGAAAAAGTTGTTTTGTTATGTTGTTGTGAAGTGCGTGAAATAACGACATTAACCTTTTATAATGCAAAATGTACAATTTGTTGTTAAATACTTAAAATTGTTCATTAAGTATAGTAACTATTGGAATTCAATATGCGACTTTCCATCGAAATCACTCCTGAACAACACCAACGGCTAAAGGCTGCGGTCGCAATGCAAGGTCAATCAATCAAAAAATATGTGCTTAAACGTACATTACCTGATTTGGATGAGCAGGCAGCATTGAAAGAGCTTGAAGCATTTTTAGAACCACGAATTCAAGCTGCAAATGAAGGGAAACTATCAAAAAAATCTGTTGATGCTATTTTTGATGAAGTGCTTAATCAGTAATGGATTTATACGAATTATCTATTGATGCAGAAAAGGATTTGCAAGAAGTCGCTTAATATACCCTCCATAAATGGGGTGTAAACCTGTTTAACAGCTATCGGAATGGTCTAAAAAATGCGTTCGAGAGCATCGCAGTTGCTGAATTACCTAAGAGAATATTTTCTAAGTCCCATCCCGAAGTGTTTGTTAGTAAATATCGATATCACTATATTTTTCATGTCCAATCCGTGAAGTAAACAATAGTAATCATTGGTGTTATTCACGAAAAGCGAGATATTGTAAGCCGATTAAATGAGCGATTAATCCCCTCTTTTGATTAAAAAATCAACCCCGTTAAAATCATCAAAACATGAGCAATCATATGCGCACCTATCGCGCACTCTAAACCACGCTTCCAAAATAAATATCCAGCGAACGAATCAAAGTACCAATATTTTACTCTGGTCTTGTAATAAACCCTAAAAAATTAAGACTACCTAAGCTAACTCAATAACAAAGTTAAAAAAACCAAATCCATGAGAGTTGTCGCTAAAAAGCGAATTTCATTTTTAGTTATCGCGGTAGCTATTTATATTTTAGGTTTTCAGCTTATTCCAGAAGTATTTGAATATGATGGCTCTTTTGCTTCGGTCGTTTCTTTAATCATTGCATCTTTTGGATATTTCATCCTGATTCCTATTTTGTACTGGTCCTTAATTATCAAAGCAGGCGGTCAAAAAGCTTGGAAAACCCTCATCATTTTGTCAATAAGCTCACTTTGTGCAAGATATAGTTTTCCTGCGTCAATTGCCGAATATTTCGATTTTATTGCGTGGATCAGATATCCGATAATCGCGATTTTGGTAATCATTGAGCTCTATTTAATGTGGACGATTATCAGGGGGCTTTGGCAAGCTCGGAAGTTATCCGGTGATCCGAGAGTTCATGCTTGGAATCAACATAAAGAAGATGATAAGAAGTTGTCCTTAGCGCTGCCTTTAGCCTGGGAACCTGCCAGTTGGTATTATTTTATTCCTAAGTTTTCGAAGAAACATAAAAAATCGGTTGCTCATTTATCGTTGCTTTCTGCTAGTCGGTATCATTGGTTAACGCTGGTCGTGTCATTTATTTTACTCAGTGGCTTGAGCTATTATTTTCTAGTAGATTGGAGTGAATTAGTAGCGATGATTCTTTCCAGTTTTTTATTGTATTGCATCATTTTTATCACTGCGAACTATCGGATCGCTCGCTATCATTCTATCTATGTTATTGATCAGCAATTGATTATTAATGATGCGTTTTTGGGTTTAATGGTGATTGATATTGATCAGATAGAGAAGATCGAAATCAATAACGAGGAAACTAAAACAGATATATTGACTCTTGGAAATGGTAAGACTGACTCAGTGATTTTGAGCTTCAAGTCTGAGCAAAGCTATTTTGGTTTGTTTAGTCTGTCTAACGAAGCAATTCATCAAGTGAGAATGAATGTTGATAATCCTCAGCAGTTGGTTTCTAGTTTCTCATGAAACTTTATTGGTTCTTCTCTGCCATGCATAAAAACCGCTAAGAACCAAAACAATGATCACTATGCCAGACAAATCAGTGATAAATTTTGCAGAGAAAGGTAAAAACCTGAAGCTATGCAGATCCTGAACAAACTTTAGCATTGTTATTTGATGATCTAAGTAAGCATCTTGAAGTTGTGATAGCTCGCTCTCATCTAATGAAATTAATCTTGGCGGCATTTTCGAGAAAATCTCTGTGGAATGCCAACTCATATTGGTTGGATCGAGTTTCCATATTTTATCTTGTGTTTTTATTACGAGCACTTTAAGTTTTTCGTGATCTTGATAATTATCAAGAACGGTCATCGCGCTGATGTTTAATGGTAATCCTGAATTTTCATCAAGTTTTTCGACCAGCTCAAATCCCTTAGTAAATACATATAGTTCTTGAGAACTCGCAAGATAAAATAAATCATCAAATTCAACTAAGCCAATTAATTCTGAAGAGTGTTCGATAAGTTGTTTGCTGTTTAAATAAAGTTTCTCACCGAGTTGACATAACCTAAGATTTTTAATTTCAGGTGCAATACATTTAGCTTCTTTCGGAGGTGATATTCCGTATGAGTTTACTATCCAATCGGTTTCGATATAGTTTTTGTGTAACTCTAAGTCGTCTGAGTGGTTGAGTAAAATACCGGTAACCGCGAGATTAATTAAGAGTACTGCCGCAGTGAAGCCGATTCGCCGATGCCATTTTCTAAAAAGGTTCTTACGTCTTTTATCTTTTTGCTTTTTTTGATAAGGACTCATTATTATTGTTCTTGATCTATTTTGCTTCGCTTGACTTGGTTAAAATATATTTATGTAGAAAAATGGCGAGTCGAGAAATTTTTTTCATTGCACTAACGGACATGGTTGCACCGGTGATACCGTCTATATTTCGATCTAGCTGTTGAGAATTGTTTAGTCCGATGTTTTCAAACTGTGTAGCAAATTCTGGGATACTAATTTCAAATCCCCGGCTTTCTCTGAACTCAAGTACTCTGATCATTTGAACGCGATTATTCTTTATACTAACACCAAATGTAATTGGTCGCTCTTTGCCTATTTCATTCAAATACCAGACACTTGTTGGAGTGTTAGGCTCATCATTAATTTTGTACCTTAATCTAAGTTTTGGATATTTATGATTAAGAATATTGCTGATGTTTGATTGAATTTCTTTTTTTAGCCATAAGGTTTTTGTTTGAAAAGTGGATGAAGGTTGTTGCTTGGATACAAACTCAAGAAATTGCTCTTGAGTCATATAAGTCTTAGCGGATAAAAACGAAGAAAAAAACAAGCAGATTACAACTGGTAGTAAAGTTTTGTTTAATAGTCTACGGCAAGAATAATTTGTATGTCTGGGCATATTACCCCTCTCCCTAGTCCTCTCCCTGAGGGAGAGGAGAGTGAATTTTTTATTAAAATTGATAGCCTACGCCCAAATTAAACCCATCGTTATCGATAATGCCAGAGCCATTTTCAATATCTATTTTAAAAACAACATCTTCATGAGGCCAGTAGTTCATACCGAAATTGGTTTGCTTTTTCTCTGAATCAAGTGCGTCGCCTGCGTTGTTATCCCAAAGATTGTATCGAGCAAACAATCCGAAGTTTTCATTGAACTTATAACTCGGTTCAACGTAATAACCTTTTTGTTTATCTCGACCAATAATATCAGCTTCGATCCCGTCGATATTCCACTCAGCGTACAAGGCTCTTATTCCAAAATTACCAGTATTGTAGATTGCGTGCGCAGTAAAGAAGCTTGCATCGGCACCTAGCTCTCCCTGAGAAACATCTGATTGAAATTGGTAGGTTGCTGCTAGCTCTAAACCTGGAACCGCAGTATATTTTAGTCGAGCGGTGTAGGCTAAACTATCCGCGTTGGCTTTAGCTACTTTTTGCCGACCACTTCGTATCAAAAAAGATTTATCGCCAGTTGTTGGCACGCTCAAACCAGAATGAATGGCAAAATCACCAGTAAATCCTTCACTGAATCGGGTATTTAAGCTAGCACCTGCCTCCCACCACGTCGCAGGAATAATATTCTTTTCAATTGGATTTCTTTCTACACCATAAAAAGTTGGTGGTTCATGGGTTTCATTGATTATGCCGACAGGTAAAAGGAAAACCCCCGATTTTAAGCTATTATCATCATTTAAATCTATTTCTACATAAGCTTGCTCGAGTTCTACTTCACCAGGCTTTCCGTCACCAGATAGCGCGTGCTCTAATTCAAGCTCAGAATAAAAGCGAATGGAGTCGGAAAATTCATGTCCAAAAAAGAGCACAAAACGGTGAAAGTCGATATCTTTTGCTCGCTCCCCACCACTTTCAATGTTGTTATAGTGAAGCTCGCCATAACCTCCAATTGATGATTTGCTAACAGCGTTATCAGCTAAGTTTTCTTCAATGACTGATACACTGGTTTCTATTTTTTCATCATTTTCTACAACTTTTTCTTCGGTTTTGGCTAGTTTTCTCTGTAGCTCTTCAATTTGTGCTTGCTGTTTTTTAAGCATCTCGAAGAGTTCTTGATTGGTTGGTTCTGCCGCTAACAGAGGGAAAGAGGCAAATAAACTAATGGCTAATGATAGGGTGGTTCTGATGTTCATTTTGTATCCTGATGAGTTGGATTTGTTTAAAATCATGTTTTGAGTGAATTATAGTGGATATTTTTCTAAATGCAAATCATTCTCATTAAGAAATGAGAATAAGTTTGATTTAGATCAATGTATTACTGGGAGCTTCCAGAATTTAACTAACTTTTATAGTTGAGAAGCCGGTAGATTTGAGGTAAGTTGTTGATTCAATTCGAGATTGACATGGTTCACTGCTAAGAACGCTTTGATCTCTCAATATTTATCTACTGTAGGCGATACTATTAAGCATTTCGATTTGGTATCTTAAGAGCTAATGAACGACTATTTTGATATTTGGAAACTGCTCGCCGGACTAGGATTATTCCTATTTGGGATGAAACTTCTTGAGTCCGCGTTAAAGGCATTAGCAGGAAAAGGGTTTCGCCGATTTCTCAGAAATTCAACTGATAAACCAATGCGGTCAGTTTTTGCTGGGGTGACGGCAACTACTCTAGTGCAAAGTAGCTCTTTAGTCGGGCTAATAGTACTGGCTTTTGTTGGTGCTGAGATTATTCCTCTGGTCAATGCGATAGGCATTATTATTGGTTCCAATCTTGGGACGACCTTTACTGGCTGGATTGTTACCACGCTTGGTTTTAAACTCAATTTCACGGCTTTTATTTATCCTTTGATCGCACTGGGAGGGCTTGGTTACGGTTTATTTAAAGGTAAAGCGAAAAACCTTTGTTTGTTGTTACTTGGTTTTGCTTTGTTGTTAATGGGACTGGACTTTATGAAGGATTCCGTTAGTGCGTTAACCGATCGAGTTGATATGCAGTCCATCGGAAATTATTCGTTGATTGTTTACTTATTAGCGGGCGCTATTTTTACTGCAATTATCCAATCCAGTTCAGCGACAATGATGTTAACTCTCAGTGCGCTTTACGCTGGGATCCTTCCGTTACCATCGGCTGCCGCTTTAGTGATCGGTGCGGATCTTGGCACAACTAGCACGGTATTTTTGGGAAGTCTGCAAGGAAGTATTGCCAAGCGACGACTCGCCATGGCACATGTCATATTTAATTTTACCGTTGATGCGGTCGCTTTTATATTGTTATATCCTTTGCTCTACCTAATTAGTTGGTTGCAATTAACTGATCCGCTTTATGCTTTGGTCGCTTTTCATAGCTTGTTTAATTTATTTGGCTTGTTATTGTTCTTGCCTTTCATTCGCCAATTTGTACAAAAATTAGAAAAATGGTTCCCCGATGATGAACAGGGAGTTTGTCATTTTATTCATAACGTTTCTGAAGATATATCTGACGCTGCTATCGAAGCCTTGTCGAGAGAGGTTCAAAATTTATTATTCTTTGTGGTTCATTTGAATCTTCGTTTTCTAGGGGCTGACACAAAGACAATTTCGATTCTCGAAAAAAAATTCAGGTTACCAAAATCGATACACTCTGTAAGCAAACTGGAAGAGTATCTGGCGATCAAAGGGATCGAAGGTGAGATCATCAATTACGCGCTTAAGATCAAAATATCGAATAACAATCAGTCAAAAAGTCAAACAGAATCACAAGCACATCAAGTTGATAGTTTAATTAGTGCTGCCCGACTTAGTGTCGATTCGGCGAAGGCTTTTAAAGACATCGAGCAAGACTTAACTTCATTTCACATAATTGACAATGAAAAATTCAGTTTATATTTTGATGGGCTGAAAGCGATAGCCGTTGAAAATAATTTAAAATTTTCCGCATTGTTGGATGACAATGATACAGGTGATGGAGCTTCATTGAAAATTTCGACGTTAGAAAATAAAATTGAGAAAGAACATAAAAATAATTCGAATGATATCTATTCGAAAGAGCCACAAATTAGTTTGTCGCCAGTTGAGTTGTCGACACTGCTTAATGTTAATAATGAAATCCGAACATCGGCAAACGCATTATTAAAGTCAATCAAGCTTGTTTGTTTTTAGATCTGAAATTAAAAATCTTGCAGGATGTAACGCTTTTGAAATGTTATTTGATATCGGGGATATATCATTAGCGATCAGACTTGCTAAATGTTGGCTAGCAATCAATGAATAGAGCAGTCCGTGTGAACCGTAGGCAGTGTTGAACCACATGCCGGGCAAATTATAGTGGCTAATTGAGTCTCTGAGAAGTCTCGTTTGACCAAGGTTCTTGAAATCTGAGAGTATTTTTTCTCTATCAGTAGCTGCGCCGACGATTGGCATTCTATCGGTTGCATGAAGTCTGTACCCTAAAGTTCCTCGTAATTTGATTTTGTCTATTTCTTGCCTCGATAAATTAGTTATCCCTTTATTTTTTAGAAAATTTGATGCTTTAGTTAATATTTTTTTTTGACTTACTGGGTTTAGTTCATCGTCGATGAAGTCTTCAAATGTAGCCCCTAGATGAAACTGATGTTCTTCTTTTGGCACTAAATAAATTTTTTCATATAGGGTTTGTTTGACCTTCTCGGCTAAGGATTTAGAGCTGAAATAGCAGGTCTGCCCTCTCGTTATGTTAGTAGACTTAATATTTAATGTTTCTAAAAGTTTACTTCTTGCGCCTCCACAGAAAACAACTTGCTTATACCGAGAATTCTTAGTAGTTGTCGATAAATGCCAATGCGCATCTTTAAATTGAAGATTGTCGATTTCGTGGCTTTTGTATACAAGCAATTGTTCAGTCGGTATTTTATTTAATAATAGTTGGCAGTATGCTGGTATGTCAATTATTCCTGCATCAGGAAAATGGAGACACGATTTATTTGGGTAGATATCGCTTTCGCATATCCAATTGTTTAAGCCGATGTTTTCAAATAGTTGTTTAAGATTGGATTCCAGTTTTGGATTCTCAACGAAACGATGTATACCTTGACTGAGTATGACGGACTGTTTTTCGGCGTCACTCAAATCAGATAAAAATCGAAGCAATGTCAAATAGGAAAGCCAATTAAATTGACTGCCAATATTCATATCACTGGTTAGCTGCGGTAGGTATATTCCAGCGGCAGCTCCAGATGCTTGTTGTGCGATATTTGTATTAGCTTCAAATAGATCACAACTGAAACCTTTTTGTGAAAGGGTATAAGCGGTAGTACATCCCGCAATTCCACTACCAATAATAGCGATTTTATCTTGTTTATTAGAAATGTTATTTTGCGCGATATGAAACCAGGGGCTTTCATATTTAATATTGATAAATTTAGATGCTTTTTTTTCTGCATAAGGCTGTTTTAGAACAGCAGTTAACATTTCTCTTTTTTTAGCAAAGCCTTTGCGCTTAGTGATTTCGAAACCTGCTTCAATTAGTGGCATTTTTACTGAACCAGCGACGCTGTAGGTCGCTAACCTTGTGCCTATTTTAGATAGCTGTGCTATTTTTTTCGCATTTTGTTCACCCCACATGCTTTCATTTTTGCTTGGAGCAAAACCGTCTAAAAACCAATGGTCGATTTTAATTTTATTCTGTTGGGATTGTGATTCTTTTAAAAGGTCGTCAAAGGCATGATCTATAGGCATTAACATTAAAGTTAAAGTAATATTCCACTTTTTAAAACTAATCTGATGTCTTCCGTAAGTTGGTGATGGATACTTATCAATCAGTTTACTTGAAATATCTGAAAATTCAGGCCAAAGTTTACAGACCTTTTTTAAGTCATCAATAGAAAAAGGACGCTTTTCTATTGCAATAAAATTGAGGTGCTGTTTGTTGTTGTTTTCTTTTGAAAAGTGCTCTTGCCAGTGATGAACGGTATTTAAAAAATTCAAACCGCTACCAAAACCAAGTTCTGCGATATAAAACTGCTCTTGCTTTAAGTTTTTCCAATCATCAATTAAATAATTACCATCAATAAATACATGAGTTGATTCTTCAACCGCACCATGAATCGAAAAATAAACATCATTAAACTCAAGACTAAAAGGTAGACCATCTCGCCATTCAATTTCAGCGGGTCGAACTGAAGCGAACTTCTCTAAGTGAGCACTAGACATCTCAAGAAAGGTGAATTCGCAATGGATGATTGATGCGGGAAGGTTGTATTAAAACTTTAAAGGTTTTTCTCTGTGTCTCTGTACCAGATACATTCGTTTTGTTAATGGGACAAGCTTTAGTAAGCATCTTTTGACTTTACTTTATTTTTAGTTAGTTTTTAACAAGGTTCAAGAACTCTGCTCGTGTAGCAGGTTTTTGTCTAAAAGCCCCTAACATGATCGATGTAATCATGGACGAGTTTTGCTTTTCAACGCCGCGCATCATCATACACATATGCTTAGCTTCGATCACCACCCCGACTCCAGAGGCGTCTGTTACTTCCATGATTGCTTCGGCAATTTGCTTGGTCATGTTCTCTTGTATTTGTAATCGCCTTGCAAACATATCGACAATGCGTGCTATTTTAGACAGTCCAATGACTTTACCTGTTGGTAAGTAGGCAACATGGCATTTTCCTATAAATGGCAGCATGTGATGTTCGCATAGTGAATAAAGCTCAATATCTTTGACGATCACCATTTCATCGTTATCGGATTCAAATATTGCATCGTTGACTACTTCTTCTAGGGATTGTTCATAACCCCGAGTAAGAAACTGCATGGCTTTTGCAGCCCTAAGTGGAGTATCAGCAAGTCCATCACGATTAATATTTTCACCTAAGTGAGTCAAAATATCGGTGTAATTAGCCGCGAGTTTGTCGGTGATCTCAATGTCGCTCATTTTATGTTCCATATATGGATAGGTGGTTGAGATACTTATTGTAATTGAGAGATTGTGAACAACCAAGTAAAAGTAGGCGCTGTTTCATCCCATAATATCGATTGCTATCCAACAGCCAACCAAACCCCAACAATAATCATAAGGCTCCCTGATATCTGGTTGAGTCTTTTGAGCTGATCACCATGTTGTAATAAACGCCTTAAAGTTTTGCCACCAGTGGCATAAATCAAGAGAAAACCAAATTCAGATAATAGAATAATACTCACTAAAATACCCAACTGTGGAATTAACGGTAATTGGGTATTAATAAACGGAGGCAATAACGATAGAGTAAAAGCCCAGCCTTTTGGGTTGGCAATGGCCGAAATAAATCCCTGGAATGCCAATTTTTCTCTAGAAAATTCTGATTGTTTTTTATCATCCACTGATAACTCTTCATTCAATGAGATGGCCATTTTGCCGTTTGAGCGCCATAACTGAATACCGAGGTAGCCTAGGTAAGCCCCTCCTGCGTACTTTAATACCGTAAAAACTTCTGGGTAATTGAGCATAACGCTAGCAACTCCTACAACCGCAGAGACAGAAACAATTGCTACGCCGAGCAATTCTCCCCACATCATCCACAGAGTTTTTCGTACGCCTATTGTCATTCCCAATGTTAATGCGAGAGTCATGCACATACCTGGAGTCGCTGAAACTAGTAGGAATGTTGGTATAAAAAGTGAGAGTAAGGTGTAATCAATCATGTTTTAGGGTGTTCTGATATCCGATCATTCTTTTGCAGGGTTAAAAACAAAATGTTATCTTACTTGCCTTAAAGTTGTCTATGCTTCGAAACTAATAAATATTAAGGAATTATTTGATGCCAGCGCACAATTACCCCCATATCTTTAAACCATTAGATCTCGGATTTACTCAGTTAAAAAACCGAGTCATTATGGGCTCTATGCACACTGGGCTAGAGGAAGCCAAAGACGGGCATATTCGGATGAAAGCATATTTTGGTGAGCGTGCCAAAGGTGGGGTGGGTTTAATCGTGACGGGAGGTTTTGGACCCAACAAGCGAGCGGCAACGCACGAAATGACCAAGTTGCTGAAGACCGATGAAGATATTGCCAATCACAAAGAAATTACCGATGAAGTGCATCAGTATGATTGCAAAATTTGCATGCAAATTTTACATACGGGGCGTTACGCATTTAACGCAAATCCTATTGCGCCTTCTGCGATAAAAGCACCAATTAACCCGATGCCACCAAAAGCTGCTACTGAAGAGGAGATTGAACAGCAAATTATAGATTTTATTAATCTATCGCTACAGGCTCAAAAAGCTGGATACGATGGTGTGGAAATCATGGGATCGGAAGGCTACTTTTTGAACGAATTTTTAGCAATAAGAACCAATCAACGCGATGATGATTGGGGAGGGAGTTACGAAAACCGAATGCGTCTCCCTGTCGAAGTGGTTCGTCGAGTTCGCGAAGCGGTGGGTGAAAAATTTATTATTATCTTTAGATTATCAATGCTTGATTTAGTTGAAGGCGGTAGTAGTTTTGATGAGGTGGTTTTATTAGGCCAAGCGATAGAAAAAGCTGGGGCGAGCATTATCAATACAGGGATCGGCTGGCACGAAGCTCGAATTCCAACTATCGCCACCAAAGTTCCACGCGCGGCATTTACCTGGGTAACCAGCCGATTTAAAGAGCATTTCAATATTCCTGTTATCACCTCGAACAGAATTAACACACCAGAAAAAGCTGAAGAAGTTTTAGCAAGAGGCGATGCCGACATGATATCAATGGCACGTCCATTTCTGGCTGATCCAGAGTTTATGAATAAAGCCGAAAATAATAAGAGTGATGAAATCAATACCTGCATTGGCTGTAACCAAGCTTGTTTAGACCATATTTTTGAAGGAAAAACCACCAGCTGTTTAGTCAATCCTAGAGCTTGTCATGAAACATTTTTAAATATTGTTCCCGCCGACAAAGTGAAAAACATTGCAATTGTTGGTGCAGGTCCCGCTGGATTAGCGGCAGCAATTTCGGCTAGTGAGCGTGGTCATAAAGTGACTTTATTTGATCAAGCCGATGAAATTGGTGGTCAGTTTAATATTGCCAAAACCATTCCTGGAAAAGAAGAGTTTTATGAAACCATCCGATATTTTTCCAGGCAGCTGGAATTAAGTAATGTGATCTTAAAATTAGGTCATGCCATTGATGTGGCAACTTTAAACTCCAGCGATTTTGATGAGGTGCTTATTGCCACAGGAATTTCGCCACGAGTGCCACCGATTGATGGTATCGATCACCCAAAAGTGATGAATTATATCGGGTTACTAAAAGATAAAAAGCCAGTCGGTCAAAAAGTAGCAGTGATCGGTGCGGGAGGGATCGGATTTGATGTTTGTGAATCACTTATCCATGAAGGTGAAAGTACCAGCCAAAATATTCCTGCGTTTATGAAAGAGTGGGGAATTGATATGACCTTAAAAGCCAGAGCAGGCATCGAAGGAATAAAACCTGAATTTGAAAAATCAAAACGAGAGGTTTTTTTATTGCAGCGAAAGCAAACAAAAATTGGCAAAGGTTTAGGTAAAACTACAGGCTGGATACATCGAACTGATTTAAAAAAGAAAGGTGTGATCATGATACCTGAATGTGAATATTTGAAGATTGATGATCAGGGGTTGCATCTTAACGTATCGGGAGTACAGAAAATATTAGAGGTTGATAATGTGATCATCTGTGCAGGTCAAGAACCATTGAGAGAACTGGTTGAGGGATTAAACAAGCCTTACCACTTAATTGGTGGAGCTGATATTGCTGCTGAGCTGGATGCTAAAAGAGCTATTGCCCAGGGAACGAAAGTAGCAGCTGAGATTTGATAGATTGCTTAAATCATCAGATAAAAAATATCGAATTGTTGTTGATCAAAATATGCCCGCAGTTGAGTTGTTATTTTCTGATATAGCAGAAATCGTTCGAGAAGATGGAAGAGCGATTGATAATCAAGCTCTGCGCGATGCCGACGCACTTCTTTGTCGTTCAATCACAGAGGTTGATGAGACGTTACTAAAAAATACCAAGATTAAATTTGTCGGTTCTGCAACTGTTGGTATTGATCATTTAAATATAAATTATTTAGAAAGCAATAATATAAAATGGAGTAATGCTGCGGGTTGTAATGCTGTAGCTGTCGCGCAATATGTATTAAGCGCGATTGCTTATTGGTGTCAAAGTCGTTCGCGTAAAATGCAGGGGCTTAAAGTTGGAATTGTTGGTGCGGGAAATGTTGGAAGCGAGTTAGCTAGATGTTTAGATGCGCTTGGTATTGATTGTTTATTATGTGATCCACCTTTGCAACATTTGGGTGACATTCGCCCACTGATTTCTATGCAGGAAATTCTCGATTGTGATGTGATTTCCTTGCATGTTCCACTGACTATTCAAGGTGACTATCCAACGAAATACCTTTTTGGTCAAAAGGAACTTAACCGTCTAGATAATGACCAACTATTGGTCAATACCTCTCGTGGCGAAGTGATCGATAACCATGTGCTGGAAGCTTATTTGTCGAATACAAACCACGCTGATGTGGTGCTTGATGTTTTTGAAAACGAACCGAATATTTCTGTCGAATTAGTTGATAAGTGTTTACTGGCAACGCCTCATATTGCGGGTCATACACTTGAAGGGAAAGTCAGAGGGACTTGGATGATTTATAAAGCGTTTTGTAAACACTTTGGATTAGATTTAAAAATAGAAGAAGATGGTTTATATCCTAAAAAAGAAAATATTTCACTGATTAATGATTTGGAGAATGATTTGTTAGTCGTTTATGATATTTTTTCAGATTCAAGCGCTTTAAAGTTAGATAATGACGAAACCATCAAAAATAAATTTGATCGTTTAAGAAAGAATGCAACTCAGCTCGTAAATGGTAAAGTTAGGCGGGATTATTCAGGTTGGAATTATGTGGGAGAGCACGTTCTACCATTATAAGCCTACCACTTTAACCGAGTTTTTATAACTAAGTTATTTTTATTTGGTGTTTTATCATTGCTTCGGTATAGTCGCGTAATTACATGACGAATTTAAACAACTAGAACAAGAAAGAGAACAAAATGGCAACTGGCACAATTATATCCCTCTCACTCTATTTTCTGACCATGCTCGGCATTGGTCTCTACGCATTTAAAACAACCAAAGAAGATTCCGCTGGGTACTTGCTGGGTGGTCGACAACTAGGTCCTGCGGTTACGGCTTTATCCGCTGGAGCTTCAGACATGAGTGGCTGGATGGTGATGGGACTGCCTGGGGCAATGTATCTCACGGGGTTGAGTAATATTTGGATTGCGCTTGGATTAATAATTGGCGCTTATATTAATTACCTTATTGTTGCGCCACGACTGAGAATGTATACAGAGTTGGCATCCGACTCGATTACTTTACCTGAGTTTTTTGAGAATCGATTTGAAGATAAAACTCGTTTATTACGAATCATTTCTTCAATTGTGATTATTATTTTCTTTACAGTTTATACCTCTTCTGGAGTTGTGGGCGGCGGAAAATTATTTGAATCTTCTTTTGGATTAAGTTATGAGTTAGGATTATATGTGACCGCTGGAGTGGTCGTTATTTACACTTTATTTGGCGGTTTCCTGGCAGTGAGTATGACGGATTTTGTACAAGGATGTATTATGTTTGTCGCGCTCGTTTTAGTACCAGTGGTGGTTCTAATCGAGCTCGACGGTTACGCTAATATTCATGATAGCATTTCGATTCTTAGTCCTGAAAAACTTAATTTTGTTGCAGGTACTAGTGTTTTAGGAATTATTTCCGCGCTCGCTTGGGGATTAGGTTATTTTGGTCAGCCACACATTATTGTACGCTTTATGGCGATCCGTTCCGTTAAAGAAATAAAAGTTGCAAGACGAATTGGCATGAGTTGGATGATTGTTGCTTTAATTGGCGCGATGACAACTGGTTTTTTCGGGATTGCTTACGTGTCAAAAAATAATCTTAGTCTAAATGATGCGGAAACTATTTTTATTTTATTATCCCAAGTATTATTTCATCCTTTAATTGGCGGTTTTATGCTAGCTGCGATCCTTGCCGCGATAATGAGTACTGTATCTTCCCAACTTTTAGTCACCTCCAGCTCTCTCACTGAAGACTTTTACAAAGCATTCTTAAAGCAAGATGCGAGCGAAAAAGAGTTAGTATTAATCGGGCGAGTTTGCGTTGCGGTCGTTGCGCTAGTTGCAATTGGATTAGCATATAATCGTGATAGCTCAATTCTGACATTAGTCAGTAATGCTTGGGCGGGGTTTGGTGCGGCTTTCGGTCCGCTGATTATTTTTGGTTTGTATTGGAAGCGAATGACTTTTGCGGGCGCGCTTGCGGGGATAGTTGTTGGTGCAGCAACTGTTTTGGTTTGGATTTATGCGCCAATCTCGATTGACGGTAAATCGTTAAGTAGTTTTATATACGAAATTGTACCGGGATTTATTTTTAGTTCAATTTCGATTGTGTTAGTTAGTTTGATGGGAAGAGAACCCTCACAAGATATGAAATCGATGTTCGATTTGATGGTTAAGCGAGTAAACGAAGAAAGCTAGTTAAAAATAATAAGAATAAAATTATCAGGAAGTAAAAATGTCAGAAGATAGTTCCGATCTATACAACGTTGTTTTTAAGGGTGAAAAGCTTGACGGTTTCAATATGGAAAATGTCAGGAACAATTTTGCCAAGGTTTTTAAACTAGAGACAGAAAAAGTAGATAGTTATTTTTCTGGAAAGCCTCTTGTGTTACGAAAAAAGGTCGATCATAAAACAGCTTATAAATTTAAATCATCGCTCGCAAAATTTGGGGCGGCAGTTGAACTAAAAAGAATCGCACCAGATATTACACCGGCATTGGATGAGCTATCTTTAGTTCCGTTGGAAGAAAAATCGCCAGAGAGTCAAGCTGAATTTCAAACAGAAAGTTTACAAGTAAAGAGCGAACCAAATGAGCCAGATCCTGCGGTAGTAGCAAATACCCAGTCAGCAAACAATTTTGATAGCCAAACAGGTGAACCAGTAGTCGAGGAAGAAATAGCTTTTCAGGAGGAGTCAGATCAAGGTGATTCATTTGGCGCGGGAGCACTTCTCGCGAGTGGTGTAGCTGCTATTGTTGGTGCATTTCTTTGGAAGTTTATCGCGGTTGAGTTCGATTATGAATTAGGTTTAATTGCTTGGGGAATTGGCGGAGCGGTAGGATTTGTGGCTGCAATGCTGGGTTCTCGTGGTCAAACTGCTGGCATTATTTGTGGGGTGTTGGTTTTGTTGTCTATTTTTGGTGGAAAATACATGGCGTATTCTACTTTTCAGGCTGAGTTTTCAAATTTTTATACTAATCAGCCTGAAGAATTAAGAGAGTCATATAACGCAGAAAAATCACTAGCGGAACTGCATGCCAGCGTTTCACTGGATGAGCAATCTCAAAAGCAATTTATGGCAGATTATGGATACTCTTATTCCGTGCAAGCAAATGATGTTTCAGATGAGGAGTTCGATAATTTCATGAACTACACAGTGCCTAGATTCGAGGCACTCGCTAATGATTCTATGGATTTTGAAGCTTGGTCAAGTAGTAGTTTTCAAGATGCGATGGGAGGATTATCAACTATCGATCTTATGAAACAAAGTTTTGGTCTGTTAGATGTTCTTTTTTTATTTTTTGGGATTGGCACAGCATTCCGTTTGGCGCGTGGCGAAGGCTAGCGTCTGTTTAAAATAATTTTATCAGTGAAAGGGAACGCTATTTTCCCCCATGCCACCATACATATTAACTTTTCTAATATATAAAAATAACTCTGCTTCGGCTTCTTTTTCAGAGATATAAGGACCTAGCTCCGTATGTTCTCTAGTTGAACACCACCAGCCCTGCGCGGTGTGATAAAAGCGATCACAACGGAAATAAGTTTGCTCTTTTTCTCCAAATCGTTGATCCATATCCGTGTACTCCTATACTGAATATTATATCGACTAACTTAAGTATAGGTAGAAATATCTCATTTTGATATATTGTTTTAGACTTAGATTTGAACTGCTAATGACCAACGTGCGAAGTAGTTGAATTAGCTTGAAAAGTAGTCAATATCTCACACGCAGATACGCGAAATGCTTCTTTTATTTAACCCTAAATCTTCGCATAATAGTTTTTTCTCAAGGATACAAAGGAATATACTAATGAAAAACACGGAAGGTTATTCAAAGAAAACTCGCTTTACTCTCGCATTAATCCCACTTACTTTTGCTGGAATAATCAAAGCATCTGATGGGGTGAAAATTTCCACGAAAGCGAATGTAGCATCTCCGCCACCTTTTCTATTAGCCAAGAATTTCAATAAAAATATAGAGTTGCCAAAGTTTTTTGTCAGTGAAAAGTTGGATGGCGTGAGGGCTTATTGGGACGGAAAAAATCTAATTACTCGCGGCGGTCATCACATCAATGCGCCAAAATGGTTTACAAAAGATTTTCCTAAAACAGCACTGGATGGCGAGCTCTGGATTGGTCGAAGTCAATTTGAAAAAGTATCTGGAATTGTGCGTACTCAAAGCCCAGTCGATAGCGACTGGAGAAAAGTTAAATATATGGTCTTTGATTTGCCAAAGAATTTATCGACCTTTGAAAACCGTTATCAGAGCTTACGTTTGCTAGTGAGTCAAAATGACAGCAGGTATTTAGCCTTTGTAAAGCAATTTGAGGTTCAGTCAAAAAAATTACTAAACGAAAAACTATCAGAAATAGTAGCAAAAGGCGGCGAAGGTTTGATGCTGCATCGTAAAGACTCCCTTTATCAAGCACAGCGGAGTTTTGACTTGCAAAAACTAAAACCTTTTGACGATGAAGAGGCGATAGTAACCGCTCACATTGAAGGTAAAGGTAAATACAAGAATATGCTCGGTGCGATAGAGGTGATTAATAAAGATGGTATTCGGTTTAAAATAGGAAGCGGGTTTAGTGTTAAAGAGCGCCTCTCACCGCCGCCAATTAATAGCGAAATCACCTACCGTTTTCGTGGTAAAACTAATAAAAATACACCACGCTTTGCGACTTTTTTACGAATGAAAGAAGTGGAATAGTTCAAATAATTGATTTTTATCGAACTACTTGAACGCAATTACGACCTCTTTCTTTTGCGAGATAAACCCCTTGATCAGCTTTGCTGATCAAGTAATTTTGAGCTTGTTCGAAAGTGAGAGGTTTATTTTGATCGGGCTGCCATGTGCTTGCTCCAATGGATACACTAACTGTAAAACTCTGAGCGCGATCATCCTTGATTGATATTTCTGAAATTTTTATTCTGATCCGCTCTGCAATTTCAAGTGCTTGAGCTTCATTGGTATCGGGTAGCATTATGGTAAATTCCTCTCCGCCGAATCTTGCCAGCACGTCTGATGTTCTTAATAGTGGCATAATACAGTTAGCGACCGATTGAAGTGCGCGATCACCAGTTAGATGGCCATGTTTATCGTTGACGCGTTTAAAGTGATCAAGATCTAAAAATAGACAGGAGATAGGCGTTTTTGAGCGACTAGCTCTGGCGACTTCTTTGGTCAGGGATTGAATAAAATATCGTCGATTTTTGGTTTTAGTTAGCAGGTCGACCAAGCTGAGAAGCTTGAATTGTTCTTGATTAAAAGCATTCTCTACGCAAATCCCAATAATCGATCCTAAATGTTGTAAGAAATAGGTATCTAAGCCTGGTGCAAATCGCTGTTTGTTGTGGCTACCCAGATGGATACTGCCAATTAATTGGTTTTCACGTACGAGTGGCAGCATGGCGACACTATATACTTTTCCGCGCGAGAATTTGAAAAGCTTTTTTATTAGCTCGGTGCTTTGGCTAAGGTGAATATTTAAATTGTTGTCATAAAGGATTTCTAAGCTGCAAGGGTGATCGATATATTGCAGGTTTTTGTACTCCAGTTCACCGTATATGTCATTCACAATTAACTGGATTTCGTTATTAGGATCAACGAGTTGTAGTTCTACGACTTCGAGATCCAGCTTGCTTGAAAGCTCTTTTAGTAGCCGATCAAACAAGGTTAACAGAGATGTAGATTGGAGAAAATAGAGCTCTAACTCGAAATATTTTTCTTGAGTAACCTGGTTGTGTTTGGCTTTTCTTATCAAATCATTTAGTGCTGAACTTAACGCTTGAACGTGTTCTTCCTGCTTTGAAATTGGCAGGTGGCTGATGTTATTTGAGTAAGGTTTTTTATCCATAAAACCAGTTTAGTTCAAATTCTTTTAACAAGTGAAATTGTTATATTAAAAGAGGGAATTTTCTGATTAATTGAAGAAATTTTTTATTATCCATCTATACTCATTCTGAGGGGTAGTCCAATTAACTTATAACTAGGGCAGCGCGAGTGACGAAAAGTTCGACAGACGAGGTGGTTTGGTCTTCAGATCATCAAATAAAGCGATCCGATGAGCGTAGAGAGGGTATTGATAGGCGACAGTTCAACGGTCGCAGCATTACCGTGCCTGATATGCGTTCTGGTATCGACAGACGCTCAGGGCAAGATCGCCGCCAAAAAACGCGTATCACGATTACAGGTCGTGCCTTAGATCTATAATTTCATGCCCATCACAGCTTTGTCCGATTCGTTTCATTTAACCCCGTATACCAATATTAAATAGTCCTTGGGGAGCTAATCAGACTCGCCGTAGTGCAGCGTTAAGGCTGCCTTCTAGCAATTTTTAGCAAGTAATTCAGAAAAAATACCTTATGAGGGATGTCGCAAACTGCCATAAAACCCAGTATAAAAAGTTGCTTTTTTAATGAAAAACTCCTACATTATCAGTTAGATAGCTAAGAATAGACAATAACAGTTGTATTTTAACTTAGATAAATGGGGTTTTTACTCGTATGACAGCCAAAATCATCTCTGTTGCTCAAGCGAAAGGAGGCGTTGGTAAAAGTACACTGTGCGCTAATTTGTCTGTCACTTTGTCGCAAGCCGCTAAAGTTTTAATGATAGATTGTGACCCTCCTCAGAACTCTTTATCCGCTTGGTATCATGTTCGAGATGATACTTATGAAGATACAGGACTAAGTTTAGCGGTAGCCGCAACTCCCGCACAATTGATTTCTGTAGTTGAAAAAAATAAAGCTGATTTTGACTATATTGTGATTGATGGTGCACCGCATGTTAATCCGTTGGTAAGAACCATGCTATTAATTTCAAACCTGGCATTGTTGCCGCTCGCACCATCTTCTGTTGAAATTTGGTCATTTTCAACCTTTGAAGATTTAATCCATGCCGCAAGTAAGTTTAACAAATCCCTTAAAACCAAAATAGTTTGGAATCGAGTCAGAAAGCGGGTTAAGTCTTCAGAAGAAGTAATTGAAACCGTTAGTAAAGACTCTAAATTAACAGCACTCAAGAACCAAATAACCTTCAGGGTTGCTTATGTTGACTCATTCGCAGAAGGTTGTAGCGTCTATGAATGGACTGATCCCATCGCCAGCGCCGAGTTTTGGTCTTTGAGTTCTGCGGTCAAGCGTTTTCTTAATAAAGTTGAGCCGGTAAGATTATCAAAATCTGTAGCGGCTCAGAGTTTTATTAAGAAGGGTGTGTGAGTTTATTAGATCAGCTCACTCCCACCTGTTACGCTGGGAGTGATCGTTCTTTTAAATTCAAAGTTAAAGTTTAATTCTACACTTCGAACTTTCATCTAAACATTCAAAGCTCAGCCAATTGTTTTTTGGGTCATAATCCATTGGTTTACCTGTATATGGATTAGTATGTTGGGATTCTTTGATCGAAGATTGTACTGAAGTGTCGGCTAACCGTTTAAGGTCGAGTTGAAGTTTAACAAGAGAAATCATTCCGTTCAAATCATGCACTCTTGCCACGTAGTCCTGTGCTTCAACTTTCATAGCGGGTAACAAAAGTTTTCCACCAATGTTGTACAAGCTCGCTGGTGAAAAACCGACAAGCCCATCCACGTCCTTAAAACAGCATTCGATATCGCCTTCTTCCAGATTATTAATGGTCTTATAAAAGGTTCTCGCTGGTAATTTACTCAACTCAATGACTGGTTGGGTGAAGTACTGGTTGTAGTCATTGACCGATGCATTGGGTTGTATTAGCCAATGCATTGGCGTTGTAGTTATACCATAGAAACTGACTAGGTCATCGATATCAATTGTTGAAATCGTATTTTTAAATGCTCTCAGTTCAAAAATAAATGATTCGCTGATATCGAGCTGACCATCCGTTAATGGTTCTAAGGTTTTTGTCAACAACCTGTCAGACATAGGCGGAAGTTCATCATTTACCTTTAAAAATTCAGATACGGTTTGTATATCTCGCCAGATACTAGCGACAGCAACCATCTTGTCGATTAGAGAGTTTCCTTGTTCCAGCATACGTTTCCAGAAAGTTATGTCTCTAGAAACGATTTCGAAGAACCGTAATTTATCCTTATCGTTAAAAGTATTCGCTAGCTTGATTTGACTTAGTCTCATTAATACACCGTATGAAGGGAGAGGAGATGCAAAGGTGACATGATCAATACTTTGATATTTCTTCATCTCGATAATTTGTTCGTATCGTTCTAGCATTAATTTAAGTCTTTGATCTTGAACGGGAAGATCATCTATTTGAGCTCTCAGTTTTGTACTGCATCCATATTCTGTTCTTGCGCGGCAGTTATCATAATTATCGACCCAGGAGTCATCAATACCTTCACCACCAAGTATTTCAATATAGTCAGAACTGGTAATTTCATCTAAATCATTCTCATCTCTATTTTCTTGATAACGATTTATTAACTGCAATCCAATATTCACGATATCTTTTTTAGATGAAGCTGCAGACATTCCCCAAATTGCATAATAAGCGTTTTCTTGATTGGGAGGCATTTTGATTGGTTCTATCAGTTCAACCACTTCAGGGGAAAGCTCTTCATCAAAAATCGACAAATTAATAAATAAAGTGATCACCACAAATAGAATTATTATAGCGAACATACCGAATAGTACTTTTGGAACTGGAAATTTAGATTTTGTCATGAATATAACCTAGTTTTAGCGAATGTTATCGGAGATTAAAGTATCTTCAAAAGCGGAGTTAGTAGCCTGAGTGAAACATCCTAAAAAGCTGAGTAACAAGTATATGTGCGTCGCTGGATAGGATTAAATGCTACACTTCGGCTTATGACTATAAGTAGTAAAAACAATACTGTCCATACCGCATCATTTGAGATCGACCCGGACATGGGGCAAGTAAAGACAAATGATAACGTGATTCGCCTTGGTCCTGTGAATATGTGAGTTCTCCTAGTATTGATTGAAAATCAGGGAAAGGTTGTTAGCCGCGCAGAACTCTTTGATCAAGTGTGGAAAAATCAGGTGGTGAGTGACGATACCCTGACGCGGTGTATTTCTGACATTCGATTAAAATTAAGCGAGCTTTCTGGAAAAACTGGTTTAATCGAAACTATTCCTAAGAAAGGTTATCGCTGGGTATTGGATGCGTCCATGCAATACACGCCACTAACAAATGTTGCACCGTATGAGCCGTCTGAACAGGTCTCTGCATGGAAACAGGTGTTAATGTGGTCGTTAAGTGCTGTCTTATTTTTTATGCTTTTATCGACAGTTGTTTTTTGGGGAGTAAAACATTCTGCTTCGACTGATATAGTTCGTGTGGCCTTATTGCCGACGCGAACTGATGATGAAACGCAAAGAGTGCATGCCGATGAGTTCGATGACTCTTTACGCAAACAAATTTTATCAACAGGTAAGATTCGGTTTTTGTCGTCTCGGACTATCGAAAACAAAGACGTGTATCCGTATTTGTCACGAGAATTTGCCGCAAGATGGATCATTGAAAGTCGCATTCGTCGGCATAACAACAAACTTAAAATCTCTATTAACTTGGTTGATGCTAAAACAGCATTGGTTGTCGATTCTATGGCGGGTTATATTCAAACTGATTCAGACGATATTAATCAGTTGACTCAAAAATTTGTTGAGCTTCTTCTCTTAGAATAGCAACTTGGTCTTTTAAATACTGACTAATTTTTAATCAAGCCTATTCGCCCAGTATTTTGCCGTGTATAATACGCGCCCTCAGCGCCTGGCAGATATTATGCGGCGCACCAGAATTCTTTTAACTTATTGATTTAGAAATAAACTTAGATAAATCATCAAATAATAAACTTGGAGTAGAAAATGGCGATCGAACGTACTTTTTCAATTGTAAAACCTGACGCAGTGGCAAAAAATGTCATTGGACAAATCTATGCGCGTTTTGAAAGTGCTGGGTTACAAATTGTTGCAAGTAAAATGATGCAATTGAGTAAAGAAAAAGCGGAAGGTTTTTATGCAGAGCATAAAGAACGTCCATTTTTCAACGATTTAGTTGCTTTTATGACCTCTGGTCCTGTAATGGTTCAAGTGCTTGAAGGTGAAGACGCGATTAAAGCTAATCGTGAAATTATGGGCGCAACTAACCCCGCTGAAGCGGCTCGCGGAACACTTCGTGCTGATTTTGCGTCATCTATTGATGAAAATGCGGCTCATGGTTCAGATGCTCCTGAGTCTGCGGCTCGTGAAATCGCTTATTTCTTTTCTGAAGATGAGATTTGTAAGCGCATTAGATAAGTAAAAATCCCCCTCAGTCCCCTTTGTAAAGGGGGAAGAGGCAAAGTTTCCCCTCTTTGTAAAAGAGGGGTTAGGGGAGATTTAAATTCCCCTCAATCCCCCTTTCAGAAACGGGGAGAATTAATTTCCACGCAAAAAGGTACTGTAATGAGTAAACTTAATCTACTCGACCTGACACGCGACGAAATGGTTGAATTCTTCAAAGAAATCGACGAAAAACCATTTCGAGCACCTCAAGTTTTTAAATGGCTACACCAATTTGTCACTGACGATTTTGATCAGATGAGCAATATTTCTAAATCCCTCAAACAAAAACTCAAACCAATTTGTGAAATTAAAGGTCCGGAAATCATCACTGAGCAACTGTCAGACGATGGCACGATCAAATGGGCATTGAAAACTGGGGACGGTCAGGCGATTGAAACGGTTTTTATTCCCGATGGCGAGCGAGGGACTTTGTGTATTTCATCGCAGGTGGGCTGTGTTTTAAATTGCTCTTTTTGCTCGACCGCACAACAAGGTTTTAATCGAAATTTAACCACTGCAGAAATTGTTGGTCAGGTGTGGCTGGCAGCTCGGCGGATTGGTGCGCTTCGAACTACCGGTAAACGCCGGATTAGCAATGTCGTTTTTATGGGAATGGGCGAGCCGCTATTAAATTTTGAGCCAGTGGTTAACGCTTGTAATATTTTACTCGATGATTTTGGCTATGGGCTTTCTAAACGCCGGGTTACGATTAGTACGTCAGGTGTGGTACCAGGTTTAGACAAATTGATTGAAAAAGCCGATGTTGCGCTGGCACTTTCGTTACACGCACCGAATAATCAGTTGCGAGACGAGCTAGTTCCGGTCAATAAAAAGTATCCAATTGAAGTATTATTGCCATCGGTTAAGCGATATTTAGACGATTCAAGCGCAAGTAAGAAGGTCACTATTGAATATGTGATGCTTCAAGGTGTCAATGACACACCTGCACACGCGAGAGAACTTTCACGTATATTGAAAGATTTACCTTGTAAGATTAACCTGATCCCTTTTAATCCTTTTCCAAAAACTCGTTATCAAACCTCATATCGCAAGGATATTGATAAATTCGGTGAAATTTTGATCAACAAAGGCTTTGTTGTTGTCACAAGAAGGACACGTGGTGATGATATTGATGCAGCTTGTGGGCAACTAGTCGGTCAAGTAGCTGATAGAACTAAGCGCGAAGAGCGGCGGTTAAAAAAGGAAGCCAAGATTTCGGTAAGAACCATTGATTAAGTATTCGACACCTAAATCATCCAGGATCGCCAAACTGGATGAGTTAACAATATTGCTTCGAGCGATATGATATGATTGAACAAATAACATTTTAACGATAGACTCTGCTCAGTTCTCGCTTTAGAGGTGTTGATTTATATGCAAATACAGATTACAAGACGTATCCCCCGAATCTTTTTTTTGTTCGGTCTTTCAATCCTGATTTCTGCCTGCCAAACGACTACCGATACCTCATCCAAAGCCATCCATTCGCAGGGTTCTCCTGTTAGCCGCTCTGAATTCAATAGTGAAAAAGCGGCGCAGAATCGTTTAAGTGCGGGCTTGCAATATCTAAAAGCTGGAAACTTTCAAAATGCTAAGCGTCACTTAGACAAGGCGCTTGAATTTGGCGCAGACACAGGCAATGTGCATTTTGGGATTGGCTATTATTTTGAGCAAGTGAAAGAGTATAAAAAGGCAGAAAAATCTTATAAGAAAGCGCTTAAGTTAGAGCCAAAAAATCCGGATTTTTTAAATGGTTATGCTTCATTTTTGTGTAATAAGGGAGATTATAAAAATGCAGATAAATATTTCAATAAAGCAATTGCTAGACCCATCTATCCAGATATCACCTCCGCATTAGTCAATGCTGGAGTTTGTGCGAAAAAAGCACAAAAGAAAGATAAAGCCGCCAGTTATTTTCGTAAAGCGCTTAATCGAAATAATAAACTACCAGTCGCGTTAATCGAAATGGCAGAAGCGGAATTTGATAAAAAGCGATATGAGCGAGCGTTTAAATATATCCAGCGTTTTGAAGCTGTATCTAGACCAACAGCAAACTCGTTATGGTTGGCGCTACGGGTCGCGCATTTTCTTGATAACAAAAACGATTTGGCAAGTTACGCAATTAAGTTAGAGCAACTTTTTCCAGACTCCGATGAAACAGCAGACTTTTTGGATAATCGTAGCCAATGGATGTAAATAATAAAAACAATAATGAGTCGTCGATTGATATTGGTGCATTACTGATCGAAGCGAGAAATAATCTTGGATTAGCAACAAAAGATATTGCTGATGCGTTAAATTTAGCCGATGAAGTGATTAGTGAAATAGAGAAAAATAATTTTAATCAAGACTTTCCTGTCGCCTTTATTAGAGGATATGTTAAATCTTATGCGACTAAAGTTGGACTTGATACCAGTCCTATTTTAAATGAGTTTGATCGACAAACAGGTGTTGTATCCCCTTCGCTAAAAAGCGTAAAAGCGATCTCTTCGTTTGACAAAAAGACTAAAGAAATTAACTCCGGTCATTTATTATTCAAAGGGATCTCAATTTTAATTGTTATTGTATTTTTATCTTACGCTGGCTGGAAATTATGGGAGCGTTTAAAGAAAGATACTTCTAATACTGGCGTTGTAGAATATTCTTACGATACTTCAAGTTCTGATATTAGTAATCAACTTGAGACAGATGATGCGAAGCAAGATTCAAGTGCTGGCACGAGTAGCGATAATAAATTAACCTCGTCGGAGATTCAGTTGATAACTGAATCTGAACCGAATCATGAATCTCTATCGACAACAGAACCCGAATTGTCAGCTGAAACTGAACAAAAGTCAGAAATAAACAATGGTGATTCGGTTGCGAGTTCTTCCCAAAATATTATTGATGACGCTAACCTTGTAAAAGTAAACTTAGTGCTCGATTTTTCAGCAGATTGTTGGGTGAAAATCACTGATGCTCGTGGAGAAATACTAGCAGAAGGTATCAAGAAAGGCGGAAAACATATGCCATTAGAAGGTGCTAAACCAATCACAGTTATTCTAGGTGACCCATCGGCGGTGACCTTAAATTACCAAGGTGATGCGTTTGACCTTTCTTCTTACCGAGCCGGACGAAGAGCTGATATTGTTTTGAATTAATCTGATCTGAACACGTTTGATTTGAGCAAATGCTAGTCGGTTACCCTGGTAAAACAAATTTAGAGATTTAAAGAGTAGAAAATAATCATGAAAGGCGAATCATGGATCAAGCGGCGTAAAAGCCGAAAAATAATGGTCGGTAATGTTGCGATTGGTGGTGATGCGCCTATTGCAGTGCAAAGCATGACCAATACCGAAACTTGCGATGTGAAGGCAACCCTTCAGCAAATCAACCAAATTGCAGATGCGGGCGCTGATCTTGTTCGGGTGTCTGTCCCGACTATGGATGCGGCGGAAGCATTTAAACAAATCAAACTTTCTTCGCCTGTTCCTCTGGTGGCTGACATTCACTTTGATCATAAAATTGCGCTTAAAGTTGCCGACTATGGTGTTGATTGTTTAAGAATTAATCCGGGAAATATCGGTAAAGAAAATCGCATCCGCGCGGTGATAGAGAAAGCACGTGATAATGATATTCCGATCAGGATAGGTGTTAATGCGGGTTCACTGGAAAAAGATCTGCAAATGAAATATGGCGAGCCAACCGCTGAAGCATTAGTTGAGTCTGCGTTTAGACATATTGATATTTTGGATAAGTATGATTTTCAAAATTATAAAATCAGCTTAAAAGCCTCAGATGTTTTTATGACGGTTTCGGCCTATCGAAAACTCGCGAGCCAAATTGAACAACCGCTACATTTAGGCATAACAGAAGCGGGAGGTTTAAGAGCTGGCGCGGTAAAATCTTCAATTGGTTTAGGATTATTACTGTCAGAAGGTATTGGCGATACCATCAGAATTTCTTTAGCAGCAGATCCAGTAGAAGAAATAAAAGTCGGTTTCGATATTTTGAAGTCGCTAAGTTTGCGCCAAAGAGGTATAAATCTTATCGCTTGTCCTTCTTGCTCGCGCCAACAGTTTGATGTGATCAAAACGGTTAACGAATTAGAAATGCGATTAGAGGATGTAAAGGAAGCAATCGATGTCGCAATTATTGGTTGTGTGGTTAATGGTCCAGGAGAGGCAAAAGAAGTTGATCTCGGATTAACAGGCGGTCTTAAATCTAGTTTGTTGTACAAAGACGGTGAAAAAAATCGCAAAATAAATAATGATGAGTTGGTTGATGAGCTAGAAAAGCAAGTGAGAGATAAATTAGCAGCAAGAGCGGAAGCAGTTGATAAGAAAGCCAAAGGTGAAACTTTGATTAAAGTGGGTTGAACCGTTTCATAGTTACCATTGGTGTTAGCTTCAATCAAATTTATTATAAAAATTTCGGCTTGGTTCAAGTCTTTGAATAAGGGGATACGCAGAACTTTCACTTTGCTCTTTATTGGCTAGATTCAGTGGGAAGTCTGGATGTCCCAAAATGTCACTTTGAAATAAATAATTGTGTTAAATATTCCGTTTTTCACGCGCAAACGTTTTTTATTCTTTGATAAACTACATTAACGCTATGTGTTAACTTGCAGAAAAATGGTGAATTTTACCGAAAATTGTCTTTTGTAAAAAGTGGAATATGACGCGAGCTAGAATGAGTAGGTGGCGCGTATCGCAGGGAATGATCTATGTTTGCGATGTTATAGGTCGTTGATTTAACGCTAAACATAAATTACTCTGATTAATTCACAAATGATAACGCGCCAGATGGATAAGATCCGTTGGCGTTTGAATTCACTGTTATGTGGCCTAAGGAATATGGAAATTCTCGCAAAACTAGAACTACTAGAAATTGATGACTCGGAGTGGCGGGTGAAGTATTCTTCTGGAATGCGCTCCAACATAAATTATGGGGATGACAATTATAGCTGTATTGTCGACTTCAAGCGTGAAGGTGAAGTCAAGCAAGGCGAAACTGTCGAGTGTGAAATTTGTTTCTTGACGCATGAACCACATATTGGGAAATTGGCTGAAGGAATGAAATTCAAACTATTTGCTGGCAATGTAACTTTCGCGAGTGGGGTGATTCAATATGTATCCGAATAAATCACATAACCAGACACAGCTGAAAGAACAGCACAAAAGACGTGCCGTCTTCAGTGCTAGGCGTTAATGTACAAATAACCGTGTAAAGTTTGGAGACTATTGTGAAAAAAATTATTTTACTGATTGTATTGGTTATGCTGTCTGGTTGTGCGAGTGTTAAGAACATTAGAGATACAGCTAGACTAGAACCAAAGTCAGGGATAATGCTCGTCAATTTCGAATCGAATCATTATGGCTACAAAGCAACTATAATTAATAAGAAGAACATAACTTGGGCATCTGCTGTTTTTGATATTAAAAGAGATGATAATCTACGAGTTATTACGTTACCAGCCGGTGATTATACATGGCGTGGGATCTATGTTGGTACAGGTGCTTCAGAATTTAGAGATGATTATGATTTTACTATTCAAGAAGGTTATGTGAACTATGTCGGTGACGTGCTTATTATCATTGATGGGAGATCAAATCGTTATAAAATTTCGTTTTCCGATAATGAAAAAACTATCTCTAGATTTAAGGAAGAATATCCAAAGCTTGCAGAAAACAATAAAATTATTAAGAACATTACAAACAGACCTAATAAAAAAGATATAAACACTAAGTAGTGATTGCGTTATAACTTTATAGGAATGTAAATTAAATAGATAACATTAACCAAACCGTGCAGGCGACGCGTTACACGCGACACCTGACGGAAGCGTTAGTTGTCATAAGTGTTCTGACAAAATCGAGAATAAGATGAAAAAAATTATTACGATTCTGCTTGTTGCGTTTACGCTATTTTCTAGCTATTCAAATGCTTGTCGCTTCAGAGCGCAAACTATCGAAGAACTTTTCGAAAACTCATCTTATGTCATAACCGCATGGGTAACTGGGATTGAGCTACCAGATTTTGAGCGCAATAAGAAAATTAGAATGGGTAAGGAGAAAGGAGAGCTAGTTGTCGTTGTTGGGTATGAAACTGAGGTTTTAAGTCTACTACCCATAGAAAAATATAAAGGGCGAAGGAAGCCTCCTAAAAAAGTGTTAAGCGGATTTTGTGGGAATGGAATTGTGGATCTTAAAGACAAAGCTGTATTCTTCATTACCAAAGAGGAAGGTGAATACACTTCATACGCTATTTCAGAGTCACACAATAAAGAATACTATCAAAAGTCTTTGGCTAAGATTAAAGAGTTAAGCAACTAACAAGCGGTTGGTGTCGCGACAGCTCACTCGCGCACTCGTTCACTGCCGCACAACCGAGCGTTATGTGAGGGAATATGAACATCTTTAAATATCTAGTTGTTGTAATTTTTATCGGATTCTCAAATGAAGCATTCTCTTGTTCATGTGCTGCCAGTCCAATTACTGAGAAAATTCAGGAAGCAACGAAGATTATTCAAGGTGTAGCGATAAAAGTCGAATTACAAGAAGGCGTGGACTTCTTTAACGCTAAGAAAACAACATTTAGAATTGATAAAACTTACAAGGGTGATGTTCCTGAAGAGTTCTCTGTCTACTCTGCCGTAGACTCAGCATCGTGTGGTGTAGACTTCTCCGTTGGCTTAAAGTATGTCGTACTTGTTTATGATAACGACCGTGTTACGTCATGTGGCGGGCAAGAAGAATGGTACGAAAAAGAATACGAAGACCGAATGGATATGCACGGCATTGGACTATTAAAGGAACTTCGAAAATCACATAACCAGTCAAAGCAGTAGATGAACTACTGTTTGAGGCGTTATACCAACAAGGAGAGTTATGAAAAAGTTAACTATCTCTAACCCAAGAAAGAATTGGGTAATATCAGAACTTAGCTCTCTATTAGAGGAGTGGGAGCTATGGCAAAAAGATGTAGAACAGATAGAAGACCATCCATTTAATTCAAATACTCAATCTGAAGTATTTGCCGATGGCGAAGAAAATATGGAAAAGCACTCCATACTTCAAATGAAAACGATCACTTTCCTAGATAATAATATTGATGGGCACTGGTTCATCAATGGACGTGCAGACAACAGCTGTGATAGAACTGACCTTCGTCTAAATTTTCGAGTAAATCATCGCCTTCAAGAATTGAGGGAAATTCATGCTTCACTTTCATATGCACTGGTTACTGATTCGTTCTGGAAGCAAAAAGGTAAAGAAATGATTGATAAAATTGCCGATAAATCACCCGAGGTAGCTTTGGATATCGTGGCTGGTTATTTAAAGAATCCAATGGCTAGCGATGAATAGGTATAACCAAACGCGGCAAAGCGAAAAATTACTCGCTGACTCGCTCGCATTTTTCGTTTGCGCTCGGCGTTATGAGTCAGAATGAATAAATTATTAGCTACTCTCTCAATATTATTGTTCTCATCTGCGGTTTTGTCAGAAAACCTTGTTGTTCCTGAAATTGTCGTGAGTGAATGGGGGTATAAAACAGTCAAAAACGATTCATGGCAAGAAATAAAACGAATCAAGGCTGACGGTGAATATTATCCTAGATTTAGGATTCGGAAACATTGCTTTAAAGATGACGTTGAAGCTCAAAATTTAGACAAAGAATTGATTGGCGAAATTAACAGCAAACCAGGTGCTTCAAAAGTATACAGAGATTCTTTCGTGTATGGAGATTGTTTATTTGAACTCAGAACATGGGTCAACTATTTCTATTTAGAGTACCAGCCAAAAGTATTTGAGTTACTTAAAAACTATATAGAAGAGCGTAAAGCTCATAACCAGTCAAAGCAGTAGATGAACTACTGTTTGAAGCGTTAGGCAAAGATAAACCGAATGAATCGTAAACATACTGCATGGAAGAAAAGTAGAAAGTTTGGTGATATTTATGGCGGTCGAACTCGACCACGTCTTAATGATAATATATTTCAGCGAACACATAGCCTTAAAAGACCACAAGAAAATGATGTGCTTCCCATTTTAATAGAAGAGAATCCTTCAAAAGATTTCTTTTTTCCACTTTCAATTGATGAGGCGCTTGAGGCATTAAAGGCTTTTCCCAAAAGAGACTATGAAGGAATTACACATATTTGGTTAAAGAGAATAAAGCTATCCGAATATAAAAACGGTTCATTACCATTGGCAGAGTTTATATGTGGTAGTGGAGTCCGGGTGGTTATTCTGT
>Ga0316204_10001789_pt1 | contig 54491 bp, 50 predicted proteins | sample 6monrhotite_MG_2_FD_205661 | JGI IMG/M metagenome (GOLD analysis project Ga0316204, IMG submission 205661) | Microbial mat bacterial communities from mineral coupon in-situ incubated in ocean water Damariscotta River, Maine, United States -... | ecosystem: Environmental > Aquatic > Marine >... | reverse complement strand
TGTAGCTCGACATGTGCCTGAGATTTAAGCTTAAAAAAGTGAGGTACATGAAAGCAGCGATAGATTAACTTAAAAAATGAAAATAGTGATAATTTGCTAAGCTAATTTTTTTCACCGAGAATTGCTGTAAAATCTAGGCAAATATTGAAATGTATATTAGTAAGTGCTAATATTAGTTTCTAGCTAATAATAACTTACACCTAATTTGAGGACTAAATCATGAAAAACGTCGGAACGATTGATAGAATCGTAAGAATTATTATCGGAATTATTGGTGTGAGCTTAGTATTTTTTGGCCCACAAACTCAATGGGGATGGCTTGGATTGGTGCCCTTGTTGACAGGGGCTTTTAGCTTTTGTCCAGCTTATAAACTATTTGGACTAAATACTTGCCCACTCGATTCAAAACCTAAAGAATAGTCTGCGGCTATTTTTATCCTCTCCTTGTTTTATTGTGATCCAAAAGGGGAGAATTCTTTTTTGAGTATTTAGCTCTTGGCTTTATAACCTAAGAGTTAGGTCTAAGAACGTCTTCTGAGGCTTCCTCTTAAATTGGATTGCCCATATTAAACCTTTTAGAAAGTTTTCCTCCCAGCAATCGCTGCTTACAGAACAATTTTAATTTAATGTACATTTCACAAACCAAATTGACTGACAGTCTACATAACCAGCACAAACTATAGCGGTGTCTGTCAAATCGATTTTTTCTAGTATATAATCGCAAAATAGCAAAATGATTCGTTTGTTCCAAGTCGAGTGGCGAAGAACTAAGTTGCCTTTCGTCTCTATTTGAGTAGTTTTTAGGATTAGTATAGATAAGTATATAAATTTATTAGGGTTGCGCAAATAGTGGATTCTAGGATGGTTTTCCAGTTTGGTCATTTTTGTTTGGATGTGAAGTCCCAAGCACTTTATTATAAATCAGAAGAAATTGAACTAGAACCTAGAGTTTTCGAAGTTCTTTATTTGATGCTTCAAAGACCAAATGAAGTAATTACTAAGGACGAGTTTTTTGAGTTTGTTTGGGAAGGTAAAATTGTCAGTGATTGGGCATTATCTCGTGCAATAAAAGAAGTTAGAAAAAAATTACGAGAACACCAAGACCTAAACTGGGTAAAAACACTTTATGGTAAAGGCTACTTATTTGCTTCGGATGTAAAACTGATCGATCAAAATGCCTTTAATGCTTTAAGAACAGGGCAGTCCTATAAAACACCTAATACTAAGAATCAGCCCAAAGCGATTGAGAACAATCGCACTGAAACACCTTTTTCGCAAGCAACAAGTAATTATAAACGAGTCGCTAACAAATTGCTCATTGCTTTTTTGCTACTCAATTTAGTTTTGATTCCAACTTATTTTATATTTATTCAGGAATCAAATGTCGTAAAAAAGACAACAACTCAATCCATTGTTGTATTGCCTATTTCAAATATAAGTGATAGCGAGGAAATGGAGTATTTAGCGAGCGGTTTGACGGATGTCATTATTGGTCGATTAGCGCAACAAAAAGATCTTAGAGTTATATCTAAAACTAGTGCTCTCTATTACAAAAATAAACAAATGAGTAGTAGTGATATTGCAGAGGCACTCAATGTAGATACGGTGTTAGAAGGTTCTATTTACCCAGAAAAGGGCAGGATTAATTTAAGTTTGAGGTTAATCAATGCGCAGTCAGAAGATCTTATTTGGTCTTTAGATGAATCAGAACCTGTGCAAGAAATTTATTCATTGTTTAAAAACATAGCCACAAAAGTAGCAAAACGAATCGTTCCCAACCTGTCTCCTGAAAGACAAAAGCTTTTGTATGAAAAAACAAACCATGAAACCTTTGAACTCTATTTACGGGCGAATTATTTACTGAATAGTCGTAGAGGAAAGTTCTTACGAGATGCCGAAACGTTGTTATTGCTTGCTATAGAAAAAGATCCTTACTTTGCGGAGGCTTACGCCAAACTAGCGACTGTTTATATCGTTATGAGCAGTTACACCACAGGAAAGCGAATCGATTGGTTTAAATTAGCAAAAGAATATACCGACGATGCATTAATACTAGCCCCTAACTCTTCGATTGCTTGGACTAATTTGGGTTTAATTGAGTTGGGATATAATTATAATTTGCAAGAAGCAAAGAAGGCTTTTGACAAAGCGATATCGATTAATCCTAATAATATTGATGCTAAGCAATCTTTGTCTGAACTACTTGCCATTACATCCAAATACGATCAAGCTTTAGCACTACTCGAAGAAACCTGGCGAAGGGACTCTATGAATCCATTGTTAATCGCTGTATGGGCTTCCACTTTAATGATGGATAAACAATTTGAAAAAGCGATAGAAAAATATGAGCTTGCAAAGAGTTTTGGCAGTCAAATGATTTGGATTGATCGCGATATTGCCTATATTCATCAATGGCGAGGCGATGATAGTTTAAGTCTTGAATTTAGATATCTTGAAATGAAAAATATCGGCTACTTTAAAAAAGGTGATCAAGATTTTATTAAGGCAACAAAACAAAATGGCATATTAGGGTTTTGGCAATGGCGTCTTCCGATACTTTTAAATAAATGGCAAGAAGGAAGGTTACACGGTTGTTACATAGCGGAGGCCTACGCCGGTATTAAAGACTACAAAAAAATGCTTGAATGGTTTAATACCGGTCTTGAGCAAAAAAGTGAAATTTGTTTTCAACTTGTAAAGCGTTCTCCTGAATTTTATCGCTTTAAAAATGAACCTGAATTTAAAGCACTCTTATCAAATTACGATATCATGCTTTAAATCATTTTTTGTAAAAACAAATTCGATTATTTAAGGCAAAGAAAATGGAAAAACCTGTTCTATACGATGATTATCTACTTTCACTTGTTTTATTTGATCACCGTCTAACAAAAAAGTATTCAAGTTTTCATGGGTATTATCGATTTTTGCTAAATAGTACTCACGAGATGATGAAGTAAATGGTCGAGTTGAATAAATTATCGCGTCACCATGCGGTGACCACTGGATCGACGGAAAAATTATACCAGACGTATCTAGATTTGGTGTTTCAATTTGTATTCTTTCACCAGTTGTTGTGTCGTAAACTAGTATGGCTGCAATTGAATCTACACTATTTAACGGTACTTTATCTATATATGCGAAATAGTCTCCGTTTGGTGAAAAAGAGGCACTTATCGACCATAAACTACCGGTAGTAAATACTTGTATAAAAGGTGATTCAAAAGAAAAACTACCATCACGTCTAAAGTATTTAAGCGTTGTACCCTCATCCGATTCAAACAGGGTCAATAGGCCATTATTGTTTGGCGACCAGTTAAAGTCGGTATAATAAGAATTCTCTTCCACAGCATCTAAAAGGACAGTGTTTGAGTCAATCGTGGCACTGTTTTCATCATGTGATTCATCTAACTCGGTTATCCACAGACTTGTAAAGTAACCGAAAGAAACCTCAGCTTGTTCTCCTCTAGCGTACCCAATATATTTCCCATCGTTTGACCACTGAAATTTCCTTACGGGATTGCTATCAATGTCTATACGTGGTCGACTTAGTCGCTCCTGTCCAGCTTGGTGACCTAACTCCCAATCTTTATAATAATAGAGCTGTCCGGGAGTTTCTCTTTGCATTAAACGTTTTCCTTCCTCAAAAGTTTCCGCAGGCTGATGAACATGTCGGTATTCGCTGTTTGAAGCAAACGCGAGATGAACTTCTGTTGGCGACCACGCAGCATCGAATACATGAGTTGCTTCAATAGGAGAGTAAAGAAAAATCTGATTTTCTTCTATGATAGGTCGTCTAACGACGAGAACTTGAGTCGGTGCGGTATTACTAGAAATCATAGTCGTAGTAAACGCTAGATGCCCATCAACGGACGAACCAAACCAATTTGGATTAACGAAACTTCGTTCTATTGGGCTTAAGGAAGGAGTACCAAACCCGCCAAAAGCACAATAGTGATTCGGCGGTGCGTCTGCGCAGTTCTCAAACTGTTCATCAATATTATCTGGGTCGAGTTCATATAACTCTTCAAAAACTTGATTATTTCGTTCAAGCTTTAATGTTTCGCCGTGAACCGAGCCTAAGTATGGAAAATATTCGTTGTCTTCATTATAGTAAACCTTAAATGAAAGTCCTTTGTTATTATCTAACCAACGGATTTGATTAACATCAATATTATCTATCTGTTCCAAATCAAATGGATTTCCGCCATCGAAAACAGGGTGCTGATCTTCTGTTGGCCAAATATCAATAGGAACGCTAGAGTTACCGTAATTTACGTAAGAAACTGAGTGGCTTGATGTCGAGGCAGTAGGAACTTGTGCGACGTATAATTGAAAAACATCTTCGCCATGATCACCTTCATAGGCTATTTTAGAACTATCTTTTGACCATGAAATACTGCGGACTTTTACCAGCTCATTATCGCGATTAAGTGGTGTAATAACCTGCGATTCGAGAGTTTCTATATCAACGATTGTAATTCCGCTACAGGATTCACTGGGTAGCATTTCACCCTTTCCTGTTGTGTAAGCAACATACTGACCATTTGGACTCATAAAATAACCGCAGACCCTTTCATCTTCTAAAACATTGGTAAGCTGAAGGGTCTCTAAATCTGGCACGCCATCTTCATCATTGGCTGAAATATAGTTTAGGTATAAATTTGTGGCGGTATTATCTTCGACGTTCATTACGATATAACGTCGGTTTAAAATCTCTAGATTAATCGGTTGGATAACGCTTTGACCATCGATGGTGGCGGTAACCGTAAACTCTGCCGTCTCCGAATCTTCTAGCCATGGGATGGTTAGTCTAATTTCCTTATCACTCATTTCCCCTATATCTAAGGTTGGACCGGATACTTGCTCCCATTGATAGGATGTAGATTCAAGGGTACTTGTTAAAGTGACAGATCTTCCTTCAAACTCAAAGAATATTTTAAGTGAATTATCAATGGGTGTGGTTGGTGGATTTATCGGATCGGGAGTAGACTCTTTTGAGCCGCCACAGGCGGAAAACAATAATAAGGCAGTAATAGTCATTGTAATTTGTAGCAAAACTTTCTTGGTGTCAGGCATGTGTGTTTCTCTATTGCACATTGAAGTTTAAGCCACTTTACCTAACGGATTTAGCAAGATCTTGAATTTTTGCTAATGGTCAAGAAATGTCAAAGTTCGTCACAATTAGGTTTTTAATAACCCCATTTTCACCCCAAAATGCTCAATATATTTTTAATTTTGTTCAGTATTGTCTAGGTAACTAGGGTTTCGTTGGTTTTGTAAAAATGAAACGTTTGATTAGTTGGCTAGCACTGATAGAGAAGAGAAAAATATGAATGCAGGTGAAAATTCTAAGTTTGGCAATAAGTTATTGCTCTTAATTAGCTTAGTTCAACTTTTAGTATTGTTGTTTTTAGTGTCTAAAATGGACTCTAAACAAGAGCTAAGTGCGTTTGAAAATCGCAATTTTCCAGATGATAGATTTGTATTTGAATCATCCACTGAATCGTCCACTAAATCAGTACCAGCAGAACCTGCTCATTTGTACGATCATAAGGAACTCATAAAAAACTTGTCGTCAGAGTTATCATCAGAACTTTTGAGAGATGGTTTATTCGCTAAAAGTATAGACTCATCAATTAGAACAGAACTAAAAAAAATAGTTTCAGAACAATCGGTGTTGTTAAGATCTCAAACAAAAGAAGACAGAAGCATTGTAAAAGTCGATAGTTTAACTTTTGATGAACTAACACAAAGCACAGAAGATTTTATTGCTAGCGGCGATATTTCGATCGTAACGATGAATGATTTTTTTAAGCAACTTGGTTCTTTAAACAAAAAACAACGTCAACAAGTTCGCCGTTTAATAGCGCAAGCCATTAACTCTGGAAATACCAGTTTAATCGAGTAACTTTTTAATTAACATGAGGAAATAAAAATGAGAAAATTATTACTAACCGCGCTAATCACGTTTAGCGTATTTTCACCATTAACTTGGGCAGGATCAACTATAGATTTTTTTGTTGAAATAGATTTAGTTGAAAGGAGTGCCAAAGGCAATATGGTTGACGCAAGATTTTCTGAAAAAGAACATGAAAGAATAGGATGCGGTCTTTCAGCAATGACTTTTTCTAATGGCGAAACTGCAGAACAAGGTTGGTGTCAGGCCTCGTTAAGTAAAGGAGAAAATACCATATGCTTTACAGAAAACCCGATTTTATTAGATACGATTAAAGCGATTGACGATTATTCGTACATATCATTTAAATGGAATAAATTGGGGGATTGTGATTTTATTCACGCTTCGACTCAATCCCAGTATATTCCTTAGTCGCTCAGTAAATATAACAGCCCATGTTAACAATCTTTAAATTCCTCGTTTTAACTTCAATGATGACTCTATTTGTTTATTCTACTCGTGCGGAAAATCGAGATACACTTTTGTATCCCAGCGACGAAGCAAAAAAATCAAATCTAGTCATTATGGATTACGAAGATTTTGGACCGCCATCTATGTCTTTTGAATTATTAGGGCAGGGTTGGTGGAGTTGGGAGTCCAGTGGCAGTTCCAATATAAATCGGTTATACCCGATTAAAGTAGTGGTCTATTCGAATAAAACATTAAAACAAATCAAATCTCAATATCCTGTTATTCCGATTAAAAAACAAGACTACCGTTATATTAGCCTTGAACAAGCCAACAGATATTTGAATAAAAATATACAGGACAATTTTATTTCTTCGATAACTGCAAAGTTGAAAAGAACCAAGAATCGATTAGAAACCGAAATAATAGAGTAAAAAAATGATGAATGTAAACCTTAAAACTAAATTTAAAAAAGTGAAATGTTTTATTTTTATAGTCTTGTTCTTAACTTCATGTGGTGGCGGTGGAAGTTCTACACCACCACCGGTTACGGAACTGGGATCAAGTGATTGGGATACTATGCAGTGGGATCAAGATAATTGGGGCTAGTTAGGCTTAGTGCAAAATTTTGATAATCAATTAACGCAAATTAGGAATAGACAATGAATAATTTATCTTTACGTATAACGCCGTTTTTCTTTTACTTTTTAACCTTATTTGTATTACCGGTATCTGCCAGTGATCTTACAATCCCCAATCAATTTACTAGCGGAGCGAGAGCTGTGGCAGCGGAAGTTAATGTCAATTTTGACGCTGTTGCCACTTCGGTAAACGACAACCAAGCTCAGCTTATTGCGATTGTTGCAAGATTAGATGTGTTAGAAGCTGAGAATGCTCAGCTTCTAACAAGAGTGAACGAGTTAGAAACAACCAACCAGAACTTACAGACAGATATTGATAGTCTCAATGCACAACAAATTATCGGACTAAACGATTACCTTTCTATAAGCACCGATAGCCAAGATAACCCTATTGCCATTTTTTCAGGTATTAATTTACATGTAAATAATGGTAGTGATACTACGGCGTCAATCAATGGCCTAGGTAATCTCGTTATCGGCTTCAACGAGATTACCACCGATCTCACCGAAAGGTGTTCAACGGGAACCCACGCATCTCAAGAGGATTGCGAATCTGCTAGTGGTACTTGGTCTCACACTTTTAAATTTGGCTCTCATAATTTAATTATTGGTGAAGGGCATAACTATAGTAATTACGGTGGACTGGTCGCAGGTCAAGAGAATGACATTACTGGACAGTTTGCAACGGTCGCGGGAGGAAGTGATAACAAAGCGACAGGTTTTAGAAGTCACGTGTCAGGAGGTCGCGGGAATGAAGCTAATGGAATTTCGAGTTCTGTGGCTGGCGGAAAAGATAATAAATCAACGGGCAGCACCAGTCATGTTAGCGGCGGATCTCGTAATGAAGCGATAGGAAGAGCCAGTGTCGTTAGTGGCGGTGCTGAAAGAGAGTCTTTAACAACCGATAGTTGGACAGCCGGAAGTTTGTCGGAAGTTTTTTAACTGCTTAGTATTTGTTGAGCCTCAAAGAGGAGCAATGAAGGCCATCATCCAGAAAGTTGGATATGACTAGGGTATTGAAATAGTTGAATTGGTAATACCGGAAGATCATATCCACATGATGGTTCGAAGTGAGGCTAAACAATCATCAAGTAAATAATGCAAGTGATCAAAAGTATTTCGGCAAGAGAGTTTTTTAGAATGTTCCCAAGTATTAAAAATAAATTGTTTTGGGGTGGCAAGTCATTGACACAAAATTATTTTGTTGAAAGTATTGGAAATACCGATGAAAAAACAATCAGGAAGTATGTCCAAAACCAATTACAAGAACTTGATAGTAAAGAAAACCCAGCTCGACAGCTGGGATTGTTTTAAAGCTCGGCCAGCTTGCCGCCGAGATTTTTATTTATTTTTCATGACTCTCTAAATTTAACCATTCGGCTATTAAAGAGTCCTTTTGTGTCAAGAAATAGTGAACAGAGTAAATAAAAATCTAGTTTATAACCCCCTCGACATTTATTAATGACGTATAAAGCTAGTTGATCTTACTTTAGGGTTAGATTTATCACTTGATGGAGTACAAGACCAGTTGCCATTTTTTTTCTTACAAAGAGCAAACTTATATCCGTTTTTTCCACATTGATCTAGCGCTCTTGATATTGAACTATCAGAGCCACATGTAGATCCCATACTGCCTCCAACCGCTGCTTGAACCGCAGGGAGTAGAAGGCTTTTTCGTTTATTGTTCGAACAGGGGAGTTTGGCGCTATTGGGATCATATTTACAATCGTCCTTCTTTTTCAACTTCTTCTTGCAGTCAGGAAGGCGTGCATCGTTTGGATCCCATTTACAGTCATCATCTGAAACTTGATTTTGGGACGTTAGAATGCCTCTTTTCATGGTGAGGTTTGCCTTTTTCTTAGGTGCTGGATGTCCAGCGCGTAAACAGGCTTTTGCTGCATTACCTGCCCGCGAGTCAGAAATTTTAACAGTTTTTCCGTTGCCGCAGGTGATTTTTTGCTCGCTCCTCGCCTCAGCGTAGCTGGTTGCAATTACGCTGTACACTAGAATAAAATAGATAATATTTTTAAGTTTGTAAGTCATTTTTGAACTCCTTAGTCTGTTGGTTTTTTGGTTTTTTGGTTTGTTGGTTAAATATAGAAATTAATTCTTCGGCTTATTTCTTTTTTTCTTCTTTTCAGTATCTTTTTTCTTAGGGCTAGGTTTGGGCGGCATTTTGGGGCTAACAGTTTGCTGATTTCCTTGTATATCTGTCGGTGCGCCTCCCCCGGTATGGGATGGAAAAGTAGTTAATCCACCATTCTGAATCTGTAACCCAGGTTGCACGGCTGGTCTAGTGCAAGAAACTGAAAATGATCTGCGAGGAACCGAAAGAATAACATTTTGACTATTATCCCCAACAATATTGAGACCCTGCAGTAGGTTTTGCTTCATTAATTGAGAAGAAACACCACCGCCTGTTGAGAGAGTGGTTGAAGACGGCGCTGACCACTTCAAATTGCGAACTCTCGTTACGCGCTTGGTTTTGCCTTTTTTGATAGAAAAGTTTTTGACTTGGACATCAGCTAAACTCTGTCCAATGAAAACTGCCTTTCCACTAAAGTCATTGCCCGCTTTAATTGTTCCAGTAAACTTTACTTTGGTAGGACAAACTTGGTTTCCAAACGGTTTATTAGAGTTTTTGATTGGTTTAGCTTTTAGCTTGATAGTACTTTTACCCGCCTGTTGTAAGCTTCCTGGTCCGCCATCGTTACAACTCATACTGTAATTTTTTTGAGCACTTTGAAACTCATGACTTACGCCTAAAACGCGCATTTTTCCACGTTCTTTACCGGGTCCATTTGGCACAGGGTATTCATGTGCAAAATTGGCGTAGCCTTGGCTGTCGGTTGTGACTTGATGTGTTTTAGAAAGTTTTTTCTTAAAGGACTTATCTATATGCTCATAACGAAAACGAACTAATTGATTCGGTTTACTTGTGTTAAGTACACCTTTTAACTGCAACTTACATACGCCTCCCATAGTCACTTGTTTATCAATACGGAATTCTACGCCACTCACGTTGATTGGTTCTTTGTAATTAGTAGCTTTGCATAATGCTTTTACATCAAGTTTATCGGGTATTCTATTTCCCTGTAAATCATTACTCCCATTTTTTTTTATACAACTAAAGGTAAGATGCAATGGTAAAGAGATAGCATTATCGACTGAAAAATCAGAGGCCAATAATGTTTCAATATCAAACCCTTGATTCTTTTTCGTAGTAATATAGTCGTTACAAGCTTTTATGATAGTAGGATTATCTGCGGGCAAGACCTGTTGCCCTGACATGGTATGAGTATGCCAGTTACTACCAGAATTCCCTGTAATGCTTTTGTTTTCCCCATTAAGTCCCGGAAAGGGATAGTTCACCCCTCCAAGTTCTAAACCAAATGCGTGCAAGTATCCAAAATCACATTGTCCTCTGAATTTGATTCTTACAGTTGAAGACAAAGCGTTACTGCCGGCGTATTTGGACTTATCTACCAAATGGGAATGAACCGGTATAGTTATTGGGTTTTTAGGGTCAATTTCTGCGTCAAAGCCTGCGTAAGCATACGAAATAATCGATAATAGCGTTACGGAAATTAAACATTTTCCTAACCCATTATTTCTAGATCTTTTTGTATTATATTTTAGTTTCATGTGTTCTCCTTTTCCTTTCGGTCTAGTTAAATTGAATCGATGTTAACTTACTTTGTGCAAGCAGTTTTCCGCCGAATCATAAGAGGAAATCTATCAAAAATAAGTTTCATCTCTTTCTAAAGAATTAATCATATAGCCGCTCAAAATTGTCTTAATCCTAGAAAAATCAGTTGCTGCAAAGTTTAAAACAAAGATAAGAATGGGATCTTGAGGAGAGTGTGAGCTGAACTTGACCAAGTTTGATGAAACTAATACAAATGCTTAAAGGCCTATTTGTCAAGCAACTCAGATGAAATGAACGTAATAAAAAATGTGTCAGAATAGATAGCGTGGTTTCTCACTGATAGTCAAAATCCCTCAAAGTTCAATCTATATTTAACCAAAAGTCGTCAAGATTTGCGTTGCATTACTAGATAAAGTGACGAGGCTTTTAAGTGATGCCGTAGACCGATGACGTCTCACGAATTAATTCATGTAGTTCAGGGTGGAAAATGAACAACGACAAAAATAAATTTTTGAAATGGCTCAATATCGCAGCCGTTTTATGGCTTAGTTTGCTTTGGGGCTGTGGGACTGACAAAACGCCTGCTGTTGATCAAAGTAACTCGACTAGTCTAACAATTACAGATGTATCTTGCCCTTCGGTCACACTCGGCCAAGTGTGCCGAGATGTCGGTAGGATCATTGTAGAATACCAACTAGAAATTGTGGATAACAACACCCCAGAATTAACGGCTGAGATACGCTCGAATACATTAGATCTGGTGATTACGATGCAAAATAATGGTCAGCGGTTTGAATCGGATCTAATTAGCTTAGCGGGTGCTGATGATGTTGAGATTACCTTGTCTGCGACTGGTTCTGCTAATAACTTAGTAACCGCTAGACACATAGTCGGCAGTATCGCTCGAAACAACGCACCGACTTGTGATGGCGTATTGTTAACCCAAGATTTCGTAGTGGGTGAAAATGGTGGAAGCGTCGCATTAATTGATTTATCGCGGTGTAGTGACCTCGATGAAGATGATATAAGTCTTAGTAATCATCGACTTAATACCAATATTATAGGCGATTATAGTCAACTAGTGGTGGTAGAAGACAGCTTTGGCTCGGCACAATCTTACCCAGTGACGGGAACTATAAACTTGTCAGCCGAAGAATTTTCTAACCAATTGCAGGCGACACCTAATGCAGTCGGGGCTGATAATTGTTTTCCCCCAATCAACCAGGCTTTTGATGAGGTTATTGTTTGTGATTTTAATAATATATGGATGGGGTTTCAATATGGATCAAATATCGATAGTAGTTCATTTACTAATCAGGCCCTCACGAATACGGCACAAGGTTTTATAAACTTCACACCTAACATAAGTTTAGACGCAATCACCGCCAATTTTTCGATGATTGATTTGCCTGATAATCAAGCAATTGCGACGTTAGGCGGCTTAGGCCCAACAATCACCGCCAATATTACCCAAGCTCCTAACGGTGGGTTTAGTGATTTCTCTTTGTCGGCTGATGGCTTCATTTTAGAAGGCGGTAGTCCTATTGATTCTGAAGTTAGTTGTGAAAATGGGACTTTCATTTTACCGGTGAAACAAACAACCGGAGTGCGTCAATCGATGCTAACAATTGATCAAAATTTTGTAGAAACGATAGGTCAATCAACGACTATTACCAATTGTTTAGCGTTAAATAGCGCAGGGTTACAAACCAATCTTGCTGGAAGTATTTCTGTTAACTATACATTCGCACAGAACTTGACGGCGCAAGAGTTTTCATCTCAGTTACAAGCCGATCCGAGCAGTGTCGGTGCGGATAGTTGTTTCGACCCAATCAATTTAGCATTTGATGAAGTGGTCGTTTGTGATTTTAATAATGAGTGGATCGGGTTTCAGTATGGCTCAAATGTTGATACCAGTGGTTTCGATAACACCGCACTTGCTCAAACGGCACAAGGTTTTGTAAACCTGATTCCAAACATAAGCTTAGTTTCGATTGTTTCAGGCTTTGTAAAAACTGACCTTCCGGACAATTATGTTCCTCTTGTGATGTTAATTGGGCCGTCAGATGTTGTGATTAACGCCAGCATTCAACAGGATTTCAACGGAAATTTTAGTAATTTCATCTTATCCCCAGATGGTTTTATATTGGAAGGTGATGCAACAGAAAACTCTGTCATTAGTTGCGAAAATGGGTCGGTAACATTGCCTGTCAATCAATCGACGGGCGTTAGGGAGTCGACTCACACCATTAATCAACTCTTTGTTGAGCAACTTGGCCAAACGACCGTAATTGCAGGTTGTGTCGTGACAAACACAAACGGTCTTTCGACAACCGCAGAAGGGAGTATCGAAGTCACTTACATTAACGTGGCCAATCAAGCACCGCAAATAAATTCTTTGACAGGTATTGTGGAGGGTTTTGAAGGCGTTCGTACAATCAGCGCCAATGTAACAGATTTCGATGACAATATTGCCAGTGTGGTTTTCAGATTTAGAAATCAAAGTTCCACAGAAGTCTGGAATGAGACGACTTTAATTAATATTGTAGGCACCGATGATTTTTCTGCCAATGTGACGTTTTCTTATAATAGTAATGTCGACAACGCTGGTCTTTCTGAATATCAAGTAATCGCGATTGATTCTGAAGGGGCTCAGGATCAGTCAGTGTTGAGTAGTGTTCTGTCCTACGCGAACGAATCGACTGCTCAATCGACGATAGAATCTGAATTGAATGCAGACATAAATAAGTCGATTCTATGCGTTGATTGCACCCTATTAACTGGAACACTAGGACCTTTTGACGCCGTTTACGACATTGTTCAATCAAGGTTTATATATGAATATAACGGAGAACAACGCTCAGCAGCAGATATGCAATTGTTAGAAGATTCATTGGCCGGTACTGGGATTTCTTTTCTGGAAATACCGCTAGGTTCGGTGAATAGCATAATAACTTTTATCCAAAATAATTAAAAAGTCTTTAGCTGAATAAAAGGAATACGAATTATGTTTTATTTCAATATTTATGAGAAGAAGTACGAAGAAATTAATTCGCTCAACTCGTACAACAAAATGGTTAAGCTGACGATCTATTTAGCAATTTTTCTTAACGGGCTAGTTTGCTCTAGTTTTACCGAAGCTAAAATTTTGGAAACTGATCTAGAACAAAAAGTGAGTCTATTAGATGGAAAACACACTGACTATCGCCTACCTAGAGAGCCAATACAATTGCTGTTTGAAAGCGATCTATCTGCAATTGAAACAAGTGACTTTTCTTTTGAATTAGACGCCATGGATATTTCAGACGTCGTTCAATTTGATGAAGGCGTTGCGACTTACCTGCCAATCAAACCTCTGTCCAATGGTGAACATCAAATGAAGGTGATTAAGCATTTAGAATCTGGAGAATCGGTGATTGTCGGCACATGGAATATGACCGTTCATCAATCACGTCTATTTGAGGAATATTCGGTTTCTGCCAACACTCAAATCATCAGTAGTTATCGACTGACAGAAAAAAACATCGGGACACCGCCACCAAGAGCTTCCCAAACGCAAGGCTCAAGTCAAATTGCGTTTAATGCCACCAATGGCAACTGGACCACTCAAGGAGAGTTTGATCTTTATTACACCAGCTTAAAAGCCAATCGGCCAAGTAATCGAACTATTGAGAATGGAGAGTTTGTTGTATCTGTAGGCAACGAGTTCATTAATGCCGTTGTTGGTCATCAAGCAATTGGCCAATCAAGTTTAGTCATGAGTAATTTTAGACGGCGAGGCATTTCTGTCTCGGGGAACATCCCTTTGGGGGGAGCACAAATGACGGGTTTCGCATTGTCTAGTGCGAATATTTCTGGATTTGGTCATGGTCTGGGAGTCAGTCAGGCTAACCAGCGGGTTACCGGTTATCAGTTTAAAGTCAATCCATTTGAAGAAACGCCGGAAGAATTAACCATAACGGGCACTTGGCTAAAAGGTAATGGCGATGATGATTTTGGATTTGTTTCACAATTTGATGACTTTGGTGAAACCGAATCTGCACCTTCAAAAGGGAGCGCATGGGCACTCAAAGGTTCAGGCTTCTATCTCGAAAACAAATTGCAACTGGATGTTGAGTATGCCGAAACGGAGTTTGATGACAATCCTTTAGATGCGATTACAAAAGATAATGATTCGGCCTATTTATTGAGCACAATCTACTCCGATACGACCGAGCAAGGACTCTCTTGGAACCTTGGATTTAACCAACAAAAAACAGGAACTTATTTTCATAGCATTGCCAATAGAAATATTGCTAGTGACCGGAAAATATCAAATATTAGCACATACCTTCAATGGGCGACGGTCGGCATTCAAGTCGCGATAGGACAACAACAAGACAACCTTGAAAAGCTAGAGCAGATCCCACAAATCGAAACTAGTCTTGGAAATTTAATGTTTAATTGGTCGCCAGCACTTGAAACACAAGAAAACTGGTATGGGACGCCAAGTTTTACAGTTGGTTACAATCAGCAATTGCAAAAACAGATTTACTCTCCAGTTGATTATGCTTTTGCAGCGACAGATAACGCTGTTGACAGTTGGCAGGCCAGCGGTAATTTTAGTTTTCCTGCAAAAAGTTATAGCGTTAGCTTCAGCAAAACGGATTTTGTTGACGATAGCAATATGCAAGATGACTCGGTGACCACGGGTATCAATTTTAGTGCTAACTGGCTTATAAACGATTCAATGAATCTTTCATCATCTGTTAGATTTGACTCGACCAAAAATACTATTTCTGGATTAGTCTCGGATGGTATTACCTATTCTCTGCAAAGCTCTTTTACATTAGAAGATCAAGCAATCGATGGCTCTATCGGTTATTTAGTGAATAAAAATCAGACCAATGACTTATCGACTGACGGCTTAAATACATCGGCTGAATTCACTCTCAACTGGCATCCGTATTTGCCATCCGCTAACACCTTAGGCGTCGATGTCTCGCTTAGCACCTCTTATAACGATTTTGAAGATAGGCTTTTTGTTTTTAATTCTCTTGAAACCTTTCAATCATTTTTAACGGTTACCTTGTTATTGCCGAGTTATCAAGGGCCAGAGGAGTAATAGTATGTACCTTAGCGAAGCAACAGAGAAAAACAATTATTCAAAGCTTATCCGACAATTGAGTACCAATGTATTTGCACTTGCGGTCACAGGGTTGTTTATTTTTCAGTTGATTTTTGCTCAGCAAGCTAAAGCAGAAATTACAGCAGTGAATGCTAGCACTTCCTCAAACCAAGTTAGTCTTACATCCTCTGCTAATAGCCAAATTAATTGGAACGTCTCGCAGTTCTCTCCAGCATCCGCGCAAGTAAACGTTGGCTCTGAAAGGGGAGAATTCATATCGGCTAGTGGTAATCTATTAGGCCTATCGAGTGTACCACTTCAAGCAACTAGACTAGTTCAACAAGGCGCAAACACACTGTTTGTTTTGCCGGAATCTTTAGTCATACCAAGATCAATTATTAGGCTCGTCCAGCAACAAGGTGAGAATCATTTTCAATATCGAAGAACCTTTGCAGACTCGTTTGGTGGCAACGCTCTTAGCGCGGTTGCGACCTTCAATATATCGGGTGGAAGTGTTGCGAGTGAACTGATTATTAGTCGGGTAGAGATGAAATTTGATAATGACAAAACGCGAACCATCATTTCAAAAAACGATCAGATAAAAGCCAAGGCATTTATCAATTATCAGGGAACAGGATTGTTAGATTACTCTTGGGAAATAGCAAAGCCGCCTAGCACATCAGGGACACCAATGTTCTTTCCTATAGTGAGTCGAAAGCAATTTTTAATGGCGGGCGGTATGGTCACGCTACAATCACCAGAATTATCATCCATCCAACCAGGTGATTATTTGGTTAGGCTAAATATTGGTCAGCAAGGCGCTCTGGATAAAATTGCATTGCATTATGTTGTTAATAACAATACCACAATAGAGGGTACTCAAAGCGCATTGACGATTCAGGAAATTCAAGTTCAAAAACCAAAACTCGATATCCCATTGACATCAAAAACCGAATTTGTTTGGCAGCCAGTTTCCGATGCGGCAGCTTATCAGATTGAAATATATGCAAGACCTATTAAGGAAAAACTAACCCGCAATGAGGTTGAAGAAGAGCCTTTAACCGGCGTCGTTGTTCGTTCTGATAAAAATAAACTTTTTATTGGTGACTTACCTAAGAGTCATTTGAAACGAGGTCACACTTACTATTGGCGGATAGTGGCATTTTCAAGCAAGGGTGATCTAGTTGCTAAGAGTAAATTAAAAGCCATACGCTACTAGTCAAGTGCTTTTCCCAATTGAGAATCCTTTATTATAAAAAAGTGGAGATGTTTAAGTTGCTAAAAATAAGTTTTGTCATATTACTTCTTATTAGCTTTAATGCTTTACCTTATTCCACTGGTTGTAAAACGAATAAATATTTTGTTACGCTTTTAGACCACAGCGACTTCGACCCTCCTTCCATGTCTTTTGAATTGTTAGGTCAAAGTTGGTGGAGTTGGGAGTCTAGTGGATCATCAGAACCTCCAGTCAATTTCAAATTCTAGTGAGTTAACAGTGAGAAGCATATGACTAATAATCTATTTAAAAATCAAAACGGCTACGCTATAGCTAACAATCTTTTTGCGGCGTTTGTAATATTGTTAGTAACTACTGCCTGTGGTGGCGGGAATACCGATCAAGAAGGTGAAGAAACATCAACCAATGCCGCTCCTGTTGTTTCTGTAAGCGACGGTTTTTCAGTAAATGAATCCGAACAAGTTAGTTTAAACGCCCAAGCAAGCGATAGTGATGGCAGTATTCAAAATACTGAATGGACTCAGTTGTCGGGTGTTCCCGTCAGCCTAGAAAATGCTAATACTGTTAATGCGAGCTTTATTGCACCACAAGTCACTCAATCTGAAGTCTTAACTTTTGAAATACGAGTAACGGATGACGATGGTGCAACGGCTATAGCTTCAGTTAATGTGACGGTAAATGATATCCCAAATGAGCCAGAGCGATTTAGTTTAAGTGGGCAACTAACAGGTTCTTCTGGAATTGTTGAATTAAATTTGAACGGCATTGAGCAACTCGTTATTTCAAGTAATGGTGGATTCGAATTTCAGACTCAGTTAACTGAAGCGACAGATTATTTAGTAACACTTGATCAGACGCCTGAAGGACAAACTTGCAATATCGAAAATGCGAGCGGTGTGATTGACGCGGATGTAAGTAATATTAATGTCGACTGCCAAACATTAGCATCAAATATCTGCTCTGATGGTATCGACAATGACAATGATGGTTTAACTGATTGGCAAGAAGATCTTGGGTGTACCTCTCAAACCGATGGTAGCGAAGGTGGTCTAGCAACTCATGAGATAGAAAATGGTTGGAGTGTTATTGAGCCAGTAGTGGATAGTGTCATTTATTTTGTCAGTTCAAGCGAGGGAAGCGATGATAATGATGGTTTGAGTTCTGGAAAAGCATTTCTAACTTATGCAAAAGCTTATCAAACGGCGAGAGCAGACCACCCGGATTGGATTTTACTTAAACGTGGCGATATCTTTGAAGAAGATATTCAGATCCATTCTGGTCGAAGTGCCGGTGAACCATTTGTGATTAGTAGTTATGGTGATAGTTCAATACGTCCCTTGATTTTAACGGGGTCAAATGATGGATTAAACTTTAACGGTGATTTTGCTTTTATTTCAGTGATTGGGTTAGATTTTTACGCGCACACTAGAAATCCAGATGACCCAGACTATGTCGATGGAACTGGTGGAAGTGGTTTTAGATTATGGCGTGAAAGTGGATCTCGGGGAAACGATATATTGATTGAAAATTGTGTATTTCGATATTTCGTCTTATCTTCTGTTCAAGGGCAAACAGCACCTGAGAATATTAGTATAAGACGAAATATCATGGAATATAATTACGCAACAAACTCGCACTCGCAAGGTGTTTTTTCAAGAGGCGCGATCAATTTTGTTTTTGAAGAAAATATCATGGATCATAATGGTTGGCTGATCCAGTCATTTGATGAAGGGCAAACGGGTGGCCAGGCAACTAAGTTTAATCATAATACTTATTTCAATTCGATTGTCGGGTTGAGATATAAGAATAACGCGATCATGCGTGGTTCTAGTATGGGCAGTAAATTTACAGCTCAAGATGAAGCTAGTGATTTATTAATCGAAAATAATTTATATTTGGATAATGAAATTGCTATCGGTATGGGGCAAAATTATGATCACAATTATCGATTCAAACGGATAAGTATTCTGGATAATCTAGTAACCAATATGGGGCAGTCTCGACCTACAAATAGAGTATTAGGTTGGGGTATGCAAATAGATGGTTTAGACGATAGCTCAATAAGTGACAATTATTTTATTAATAGCCCAAGCATTCAAGTCGTCAACACTTTTGCGTTGGAAATTTTTCCAGAACTTAGAGAGATAAATTTCGATAATAATATTATTCACGGCATTTCCGCTGGTAACTCAAGAGGGTTGTTGCGACTCTACGGTGATGCGAGTCAAGAAAATGTCAGGTTTCAAAATAACCAAATTACTTCTCCATTATTCGCACGGAATTTAATCGAAACAGATGAGTCGTCGTTGCAGAATTTTCAGTTTACCGCAAACACTTATTTTTCAAGTCGAGATAACAATAGTTGGTTCGAGTTAGGGAACTTAGACGTTAGTTATGAATCTTGGATAGCTGAAACAAGTGAAATTAATGCGAGCAATCAAATGCCTAACTACTGCGATACTCAACGAAATATAGAAACTTATCAAACGTCAATTGGAGAAACTCCGACTCAAAAAAGCTTTATAGAAAATATAAAGAAACAAGGAAAGTTTCACTGGGATCCAAGATACGAGATACCGACAGTTAACCAGTGGATTAAAGATGGATACTCTGTTTGTCAATAATTGAGGCTACAAATGGAATAGATGATTTAGGTGAAAGTTAAAAATAAAATCAAACAATTTATTAAGAGTAAAGTAGGGCTGCTCGGATTGAATATGCTGCTAATTGGAACATGGCTAGATACCTAATAGAGAATATCGATAGCAAAACAGGAGATAAAGTTCTTACTGCATTACGTGCCGATAAATGGAAGTTAGTTTCACAGTATTACATATTGGCTTTTGATAAAGGTATTGATTTTGACTATTACAGATTGAAAAAAAATAGCCAAGAGCTATATTTCGAATGGGATAATTGGTTTGAATGGAAAATCTTTGGTAGCCAACAAATATTGAAACAATTAGTTGACGATTATTCGTTGAAACAAGCGATAAAACCAGCATATGAAAAATAAGCTGAACGGATGGAAGTTTCACAATGTGTGATTAAATAGTTAGTTCTTCTACTCAATAGAATTAACATAAGATAATGATTTTTAATAAAACATAAAGGAATTTAAAATGAAAGCAAGTAAAAGATTAATCGGTTTAACATTGGCGTTGTTTTTTACAAATTCGGTGCTAGCTTGTGGTAACGCAAAGAAGAAAGACTGTCCTTTAGTACAGGAAACCACAGCTTATTTTGACCACAAGGAATCAGTTGTTTCAGGAGCAGAGATTGGTAAAGTTTACGAAACCTTTATGGAAAACATATTGGCTTTAGAGAAAACAGGTAACTTCAAAAACTTCAAAATAATTAATCAAATCGCTGATGTTTTACCTAACTATGACAATAGTGCTATTACTTCATTTACATTACGAGTTACTATAAAGTTTGATCTCAATTACGAAGCTATTTCTACACTTCATAAAAGATTTAAAAAATCTACCATTAATATTTCAACCTATGATATAAAAAAATGTCCATAGGCAGCTAGCGATAGGGTTTTAGGTTTAATTACACATTAAACCTAAAATGCATCACATCGCCATCTTTCACGATGTAATCTTTTCCTTCTAAACGCCATTTGCCAGCTTCTTTTGCACCAGCTTCACCGTTGTATTGAATAAAGTCATCGTAAGAAACAACTTCTGCTCTAATAAAGCCTTTTTCAAAATCACCATGAATAACGCCAGCAGCCTGTGGAGCGGTTGCATCTACTTTGACCGTCCAAGCGCGAACTTCTTTAACGCCGGCAGTAAAGTAAGTTTGTAGGTTTAGTAGACCATAACCGGAGCGAATAACACGGTTTAAACCCGGCTCTTCAAGCCCCATTTCTTCAAGAAATTCAGTTTGTTCGTCAGCTTCTAATCCGGCAATTTCTGATTCCATTGAGGCGCAAATCGAAACGACTACCGCATTTTCTTTTTCGGCTAATTCTCTCACTTGATCTAAAAAGGGATTATTTTCAAATCCATCTTCACTCACGTTAGCAATATACATGGTTGGCTTGCTGGTGATCATTTGCATATTTTTAACGGCTTTTAGTTCGTCTTTATCCCAATCACCAGCGCGGATCGGTAAGCCATCATCTAGCAATGTTTTAAATTTAGTTAATAATTCAACTAATGCTTTTGCATCTTTATCGCCACTTTTTGCAATTTTAGTATTTCTAAGGATCTGCTTTTCAACCGATTCAAGGTCAGCAAGTGCTAACTCGGTATTGATAACTTCAATATCATCTAGGGGGTCAATTTTATTTTCTACATGAATGACATCATCATTTTCAAAACAACGAACCACATGAGCAATAGCATCGGTTTCACGAATATTACCTAAAAACTGATTACCTAAACCTTCGCCTTGAGATGCACCTTTCACCAAACCAGCGATATCAACAAATTCCATTGTTGTCGGCAAAACCTTTTCGGGATTAACTATTGCCGCCAACGCATCTAAACGTGGATCAGGCATAGGAACCACACCGGTGTTTGGTTCAATAGTACAAAACGGATAATTTTGTGCGTCGATACCTGCATCGGTAAGAGCGTTAAAAAGGGTTGATTTGCCTACATTCGGTAGACCAACAATGCCACATTTGAAACCCATGGTTTACTCCAAAAAATTCTAACAAAAAATAATAAAAAACATTTCACCACAGAGACACAGAGAGCACGAAGGAAGAAAAGAATGATGATATTTAGATTATCTAAAATATAATTCCAATCTTAAAAACTAGCTCTAATAGTCTACATTTGTAAAAACAAAAAATATTTCACCACGGAGGCACGGAGAGCACGAAGAAAGAAAAGATTAATGATATTTGAATAGCTTAAAATTTAGTTTTAATCTTTTGATTTCGTAACTCAGTGACCTCTGTGCCTCCGTGGTAAATTTGTTTTAATCTTTTCTATAAATTCGCTTTAAAACCATGCATGCTTTGCATGACTTTATCGTGTTCGCCATTAATAATATCGTTAGTATGGCGCAGTGCTTCATCAATACTTTCTTCGATGGCGCGTTGTTCGTTTGCAGGTGCTTTACCCAAAACGTAATTAGTTACTTGGTTTTTATTTCCCGGATGACCAATGCCAATTCTTAACCGGTAAAAATCTTTATTATTGGCAAGTGCGCTAATAATATCTCTTAAACCATTATGTCCACCATGACCGCCGGATTGTTTGAGTTTTATCGTTCCCGGATCAATATCTAGCTCATCATGTGCCACTAAGATCTCATTGGGTAGAATTTTATAAAAGGTCGCTAAAGCACCAACAGCTTTTCCGCTTAAATTCATAAAGGTATTAGGTATTAATAAGCGACAATCAGAATTACCAATCATGCCACGACCAACATAGCCAAAGAACTTAGTTTCCAATTGAAGCGGGATAGAATATTGCTCAGCTAAGGCATTTACATACCATTCGCCAGCGTTGTGTCTGGTTTGAACATATTGTGTGCCTGGATTACCAAGCCCAACAATGAGTTTGATTTTAGGCATAATGAAAGTGCTCAGGAACTAAAATGACCTACTTAATATTAAGTAGGTCATTTATAAAGATTACTCAGCTGCGTCTTCAGCAGAGCTATCTTCAGCATCAGTATCAGCTTCTTCATCATCAGCAGAAACCGCTGCACGTGCTTTGTGGATCGTTGCTACTGCTTGGTCATGATCGTCACCATGAGTTAGCTCAACAATTTCAACACCTTTAGGCAATTTGATATCTGAAAGATGAACAATGGTATCCATTTCAGCATCAGCCATGTCAATTTCAATATACTCAGGTAAGTTTTTAGGCAAACATGAAATTTCAACGGTCGTATAACTATGATTAATGACACCACCTTCTTTTACGCCAGGACAGTTTTCTTCATTGAGAAAATGTAGTGGTACACTAGTAGTAAGTTTTTGATTAGCACTAATACGCATAAAGTCCATGTGTGTGATTTTTGGCTTAAAAGGATGACGTTGTAGATCTTTTAAGATTACTTTTTCTGATTTTTTACCGGCTTTCAAAGTTAAGATATGCGAGTAAAAAGCTTCGTTTTCTAGATGTTTTATTACTTCTTTATGGCTTAATGAAAGAGGTTGTGGTTTTTTCCCAGCGCCGTAAACGATGCCTGGGATTTTGTCTTCAAGACGTCGTAGGCGGCGGCTCGCACCTTTCCCTAGATCTTCTCGAAGCTCTACATTTACTTCAAATGATTCGCTCATTTTAATTCTCCAAAAATAATTGTTTAAACCTCGACCGCGACCAGTTCGAGGTAGTATTCCCGATTAATAAAGCTTATGGGCTTCAAAAAGGGCGGCGAATTATAAGGCAGAATGGTAACTAGTGCAATCAAGATGTCTGTTTTTGAGCGAAAAATACTCAATTAACATCTGTGCCACAAAAAAGGCTCTCTTAAGTTAAAGAGAGCCTTTTAAAAGAGGGGATTTGGAGGCGGAAACCTATTCCATAAACATGCTACTTAGAGAGGCTTCTTCGTTAATTCTTTTAATCGATTCGCCTAACATTTCAGACAAGGTTAATACTGAAATTTTAGAACAATTTTTTGCTTCTTCAGATAGAGGAATAGTGTCAGTGACGACCACTTGATCAATGTCTGAGTTAGCAATGTTGTCAATGGCTTTTCCTGACAATACCGCGTGAGTGGCGTAAGCAGATACGCTTCTTGCGCCGTTTGCTTTTAGCGCGTCAGCCGCGGTGCATAACGTACCAGCAGTATCAACCATATCATCAACAATAATACAATCTCTTCCATCGACATCACCTATAATATGCATGACTTCGGCTTGATTGGCTTCTGGACGACGTTTATCGATAATGGCTAATTCAGAGTCATTAAGCCGTTTTGCGACCGCTCTTGCTCGGACTACACCACCAACATCAGGAGACACAACGATTTCATCACCGGTAGCATTTTTCTTGATATGCTCAATTAATATTGGTGTTGCATAAACATTATCCACGGGGATATCAAAAAAACCTTGAATTTGATCGGCGTGCAAATCAACCGTCAACACACGATTGATACCAACCACTGCCATCATATCTGCGACGACCTTGGCACTAATTGGAACCCGTGCACTTCTGACTCGCCTATCCTGGCGAGCATATCCAAAATAGGGAACCACTGCGGTTATTCTTCCTGCTGATGCACGATGAAGCGCATCGGCCATGATAACCAATTCCATTAGGCTTTCGTTGGTTGGTGCACAAGTCGACTGAACAATAAAAACGTCCATACCACGGACGTTTTCAAGAATTTCTGTATTGACTTCTCCATCGCTAAATCGTGAAACTTTGGCTTTACCAAGAGCTGAACCAATATAATCTGCTACTTTTGCTGCAAGTTCAGGTGTGGCATTTCCGCTGAAAAGCATTAACTCAGACATGAGAGATCCCCAATTTATTTTTATAGTTTGGATGGCGCAAGGAATGATACATCAAGACGAGATGATTTTCTTGATTGATTAGGAACTTTGATAACAAGACCAAATTCATAATAAGTATCCACAAAGACTCTAACTTCGTATCAATGTAAAAAGAAAATGGCTGGGATGGCAGGATTTGAACCTGCGCATGACGGGATCAAAACCCGTTGCCTTACCGCTTGGCGACATCCCAGTAATAAGTGCTTAATCGAACAACTCTAAAGCTTGGTTGGTAATAATCTAGCAGTTAATAACCAAGCTTCCTATGTAACTCCGATTGTTCTACTCCACGAGCGACAAATGTTAGCCAGCTCGGATCACATAGGGCGGCTATTTTACTCGCTTCTTCCAGATTGTCAAAGACAGAAAACAAACAACTTCCTGACCCCGTCATTCTGGCAGAACTTGATTGATTTGTTAACCATTCAAGTGCTTGTTTAACCGGTTGATTTGCTTCAACAACCAAGGACTGCATGGTGTTAAATCCATCAAAAGGTAACCCCAGTGATTTGAGGTCGCGTATTGTGATAGCTTTGCTATTTCTTGTCAACCGTGGATCAGAAAAAATTTTACTGGTACTCACAGAGCAATTGGGCTGTATCACCAAAAAGTAGGCGAGCTTAATTGGATAGGGAGTAATAATTTCGCCAATGCCTTCAACAAAGGCACTTTTTCCATGGACAAAAAACGGAACATCGGCGCCTAATTGCTCACCAAGTTTAGCAAGTTGGTCGAGGGTAAGCTGAGTTTGCCAAAGATAATTGAGTGCCACTAGCGCGGTAGCGCAATCGGAGCTGCCACCCCCCACGCCGCCGCCAATGGGCGAATTTTTGACTAGATGTAACTCTGCTCCCCATTTGCAATTAGTGCTTTGTTTTAATAACTGCGCGGCTTTTACGACTAGGTTGTCTGTTCCTGTAAGCTCTGTTTTGTCACAACTAAAAGTGATTGAACCGGAGGAATTAGGGGTAATTTCCAGTTGATCGCCAAAATCCAGCAGTTGAAAATAGCTTTGTAACAGATGGTAGCCGTCGGGTCGTTGACCGATAAACTGGAGAAACAGGTTGAGCTTTACGGGACAAGGCCAACTGCTTTTTTTAATTGGTTTTTTCAACGGCGACTCTTTTAATAAAGCTGAATGTTTAATAAAGCAAAATGACTTACGGACAATAAAATAAGGCTAGTTTAAAAACAACCATTTCTTTGCTACAACTTTCATGCTCATATCTGGATGTTCTACCTTGATCATTTTAGGTAACAAATAGCCTTGATAATGTTTATGTTTTGAGAAATCTATTTTCCATAGTCCCATATGGATCTGTTTGATTTTTCCTTGCTCATCGTAGTGAATTTGTTCTTCTGAATTACCGGAAGGTAGACCTTTTACCCAATAGGAGAGTTCGTTCAATGGAAAATCCCAGCCAAGTGTTTGATGTAAAAGAAACTCTGCATTGGAATGGGTGAGCAAGTCTGTATCGGGGATTTCAAGAGTGGCTTGATCTTCTTCTTGTATTAAATGGGCGTAAGTAACACCAAATGCTCCCGAAACTAAAAAATCGAATAGTTTGTGATTTTTTTGCCAGTTTAAACTCGCAGTTAAATTATCATCGGCCGTTTTTATAGCTATTCTAGCGGTTAATTGCCAATGTTCTAGTTTAGAAAGAGGTAAACCTTTTGTAGGATCAAGTGTTGGTTTAGGCTGCTTTGCGACACAAGCTGATAATAGGAGAAGCAGCAGACTCGCGGCAATAATCTTAATCATTGAACTGTTAGCATTGAATTGATTCACCAAAAATACCTACTTAGCTGGCAGTTCTACGCCGTATTTTTTGACGGTGTTTAGTAGCAAATAATTTTCTTTGTCGAGATTTTGCGCAGTAAGCCAGTATTCAATTGCTTTTTCTTTTTCTCCAGTTGTCCAATAAACTTCACCAATATGGGTTGCGACATCGGCAGAGGGTGACATCTTGAAAGCGCGGTTTAAATATTTAAGTGCTAACTGATGATCGCCCAGTCGAAAAGCTAGCCAACCTTTGCTATCAACAACTGCAGAATTATTAGGCATTGCTAGATAGGCTTTTTCAATTAACTGACCAGCGTATTCTAGCTCTCGATTAACATCTACCAAGGAATAACCTAACGCATTTTGTAGATTTGCATTATTGGGATCTTGTTCTAATAGTTGTTTGAAATCATCAATCATTTCATCAATCAAACCCAGCGGCTCTTTATAAAGAGCGCGAGCATAAATAAATTCCTGATCCCCGGGTTTGTCTTTAAGAGCCTTTGTTAACCAGTCAACGGCTTGCTGATAATGACGGTTGTTACGCAAAAAACCGGCAACTGATAGGTTAAATTGGTGATTTTTGCTTTCATCTTGAATTAAAGGTTCAGCCTTTTGGAATAATTCAACTAGTAACTCAGGTTTATCCGATAGTTCTTCAATGGTGATTTTTTTAAATAACAGGCTAACATTGTTGGGATATTTTTCTAACGCCGTCGCTAAGCGTAGTTTGGCTTTTTCTTTGCTAATATGCTTGTTAATGATTTCTATTTCAATATTAACGAGACGGATCTGGGCATCTTCGTCTATCGCATATTTGGGATTTCTAACGAGGCTAAGTGCCTTGTCTACTTTACCTTGAAGCGAATAAATCTTTGCTAATTCAATTTTTGCACGAGTGAGATATTTACCCTCTTCTACAAGATTATAACAAGCCGCAGCTTGTTCAAGTTGTTTGATTTGGCTGGCTGCATTACCACAAAAAAAGTAAGTTGCTTGTGGTTTATAATCGGAGCCGAGTAGCTGTTGATATTGTTTTAAACTCTTATCGTATTCAGCTAACGCAAAGTGTGCGGCAGCCAGATAAAAACGGCCTTGGTCATCGGATTTATTCTTTTTTAACCAATGTAGGTAGTGTTGTTTGGCTAAGTCATACTTGTGCAAATCGTAAAGTAATTGACCAAGTAGCTGATTGATCTTTTTTGATTTAGGATAATCAGAATGAAGTTGTCTTAAAAATGCTTCCGCTTTTTCATCTTGCCTTGATTGGTAAAGTAAGCGTGTTTTCAACTCAATTGCCAGAAAAAAGTTGGGCTTTATAGCTAAAGCTTGATTAAGACCAGCAAAGGATTGTTTCATCATCTGAGCTGGTTGTTTGGTCAATTTTGCTACCTCGGCAAAAAAGCTTGAGCGTGTGTACAAAATGGCAACGGAATTAGGGTAGTTAGTGACTAATTGAGTTAAATAGGCATTGACTGCTGGTGGTGATTGAGACTTAATCGCTAGCTCAAGCCAGTTTGCTTGTTCGGTTTGATCTTTTTCTAAATCCAGCAATAAATCAGTTGTCGATAATGCTTGTTCGATCTCTTGATGGGCGAGTAATCCACTAATTTTATAGACTAAGGCTTCAACTTCTTTTGGTTCGATCGATAACCAAAGATCGGCGGCTTGCAATAGAGCTAATTGATCATTGCTATTATTCGCTGAATCGATGGCGAGTAGAATTAAATCGATACTTTGCGATAACTTAGCCGCAGCGAGATAATAGCTGGTGGCGACTTCAAACTCAGCATTCGCGGCGGCAACGTCGGCGGAAATAATTGCTTCATAGAGATCCGCTCTTTCTCGATCAGATAAGTGTGAGATATTGGTTAATTGATGACTTTGTTGAGGAGTCGTGTAGTTTTGCTGATTATTATTCATATTACCGCAACTAGTGATAAAACTTGCTAGCAGCAAAATCCACACGACTCTTGGAGATTTTAGTAAACTATATTTTGACAATTTCATTGGTGACCGCTTGAACTCTTTAATCAGTGATTTAACTCGACTTTCGCTATGATATTCGTTACTCAGGCAAAATGCTAGGTATCTTGAGGTGGAAAGGGTATGGCATAAAATAACCCTTAGAACGCTATAATTTAAACCCAATACAGGATAGAATTACGACTTGTACGCTAGTTCCTAATAAATGTGGGTTTGCTTTGACACTAAATACCAATGATCACCCTGACAAATCATGCTTAGCCGGTCGGAGTTTGACGATTAGTCACTCGGACAAAGGTGACGTAGTGATCCGGCTTTGTCTTGGTGTTGCTCATCTAGACCTGAGCTTTTTAGTATCGTTCAATTCTTAGCGTATTTAGCCATGCCCGTTTCTATCCTAGGTATCAACCATAAAACTGCCCCTATTTCCGTAAGAGAAAGAGTCGCGTTTGCTCCTGATACAATCAATACCGCTTTAGCCAAGTTAAAAGACGAAGCGCAAATCGATGAGGTGGCGATTATTTCCACCTGCAATCGGATGGAAATTGTCTACCGTTGCAGTATGACTTCACAAGAGAATACTTCTTCCTCTCTTGATTCAGCAAAGCCTTTGCTTAACAATCCTTCTGCGGTCTTAAACTGGCTTGCAGATTACCACGATTTTCCCGTTGATGACATTCAACCACATTGTTATCAGCATGAGGGTGAACGGGCGATTACACATTTGATGTCGGTCGCCTGCGGATTAGATTCAATGGTTCTTGGTGAACCTCAAATTTTGGGACAAGTGAAAGACGCTTATGGATACGCGAGCCATGCCGGTACGATTGGGTTGTATTTAAATAAGCTATTTCAACAAACTTTTACCCTCGCTAAACAGGTCAGAACCGACACTCAAATTGGTGAAAGTGCAGTATCGGTTGCTTACGCAGCGGTGACGCTTGCTAAGCGTATTTTCGATGACTTTAGCAAAGCGACAGCTTTGTTTATTGGTGCGGGCGAAACAATAGAGCTTGCGGCAAGGCATTTAATTAGACAAGGTGTGGTTAATTTACATGTCGCTAATCGAACAGTAGAAAGAGCGCAGATCTTAGCCGATGAATTTAATGGCGAAAAGGTGAGCGCCCAAGCACATAGTTTAACCTCATTACCTGATTTGATTGCAAAAGCGGACATCGTTATCAGCTCAACCGCGAGTCCTGTTCCGGTTATTGGTAAAGGCCTTATGGAAAAAGCAATTACTGCGCGTAAACATCGTTCAATGTTTTTAGTTGATTTAGCTGTGCCGAGAGATATTGAGCCAGAAGTTTCATCGCTGAACGATGTTTATTTGTATACCGTTGATGATATGCAGGATGTTATTCAAGAAAATCTAAAGTTACGACAAGAAGCCGCGCGAGAGGCTGAAGACATTGTTAGTTTGCACACTCAAAAATTTATGAATTGGTTAAATTCACTCTCATCGATTTCTTTGCTAAAAACCTTTCGCTCGCAAATTGAAGAAATTAAAGCTGACGAAGTGCAACGAGCACTAGCTCGTTTAAATTTAAACAAGGACGAAAGTGGGCAAACAGAAAAAATAATGACCGAACTGGCTAATCGATTAACCAAAAAATTCATGCATCAGCCCAGTCAATCTTTTAGAAAAGCGGGTGAAGAAAATGACCGAGCTATGCTCGATACTTTGGCAGAAGTATTTGGTATTGATAATCAAAATAAAAAAAGCTAAAAAACACTAAAGAATAAAACTATGAAAGATTCAATTTTAAGAAAATTAGAAACGCTCGCTGAAAGACACGAGGAAGTTGGTCATTTGTTGGGCGAACCAGAGGTGATTTCTGATCAAAATAAATTTAGAGAGTTGTCTAAGGAATATTCTCAGCTTGAAGAAGTTGTTAGTTGCTTTCGTCAATACAACCAATTGCTAGAAGATCTTGCTAGCGCAGAAGAAATGATGAAAGATTCTGACGTGGAAATGCGAGAAATGGCAACCGAAGATTTTAAAGAGTGCAAGCAACAAATCTCGCCTTTAGAAATTGAATTGCAAAAATTATTATTGCCGAAAGATCCGAATGATGGGAAAAATATTTTCTTAGAAATTCGAGCGGGTACCGGTGGCGATGAGGCGGCACTATTCGCGGGCGATTTGTTTAGAATGTACAGCCGTTATGCCGAGAAAAATCGTTGGCAAGTGGAAGTATTAAGTGAAACAAAAAGTGAACAAGGTGGCTACAAAGAAATTATTTGTATGGTTTCTGGTAATGATGTGTATTCAAAATTAAAATTTGAATCTGGCGCCCATCGTGTTCAGCGAGTTCCAGAAACTGAGTCGCAAGGGCGTGTTCATACTTCTGCTTGTACGGTTGCAGTTATGCCAGAAGCAGATGAGCTAGATGACATAGAAATCAATCCTTCTGATATTCGTGTGGATACATTTAGAGCGTCAGGGGCCGGTGGTCAGCATGTTAACAAGACTGATTCGGCCATTCGTATTACCCATTTGCCTACGGGGCTTGTCGTCGAGTGTCAAGATGGAAGATCACAACACAAAAACAAAGCGCAAGCATTGAGCGTACTTAAATCAAGATTGTTATCGGCTCAGGAAGAAAAAGCACACAGCGAACAAGCTGAAGAGCGAAAAAGTTTAGTCGGTAGCGGAGATCGTTCTGAGAGAATTAGAACCTACAATTTTCCGCAAGGTCGCATGACCGATCATCGAATCAATCTAACCCTTTATAAGTTAGATGAAATAATGCAAGGCGATTTAAATCAGTTGCTTGGGCCACTAAATAGTGAGCATCAGGCTGATCAATTGGCAGCACTTTCGGAAACTAATTAAAAGAATGTGAAATTAGCGAATTTATTACAATCTCTCAAGTTATCAAAGAGAATTCTCGCCTCAACTACATAAAAAATGAAATCAAAACTATCATCGGCACTTAAGCAATCGAAAGAAATACTTTTGAGCTAGAGCAAGTCTCTGATATTCGCAATGGAAAACTTGTTTTAGGTACTTTGATAGAGATGGTGAAAGTCATGAAGCTATTTATGTAGACCTGTCCGCGAATAGCTGTGAACTGCTCCATAGTCGTATTAAGTTCTTTATCATAAAGTATAGAGATTAGCTTTATCCTTTAGTGAATGTTAAAGTTAACCATATACGATTTTTTTAAAAATTAGTAGGGGCAAAGATGAATACCATATCTCCGAAAGAAATGACCATAGCTGAGAAGATATCAGCCATGGAAATTCTCTGGAATGATTTATGCGAGACAAACTCCGCTGAATCGCCAGATTGGCATAAACTAGTATTACGTAATAGGGAGAGAGAGAGACATTCGGGCGTTCAAGAGCCTATTGAATGGGAAACAGCAAAACGACAACTACGCAATAAAATATAATGAACATAAAAATATTACCTATAGCCAATGATGATTTGCTTAATGGTTACTATTTCTATGAGCAACAAGAAAAAGGTATTGGAAATTACTTTCTAGATAGTTTATTTTCTGACATAGATTCTCTAGTAATTTATCAAGGTATTCATCCTGTAGTTTTTAATCAATATTATCGTTTGCTTTCTAAACGATTTCCTTTCGCAATTTATTACAAAATTGAGAACAGTGACATTATTGTTTATGCTGTACTAGACTGTAGAACAAAACCAGCTTGGATTGAAGGTCGCCTAGAATAATATGAAACTCATTAAATCTGTTTTTCTAGTCGGTGGCACGCATGGTAATGAGTTAACTGGAATAAACCTAGTAAAACACTGCCAAAAAAACCAGATTAACAACAGATACTCTAGCTTTGATTTAGATTATTTTTTAGCAAACTCTAAAGCGATCAAAGAAAACCAACGCTATATTGATATCGATCTTAACCGATGTTTCAAATTGACTGACTTATCTGACGACAGTCTTCAAGGATATGAATCTATACTAGCCAAAAAAATCAATCAGCAAATAGGTCCTAAAGGAAACTCAAAAACTGATTTTATAATTGACCTGCATACTAGTACAGCCAATATGCAAACCAATATAGTGATTACCAAAATTGATCGATTCCATTTACAGTTAGCAGCTTATTTAAAACATAAGTTAGATAAGGTGGTAATTACCTCTGAAGTCGATTTAATGGATGATCATCATTTTTTAAACTCGATTGCTGACAAACGAATAGTGATTGAAATAGGGTCTATTCCTCAAGGATGTATTGAGTATCCTATCTATCAATTGACCCAAAATGCTCTGCTAGCGAGTTTAGATTTTGTTGATATGTATAATCGAGAGATAGACTATGACTTTCCTGACACAATAGAAATAATGAGTTATTACGAAAAAATAAAATTCCCTCTCGACAAATCAGGAAGTATTTCCGCAAGTGTTCATCCAAGTTTAATTGGCAAGGCCTATCCGGTAATAGAAAAGGGAACGCCGATTTTTATTTCGTTCGATGGTGAAGATATTCTGTATGAGGGGGAAAAAACTCAAGCCGCATTTATTAATGAAGCGGCCTATTATGACCAATCAATCGCCATGTGTTTGTGTCGCCCTAGAAAGTTTTCGTTATCAGGTGGTTTACCGGTTGATTGATTATGAAAGTTAAGCTTGCGATTGCTTATTTAGAATCAAAACTTCAAGGTGAAGAATCTAAAGACGATGCGCGTTACCTTGCGAGTCATCTTCTTCAAAAAAGTTTTACTTGGATTAAAACATGGCCGGATGAACTGTTGACGTTAGAACAAAAAGAGCAACTAGAAAAATTGTTGGAACGACGTTTGTCAGGTGAACCTATTGCTTATATTACCGGCGAGAGAGATTTTTGGACATTAACCCTTAAAACTAACCCATCAACTTTAATTCCTCGTCCAGAGACTGAACTATTAGTCGAAAAAGCCATTGAATTTTTAGGAAATTATCCTTCTAAAAATGCTAAAGTTCTCGATCTGGGAACAGGAACCGGCGCCATTGCTCTTGCTATTGCTTCAGCAAGGCCAACCGATAAAATCATCGCTTGTGATTTTCAAGCGGGTGCTGTTGAATTAGCTAAAGAAAATGCTAAGTTGAATAATATAAATAATGTGACAATCATTCAAAGTGATTGGTTTTCTAACATGGCGGAAGAAAGCTTTGAACTGATTGTCTCTAACCCGCCTTATGTTGAAGAAGGTGATCCTCATTTAACCCAAGGTGACCTAGTTTTTGAACCAAACAGTGCATTAGTTGCGGCTGATCAAGGTTTAGCAGATATAAAGATCATAATATCTGAATCGACTAGATTTCTTGTAGATGGAGGACAATTGATGATTGAGCATGGATATCAACAAGCCGAACAGCTTAAAGCTATTTTTATAGAAAATGGATTTTCACAAATCGAAACCTATAAAGATTTAGCTGGACTCGATAGGATTACTAAAGGAGTTAAAATATAGGAGCTAGGTGCTAGGTGCTAGGTGCTAGGTGCTAGGTGCTAGGTGCTAGGTGCTAGGTGCTGGGTGCTGGGTGCTGGGTGCTGGGAGCTGGGAGCTGGGAGCTAGGTGCTAGGTTATAGATATTAGAGAAAACAAATGTTAACAGATGATCATTTATTAAAATATTCTCGTCAAATCATGTTGTCGCAAATTGATATTGCTGGACAACAAGCTTTATTAAACTCTCATGTGCTAATTTTAGGATTAGGTGGATTAGGTTCGCCTGTTGCAATGTATTTAGCAACTGCTGGAATTGGTGAAATCACTCTAATTGATGATGATAAAGTTGATCTATCAAATTTACAAAGGCAAATTATTCATAAGCAAAATTCGCAAGAACAATACAAAGTCGATTCAGCAAAAGAGCAGCTATTAAAACTTAATCCAGAAATAAAAATTAATACTGTCAATCAAAGACTCGATGAAGAATCGTTAAATCAAATTATTTCTAATGTCGATCTAGTCACCGATTGTTGTGATAATTTTGAAACACGATTTATGCTTAATCGTGTTTGTTTTAAGCACAAAATTCCGCTTGTATCTGGCGCAGCAATTCGCTGGGAAGGGCAACTCACTAGTTTTACCATGAAAGAGGGATCACCTTGTTACCAGTGCTTGTACGATGCGGATTCTTTTTCTGATCAAACCTGCGCTCACAATGGCGTAGTGGGGCCGGTTGTTGGAATTATTGGTAGTATGCAAGCACTAGAAGCGATCAAATTAATCACTGGTTCCGGTAAGCCCGCTGAAGGTGAATTGACTTTGTTTGATGGATTGGATTTATCTTTTTCTAAGATTAAGTTTGGGAAGAAGGATCAGTGTGGTGTTTGTGGTTAAGACACTAGCTAGTTTGAAACGTAAGCGCAAGATTGCTTTAATGGATGAACAACTATTAACTGAAATTATTGAAGGGAATTAAAATGCTCAATGAGATGGACTTCCTCCCGCCCTGACGATGTGGTCTTTTTACTTGTTAGATTCGTCAATATGATATATAACAGTAAATATACTGTTAATTTACATGCGAGGCCGTCATGTACACTACAAAGAATATTTATCCCGTTTCAGATTTTAACCGCAAGACTAGCGAACACATCAAGCGTGTTCAGGAAACCAAGAAGCCCGAAGTCCTCACCGTTAACGGTAAAGCTGCGGTAGTAATGGTAGACCCTGAATCCTATGATGAGCTCGCTCAAAACCAAGAATTGCTACAAACCTTAAAAAACATTGCTATCGCCAACGAACAACACGAAAATGGTCAAGTCAAACCGGCAAAACAAGTATTTCAAGAGCTCAAAGATGAATTAAAAGCTAAGTATTCTGATGCAGCGTTATAATATTGATCTTCCACAAAACATTATAGAGAAGATCAGGGAGCAAGCTTTTGTAATCGCTTTGGATAAACCATCCGTAGCACTTCAGTGGTATGATACGGTTTTTGAAAAAATATTGTCTCTTGAATCCATGCCTGAGCGCTGTCCTGAATCATCGGAGAGTCAATATTTTACATACGTGGTTCGACAATTGCTCATAGGTGATTACCGACTACTCTTTCGCGTGGTTGATAGTAAGGTTAGGGTGTTAGATTTCAAAGGGGGAAAGCAAAACAAGCCTGAGTAACCTATTGATAATGAGAATAAAATAGCAAACGGAAACAGTGGCGTGGTTTTGTACCAGGGTAACACCAATCGATATTTTGTTGGCAGTGAGCTTCCCGATAATATACTGGAATATATCGAACAAACTGTAATTTTTATAATGGTTAGCTTTAATAATAATGAACTTTAAACCAAGGAGAACAAAATGGAACTAGTTATAATCGTTATTTCACTCGCTCTAATCGAGTACATCATTTTTGCAATGTTAGTTGGCAAAGCCAGAGGTGATTATAATATCGAAGCACCGGCCACTTCAGGTCATCCAATTTTTGAGCGATATTACCGAGTACAAGAAAATACTCTCGAACTTTTGATTTATTTTATTCCAGGTATATTAATGTTCGCTCATTATTGGCGAGCCGATATCGCTGCTGGATTGGGTGTTGTATTTCTTGTCGGTCGACTGATGTATTTAAAAGAATATGTTAGTGAACCGAAAACTAGAACATTAGGGTTTGTTTTGAGCTTTTTTCCTGCAGTCGTATTGGTTTTAGGTGGGTTAGTTGGCGCGATAATGGTATTGATTTGATTCTCTCTGCCATAAACAGGGCTATTCGTAATATCTAGGCTTTTAGACGAATAGCTCTATTTCGATTCTTTGCAAAACAGAATGATGAAAAATTATAGATTATCAATCTCACTTTTTAAATCATAACCCTTGTCGGTGACAATCGCTTCAAGCACTTTTACTCTTTCTTCGAGTTGTTCGATTTTTACAATTCTTGATTCTATAGGAGATAAATCAACCTCTGGTACTTTTCGAGCTTTAATCCATTCTTTAACCAAGCCGGCTAACAACGAAGCAACTACAATAATTGCAACCATTTCAAAAACTGCTATATGCATAGGTTTTTTCCTCCAATATTTTTAGGTCTTTTCGCAAATAGTTTCAAAAACTTAGCGAGTAATATACCCGTTCCACCTCAAGATGCATGTTTCAGCAAGACTAGAAACGACCATATTTGAGGCAAGCAATTTTTGAGCTAGTCATTCTAGCTGAAAATTGCTTAACAAAGAAGATGGTTGTTTATAGCCTTGCCCTATGGGTGTTCAGCTAGAAAACCTGTACAGCGTTACAACTCTTGGAAAGGACTAGTCATTCCCTACGAGTTGTGCCTTGTTCAGATTTCCTAGCTGAGCACTGAAACATGCATCTTGAGGTGGAACGGGTATATACTATGCTCAAATCATATTACAATCACGTATTAACAAATAGAAACAAGATGCTAAAAGAATTGAGTGAGCAAGCATTATCAAAAGTCACATCTTTCTGTTCTTCTTCGCAAACGAGCCTAGATAGCAATTTATTCCAATATTTATCTTATTCTTTATCAATTAGTCAGTTTGTTTGTGACGTGATTAATGAGCAATGTGAGGCCGCTATTGAACAGTTGCAATGGCATTATGGGGATTCATCTCAAGATTTTTGTGACTATTTATCATCTTCTATTTCATTGCATTTGTTTGAAAAGGATTGTAAATCGGTTAAGGGAGAATTACCTGAATTCACGGATTACCTTCCAGAATATCAATCAGAACTAGCGATCATGAGGTTTCTGAGAAATCTTAGACGCCAACATTCGGCGGCAATCGCAATTCTCGAATTAAACAATATCATTAGCCTTGAAGAGTCTGCTGAGAAAATGAGTATTCTTGCTGAGCAGCTTACTCAAACTGCGTATCTATGGAGTTATGCTAATCAACGGGATGTATTCGGGCTTCCTAGCAATGGATCAACTTATAAAGAAAATTTTGAATCTTCAAACGCAGAAAAGTCAATCGAACCGCAAAATATGCTAATTTTGGCAATGGGAAAATTTGGTGGATTTGAGTTGAACTTTTCCTCGGATATCGATCTGATATTTTTCTATCTTTCGGATGGTCAGACTCAAGGTGGGCGTCGTTCAATCGAAAACAGCCGATTTTTTCAGAAAGTAGGAATTCTGCTGATTAAGTTACTCGATGAAGTCACCCAAGACGGATTTGTATTTAGAGTTGATATGCGTTTACGGCCTTATGGCGACTCCGGTAGTTTGGTCATGTCTATTGCTCAAGCAGAAGATTATTATCACGAACAAGGGCGAGGATGGGAGCGTTTTGCGATGGTTCGCGCTAGAATTATTACTGGACGAGAGACCGAAAAAGAGCAGCTCTATGAAATTATCACACCTTTTGCTTTTAGGCGATATATTGATTATGGCGTGATTGATTCGCTGCGTAATATGAAAGAAATGATCCAGCGAGAAGTTAGGCAAAGAGGTTTAAAAGACAATATTAAACTGGGAGCGGGAGGCATTCGAGAAATCGAATTTATGGTTCAATCATTACAGTTAATTCAAGGCGGACGTGACAAACGCCTACAAGAAAAAAACTTGTTAAGGGTTTTGCCCTTATTGGCTGAAGAAAACTTGTTACCTCTTGATACCAGTATCGAGCTTGGAAAAAACTACCGTTTTCTACGGCGATTAGAGCACTGCTTACAAGAGCTTAATGAAAAGCAAACTCAGCAACTGCCTGTTGATGAAGAGGTACAAAATATCATTGCTTCATTAATGGGGTTTGGTGACTGGCCTGAATTCTATGACAAGCTCACTTCTCTGCAACTAAACACTCATCAACATTTTAATGCACTTTTTGGTGAAGAAAGAATAAGTTCCGAGCTACAAAAAGATGATTTTTATTTATCTTTGTGGGAAGGACATATTTCAACAGCGCAGCTTATTAAAAAACTGCCGAATTTGAATGAAAAATTAGCAGAAGAAGCTAATCAAATTTTAGAAACTTTTAGAAGCTCTAACCAGTTAGTTAATTTGTCAGCCAAAGGTGCAAAACGGTTTAAAATATTTTTCCCAGAGCTTCTTGCAATTTGTTTAACGCTCGAAGAACCAACCATCACTTTGGATCGTTTGTTAACCATTTTAAAAGCGATATTAAAGCGCACAGCCTATTTAGACCTTCTCAGTGAAAACCTACCTCTATTGCGACATTTGGTTGATCTAGTCAGTCGCAGTGATTGGATTGTCCAACGCCTTTCAGAGAGCCCCATTTTATTTGATGAATTACTCTATCCTAATAGCCTGTATGAGCCCTTACAAACGAGTGACTTAAAAAGTGAACTACAACAAAATCTATTGAGAATTGATGAAAATGATGAAGAACAAATTTTGGATACCATTAGACGGTTTAAACAAACCAACGAACTAAGAGTGGCAGCGGCTTTGTTATCAGAGCGGCTTAGTATTTCACAGGTTAGTCGATATTTAACCCAACTTGCTCAAGTTATCATTCAGTCAGCAATCAATTTTTGTTGGCATAATATGATTAATCGGTACGGACATCCTGAAGGAAAAAACATTTCCGATAATCAAACCGGGTTTTCCGTCATAGGTTATGGAAAATTAGGCGGATTTGAGTTGGGCTTTAATTCAGACCTAGACTTAGTGTTTCTTTTTGATGCGCCGCTTGACTCACAAACTAACGGAAAAAAAGCCATTGGGATTAATCGCTTTTACACTCGGCTGGCACAAAAAATGATTCATTTTCTATCAACTCGAACCAGCCTTGGCGTTTTGTATGAAGTGGATATGCGATTACGGCCCTCTGGAAATTCTGGTTTATTGGTTAGTCATGTCGATGCGTTTCAAGAATACCAAAAAGAAAGTGCTTGGACATGGGAGCATCAAGCTTTGGTGAGAGCAAGAGCAATTGCCGGAGATGTTGAACTCTGTAATAAGTTTGAAAAAATAAGAAATGATATTTTGAGTTCTTCTCGCAGTTTTGAAACACTTAAGCAAGATGTATTTGAGATGCGGTTAAAAATGCGCAAAGAGCTAGATCGAACATCTAACGAGAAAATCGATCTAAAACAATGCCAAGGCGGTTTAGTTGATATTGAATTTTTAGCTCAATATTTCATTTTAACTTGTGCAAGTGGACAGAGGCTTTCTGCTGATAGTTCTCCGTCAAGTAACACAGTAGAAGCCCTTAAATATTCTAAGTCATCCGGATTAGTCAGTTCGGAAGACGCTTTGGTGTTGGTTGAAATCTATAAAAAGTATCGTAATTGCTTAAATGAAATGGTAATTGTAAGCGGAGCTAAACTGATTGATAAGGACTTATTTGTCGACGATAGAGCTTGTGTGGTCGATATTTGGAATAAAATATTTATCAATGTAAGGTAAACGCCGCGTTCCTGCGGCAGAGAAATTCTATTGGAAGCCAATTCTAATCTAAAAAGAATAACTCCCACCAAGCACAAAGTAACTGTCGGCTTGTTGTGCTGAATGATCAGATAATGAAATAAAAATTTGAAAGTTTTCAGAGCTAGCATAATTAATGCCTATAGCATAATCTGATTCGCTGTCACCGTTATCTGGACTCGTATTACCGGCATGTAAACTTAAAGAAAAAACTTTATCTAGTTTTTACCACCCACAAACTCTGGATAGGCCTCGATACCACATTCGCTAATATCTGATCCATCGTATTCTTCTTGCTCTGAGATTCGTATACCTAATAGTTTGTTAATTAAAAACCAAATGATAAAACTAGAAATAAACACCCAAGCAGCAAGGGTGATTACGCCAATCAATTGAGTTAAAAAACTGACATCTTTAGTGATTGGTACTAGCATAACGCCTAAAATTCCAGCAACGCCATGGACTGAAATTGCTCCAACCGGATCGTCTATTTGTATCTTGTCAAATCCTCTAATCGCGAAAAAAGCAACTGTCGCACCGGCAGCTCCAAATATAACCGCTAAGGTTGCTGAAGGTGAATCTGGAGCGGCGGTGATAGTAACAAGTCCAGCGAGCGCGCCATTAACGATTAAAGTGAGATCCGCTTTTCCAAAAATAAGAGTGCTTAGTAAATAGGCTGTTAACGCACCTGCTGCTGCCGCAGCATTAGTATTAACAAATATTTTTCCTATCGCGTTGGCATCATCGACAGAATTAAGAGTAAGCTGTGACCCGCCATTAAACCCTAGCCAGCCCATCCATAAAATAAAAGTACCCAAAGCGACTAAAGGCATGTTTGCGCCGGGCATGGCTTTAACACCTTTGATGGAATAACGTCCTTTTCTTGGTCCAAGTAAAATCACCCCAGATAATGCTGCCATTGCGCCTGCTAAATGAACAATTCCTGAGCCAGCAAAGTCGCTAAATCCCATACCGCCATCTTCAACATTTGCGCCTAGAAAACCTGCCCCCCAAGTCCAGTAACCTCCGATGGGGTAGATAACGCCTGTCATGAAAATCGCAAAGAGTAAAAAGGCAGAGAGTTTCATCCTTTCAGCCACGGCGCCAGAGACAATTGACATAGCGGTAGCAACAAAAACGACTTGAAAGAAAAAGTCGACTTCTCGTGATTGAGTTGCGCCTTCTGGAGTTGCTTCAATACCGAAACTGAAACTAGGTAACCAGTTTGCAGTTTCATTTTGTTGATACATGATATCGAATCCAATGATTTGGTACATAATGCAGGCCAAGGCATATAGAAGGATGTTTTTGGTAAGAATTTCAGTGGTATTTTTACTGCGGACTAGTCCAGCTTCTAACATAGAAAAGCCAGCTGCCATCCACATGACTAATGCACCAGAAAATAATAGAAAAATGGTATTAAAAATATAATTATGTTCGTTGATTAAAGCTTCAGTATTCATTGTTTGTTTCTCATTCTATTGAAGTTAATAGTCGTCGTTTAAACCGCATCAAGATCGATTTCGTTAGTTCGGATTCGATAGGCTTGTTTTATTTTTGATACAAAAACTTTGCCATCACCCGGTTTGCCGGTTTTTGCTGAATCAATAATGCTATCGATCACTTTTTCTAATATGTCTTCGCCAACAGCGATTTCAATTTTTATCTTAGGAATAAAGTCATGTGAATAGCTATTACCTCGATAGATCTCGGTGGTGGCTCGTTGACTACCATGTCCTTTAACTTCTGTGATGGTCATTCCGCCGATCCCTTCATCCATAAGCCGGTTATATACGTCATTCAATTTGAATGGTCTGATGATTGCAGTGAGCCAGTACACGATAAATTCTCCTACTCTTGGTGATTTAAGTTATTTTTCGTTGCTGTGCATACTTCAAATTGCGTGCCAGCTTAATTTGATGAAAAATAGACAAAAATAGGGATAAATTGGTTTTATTTTGGTGCGATAAAGAATGCTTGTTTTAATTTGGTGCAGCTTTTTGATTCAGAATGTTTTACTGCTTTTACCTGCAATGAGTATTTTTTGTTGTTAAGCAGCCTATCCAAGGTTTATTTGTCAGTTGATGCAGGATAGAATAAGGACTTAATCAAATTGATTTGATAAAAAGGAATGACAATGGCTTCTGAAAAAACAACAATTAAAGTTAATAAGAATGATTTACCGATTAGTTGCCCTCCAAAAGACTCACCTGCGTGGAATATGCACCCGCGAGTTTACATTGAACTTTCAAGTGAAGAAGAGGCAAGCTGCCCTTATTGTGGAACTAATTTTGAGCTCGTCGAAGACTAGTTAGGGTTAGACATAAAATGTAACACTCAATGGTTTTAGTTACATTTGATTAGGGTACTTTTGCTCATCCATCTTTCACAATGATGACAGTAAACTTATTGCAGTGTTCGTTTCTTTACGGAAAGTGAATATTAATTAGTCGTTAGTATCAATAATAGCTAGCCGTCGATAACGGCTAGTGTCAATAATAGATAGTGGAATAAGTCGTTGCCCATGAAAACATCTGATAGACAATCATCTCACACTGTTAATTCAAACGCCTCTCGAACAAAAAAGATCCTCATTCCACTCGGAATTTTCGCATTGGGACTTGTTATATTTTTCGTTTTAAGCTCAATGGCTCCCAAGCCAGCCAAGCATGAGATAGTCAAAAAAGCACCTTTGGTTGATGCGGTAGAAGTTAAACGCGGTAAAGTTGTGTTTGAAATCGAATCTCAGGGTAGTATTTCTCCAAGAACGGTGACAACCTTGGTTTCTGAGGTCTCAGGTCAGATAAAAAATGTTTCAGATAAGTTTGTTGTTGGTGGATTTTTTAAGAAAGGCGAGCAAATCTTAGAAATCGATCCTATCAGTTATGAAGTTGCCTTATTACAAGCTCAAGCTCGTTTAGATGGAGCCAATGCAAAATTAATTGAAGAAAAAGCACGCTCGGAACAAGCAGAAAAAGAATGGGAACTAACCGGACGTAGTAAAAATAATGCGCCCATATTGGCACTTAGGAAGCCACAACTTCAGCAAGCAGTCGCAGATGTTAAAGCAGCCGAAGCGGATGTAAAAAGCGCGCAAATCAAATTAAATCGAACCAAAATCGTTGCACCTTATGATGCCATGCTTAAAGCTAAAACAGTGGATGTCGGACAATATGTGAGTACAGGCTCGCAGTTAGCCACTACCTTTGCGGTTGATTATGCAGAGGTTCGTTTGCCTATTAAAGAGCATGATATCACTTATATTGATATTCCGGCGATGGGTAAGGCCAAGCAACGGGGCAGTCAGGTAGAGTTAACTAGTGTACAAGCAGGAAAAATAAAACGTTGGTCTACTTTTATTTCTCGCTCCGAAGGGATTGTGGATGAAACCAGCCGAGTCAACTATGTGATCGCTCAAATTGATGATCCTTATGGTTTAATTTCTAACGACCAGTTAACAGAGGTTTTACCAATAGGAACTTTTGTTAACGCAAAAATTATTGGTATAGAAACTCCAAACATTATTGCGATCCCTCGTAAAGCGCTCAGAGGTGCGAATAAAATTTACACGGTTGCCGATGATCGTAAGTTAGATATTACAGAAGTTGAAATCTTAAGAAGTGATAGTCAATATGTTTACATTATGGATGGTTTGCAAGACGGCTCTCATGTAGTGCTAACCAAGTTAGCCACGGCTATTGGTGGAATGAGCCTACGTCTAAAAGGTGATCCAGAGCCAGTGGACTCCAAAGCAATAAAGCCGATAGAAGCTGATGGTCAAACTGATAAGCAAACTCGTATGGCAGAAAAAGGCTCTCCTCCTTCAGAAGAAGAGAGTGAGGGAGAAGAGAGTGACGATAAAAAAAATAATCAAGAAAACGAACCTTCGGTAAAAGAGAAGGGTGACCTGTAATGGTTCAAGAAAAACTGACAGGTATTATTGCTTGGTTTGCTAGAAATCCGGTAGCTGCAAATCTATTGATGTTTGGTATATTTGCTATGGGATTATTTTCTTATTCCACCATCAATAAGAAAATGTTTCCTGAGTTTAATACCAATACCATTTCAATTTCGATCCCTCATTTGGGAGCTGCCCCAGAAGAAGTTGAGAAATCAGTTATCCTAAAAGTAGAAGATGCGCTTGAAAATGTAGAAGGCATTAAGCGGATGACATCTTTCGCCTTTGAAGGGTTAGGGCGCGTTAATCTAGAGCTTCAATCTGGTTATTCAATGTCTGAAAAACTCGATGAAGTGCAACAGCAAGTTGATGCGATTACTACCTTTCCTACCCAAACAGAAAAGCCAATTATATCGAAGTTAGAGTTCCAGAGTGATGTTTTGTGGATGTCTGTTTATGGCAACATGGATCGTAAAAATAGGCAAGTCTTAGCGCAACAAATTCGTGATGAAGTGATGGCGTTACCGGAAGTCAATATTGCTCAGATAGTTGGTAATCGAGATTACGAAATCAGTATTGAAATATCTGAATTTCAATTAAAAAAATATAAATTAACTTTCGCACAAATTGCAAGCGCGGTAAGAAATTCGTCCATTGATCTGCCCGGCGGTTCAATAAGAACTGACGGCGGCGACATTTTATTAAGAACAAAAGGTCAGGCTTATACTGGAGATGAGTATGCAAATTTGGTGTTGAGAACCAACACAGACGGCACAAGATTGTTATTAGGCGATGTCGCAAATATTGTTGATGGATTTGTTGAAGGGGAAGGTTTCGCACGTTTTAATGGAGAGCCAACTTCTAGCATTAGAGTTAAATCCACAGGCGACCAAAATGACCTAGATATTGCCGCAGCGGTACGACAGTATGTTGAGAAGAAGTCAGAGAACTTACCGGAAGGCGTTAAACTCAGTATTTGGGGTGATTCATCTTATTATCTTAATGCTCGTTTAGATATGATGCTTGATAATATGCTTGTCGGCGCGTTCCTTGTATTTTTGGTGTTAACTTTATTTTTAAGAATTAGAATCGCATTTTGGGTAATGATGGGAATACCGGTTTGTTTTCTCGGTGCATTTATTGTGATGCCCAATTTGGGTGAATGGTCAGTTTCAATCAATTTATTAAGTTTGTTTGCCTTTATCATGGTGCTGGGAATAGTCGTTGATGATGCTATTGTCATTGGAGAAAGCATTTATTCCGAGATCCGAGAGAATGGCCATACGACCGACAATGTTATTCGGGGAGCCCATCGAGTTGCTGTTCCTGCGACTTTTGGTGTATTAACAACCATTGCAGCTTTTACACCACTGTTGATGATTGACGCGAGTTTTGCGGCATTTTTTAGAGCAATTGCGATTGTGGTGAGTGCTTGTTTGGTCTTCTCTTTAATTGAATCTAAGTGGATTTTGCCTGCCCATTTAGCGCACATAAAATATAAACCTTATGACCCAAAAACGGCCAACAGATTAGAGAGGTTTCAAGCAAGTTTCAAAGATAAACTGGAAGATTTTATTCAGAACAAATATCGTCCATTGGTGACTAAAGCGATTCAAAATAAATACAATACGATGGCAATATTTTTCGCTATCTTGTTTGTTTCATTTGGGTTAATTAGCTCTAGTTTAGTTAAAGTTGAAGTCTTCCCTAATATTCCCAGTGATTTTATTCAAGGCAATTTAACCATGGTTGACGGTTCGCCTGTGAGTGAGCGAAATGCCGCTTTGGATCAAATAGCCCAAGCTGCTAATCAAATTGCAGAAGAGAATATTCAAGAAAATGGTAAGAGTATTGTTTTACATACAATGCAGTTTACTAACGGTGATACTGGTGGCGGGTTTTTATTGGAATTAACCAAACCAGAAGAAAGAGATTTGAGTGCCTTTGATGTAGAAAAAATGTGGCGGGAAAAGGTTGGAGAAATTCCTGGAGCTAAAGACATACGCTTTTTTGCCGGAACAAACGCTGGTGGTGGCGCAGCTTTAGAATTTCAGTTTGTTGGTGCTAACAATTTGGAATTAGATTCAGCATCTAAAGAACTTGAGCAAAAGTTAGCCGAGTTTGATGGCGTTTTTGATATTCGAAATTCGTTCAGCAGTGGCTCTCAAGAAATTCAGTTAGATATCAAACCAGAAGCCGAAATTCTTGGATTAACCTTAACCAGTTTAGGGCGTCAAGTTAGGCAGGCTTTTTACGGAGAGGAAGCCCAGCGTATTCAGCGTGGTCGAGATGAATTAAAAGTGATGGTTCGTTACCCCGAAGCTGAGAGACGTTCAGTATCTGATCTAGAAAATATGTGGATCAGAACACCTTCCGGTGATGAAGTGCCTTTTTATCAAGTCGCGGAGGTTAAAATTGGAACCGGTTTTTCTAGTATCACGCGGGTTAATCAAAAACGCTCAATCACTATTTCAGCAGATATTGATCCGGCTAAAGTAGAATCAAGAAAAGTGATTGAAGAAGTTAATGACAAAGTTATTCCAGAAATTCTAGCTCAGTACTCAAGTGTAAAATATGGTATTGAAGGTGCGAGTAAAGATCAGCAGGATTTCTTAAATCAATTAATGTGGGCGTTTTTGGCGGCTTTGGCATTGATTTATTGTTTAATCGCTATTCCAACTCGCTCTTACGGACAACCTTTGGTGATTATGGCTGTTATTCCGTTTGGTATGATTGGTGCGATTATCGGTCATTTCCTATTGGCTAAATCACTTAATATGTTGTCCATGTACGGCATCATTGCGTTAACCGGAGTTGTGGTTAATGACAGTTTAATTATGGTTGATTTTATTAATAAACAGCGAGCCGCCGGAGTGAGATTAGTTGATGCGGTCGTTCATTCGGGAACCAAGCGATTTAGGGCAATCTTGCTGACGTCTTTAACCACCTTTTTTGGCGTGTTACCGATCTATTTTGAAACCAGCTTACAAGCACAATTTGTTATTCCTATGGCGATCTCAATCGGTTTTGGAATTATGTTTGCTACGGTCATTACTCTGTTTTTAGTTCCATCACTCTATATGATTTTGGAGGACTTTAAAAAGCTGGTTAAGCGAAAAAGTGGTCGTAATTTAGAATATAAAAAATCGAATGCTTAATATAGTCTTTACGATCTTTCCGTAAACATAATATTAATTCTTTTAAGTAAAGTCTTCGTTATTTGAATTTCTTCAGGTGATGGAGGTTTTTCTCCTTTTCTATCTAAATAAATTAACCAGTTAACTTTATCCGTTGGTTTAAATGAAAATAAAATAAAGTTGTCTACTTTCTGCTGAATAATTTCTTGTGGTAATTTGTTCCATATCTTTGCATGTTTTTTACTTTCAAAGAATAGAAAACCTTGTTCAACTAGAAACTTAGTTAGTGGCGTAGGTTGATGGAAACTAAAACAGGGTTTTATCTTATCCTTATCTTCTTGGTGCGAAAACAAATTAGTATTAACTTCTTTGTTTTTCCAATCGACGACCAGTAAACAAGCACGAGAAAACCCAAGTTTTCTAGTGCATAGATCGATCGTATCGTGAAATAGTTTGTTTGGGTTTGAAAGCCTTCTTGGGTTTGCTTTTAGTCGGTTCAAGAAATTTTGAACTGCCATTTTTTCTGCAGACACTTTCAGTTGACTTGCCTGATTGATATATTTCAGATCTCTTTTTACCGGTACTTTAGGTGCAGCGTTTAACCAATCCGGATACTGAGTTTTAGATTTGATATTCAAAAAGCTAACCGCAGGTACTAGCAGTTCGCTGTCTTTTAAATAATCACTAGTTGTTCGCCCAAGGATATCTTGTCTAAATAAGCTTTAGCATCCTGAATACCTAAGGTACTCATTGCATGATCAGCCGCAGTAGGGTGATTGTATTTGTTTTTTGTTTTATGCCAAGCAAGATCGATTAGATAGGTGCAAAGTAGCGGATCACGATAATATTGATTTTTAAAATCTAGAACCGAGGCATTTTCGGCATTAAGCCTTTCAATAATAAGCGGTAATTCAAGCGGCAGAAGAGGCTTATCTTTATATTCAGCGATTAAATTAGATATTAAATTGTCAGCTTCACTCATTGATTATTTAACTGCTATTTGTCTCAATACCTTTAAGTTTAGACGATTTCTGAGGATAGATTTTTCAAATTCGCTCGAAGCTATCAAATATTTATCTGAGCAGAGGTTTTTAGGCGATTTTCGGTTGATTGAGAGGCTATTTTTCCGTAAACTCTCGTTCCGCTTAGAGATTTCACTTTCTAAGACGATATTTCCTAAAAGGGCCCTTAGCTCAGTTGGTTAGAGCATCCGACTCATAATCGGCAGGTCCCCCGTTCAAGTCGGGGAGGGCCCACCATTTTCATTAAGTTACATCGTAAGAACCACCTTTTATTGAGTAGTTCCTTCCCATTAGGCTATATTTAATTGGAATTGCTCTGTTATTGTCTTTTAGGTGTGGCTAGGAAAGACCTGTCCCCACTGAGCCTATCCCCACCGATCCAAAATATTCATCGGTGCACTCTTTACGACTTGCAATATGTAAAGAACCTGCTATTCTTTACATATGCCATTTAGTAAAGCGAGAATAAATATGCCAAAAGTTAGCTCAAAAAGACAAATTACAATTCCAATTGAACAGTGCAAAGAGGCTCATATTAAAGCTGGTGACATTGTAGAAACATTTATTTATAACAATCAGATAACCATTGTTAAGAAAACGCTAGGAGCGGCAAAAGGAATTCTTAAGCATATAAAGTATGATAAAAAAATGACTGATGAGCAGTCACTTCAAGATGCTATTGAATCTCGTCATTAGGTGAAATAATGATTTCAGTTGATACCAATGTATTGCTCCGCTATCTTCTACAGGATGATGAGCTTCAATCACCCAAAGCTAACAGGTTGTTTTCAGGAAAAAATAACATTTTGATTACTGATGTTGTTCTTGTTGAAACAGTGTGGACGCTAAAAGGTAAAAAATACAAGTTCACTAAAGATCAATTACTAACAGTAATTGATGGCTTGTTTAGAGAGTTAAGCGTTACTTTTGAAGATGGTCAGTCGGTTTGGAGGGCAGTACATAGCCTTAGAGCGACTAAGCCAATTAAGGTTGGTGCTAAAAAGAAAGATGTTGATTTTGCCGATCTGTTAATACTAGAAAAATCAGTTTATGACAGTAAAAGAAAATCAAAAGAGCTTAAATGCTTATACTCTTTTGATAAAGCCGCACAACAAATTAAAGGCATTAAGAATCCTTAATTAAACCATGAGCAATACGTATGAACAAAATAGATGAACAGTTGTTAGACAAGGAGTTAAGCGAAATTCCAAATGTGGAATCGCTCTTAGTAGAAACTAGAAAAGGACTTTCTACTGCAATTAAAACAACCAATCAAACGACAAAAAACTTAGAAGCATTATGCGATAAACTTCAAAAATCATGAACCAAAATATCGAAAGCTAGCAGGCAAAACAGTCTAACAATGAAAGTGATTATAGGAACACAAACAACTAAAAACAGAGCAAACAGCAAAAGTAGAAATTATAAAGAAGGTACGTTTTCTATTCCTGATTTTTTAAAACCGAAACGAGTAACTTAGTTTTAGTTGATGAATAAAAATAACAAAAAGATAAATATTACAAGACAGGGACATTGCTCAGTTTTCCAAATTATTTTTTCTATATCTTTAAAGATTTGTTTTTGATACGAAAAATCATAGTCTAAGCTTTTTAAAGCAAACTCATTCTCTATTTTGATCTTTATATTAAGTTGGTTAAGCTGGTACGCCCCTGTAAAAAACTGTCTATCTATAAATTGGTTTAGAAGCACCATTTACTTAACTAAATCAGCCTGTTATGCTCAGGCAATCAAAAATGAAAGGAACTAGGGCTTACACTAAAGGATTACCAATCAATGAAAATCTTCTCGTACCCTCATTGTTCAATAATCTATGATCCTTTGGAATTATAGCTGCTAATTCCTTAATATCATTTTTAATGATGTTAAAACAACGATAAATACAGGAGCTAACTATGACAAATGATCAAGCGATATTATTTGCCTTAATGGCATCGGTATTGGGGATGTTGCTATGGGGCAAGTGGCGTTATGACCTTGTTGCATTTGCTGCGTTGGTTGTTGGGCTGATCCTAGGCGTTATTCCAATTGATCAGGCTTTCTCAGGGTTTGGACATCCCGCGGTTATTATTATCGGGCTAGTTTTAATTGTATCAAGGGCGCTGTCTCAATCCGGTGCCATCGAAATGCTGACCAGTCGAGTGATTGATTCCAACCGGCCTTTACCTTTGCACATCGCCTCTATGGGGTTTCTTGGCGCGGTGCTGTCAGCGTTTATGAATAACGTCGCTGCTTTAGCCTTATTGATGCCGGTCGATATACAGGCGGCTAATAAAGCAAAGCGATCACCCGCTTTATCCCTTATGTCACTTTCTTTCGCGACCATTCTTGGCGGCATGGTGACTCTCATTGGTACACCGCCGAATATTGTTATTTCACAATACCGAGAAACGGCACTTGGGGAGGCTTATGGCATGTTTGATTTTGCCTATGTCGGACTAGGCGCAGCAATCGCGGGGTTAGCCTTTGTTGCTCTTATCGGTTGGCGTTTTGTGCCGACGGATCGCTCAAAACACAATGCCGGAAATGAGCTGAGTAATCTCGAAGGCTATGTGGTTGAAATTGGTGTGACGGAAGGCTCCAGTGCGATTGGGCAAAGTATCAAAGAACTCAGTGGTTTGGCTGAGGAAAATGATGTGATGATTCTTGGGCTGGTACGCAATGGAAAACGATTGCCGGGTAGGGCATTACGAGAGAGCATTCGTAAAGGTGATTTATTAGTTTTAGAAGCCGGTCCAAAATCCGTTGAAAGTTTTGCCACCGCGTTAAAATTATCTTATTCACGCTCAGAAAAACACAATGGTGTTTTGGCCGGCACTTTATCGATGGTGGAAACTACCGTTCCGTTAGAGTCACGTATAACAGGTCGATCTGCCTTGGATATTCGTTTGCTTTACAGGCACGGCGTGATGTTACTTGGGGTGTCACGTCAAGGTAAGCCATTTAGAGACCGAGTGCGTAAACTGATTATTAAGCCGGGTGATGTTTTACTCTTGATGGGTAATGAAAATCAAATTGATGATGTGATTAATTGGATGGGTGTTTTACCGCTGGCACCGCGTGATTTACAAGTCACTCAACATGATAAAGCTTGGTTGGCTATTTCTCTTTTTGGGGCGGCGATTCTGTTGGCCAGTTTTGGTTATCTATACTTAACCGTCGCACTGGCTGCCTGTGTGGTGCTTTATCTGTTACTCAAGGTTATTTCACTGTCACAAGTTTACGATTCGATTCAAGGCTCTGTACTTATTTTGCTGGCATCATTAATACCCATTGGTGCAGCATTGGAACAGTCAGGCGGTACAGAATTAATTGCCGAGGTGATTGTGAGTGGCACACAAGGGTGGCCGGCGGTGGCGATTTTAGTGTTGCTGATGGTGGTGACTATGACCTTGTCAGATGTGCTGAATAATGTTGCCACAGTTTTAGTTGCTGCGCCTATTGCGGTGTCTATTGCACAGCGGTTAGAAGTTAATCCAGATACGATGTTAATGGGGGTGGCGGTTGCGGCGTCTTGTGCGTTTTTGTCACCTATTGGACATAAAAATAATACCATTATTATGGGACCCGGTGGTTATCGGTTTGGTGATTATTGGCGGATGGGATTGCCGTTGGAAATTTTGATTATTTTTGTTTCGATTCCGTTGTTGATGGTTTTTTGGCCGTTGTAGTCAGGTAGGCAAGTGGTTTTTTATGTACCGAAAGAAGAAAGGTTAACAATATATAAGAACTAATCAGACATATATGGACACCTCCGTTATGTCTGGAATTATTTTACTAGTAAAAAAAGAAATTTTTAGATCTGTTGCGCTGATTTTCATCAAACAAGTTAAACTTGATTAGATTTACTTAGTAGTAGTTTATTAATAACAAGGATATTGAGGGTATATGAGTTATTTAACATACATATCAGATAAAAATTTAACTGAAGTTGTGAAATCCGTTTTAGATGTTGGCATTAAAAGAAAAAAAGAAGCTGAAAAAAAATTCACTAAAAATGTAATTGATCCCTTCGGTTCACTATTTGAAGCTGCTGCATTTAGTGTTGACCATGAAACATGGAAAAATTCAGAGACTATCAGACAATGCCAAAAAACACTACAGAACCATGTTGGCGAATTACATCAGAAAATATTGGGGCATGTAATCGGCTGGAAAGATTTAGGAGTTGGCAATGTTGTAGATTTAATTTGCGACGAACAACAAATAATAGCTGAAGTCAAAAATAAATATAATACAGTAACTGGTGGGAAGTTAGCCGACCAATATTATTCATTTGAAAGGCTTATCATGCCAAAAGCAAGTAACTACAGGGGATATAAAGCATATTTTGTTAATATCATTCCCAAAAGACCTAGACGGTCAGATGAATTATTTGTGCCTTCAGACAAGGATAAAGGAGCCAAGTGTCCGGAGAATGAGAATATTAGAAAAATTGATGGTGCAAGTTTCTATACACTTGTTACTGGAGAACAAGATGCACTAAAGAATTTCTATAATGTCCTACCAACTGTAATAGAAGATATTTTTAATAATTACTACGAAGATGAAAAACTGAGTATTAAAGACAAAGGCATATTTTCTGAATATTTTACTCTAGCGTATGAAAATAACCATGAATAAGGTTTGACAAAAGCACTACTCAAGTACATAGTTGTAACCATGATTAACCTTTAGCGAAAAATTATGGTTCCAACTTACTATTCAATTGCCCAAGTAGCTGATATTCTCAGCATTTCTAAAGAAACCCTCCGTCGTTGGGATAGCAAGGGTACTTTGGTACCCCAGCGTCATCCAGAAAATAACTACCGTGTGTACCACCGTACACAACTTGAACAATTCGAACAAGCACAACTTTTATTTAAGAGTAATTGGGACAAAGAACTCAAAGTAAAACCCAAAAGAAAATATAAGGCTATTGAGTTATTTGCAGGCGCAGGCGGATTAGCCATTGGAATGGAAAATGCAGGGATTAGCTCAGTATTGCTTAATGAGTTAGATAAGCATGCCTGCTCTACGCTAAGATTCAACCGCCCAAAGTGGAATGTGATTGAAGGGGATGTTTCGCACGTAGATTTTAAAAAGTACCATAACAAAGTTGATTTACTCTCTGGTGGTTTTCCTTGCCAAGCATTTTCATATGCAGGCAAAAAAATGGGGTTTGAAGATACAAGAGGAACTATGTTTTTTGAGTTTGCCAGAGCCGTCAAAGAAATTAATCCTAAAGTATTGCTAGCAGAAAATGTTCGAGGCTTGTTGAAGCATGAAGACGGTAAAACATTAGAAGTCATTAAAAATGTTATTTCAGAATTAGGTTACACATTAGTTGAACCAAGAGTTCTTAAAGCCGTTTTTTATAGAGTGCCTCAAAAAAGAGAGAGATTAATTTTAGTCGCCATTAGAAATGATTTAGCAAAAGACGTGGAATTTAAGTGGCCATCTCCGTATAAAAGAATCATGACGGTTCGAGATGCACTTGAGTCTGGGGAACTCTATAACACAGATGTCGCTAAATCAGATGGACAAAAATATCCTAAAAGAAAAAGCCAAATTTTATCCAAGATACCCCAAGGTGGATATTGGCGAGACTTACCGATAAAGTTACAGAAAGAATATATGATGAAAAGCTTTTACCTTGGCGGTGGTAAAACAGGAATGGCAAGACGGCTATCAATGGATGAACCAAGCCTAACTTTGACCTGTGCTCCAGCGCAAAAGCAAACAGAAAGGTGTCATCCGATTGAAACACGACCGCTGGAAGTCAGAGAGTATGCAAGAATTCAAACATTCCCCGATGAGTGGGAATTTTCGGGACCATTAACAGCGCAATATAAACAAATTGGAAATGCTGTACCGGTAAACTTAGCAGAGGCAATAGGTCGATCAGTTGTTAGATTATTAAACGAGATCGAAACAAACAAGTAATAGAATCAAGTGTATAAAAAGTAGTGTTTCGTAAAAGTATAGAATAGCCTATATTTGACTGGCAACTTTTAATCGGTCAGTGTTGGGGCTAGATGAAAGCACTTAAAACTAACCAAAAGAATATATCTATGTTAAATATAACAAGAATCCTTCGGCTAATAATCATTTGTTCAGTGATGAGTGGTTGTTCTATAAGAAGCTTTCACGAATTAAATCCGTGGCATAAAAACAATAACGTAGAAAACATTTCAATCTATGTTGCGCCAGATCTTAATATGCAATTTGCTATCAGTATCGATGTGGTTTTTATTTACAATCCTGAAACCGTGAATTCAATTGCCAAACTGGATGGCCATCAATGGTATCAGATCAAACAATCTGTTTTAGCAGGCCATGGTTCTGATATTGATGTTTTAGAGTGGCAAATGGTATCTGGTTTTGAAGACCGAGGTAGAGTATTACCGAAAAATCATGAGAATGCGGTTAAAGTCTTGGCCTTTATGAATTACCCTGCGAGCAAAGCAACCAGCGTGGAAATCACTCACCTTATATCCCCTCGATTGCTTGTAGAGTTTAAACAGTTAAGTGTTTTAGAAGAAGCAAAGGGCGAATAGTTAGCTTGTGTCTGTATCAAGGTGGTCAGATGAACTTGGATCGGGGCAGTGTAATTGAAGGGTGTCATTTGAGCGAGTATATTCTGAAACCAAACAAGGACTATTGAATGGCAGGAAAATAATTCTAAACTGTTACAATCTAGCCAGCGTCTTACATACCGCTGAGAAATATCTATACCCGTGATCAATGAAGGTGCTTGATTTTTAGAGCTAAGAAGATCATGATTAGGTTATGCAAAAAATCACTTTATCAAATGAGCAACGAGTTAATTTAGAGCACCTTCACGCAAATACGCGAGA
>Ga0316204_10001788_pt1 | contig 54494 bp, 45 predicted proteins | sample 6monrhotite_MG_2_FD_205661 | JGI IMG/M metagenome (GOLD analysis project Ga0316204, IMG submission 205661) | Microbial mat bacterial communities from mineral coupon in-situ incubated in ocean water Damariscotta River, Maine, United States -... | ecosystem: Environmental > Aquatic > Marine >... | reverse complement strand
AGATCCGCCGTGTCGACGTGCCCGAGATGATGCCGCACCGCTGGAAAGCACGCCGCGAATCCTCCTGAGTCGGCCGGCTCCGCTCCGCTCCGCGTCGCTGTCAAGGGCACTCACCCGAACGCACACGGCGGAGCGGACGGGAGGTCCCTGACCGAAAGGACGCCCACCCGGCGCCTTGACCCCGACCTTTCGTACCCGAAATCGCCGGAGTCGACCACGGCTGCGGTCAGATCGGCCCGGCCGGGACCGATCCAGTCTCTCCTGCGCATGGAATACGCCACGGCGACCGAGCCCAAAGCGAATGCGGCCCGACGTCGCACTCGCAATAGCCCCTCACCGGCCGTACGAGAGAACCGGCATGCGGTGGATTTGGACGAGCTTCGGGGTGGTGTGTGTGGCCTTGGGCTCGGTCGGCGTCATCCTTCCGCTGCTCCCGACGACTCCGTTTCTCTTGCTGGCCGCCTATGCGTTCGGGAAGTCATCGCCGCGCATGCACGCGTGGATGATGAACCACCGGGTATTCGGGCCTGGACTGCGGCAGTGGTCGGAGGAAGGAGCGGTGGGCCGACGCGCAAAGGTGGCCGCCGTCTCGACGATGGTCGCGATGTTTGTCGCGGGGATGATCCTCGGGGTCTCTGCCACGGTGGTCTTGATTCAGGCCGTCACCTTTGTGGGTTGCAGCCTGTACATCGTCACGCGGCCGGCTCCCCGAAGCGAGAATCCCTACCGACCGAGCCAGTCGCCACCGAGAATACGCTCGAGCGCACCAACGTCACGAGCGAACTCGTAAACCCACGCTCGCATCGTCGTGCCGCCCGCATCGATCGTGGTCTCGCGGCGTACGAATTCGTGCGGCTGAGGATCCTCGGCGCTGCATCCTTCGTAGAAGTCCAGGACCGGCCAGGCCTCGTCAGCCACCGACGTCCAGAGTTCGCCGACGACAAGGCCCGCGCTCGGGTCGAGGACCAGTCCCGGGTATCCATCGACGATGTACAGCCGTCCGCGGACACAAGCCCGCCCAGCGGGGGTGCCATGCTCGCGAAGCACCTCGTGCATCTCGTGCTTGGCCCCCTCGCGTAGAGAGCCGTAGACAAAAAGCGCCCCACTCATGGCCGGGTCATGGACGGGAGGTGGACGAGCCGATCAGAGACGCTCGGAGGCGATGCCGACCTGCTCGATGCCGGCCTCGTGTGCGGCGGCCATCACGGTGATGATGGCGCCGTACTTGGCCTTCTCGTCACCCTTGACGACGACCTTGTCGTCCTCTTGGGCCTTCTCGTTGTTCTTGAAGGCCTCGACCATCTGCTCGTAGCCCGGAGGAACGGGTGTCTTGCCAAGCTTCACGGAGCCGTCGGGAGCAACCGACACCAGCAGCGATGCGTTGGGATCGGAGGGGTTCTGGACGACCGAGTCTTGCGGCACGTTGAGCGGGATCTGCTCGTTCGCCGGGCTCGGCTGCGAGACCATGAAGATGATCAGCAAACTGAGCAGCACGTCGACCATCGGGGTGACGTTGATCTCGGCGGAGAGTCCATCGCTCATGGGCCCGCCGAGCATACCCAAGCTCGAGGATGCCCGCCACGGGCACGCGCAGGGCCGGGCGAAGTGCCCTACAGGGCAGTAGAGGGGCCTAGTGTGGCGAGACCGGGTGGAGGCGCATACTCTGCCCGGGTGTCGAGCGTAGATCCGGGAGCGCTGAGCGCCGCACTGGAGGCCAAACTCCTGGCACGCCTGGTCGGCGAGTGGGACGCGATCAACGCGGGCTTCTTTCGCGAGGTGCTGCGCCGCCCGGTCTTCCGACTCAGTGACACGCGCACGCAGCTGGGCCAGTGGAACCCGGCCATGCGGGGCCTGGAGCTTTCGCGTCCGCTGGTGCTGGAGCACCCGTGGGCCGTGGTGGTCGAGGTGCTCAAGCATGAAGTCGCCCACCAGTTCGTCGACGAGGTGATGCGGGCCGACGAACCTCCGCACGGACCGACGTTTCAGCGGGTGTGTGAACAGCTGGGAATCGCCGGACACGCGCGGGCCGAACTCCCGCCTCCGCCGGCGGTCGCCGACGATCCCGAGAACCGAGTGGTGCAACGGATTCGCAAGCTGATGGCGCTGGCGGAGAGCCCCAATCAACACGAAGCGGAGGCGGCTGCGATCGCGGCTCGCAAGCTGATGCTCCGCTTCAACATCGAGATCGAGAAGGGTTCTCCCGACGACGCGGCGGCCCGCTATGGGTTCCGTCATCTCGGGCGCCCCTCCGGACGCATCCTCGAGCATGACCGGCGCTTGGCGCTGATCCTCACCACGTACTTCTTCGTCGATGGACTCTGGGTTCCGGTGTATCGGCCCCGCGAGGGCAAGCGGGGGAGCGTGCTGGAGATCTGCGGTCTCGAGCCCAACCTCGCGATGGCCGAGCATGTGCACACGTTCTTGTCGGCGACCGCGTTGAGGCTGTGGGATGCGTACCGCAAGACGACGGAGCAGACCTCCAACCGCGACCGGCAGGCGTTTCTCGCCGGGGTCATGGTGGGGTTCGAGTCCAAGCTCGCCACGCAGAGCGAGCAGTTCCAAGAGCAGGGGCTGGTGTGGGTCCCGGGCGCGGAGCGGGCTGCCTTTTTCAAGCGCCGCTACCCACGAACTCAGACCGTCCGCCGGGGCGGGGCGACGCGTAACGACGCCTATGCGCAGGGGCAAGAGGCCGGCTCGAACATTGTGCTGTCCAAGCCGGTGGAATCCAGTGGCACGTCGTCGCGGCCCAAGGCGTTGCGCTCGGGCTAGGGCCGGTCAGTAACCGATGCGGAGCTGGTAGCGGACCGGGCTCTCGCGATTGATCTCGAAGGCCTCGGGCTCGATGTCACAGACGTCGAGGCCGCCATGCCAGATCCCACATGTGAACGGTAGCGGGTCCCACACGTCGTCGAAGGACGCGTGGACCAGGCCAGGCTGAGCGCGAATGATCTCGAGCGTGCCGTGTCCGTTGCAGATCGAATACGCGCGCGGGGCAAGCCGAGCCATCGCAGGGTAGTCGTGGCCAGCGACCGAGAAGATCGCCTTGCCGATCATCGTGCTGGCGAAGTGCGGGTAGAGGTCCCGGCCGAGCTCGAACAGCGCGGTGGCCAGCGGCACATCGGGAGACAGCTCCTCGCACGCCTGAAGCAGCGCCGCGTTGTAGGCCCGGCGTTCGACCTTCGCGAATGGGATCTTGGGGAAGTCTGGCGCTGACTGTTGGGCTTGGCCGTATGCCCGCGAGATCAAGTCGTAGAACATCGCCCGGGTGTAGTCGTCATTCGGGCATTCGGTGACGTACGGCCGCGCATCGAACTCGGAGTGCGCGTCGAACGGCTCAAATGCCACGAGCGAATCGTACCAGCCATTGGGCCGCTTGTTCGCGCCGCATGCGGGTGAATTCGCGGTCTAGGGCCGGAGAACCCCGTTTATTGGAGGTTCACCGAGACCACGGATTCGACGCGGGTGCTCTCTTCGTGCGTTCCAGGGGCGCAGGATCGCGGAGTACTCTTCGCTCGCATTCCATGCCGCAGTCGGACTCCACCAACCGTCAGCTTGTTCTCGCGCAGCGTCCCAAGGGAGAGCCCACGGACGACACGCTTCGCCTCGAAACCACCGCGGTGCCGACCGTCGGCGAGGGGCAGATGTTGCTCCGCAACGAGTACCTCTCGCTCGATCCGTACATGCGCGGGCGAATGAGTGCGGCCAAGTCATACGCGGAGCCCGTGAAGGTGGGCGAGGTGATGGTCGGCGGCACGGTCTCCCAGGTCGTGAGCTCCAACCTGGATCGCTTTGAAGAGGGCGACTGGGTCGCGGCGTTTGGCGGTTGGCAGGACTACGCACTGTCCGACGGTCGTGGTGTGGTCAACCTCGGCAAGAACCCCGAGCATCCCACGTGGGCGTTGGGCGTGCTGGGCATGCCGGGGCTCACCGCGTACGCCGGCCTCACGCAGATCGGGCAACCCAAAGAGGGCGAGACGCTCGTCGTTGCCGGAGCTAGCGGACCGGTTGGCGCGACGGTCGGACAGATTGGAAAAATCCTTGGCTGCCATGTTGTCGGCGTCGCCGGGGGCCCGAAGAAGTGCGCACATGTTGTGGAGACACTCGGGTTCGATGCGTGCATCGACTACAAAGCGGAGGGCTTCGGGGCCGCGCTGAAAGCCGCGGTTCCCGATGGCATCGACATCTACTTCGAGAACGTGGGTGGAGCGGTCTTCGATGCCGTCATGCCGTTGCTCAACACCTCGGCGCGCATCCCCGTGTGCGGGATCGTTTCGCAGTACAACGCGACCGCCTTGCCCGCGGGCCCCGACCGCATGAACTACCTCATGGGAACGCTGCTTCGGCTCCGGGCGACGATGCGCGGCTTCATCGTGTACGACGACTTCGGGCACCTGTACCCGGAGTTCGCGAAGACGATGGGCTCCTGGGTGAAGGAGGGCAAGATCCAGTACCGCGAAGAGGTGCTCGAAGGGCTCGAGCAAGCCCCGGCCGCTCTCGTTGGCTTGTTGCGCGGGGAGGCGTTCGGCAAGCGCGTCATCCATGTTGCCGGGTGACGCTACGAGCCCGGAGTGAGCCGGGCGAGCACAGCTCACTCCTCCTGACATACGCGGTTCGGCGCGAAGCCTCTTCCGCTCACCTGTCAAGGCTGCTACCGTGACCATATGGGGTCCCCAAAGGAATCGCCGTTTTCCCCTCTCGCGAAGAGGCCGCAGGCGATCACAGTTTCTGTGAAGGACCTTATCGCTAGAGTCGGCGCCGGCGAGGTTCGGGTTCCGGTCTTTCAGCGACCGCTAAGATGGAAGAACAAGGAGGTCCTCGAACTCTTCGACAGCCTTTGGCGAGGATATCCGGTCGGTTCGCTGTTGTTCTGGAAGCGAGAAGCGAAGGCCGAGCGGGTCAAGCTCGGTGGAGGATACATCGATGCTCCTGATGTCCCCGATGCCTGGTGGCTGGTCGATGGCCAACAGCGAACCACTGCATTGGCGGCCGGGCTCTTGGACCTTGACCACAATAAGGACCGGCGTTGGTCCTGCTTCTTCAATCCGATCTCGAGGTCTTTCACCGGCGTGGCTGTCGATGAGAGCGCTGTGCCGTTATCGGTCTTCGGTGACCTTCGGCGGTTCGGCCGTTGGTTGCGGGACCGGGATTTGGAAGAGGACGTCGTTGACGTCTTGGAGGACGCGCAGGCTCGGATACTCGAGTATTCCCTGCCTGCCTACGTGGTCGAGACCGAGGATGAGCAGGCGCTTCGAGGGGTCTTCGCAAGGCTCAATAGTGCCGGGGCTCGAATGCGAGCGGACGAGGTCTTTCACGCTCTACACGGCGGGGGAACAGAAGGCCAAAGCACCCTGAATCTCGATGCTCTGGTCAACGCTTGTGACCAGAACGGATTCGGCTTGCCCCGTCGGTCCGAGGTGCTGAAGTGCGTCTTGGCGATGAGCGGGGTGGATCCGACGAGACGACCTGAGGGGCTCTCTGCAGAGGAACGATCTCACTATCCATCAATGGAGTCTGCAGAGGCTGCTCTGCTCTTGAGCACCGACTTCCTCCAGAATGATTGCGGAATCCCTCACGAGCGTTTGCTTCCGTATCCGGTCGTGCTTGTTCTGCTCGCCCGCTGGTTTCACATCCATGGGAACTCCGGGCCTGCAGAGAGAATTAGGTTGGCTCAATGGGTGTGGCGAGGCGTGCATTCTGCGACGCACGAACGTGCTCAGGTTTCCAAACTACGGGAGCAGGTTCGCATGATCGAGGGAACGGAGGCCGAATCGCTCGACAGGCTCTCGGCGGCGGTAGAGCGCCAACCATCGCAGCCGTGGGAATCCAGCAAGTTTCATGCAAAGAATGCCGCGTCTCGTACCGAAACCCTTGCGCTGCTCACCTTGAAGCCGCGCGACGCTGAGGGCGAAATCGATGTGAACTCGATTCTTCATGGTGGGCACCGTCTTGCGCGGGGAGTTTTCACATCGGCAGAGAGACAAGAATCGCCGCTTGGTGCTACTGCGGCGAATCGGATTATCCTGGATACCGTGAGCGAGGGACTCCGGCCGACAATCGCAAAATGGACTCCGCAAGACAATGGCTCCATGTTGGAGTCCCATTTGGTCAACGAAGAGGCACTGGGTGCGTTGAAAGAGTACGAGCGCAAAGCTGACGACGCTGTGATGGAACGATTCTTCAGGATCCGCAGCGGCCAGATTCGTGAGCTGGTCGATGCCTACCTCGCGCAGAAATGTGACTGGGGTGGGGCCGTCGTTCGTTCTTACAAGGACTATCTTGGGAGCGTGGCGTCGGCTCCTGGTATCGCAGGGGAAGGATAGTCCTGGTGGTTGGGCACCGGGTCAGGCTCGAAGTGAGAGTCTACGACGAGGTCGTCGGAGAATTGGTTGCGGGACCTGGAGGAAGGACTCAGTTCCTCCCAAACCGAGATTGGCGGCTTCGGGGGCAGGTCCCCCGGCTTGGCTGGGCATACTATACCGGGCAGGCGCGGCCCACGGAGATTGGGCTGGTACCTTCTTGGTTCGCGAACTTGTTGCCGGAGGCCGGAGGGCTGCTTCGACGCCAAGTCTGTCAGGCCCACCAGATCTCGGAGAACAATGAGCCGGCACTCTTGTCTGTTCTTGGTGAGGACTTGTCTGGCGCGGTTTCGATCGCCGGTTCGGTCGAAGACCTGGATGAGGCGTACTTCGAGACTGAGGAGAGTGTCGAGGCTGGACGTTTTCGCTTCAGTGTTGCCGGGATGCAGCCGAAGTTTTCTCTGCTTCAGAAGGCTGGGCGCTGGGTCTTCGCTGGTCGCGGTGACGTCGGTTCGTTCTTCTTCAAACTGGGGGGAATGCTTCCCGAACTCCCTGAGGTAGAGCTAGCCACGATGCGATGGGCCTCCGAGATGGGACTGGAGGTTCCGGAGTGTTTTGTCCTGAGAGATGGGCTGGACGGCCCCGGGAGCCCCTTCAGAGCCGGGGATGTTGCGTTCGGCATCCGCCGTTTTGACCGCGGCCCAGGGGCGTGCCGGGTACACCAAGAAGACTTCGCTCAGGTGCTGGATCTCCATCCAACGGACAAATACGGTGGCCCCGGAAGAAAGGATTGGTCGTTTGACGCCCTCGCTGGGCTGGTCCGTGATGCCTGCGGAGGAGACGGGTTCGAAGACTTCGTTCGAAGGGTGGGGTTCATGGTGGCCTGCGGGAACACTGACGCCCATCTGAAGAACTGGAGCTTTCAATGGCGCAATGGGGCATCGCGCCCGAACCTCAGCCCTTGCTACGACCTTGTTTCCACGATTTCCTGGCCGGACTTTGGGTGGCAGACCGGAAAGCCAGCGCCGGAGCTTGCGCTTCCCTTCGCCGGGACTCAGGATCTTTCCGCCATTGATAGAGACCGATTCGCTCTGTTCGCAAGCCGCTGCCGCGACCCGCGAGCACAGGAACTCCTTGAAGAGGCACTTGTCCTCGCGAGGGAAAGCTGGCCAAGAGTCGCGTCAGGCGCTCCGGAGCGAATGCGGGCGGGATTGGGTGAACACTGGGCGAGAGTTCCGGCACTCAAGAGCTTGGGGGGGCTACCTGGTGCTTGATGCTGTTCGCCCCTGCCCACTCACGCTCGCATTGCGCTACGCCGACCCGCGCGCGTCAATCTGGAACGCCTTGTTGCCGAGTCCGGCGGCGGCGCACGCCGAGCGACTTCCCGCCCGGTGCGAGGAGCTGGCACCATGGACGCAATGACACTGCGTGGTCCGCTACTCGCCCTTTCGATTCTGGGTCTGGCTTCCGGCTGCGCCGGCCATGATGACAAGGAGGGCAACGCGCCGACTCCCGCGACAACGACACCGCCCAGTGAGCCCGGGCCCGGGCCCGAGCCCGCGACGGTGGACGTGAAGGTCTCGGTTGCGTCGGTTCAGCTTCAGGACGACTGCCCTTCGGCCAAGCCCGCGAAACCAGTAGCCCCGGCCGAGCCGGAGGCGTCTGCTTCGAAGCCGGCGATGCAACAGAAGGCTGTCCCCGGCGATGTTGCGCGCGGCGCCTCGGCCGAGATGGCCAAGGGGTTTGCGCCGATGTGCACGCAGTCCCGCGTGCAGCTCTCGATCGAGTCCGACTCCGACGCGGCGCAGGCCTTTGCGGTCGTCGCGGTGCGGTTGAAAAAGGCCGACGGTGGCGACCTGCTGAGCACCATGAGCCCTCGGGAGCCCACCCTCTGGGAGGACTCGAAGTACAACCCTTGGGACGAGTCCATCGCGGCGGGCGCGTCGATCAAGGTTGGTTACGCGCTTGGCGATCCCGATTGGGGCAAGGTCGGCAAGGCTCTGGGGGGCGACACTTGGGCACCGATGTACATCGTGGAGATCGACGTCGAGATCGGTGGGCAGGTGCAGACGGTGGCCTCGCCGAAGGTTCCGCGCGACGAGCCCGAGAACATCGTGACCTGAGCCCCGGTGGCCTCACACGCGGAATCCGGCACATCTAGACCGAAGCAACCACCTGCACGTTGAGGGAGCACCCATGAAGACGACGATGTTTCGCGGCCCAATCCTGACGCTTTCGATTCTGGGGCTAGCGTCCGGCTGCACCCCGCATGACGACGCCAAGGACCTCCCAAAACCACCGGAGGCGAATATCGTCGCTTCCTCGTCCTCGGGAGAACCCGCGAAGGCAGAGCCAGAGCCAGAGCCGGAGCCGGAAGTCGAGACCGTGATCGTCGCGGTCGCGTCGGTCCAGCTGCAAGACGACTGTCCGGAGCCGGTGGCCGCGGCGGCGCCGGTTGCAGAAGTGCGAGCGCAGGGGGCTCGTTCGATGCCGAGGCCGGGGTTGCGGGACGCTGAGGGCAACGTTGCCCACGGCGACAGGGAGCGGGGACTCGGGGACCGACTCGCTGCGCGGTGCGTCCAGTCGGAGGTCCAGCTCTCGATCACCTCCGAGGACTCCAAAGCACTCCCGTTTTCGATCCGGGCGGTCCGGCTTCGAAAGGGGGACGGGGCTGAGGTGGGTGGACCCATCGAGACGATGAAGGCTCGAACGCCAAGGATCTGGAAGGGCTCGACCTACTCAGCGTGGGATGAGTCGATCGCTCCAGGCTCAACACTGAATGTGCGCTATGCCTTGGGGGCGCCGGATTGGACGGCCGTGGAGAAGATCCTGGACGGAAGTAGTTGGGGCCCGCTGTACGTCGTCGAAGTCGAGGTCGAGGTCGCCGGACGTTTACAGACGGTGAGCTCGCCGCTGACCCCTCGCGAGGCCGTCGAGGAAATGGTGACGTGAGATCTGCTATCGTCGGGTTGGTGCTCTCGTTGGGGTGCGGCGCACAGTCGCCCGCCCCAGCTCCCGACCCCGTCGAGTATCCAGCGCCCGAGCACGCTCCTTGGTCCGACGCTTGGATTCTGGCTGAGGGAGCGCTCTACCTCGACAATCCGGTGTTTCGGCGAGCTGCTCTCGAGCACTCGATGACGGACGGCTCCAATATCTATTCGGCCACGCGGTTGAGTGCGTACGGCCAGGGAACACGGGGTTGGGATGTGCTCCCCGTGTGGTCTCCACGGGTGCATCCTGTCGATGCGGGCGTGGCCGAGACTCTCCGCTCGGAGCGGCGTGTGGAGCTGCCCGCCGCCGCCGCACCGATGTGGGACGGAGTTCGCCCGACAACCTTCGAGGGCTGGGCGTCGCTTGGGCGTGAGGTCTTTTTCTCCTATCCCCTGCGTCCCGAGCCCCAGGCCGCCCATGCCGTCGCGGATCCCAACGTCGCCGAACGCGTGGGCTTCGAGCCGACTTCGGACGGTGGGTGGCCGGGCGTCGTCGCGTTTGAGGACATCGACGGCCGGGCCAAGGTCGGGATCACCTGCGCCCTGTGCCACGTCAGCGTCGAGGATGGGCAAGCTGTCGTGGGCCGTGCGCGCCGGGAGTTGGATTATGGCCAGATGAGACTCGCGTGGCACCACGACACCGGCGCCCCGCTGTCACAGACGCTTGCCGAGCGGATGGCGAACTGGGGGCCCGGCCGAGCCGACATCACCGCGGACGACGACGAAGACCCGGTTGCGATCGTTGACCTGTGGGGGATCCGCGAACTTCGGCATCTGACCCAGGCAGCCACGGTCACGCACGACCACCCGGCCGCGCTCGCCATTCGGCAAGAGACCCAGATCCTCCACGCCAATCGTGAGCGTACTCGGCCTCCACGCGAGCTTGCGTGGGCGCTGGCCGTCTACCTGTACACGCTCGAGCCGCCCCCGAGAGACGACGCTGACGATGCCGGCGCGCGTCGGGGCGCCGCAGTGTTTGAGGCCGACTGCTCCGGATGTCACAGCCAACCCAGCGGCGCGGGCACCCCCATCGCAGCGGTCCGGGTGGGAACCGATGAGAACCTCGCCCAGGGGGCGGCGCGCGGGACCGGCTTGTATCGCCCCGCGCCGCTCATCCGCGTGGGGGATGCCGCTCCGTACCTGCACGACGGGACCGTTGGGACGCTCGAAGAACTGCTTGGACGTGAGCGACTCCGCGATGCATACGATGGCCCGCGGGGGCTGGGAGCGGTGAAGGGGCACGCGTACGGTGTCGACCTTCCCCAGGCGTCACGCGATGACTTGATCGCCTACTTGCGCTCGCGTTGAGCGGGCGAGCAGGAGGTCATCGCAGCGGAGGCGCAACCTCGGCTGCGGCGAGACAGAAACGCTCCAGGTGACGGCTGTCGTTGACGAGGACGGCGACCGGGGGAGCGTCGCGGCCCTCAGCTCGGACGAAGAAGTCGAGGTTGTCGGAGCCGAGCTTTCGAGGTGCCTTGCCGACGCCAAACTTCAGCTTGCGGCCTGGGGCGCCGAGCAGGCGACGGGTGAGTCGACCCAGGACGTCGTGTGTGCCGTCTCCGAGCTCGAGCTCCACGACGCCGCCGGGCGGGACTCCAAACTCGAGACAGCGAAACAGGTATGGAGCACGGTAGGTGGTGGCGCGGACGGGCCGATGCTCTGCTTCGCTGCATCCGGACAACACGTCCTTGCCGGTGAGCCCATTGCACACGCGCGTTGGCGTGCGTTTGAAGACCACGGCGTCGTCATCGATGAGGTCTCGAACCAGCGTCGGCCGCTCGTCTTCACGGGCGTCGTCATCCTCGGGCATCGCTGCGTCGCGGTAGGCTCGATCGGCAGCGAAGTGCTGCCAGGTTCGCGCGAGGTTGGAGGCCTGGACTTGCTGCAATCCGACAACCGCGACAAGGACGACCACCACCGCGACCGGCCACGAGCCTCTTGTCAGTGTCGCTCGAGCTCGGAAACCGAGCGGTCGGCCCAACGCCAGCGCGCCGAGCCCGAGGAGCCACGCGAGCACGGACACCCAGCCTGCGAGGCGCTCTGCGAGGGTTCTCCGGTAGCTGAGTTCGAGCTTGCCCGATCCGGGGACTCGCACGGAGAGCAAGGTGAGTCCGGTGATGCGCTTCGCGGCGTCGATGTCGACAGGCTCGCCGTTGAACGTGGCCTCCCATCGCAGGTGAGGTGCCTGGCGGAGCAAGACCGTCGAGGGCTCAGGGCTTTCGACCTCGATGACGACGTGTTCGTCATCGTCGGTTGTGACCGTGGCGACGCCGTGGTCGAGTGTGACCCGAGGCATGGTGCTCTGCGGGACATAGCGTGCGACGTGGTAGCGGCCGAACGTCTCGAGCTCGACCAGTCGGTCGGCGAACATCTCCTCGCGATCACTGAGGGCACGGTCGTGAATGACATGCGTGACGCCCAGCGCGTCGTAGCCCGTAGGGTCGCGACGGATGCGGTGCTTGAAGTTGACCGCGGCGATGTGGCCGTCGAGGACGAGCTCGGCGCCTGCGTCGGCGATGGCATAGATCGGGAACATGCCGCCGCCCATGCCGTGGCGTAGGTAGGCGACCTTGAGCGGCTCATCGACCGCGATCGCCTCCTCGCGCAGCAGAGCGAGCATGCCGGCTTCATCGGAACCCTCGGGGTGGGCTTCGAGCGTATCGAGTGCGCCGACCGGGCGAGTCTTGAGTCGCCCAATGTCGGGAGCAAAGGAGGCAAGGAACGGTGCCGCGAGTGCGGCGAACAGCCACGCACGGGGCCGTGACGGACGCAGGGTGGGGGCGATGGAGCGTACCGCGGCCGGAAGGAGCACGGCACCCAGGCCTGCGACGGCGAACATGACCGGCTTGAGCTCGATCGTGTAGCGGGGGAACTGGAGGTTCTTGAAGCCGGAGACGACCAAGTCCAGTCGAAGGACGGTCATCGATTCGTGCGACCCCAGGACCACGAGCGCTGCGCACAGCAGCAACGCGAACAGGCCGAGTGTCGAGGGTCGGCGAACGATGGCGATCACGCCCAGGATGAACAAGGGTCCCAGCCACGCCCAGTGGGTTGGGAACAAGCCGCCGATGAGTGTCTCGTACGACAGCTGACCCAGTGGGGACCACTGCACCGGGCTACGGGCCATTCCGGCAGCGCTGCCGAAGAACACCAGCACGACGCTCCCGGCCACGGCTGCGGCGCCGAGGTGCACGATGGCCCAGGTCCGCAGGGGGGCGGGCATCTTTCCCGGAGCGAGGAACACCGCGACGAGGAGCAGTCCGGCAGAAGCGGCGGCGGCGAGCATGCCGAACGGGTGCGCTGTGACGCTGGCGCCGAGCACCAGTGCGGCGGCGGCGATGCGGCGTGGAGAGGGGCGCTGCAGTGCGCGTAGCGTGAGCGTGAGCGAGAGGGCCCACAACACCGCCGAGAACATCTGCGGCCAGACTCCGTGGAACAGGAGGTAGTTCCAGCCGCCCTGACGACTCGCCCCAGCGTCAAACAGCCACAGCAGCCCGCCCGCGCAGAAGGCCCAGCGTGCTGCGAGCCGGTCGCCCTGCCGGAGCGTGGAGACGAGCGCATGCGCCAGCCACCCAACAGCGACCATGCCGAGTGCCCAGGTGATGGCGATGCCCCACGCATAGCTCGCACGAGGGCCCACGAGACCGAACGTGATCGCGTTGGAAACACCGCCGAGCACGTACCCGAGCACGGGGTAGCTCTCGCCGTAGGGATAGCCCGCACCGAGCGTGTCGCTCCAACCCCACAGGCGCCCGCTGGGGAGCAGCTCGTCCCAGAGCAGTCGGGTCTGAAAATAGTGGATCGCGTGGTCGCGCGAAGCGGGCGGACGACCCAGGAGCAGCTCCCAGAACAACCCGACGTATGCGGTGAGGAGGACGAGTACCGGGGCCGCGAGTCGAAGCTGCGGCAGGGGGCGGCGCACGAGGAAGCGCAGCTCCCAAGTGCCGCCGAGCAACATCGCGGTCCCGAGCCAGCGCGCCAGCCCGGGCCCGGACAGCGCGAGCGCGACGCCGCAAGCGAGCATGAGTCCGACCACGAGGCGGTCGGTGCTCGTCCGGATCGCAGGGGGCCGGGAGGCGTTCAACGCCGCGAATCTATCAAACGCCGCAGCCTCCGCGGGAGCGGCCTATACCCAGCGCCCCTCTACGCCCCTCTCGGCCAGCGGGGAAGAGGCTGGAAGGGAGTGGTCAAAAAAAATCGCGTGCGTTTGAACCGTTTGGGCCTTCGGCTCACCACCGGTGCATGAACGTCAAGACGTCCCAGACCGTTGCCTCCGCGCTCTTCGCTTGCCTGCTGCTGGCCCCCGGCTGCTACTCCGTCGATGACCCCGCGATGTCGGCGGAGGATGGGTCCACCGGCGAGGTCGCTGACCCGAGCGGTGACGAGGCTCCGACCCCCACGGGGAACGACGATGCTGAAACAAGCGGACAGGGGACGACAGGCGGGGACGATTCCACGGGCGGCGCGGGTTCGACAGGGGGGGACGAGACGACCGGGGGGAACGACACCACCGGGGGGGAAGGCGACAGTCGCGGGGCGGAAAGCTCTGGCGGGGAAGGAGAGACGACCAGCGCGGCTGATGCACCGACGATTCTCGAGGTGATCCCGGAGGATGGAGCGGTGGGCGTCGCCGGAGACGAGCCGATCCTCATTCGCTTCAGCGAGCCGATGGACAAGGCTGCCACCCAGGCCGCGTACCAATCGGCAGACATCCCCGCCGGGGGCGTGACGTTCTCCTGGAACGGTGTCGGGGACGAGTTGACGATCACCCCCAACGATCCTCTCGAATACGCGGAGGGCACCAGCGCAGTCACAACCGACGCCCTGAGCTACACGTTCACGATCTCGAGTGCAGGCGAGTCCGAGGACGGGGTCTCGCTGGACAATGACACCGAGTCCTCCTTCTCGACGCTTCGTCGGCTCTCGCTCAGCTACGCGCAGGACACCAACCTGTCCGGCCGCATCCGCGACCTGGGAGGCGCCGCACTGATCGGCGGAACGTACAGCCTTGGCGACAACACCATCAACGACCCGGGGCGGGGTTTCGTGACCTTCGACGTCTCGAACCTGCCCGAGGGTCCTGTGACCGTCGAGGACGGCAACCTGCACGCCCGATTCTCAGTCGTCCAGGGCAACCCGTTCATCGACCTGGGCGTGGTCGTGTTCCAGCACGTCAGCTACGACACGTTCAACGACGCGCTCTTCGACGCCGAGACCCTCGGCGCCGCCTCCGGGCTGTTCGGAACGATCAATGACGACGAGGTCGACCGAGATGTCACCGACATCGCAGCGACCGCGGTCGAGGAACCCGACACGTTCGGTGAGCGGGTCCAGTTTCGGTTCCGGTGGGTGTTCAGCGAGACCGACAACGACGGCCAGACCGACGGGGTGACCATGATCGCGGGCGATCTTGGCCTCGACCTCCAAGTGTTGGTCCCCTGAGATGGGGGATCTTCGCTATCGTCTCGGTCCGTCGATGGCGAGCCGAGATCCACCTCCCACTGCGGAGACGCTTGATGAGTCGGTGTCGGCTCCGCGGTCGCCGGAATCGGCACTCGAACTCGCCGATCGCCGCCGCGTGTCGAGGCTCGTGGAATCGATGACTGGGCAGAAGGACCCATCGGAGCGCCTGGGTCGATTCGAGGTCGAGATGTTGCTTGGCGAAGGTGCGTTCGGCGAGGTCTATCTCGCCATCGACCCAGACCTCCGCCGTCCGTTGGCGCTCAAGTTGCTCAAGCAGAGTGCCAACGCCGACGCCCTGGTCCGGCTACGCAAGGAGGCGCAAGCGATGGCTGCGCTCGAGCATGCCGACCTGATGACGGTCTATGAGATCGGGACCATCGGCGATCGGGCTTTCATCGCGATGGAGCTTGCCGAGGGGGGGACACTGGGTGCCTGGGCGGGCGCCGAAACTCGCTCTTTCGTGGCGGTCGCCGAGCAGATCGAGATCGCCGCGCGAGGCCTGGCCGCCGCGCACGAGGTGGGGTTCGTGCATCGCGACGTGAAGCCTTCGAACATCCTCATCGGTTCTGATGGCCGGGCCAAAGTTGCTGACTTTGGGTTGGTGCATGTGCAGCCGCTCGGTTGCGATGTCGATGACGACGGACTGAAGACGACCCTTGCTGGAACGCCCGCATACATGGCGCCGGAGCTGTTCGACGGAGCGGAGCCAACGGCAAAAGCCGACCAATATGCGCTAGGCGTCACGCTGTTCGAGATGATCTATGGACGGCGCCCCACCAAGCGGGCACCGGCCGTGGAAGACATCGCAGTGCCGACCCATCGTGAGCAGGTGCCGCGGGGGGTTCCGGGTTGGCTGCGAGACGTGCTCTATCGGTCGCTCCGATTCGATCCGCAGGAACGTTTCGCGTCGATGGACGCCTTCGCCGACGCTTTGGCGTCGGGCATCGGTCAGCGGAAACGACGCGTCCGAGGGGTCGCAGCAGTCGCTGCCATGGCAACCGCTGTCAGCGTGGGATGGTTTATGCGACCCGAGGCTGCGGTCGCTGTCCCCTGTGCGGAGCAAGCCCGCGAAGCGCTTGCCCAAACGTGGACTCCGGCGCGTGCGAGGACGATGGCCGCCGCGATTCGCGACACCAAGACCTCCTACGCGGACGCGCTCGCCGACGCTACGAAGGCGCGGGTCGACGCTCGCGCGACGGCTTGGGTTGAATCTTGGACCGAGGCCTGCGCGGACGATCCCACTGCGGCCCGAGTCGAGGAGACCGCATGTCTCGAGGAGCAGCGAGTCACCCTCGGCGCGTTGCTCGACGCCACGCTCGGTGAGGGATCCGTAGACACGCTGGCAGCGGCCCTGGGCGACAGCCTCGATCCCCAGGCGTGCGCACAGACGGGGACGCGCCCGCACACGACCGCGACCGCGGACTCCTCGCTGAGGCAGCGGCTGCGGGAGGCCGAAGTGGCCCTGGCCCGTGGGGCGTTTTCCGAGGCTCGTGCGAGTGCACAAGAGGTGCTCCGTGGGGCGCAGGAGGCTGGACAAACGCGGCTGGTGGTCGAATCTGGGATGTTGGCAGCCCGTGCAGCGCTCGAGCACGAGGAGCCGGCCGAGGCGGAGACTCCGGCCAAAGATGCTCTCAACGCGGCGCTTTCCATCGGCCTCGACGTGCAGGCCAGCGACGCCGCATTGCTGCTCGCGCGGGCCGTCGCGCAACGTACCGAGCCCGAGGAAGCCCTGCGTTGGGCCGAGCTCGCTGTGTCGCTGTCCGCACGTTCGGGTCGTTCGGTTCGTGCACGCGCCGAGGCTCTCACCGTCTTGGCGCGGACGTTGGCCCTCGCGCAGAACATCCCCGAGGCCGCATCGCGTTGCGAAGAAGCGCTCGCGCTCGCCGAATCCGCGCCCGATGGGCCCACCTCGCAGTCGCGGCTCGACTGCGGCAGGACGTGGGTGTCGGCGGGGCGATTCGACGATGCGCAGCCGCAACTCGAGCAGGCGATCGAAATGCTGAAGACTCGTTTCGGTCCCCAACACCCTGAGGTGGCGATCGCCTTACAGGTGCTTGCGGGGGTGTTCGACCAAGCAAGCCGGCCCAAGGAGGCGCTTGCCACCGCCGAAGAAGCGCTTGTGCTGGTCCGCAACGCCTACGGTGACGAAGACCATCGCATTCTGACCGCGTTGGGCACCGCCTCGGGCATGTCGAACCGAGTTGGCGACTATGACCGGGCACTCGCTCTTGCTCTGGAAGCCGCCGAGGTTGCCCGAAAGACGCTGAAACCCGGCGACCGAAAATACAACTACGCGGTCTGCATGGCTGCCGGATTCGCGATGGGGTTCGATTGCGGCGATGACACGCGGGCCCTCGCCGACGACTGTGTTGGAGGTGTCCGCAGAGCAGAGGGCGACACCCCGATCCCACAGCTCTCCTCTCCGGTTGCGTCGGCCAACGCCCAGGGGTGGGTCTTTGCGGTGCTGGTCTACCAGTGCCTGCAAGACGCAGACGCGGAAGCCGAAGCTCGCGTCGGGCTCACGCGTTATGTCGACGCCGACAACGTCATGTTCGAGCTTCAGACGATGTCGCTTGCGATCTTGGCCAACGCCGACCTTGACGCAGGAAACCCCGCCGGGGCTGAAGCCAAGATTCGCGACCTACTCGAGCGGACTCGCGACACCCACGTGATCACGATCCGTGAGGGCATGTGGCGGACGACGCTCACCCAGGCGCTGGCGAAGCAAGCGCGTCACCACGAGGCCCGCGACGAGGCTGCTCGAGCCCTGGAGCTCTTCCATGGTGGCGACGAGGAAGTGATCGGTCCCGAGCGCGACTGGCTCACCGAGTACCTGGCCGAAGAGCACTGATGTATCCTCGTGGGCGGTGGAGGACGCAGAACTGCTCGAAGCATGGCGAGAGGGCGACTCCTCCGCAGCCGATCTGCTCATTCGAAGGCACTTCGCCGCCGTACAGCGATTCTTCCGCAACAAGGCGTGGGGGGACTGCGAAGATCTCACGCAGACGACATTTGAACGCTGCGTTGCCGGTCGCGACCGCTTCGAGGGCCGTAGTTCCTTCCGCACGTACCTGTTCTCGGTCGCCCGTTTCGTGCTCTTCGAGCACTACCGCGGCAAGAAGGCCGGCGTGTTCGATCCGGCTCACAGCAGCGTGGTCGACGTCGATGCGAGTCCTAGCCAGATCGTCGCGGGCATGCAGTGGCAGCAGACCTTTCTGGGTTTGCTTCGCGAGATACCGGTCGAGATGCAGGTCGTCCTCGAGCTCTACTATTGGGAGGGTCTGCGGACCCACGAGATCGCCCAGGTCGTCGACGTTCCCCGTGGCACTGTGAAGAGCCGGCTGCACCATGCTCGCCTACAACTGAAGAAGCGCTGCGACCAGAATGGGCTGGACATGCAGCAACCCGTCTCGCTTCCAGGGTGGGCGCGGGACCTCGAGTTCGCTGCGTGAACCCCCTTCCAGTGTTGTCCTCGCGTGCGTCATCACATGATTGGTGTTCATGGCGGTACGAGTAAATCGCATTGGATTCATGTCCGAGCTTCTCCCAAGATGAGGTCATGCAAACGACGATTGGGGCCATCGCACTCGCCTGCGCGCTGATGGCGGGGATCTATCTCGCGTTCTCGAGCTTCGTGATGAGCTCATTGGCCGTGCTGCCCAGGGCGCAGGGGATTCTTGCCATGCAGGCGATCAATCGCGTGATCCTCTCCTCGAGCTTCATGGTGCTGTTCTTCGCCTCCACGGCCGCCAGCCTTGGTCTCGGGGTCTGGGGTGTTGTCCGCTGGGGCGCTCCCGGGTCGCCGTACCTCGTTGCCGGGGGCTTACTGTACGTCTTGGGCATGTTCGTCTGCACCGCGGCGTTTAACGTGCCCTTGAACGATGGCCTCGATGCCCTCGACCCCATGAGCAGCGCCGCAGCGGAGGTGTGGAGTACGTATCTTCGGGACTGGACCCGTTACAACCACGTGCGGACCGTCTGCTCGGCCGCAGCCAGCGTGGTGTTCGTGGCCGCCGCCTGGGTTGCACGCTGAAGCCGATCCCGCCCGGGGACTCCACCACGTGCCCGCCACGGGAGCGGCCAAGTTGCTACTGTGCGCCCGTGATTCGCTCGTCTTTCTCGAAGCTCGTCTGCGGTGCGTTTGCAGTGGCGCTCACGATCTCGGCCTGTAAGTCACCCGAGCCGACCGCATCGACGAAGGACGAGGCTGGGGAGACGTCGGAGGAGACCGAAGCCGTGGAGGGGGCGAAGCCGATGCTGATGAAGGCGTCGGCAGACCTGCTGCCAACGACACCGGAGGCCGGAGCGGAGCCGAGGGTCGAGTACGCCGCGGCGCTCGAGCCCTTGTTGGACTTGGTCCCGGGCTCGGACGACCACTTCATCGCGCTGCGGGATCCGGCCGCGCTGCTGCGCCTGTTTGACGCCTTCGTTGGTACGGCGGCGCCCACCGTCCTCGAGCGGTTCAGCGAGCAAGCCGACGTGGGAGAGGCACTGGTTGTCCTGGAGGAGATCTCCAAGCTCCGCGACGCGCTCATCGAGGCCAAGGTCGACATGGACAAGGGCGTCGTGTTTCTCGAAGGACCCGGCGTGTTGGTGTACGGAACCAGCTCAGACGATCCGAGCGCAATCAAGGTGGCGCTGAAGGCCGTGGGCGTGAAGGACACGGACCTCCCGCCGACGTGCGTGGCGCCACCAGCCATGCCCGGGTTTGCTGCGTGCGGCGAGGACGAAGCGGTGTTGAAGGCCCTGACGCCGGGCAAGCATGGGGCGACCTTTGTGGCCGCGTACAAGGACCGCTTGACAGGATTTGACGTCGAGCAGGGCAACGCGTTGTTTCGGCTGGAGGGTCCGAAGGGCGCCGTCTTGGCGGCGGTTTCCACCCCGCCTGGTCGCATGCACGCGGTCGTGAGCCTGGCCGACGTCGCGGAGGAGCTTGGCAAGTATCTCGTTGCAGCCAAGCCGGACGCGCTTGGCATGCTGACCCCGGGTGCTGCATTCATCTGGGGAAAGGTGTCTCTGGCAGCGTTCGCCGAGCAGATCGACCAAGCACCGGGTCCGGTCAAGAACGTGACCGAGACGCTGACCGGGGAGATGCTCGTCGGAGGGGTGCAGGGCACAGCGGGTGCAGTGCTGGTGGGTGTCACCGATCCGTTCCCCGCATCGGGGTTGGTCTCGCTTGCAGCCCTCCAGGCGGACATGCTCCAGTCCCAGCTTCCTCCCGGCTCAACGGTGAAGGTCGAGCCGGTGGAGGTGGGCGGCAGCACGACGCAGGCGCTTCACGTCAAGTTTGCCATCGACGAGGCGGGGCAGAAGATGGTGGATGCGCTGAAGCTCGAGCCCAGCGCGTACGGGTTCTCGGCGGGGCAGTACGCCGGCGCGGTGCTCGGTGCCTCGCAGGAGGCCGTCAAGACCGTGTCGAGCTACAAGCCCGAGGCGGCGTCGATGGACGGTGTGCCCGGAAACCTCGCGGCTGCGCTTCGGTCCGGCGAGACCGCCGTGGCCTTCTACCTGCCGTTCGATGCACTCCAAGCGTCCGTGGTCCGGGAGACCCTTCAGGCGGCGGTCGCGTCCACACCTGGGGCTGACTTCGCCGACCCCAAGATCATCTCGGCCGCCTACGACGCGGTGAGCCCTCTATCTTCGGTTGCGATGTGGCTGACCCATCCCCAAAAAGAGCGTGTGCTGCACGTCTCGGTGGAGTCGTTCGCGGATGCCACGACCGACGAGGGGAAGGCCGCCCTGGCTGCGCTCGGCAAGGTCATCGCGGGGTCCGATTCTGCCGAGACGTACGGCGCGCTGGCCTCGGCCTATCCGTCCTCGTCCCGCGCACTGCGATACAAGGTACGCGCAGGTGAGATCGAAGGCGGGGTTGGCCCGGTGGCGATGTCCGCCAGCTTCCTGCTGGGGTTGGTCGCCAGCATCACTGTGCCTGCGTTCATGAAGTACATCGACCGCAGCCGTGAGGCCGCCGAAGAAGCGACCAAGACCGTGGAAGCGGCGCGAGCAGAAACCGATGCGGCCAGAGAAGAAGCTGCCAAATCCCAAAAAGGTCTCGAGTAGGCCGGCATGTCCAACCGTCGTCTCGATACCCAGTTGATCCACGCAGGTGAGCCCGAGCCCCGCATTGAGGGCGCGGTCTCCATGCCGATCTTTCAGACCTCCACGTTTGAGAGCGGGGAGGCGGGCTCGTATCACGACCTGCGCTACCTGAGGCTCAACAACACGCCGAACCATCTGGCGTTGCACGGGAAGCTCGCGGCGATCGAAGGTGCCGAGGCTGCGGTGGTCACCGCCAGCGGCATGGCGGCGATCTCGACGGCGTTGCTCTCGGTGCTGAGGCCTGGCGATCACGTCATCGCCCAGTCCACGCTCTATGGCGGCACGCACTCCTTGTTCATGGAGGACCTTGCGGCGCTTGGCATCGAGGTCTCGCTCTTTGCGTGCGACGCACCCGAACAGGCCGAGGCGGCGATTCGCCCCAACACCAAGGTTCTGTACTGCGAGTCGCTCGCGAATCCGTTGGTGCAGCTGGCGGCGCTGCCCGAGCTCGCCGCGCTGGCGGCAAAGCACGGCCTGGTCTCGATGGTCGACAACACGTTTGCGAGCCCGGTCAACCTTCGTCCCGTCGCGCTCGGATTCGACTTGGTGTTGCATTCTGCAACGAAGTATCTCAACGGCCATTCGGACTTGGTGGCCGGAGCCATCGTGGGCCGCGGCGCGCTGGTCGATGTCGCACGGCGCAAGCTCGATCATCTTGGCGCGTGTCTCGACCCCCACACGTGCTTCTTGCTGCATCGTGGGTTGAAGACTCTCGGCGTTCGCGTTCGTCACCAAAACACCTCCGCGCTCGCACTCGCGCAAGCACTCGAAACACACCCCAAAGTGACTCGAGTGCACTATCCTGGGCTGACCTCGCATCCGCACCACGACCGCGCGTGCGGGTATCTACAGGGGTTTGGCGGTATGCTCAGCTTTGAGGTCAAGGGAGGCGGGGATGCGGCGTCCCGCCTGGTGCGTGGGTTCTCGTTGGCGGTCAATGCTCCCAGCCTCGGAGGGCCGGAGACGCTCGTCACAAGGCCCTGCGACACGTCCCACAAGGGGATGACGCCGAGGGAGCGCGAGGCCGCAGGGGTCAGCGACGCTCTGATTCGAGTGTCGGTTGGGCTCGAAGATCCCGAGGATATCGTCTCGGACTTCCTGACCACACTCGGCTCGTGAAGCGAATCTCACCGACGTGATCGTGCGCCCCGGCACAACACCTGTACTGAGTTCTTGGACTCCGGCCCGGCCCGACCTAAAACGCGGGCATGCGATCGCGACGTTTGATTCTCGGCACCCTCGCTACCCTCATCGCGCTGCCGGCTCCGGGCTGCGGCTTGTTCCGTCGCCGCCGGGGCAAGGGCGACACCAGCGTCTCGACCAGCGTGTCCGTGGCGCAGACCGGCCGCGATATCAATACGCTGAGCCGTGATGAGTACGAAGTCTTGGGCACGACATCGGGTGATGCGAAAGCCACACGATGGTTCTTCTTGTCGATCCCGGTCGGCGGCCAAACGAACACAGCGGAGGTGGAGGAGAACGCCTACTACAACGCGGTTGGCAAGGTGACGGGCTGCGACAAGCTCATGATGGCGCACGCCAAGCACCGGCGTGTCATCGTCCCTCTTCTGCTCATCAACGTGGTTCGCTACGAGGCGTCGGTCCGCGGTCGATGCGTCTCGCTGAAGGACGACCCGCAGCTTGTCGGAGAGGCTCCGTCGACCCGAGAGCTGGGAAAGGTGGAGGCGACGGCCCCGGTTCAGCCCGCGGAACCCCTGGAGCCCGCGGCACCCGCCTCACCTGCGGAGCCCGCCCAGGGGTAGGAGACCTGTCTCGAAAAGCTCAAGGCTCGGGCGTTGTGCAAGCGTCGTCGCTCCGGGACCCGAAGAGCCCTGAGCGAAGGAAGAGGTCGAGGCGATCGAGCGTGGACAGCCCAAGGAGCTTGGCGTCGGTCCTGGAGACGAGACACGGGATGCGGTTGAACTCCGCAGCTCGCCATTGCGCCGTCCACTCCGCTGCATTCGCTGCGGAGGCGGAGTCGTCCAGGGCCTCTCGAATCCCGCAGGCGGACGCGAGCTCGGCAAGAACAGCGTCGTCGGCGATGTTGCGACCCTCGAGCCACAGCGCCCGAAACAACGCGAGCCGCAATTGGTCCGCCGCAACGGTATCGATCCGACTGGCGGCGATGAGCGCCCGGATCGCGGGTCCACTTCGGGGCCGAAAGGGCGGGCTTCGGATCAGAACGTCGGGCGCCCGGACCACCAGTGCAGCGAGTTCTTGAGCCAACTCGTGGTGTTCCGCTTCCGTTGCCTCCTCGAGGGTCGCTGGGAGTTCCGGAGCGTGCTCGACGAGTCTCCACTCGACTTGGGTATCGACGGTCCGCGCCGTCAACCGCTCCTCGAGCGCATAACAAAAGGGGCAGTTGAAATCACCGAACGCCAGCAGGGGTCGCACGTCAGCCGCCGGAGCGGGTTCCGGGGAGGCAGCCACCTCCCGATTCTAGCGAAGAACATCCGCGGTCGATAGGCGCCCTGGCGTCCCTTTTGCGCCCGGGCCGCGCCCGTTGTGGTCCATCCTTCGAACCGAGGGGCTCACCGCCCGTTGAGTTCGCGCAATCCCACCTGATGCCTGCCGCAGTTGTTCTGGCTCTCAGGACGCGAGCGCGGGCCGCCGCATCATGGGTGCGAGCGCTTCGGTGAGCTGCGCCTTCGCATCGCTCTCGACCACGCGACCATGGGCCATGATGACGCGTTCGATCGGCCATTGCAGCATCTCTTCGACGCTGCTCGACGCTGCATCCGCGTCCTTGATGGCGCGCCGAAGCAAGCGGCTCTGGGCGAAACGACGGTACGCGCCGGCCATCCGAAAAACCCAGGGCGATATCCAGCCGCGTACGTCGTGAATGTTGAAGACGAGGTCGGTGACGACCAGGCTGTTCGTTGCAGGGTGGAAGAAGACCGTCTCCGTGGCCCACGGGATCCCGTGGATCTGCAGCGGGGTGAGCTCGGCCGCCCACGGCGGGGCGGTGTCTCCGAGAGTCTGGTCGAAACGGACGTCGCTGCGCTTGTTGGCGAGTCCCCGAACGCCCCAAACGGTCGCGTTCGGGTAGCGCTCGATGGCCGGGGCCAGGTGCGTGTGGTGAAGCAGGTTGGGCGCGACGATCTGTTCGACTGGGCCGAGCGCTGCGAGTTCGGCGGCGAGCGCATCATCGATCGGGACGACGGAGTGCAGCAACAGTCCGCCCGACTCCAGACGCACGACGCTCATGCGCCCTCGAAAGTGCACGACGCCATTCATGAAGTGGTCGTGCTCGGTGCCCCACAGGCCTTCGGCCAACGCTTCTAGACCTGTCTTGTCCATCTCGAACAATAGTCAAGCATGCTTGACTAAATAGTCAAGTAGACTTGACCATATTCGGCATGGCCGTTGATCCCAAGGACATCGCGGAGCTGGAGGCCCGCAAGCGCGGCAGCCTGGGCCAGGTGCTGATCAAGGCCGCTCGGCTACTCAACGAGCAGGCGATGGCGCGCGTTCGGGAGCTGACGTGGCAAGACGTTCGGCCCGCCCACACAACGTTGTTCCCCCACATCGAGCTGGAGGGCAGCCGCATCACCGACATCGCGCACCGCATGGGGCTGAGCAAGCAGGCTGTGGGACAGCTCGTCACCGAACTCGAGTCGATGGACGTGCTCGAGCGCGTCCCCGACCCTACGGATGGTCGCGCCAAGCTGGTCCGGTTTGCCCGCCGAAACGGGCGCCTGATCTTGTTCGACGGCCTGGCCGTACTCGCGGAGTTCGAGCAGGGGCTGGTGGAGGAACTCGGGGCCGAGCGGATCGACGCGTTGCGGGAGAACCTCGGTGCGCTGCTCGGCGTGCTCGAGTCGCGCTAAGGCATGTCCGCGAGCTCACTCGCCAGCTGACGATCGGCAGCGTAGGACGGGCCCGTGTCTTTCAGCGCGGTGAGTGCTCGCTTTGCCCAACGTTTCGAAGCCTCGGCATCCGTCGCGATCTCGGCCTCGGCCAGAGCGAGGTAGAGGTCCGCCGTCAGTGGGGGGGCCAGCTGCCTCGCGACCTCGGGGGGTTCGATGAGGATATGGGCTTCGAGGGCCGTGGCCTTCGCTTCGCTCGGGGCTCCGACGGCGACGAGGACTCGCGTGGCCTCGCCCCATCCGCCCACGCGGAGTGTGGGGGAGGCGGGTGAGCTTCGATAGAGTTCCGCGGACGCGCGCGCGTGTTTCAGCGCGCCGTCGAGATCGCTACGGTCGAGATCGAGCCACGCCTGCACCGTGAGAGCCTCCGCCCGGGCGATTGGATCCGCACTGTCGTCGTGAAGCAACGTGAGCCCCTGGCCGATCACCTCGAGCCCTTGTTCGATCCTTCCCGCGGATCGGTGCATGCGCGCGATGGCGACGAGAATGCCCCCTTCTTCGTTGGGGCGGCCCTTGAACGCCCCGAGCGCGGCGTTGAGAGGCTCTGCCGCGGCGGCGTGTTGACCCAGCCGAACTTGGCACGCGCCGAGCATCCATCGAATGATCCCAAGTCGCGGGTCTTTCTCGGAGCGCGCGGCGAGGGAGTCCGCGACGGCGCCGAGAAGCGGTAGTGCCTCGGTACAGCGCCCGTTGGAGACCAGCGAGCGCCCCAAGTTCATGCGTGCGGTGAGAGCCTGCGTGTCGTCGGGACTCACGACCTTGGCGAAGATGTCGACGGCCTCTTTGTAGTACCGCGCGGCTGTGGCCTCGTCTCCAAGTGCCTGCGTTGCTTGTCCCAGGGAAGTGAGCGCGGACGCGACTTCGCGATGCTCGCGGCCATGCGTCTCGGTGAGAATCTCGGCGGCAAGCTCGAACTGTTCGGCAGCTTCGGCGAGGCGCAGGTTCATCCCCAGAGCGACACCCAGCGTGGAGTGCACACGGGCGACGTCGGGGTGCCACTGGCCAAAGTAGTCGACTCGGACGCGCAACGAATGCTCGATGAGTTCAATTGCCTGGTCGAACTCTCTTTGACCGATCAGGACCTGCGCGAGGTTTTGCTCGGACGCCACGGTTTGGGGGTGGTCCGGGCCCCATGCGACGACGGCCAGTCGGTGGCTTTCTTGAAAGTGGGCGTGGGCATTGTCGAGGTCACCCCGGGCGTAGGCGACGCGTGCTTTGGAGCCCTCGATCTCCGACTGCTCGTCCGGACCAAGGCCGGCCCGGGTGCCCAAGACCGTCGCGGGTTTCAGCCATCGTTCGGCGGCGTCCAGGTTGCGCGTGCTCGCCAAGCCGAATGCGAGGGAGCTTGCGAGCTGTGCTGCAAGTGCATCGTCCCCATGCTCAAGGGCCATCCAGTAAGCCTGCTCGCGGGTGGAGACGGAGTGTTCCGGCCCTTCGAGTCGGTCTTGCGTCTCACCGATTGCGGCGAGCGCCTGCATCTCGACGAGCGGGAGTTCTTGTGTCCGAGCCTCGTCGAGCACGTGCTCGAGGATCTCCGCGCCGACGGGGATCCGACCTGCTCTCAAGACGCCCAGGCCTCGCCCCAGCTCCTTCATCAGCGGTCGGGAGCCTTCGGCGACGGGTTGTGGTCGATCGACGCAGACCTCGAGTGGACCCACGGCGCGCGACAACGAAAACGGAGACACGACCAGGTCGCGGGTCGTCTCGGAGTACACATCCAAGATTCCTGCGAAACGTGAGAGCCGGTCCTCGAAACATGCGGACTGTGCCTCGTAGGTCTGGGCGTCGAGTGTCCGGTCGATGCGAGCGGCGTGGCAGCTGGTTCGCGCGCTACTCTTCCAGTGCTCCACGTATGTGTCTGCATCCTGGGCGAAGCGCTCCCAGCTTTGTTGTGCCCCCGCCCACTGTACGGACTGGAAGCCTTGCTCGAGTTCCTCGCGCTTGGTGGTGTTCCAGATCGCGTCGGCGGGCTCGACGACGTCGTCACACCGCGACGAGCGTTCGACGCCATAGCCGGCGGCGAGAGCCCCCACACCCACGAAGCCAAGCGCTCCGATCGCGAGGCGTTGCCGTCGTTGGACGGGGTTGCGGGCGAGGGTGTCGACGAGCGTCGCCATGTCCTCAAATCGAGCCGTGCGATCGGAGGCGAGGCCACGCTTCAAGGCCGCTGCAACGGACCGAGCCTGCGAGTTCGCCCCGGGAGGCGCAACAAGCTCGACCTTGGGAGCGGGGCGGACACCGAAGAGCGCCTCCCAGGCGGTGACGCAGAAGGAGTACTGATCGGCGAGGGCGTCGGCGGGTCGACCGTCTCGCTGCTCGGGGGCCATGTACGCAGGGGTGCCAACCACGGCTCCGGTCTGGGTGACCGATGCGGACTCCGAGCCCTCGGCATCGGCCTCTCGCGACTCGAGCAACTCGGTCGAGGCACCGATTCGAGCCAAGCCAAAGTCTGCGACTCGGACGCGGCCGTCGCTGCCGATCAGGATGTTGGCTGGCTTGAAGTCGCGATGCACGACACCGGCTTTGTGGGCGGCCGACAAGCCACGGCCGGCTTGAAACAGAAGCTCGAGTGCTTCCGAGAATCGGCTGGACGGGTCGGGCCGCCGGGTCAGCCAGGCCGCGAGGTCGCCACCCTCGACCATCTCCATCGCGACGAACATCTGCCCCTGGGTCGTTCCAACCTCGTGCACCGATACGACGTTGGGGTGGTTGAGCTTGGCGAGCGCTCTTGCCTCGCGCTCCAAACGAGTCTGGGCCCTCTGGTCACGCTCGCCCGCCTCCGTACGGAGGATCTTGATCGCGACGCTGCGGTCGAGCTGCGGGTCGTACGCACGCAGCACGGTGCCCATCGCCCCGGAGCCAATACGGTCGACGACGACGAATCGGCCGAGCCGCGCGGGTTGCGAGCCGTCTTGAAACAGGCCCTTGGAGATTCGCGCCAGCTGCAGGTCGGTCTCGAGGCCGTCGCGAGGCTCGCTGTGTGCCACGTCCGGATCGTCGCGAGTCTCTGTCACCTCCCTGCGTTAGCACCGACACCGTTGAAGTCCAAAGCTCACCCGAGGATTGCCGTGATCAGTCGCACCGGATACGGTCCATGCCGCTTCATGCCCGACGACGACAACGCGCTGCTGAAACGATGGCGGGAGGGCGACAAAGCGTCGGGCGACGTCCTTTTTCGCCGACACTTCCGTCCCGTCCGCCGTTTCTTCCGCAACAAGATCAACGAGGATGAGGTCGACGATCTCATCCAGCGCACCTTCATGGGCTGCGTCGAAGGGAAGGACCGCTTTCGCGGTGAGGCGAGCTTTCGAACCTACCTGTTCGCGACTGCCCGCAAGCAGCTCTACCAATTCCTGCGAACCCGCGGACGAATGATGCGCAAGGTTGACCCCGAGCTGGGCGTGACCTCCGTCGCCGCGCTTGGCATGACACCAAGCTCTGTCGCCGCCGCCCGCCAGGAGCACGACATCCTTCTCCAAGCGTTGCAGCGGGTCCCGGTCGAACAACAAACGATCTTGGAGCTGTCGTACTGGGAGGGTCTCACGGGCCCGCAGATCGCCGCCATCTTCGACATCTCACCGGTCACGGCACGCACTCGGTTGTTCCGAGCTCGGGCCGCGCTGCAAGAGGTCATCGAGGGGCTCATCCACCCGGACGCTTCGTTCGAGGTCGATGCGGTTGCGGCGACGCTTCCCAAACGCTGAGGGGGCGGGGCGGCAGACGCTGTGCGACTGCTACTGTGACTCCGCATGCGCGGTCGCAACATCACCGCGGCGAGCATCGTCGCGTTCTTCTCAGGTTGCGCACCGCCTTCTGCGGCGCCGTCCTCTGATCCTGTGCCCTCCATCGAACAGGACGCGGCGCCCAAGAAGGAAGAAGACCCCGTGGGTATTGTTGTGCTCGGAACGAAACGCGTCGGGGGTCTCCAGCTGACACTGGAGGCGGCCAAGCGCCGGTGGCTGCTCGGCGAGAACATCGTGGTGCACTACGTCGCCAAGAACGTTGGCGAGGCCCAGGCGAGCGTTAGCTTCGGTGGCGACTATCGAGGTGGTCCGCGGGCGACTCGCATCAAGGTGAACGCGACCGATGCCTCGGGCGCGTCATTGGCCGACCCTCATCCCAAGTTCATGGTCTTCGGTGGCCGGGGCGGGGACTTCGACCTCGAGCCGGGCGAGGAGTTCGCGTTCACGGTCTCGCTGGGCCGCTACCGCCGCTTCGAGAGCGCGGGCACGCATCGCATTGCGGTCGCACACGACCTCGGATGGACGTCCGAGCAGGAGGCCCTCGCCGTCGAGGACGAGCGCTGGGTCGAGGGCGAGCTGGAGATCGTCGTCCCGTCTGCGGAAGAGGCGAAGTCGGTCGTGGCCGACATGCGGGCGACCTCTTCCGATTCGAACAAGAGCGTGGGTGAGCGGGCCCGTCCGTTCGCGGACTTCACGGCCTTCGCGTATCCGGTCTACCTCCCGCTGCTGGCTTCGATCGTCGAGAGCGAGCCGAGGGCGATGGCAGGCATTGCGAGCATCGCCACGGTCGACGCCACGGCGGTCCTGCTCGGGCTCGCAGAGCACAGCGACCCCGAGGTCTCGAGTGGAGCGCTGGGTGCTGTGCACAGGCGCCTGCCATCGACCGCTGCGACACCGCGCTTTGACGAGGCTGGACACGTTGCGTGGGTCGCTCGGACGTGGGATGCCGACGTTCTGGGACCCGATGTCCGAGCGCTGGCCGAATCCCTCCTGAGCGGCAGGGATCCACAGCGGGTCATGGACGGCGCGCGTTTGCTCGCGGCGGTGGTGAAGCCCAGCGATGTCGACCAGGTGATCCGAGCGCTCGACCGCAGCCTGGAGGAGACACGCGCGGAGCCGATCCCGTATCCCGAGCCACGTACAGCGGTTTCCGAGCTCGTTGCGACGGCCGAGCTTCTTCTGGCCGCGGGTGTGTCCTCAAAGCCCGCGCCTTCGAGCCCCGGGGAGATCGCGCTGCATATTCTCGAACAGGCAGCGCAGGAGCGACGGCCTTCGGGGTATGGTGTGCTCGCTGCCCAGTGGCTCCGGCACGACATCCCGCAGCTGGGGGTCTTGGTGCTGCGGCGGACGACCGCGCCCCTGGAACCAGGCCTTCGGGCGGAACTCCCCAGGTTGCTCAGCCAGCCCCACCTCGGGCTGGCGAACGCGGCGTGTGATGCACTGGGACAGGCGGGCTCCAACTCTGCCGTCCACGGCTCTGTGCTCGCCGCGATGCGCACCGCGACCGACCGGTGGTTGATCAGCTGCCTGCATGCCACGGCGGTGAGCGTCGGGATCTCTCGGGATACGATCGCCAAGACGTGGGTGGAACGCCTCGACGAGAAGGACATGACGTCGCGGATGCTCGAGCAGCTGCTCTTCGTCATTGACCACAATGGCCACGGGTCGTCGGGGGTGCCGGACGCAGCTGAGGGGGCACGCCTCAAGGAGGTCTGGAGCGTCTGGCTGCGGGAGCATCGCGCCGGGGTGCGGGCCGGAAAGCTGTTCGCTCTTGGGGATCCGGCCCTCACTCCAGCGCTCTTCCCGGCCGGATTTTCGCTAAGCGACCGGGCCGGTAAGCGCTGGCCGGAGCCCTGAAACGGTCCGCAACACCGGAACAAATGACCGCCGGGGCTGGCGAGAGCGCCCGATCGCTCCGAGGGGCGTAGTCCCCTGCCTTCGCGCAATAAGCGCAAGTACTCGATGGGAGGGCCTACACGCCGCCCTAGAATGAAAAATCGAAAAGCCCCGGACACGAGAAGACGGACGTGCTAGATGCCTCGCTAGCCTCAATCGAGAGGCCTTCCGCTCCTAGGGAGCGGTAATCGAAAGCACAAGAAAATGGCTGAAGGTACGATCAAGCGTCTCACGGACAAGGGTTTTGGATTCATCGACACTGGTGGTGGCCAAGACATGTTCTTCCACATGTCGAGCGTCGAAGGCACGAGCTACGACCAACTTCGCGAAGGCCAGAAGGTCTCGTTCACTGAAGGCGAAGGTCCCAAAGGCCCACGCGCCGAAAACGTCCGCCCTGTCTAAACCAGACTAGGTAGACCCGTCATTTGACGGTGAGAGGGAGTCGGCTTGATCGCCGGCTCCTTTTTTCATTGGTTCTTCGGCCGCTCTAGCCCTCGGGGTTGGGGTTGATGATGCCCGTCCCGGTTCCGCCGATGTACGCGTAGCTGTCGTGCTGGTCGTAGCCGACGACGACGACGCCGAACTTCTGATCTCCGCCATCGAGAACATGCACGCCGTCGGGCACAGGGACGCGCGCAACTTCGTAGGTCCCGGCGCCAACCGGCGCGAACAGGGTGTCGTCGACCGCAACCCCATCGATGGTGATGGACGCTCCGGCGGGGCGCGTCAGGATGAACACATCGTTGATCCAGGTGCCCGGAACGAGGACGACGTAGCGGGGGAGGAACTGCTCGACCGACACGTACTGCGCCATGGCCGGGTCGCCGATGTCGGATCCGAGGGCCTCGGCGCCGACCATGTAGCCGACGACGCCGATCGGTTTGGTGGCGGTGATGCCGAAGTCGGCCTCGGTGCCGGCGGGTGCGGTGACCATGAACTCACCGACCATGCCCGCGTCCAGGTTGAGTGCCGGTCCGGGCAGGCCGGAGAGCGCTGGGTCGAAGTCGAAGGAGATGGTGGTGCCGTCTTCGGAGGCGTAGACCTGCCAGAAGGTGGCCTCGGGGTTGCCAGCGGCGCGCACGGGCATATGGGCCGCGACAAAGTTCTGTCCCCACTGACGAACGCCTGAGAGCTGCTCCTCCAGGTGGTCACAGCAGCAGACGTTGCTCGGGATGTTGATGCAGGTGTGACCAGGCAAGACGGCGACGGGGTGGTCCTCGTCGGTCACGATGCGTGAGCCTGTCATCGAGTTGGCCTGGTTGGCCGCGACGATCTGCGCCACGTCGCCATCCTGAAGGGCGATCGTGATGGTCTGGCCGGGTGCGGCCGCTTGAATGCCCCCGCCGGCGGTCGTGGCGTTGGTGGCCGTGAACTGCACGTTGGTGCCGTCGGCAGTGCCCACGATGGTCACGTAGGGGTAGCCGGCGCCTCCGGAGGACGAGACGAAGTTGGTGCTGATGACGTGGTTGACCGAGTCCAGCGTGGGCACCGGGTAGAGCATCGAGGCGTCGGAAAGGAACGAGGACGCGCCGTCAATCGGGCTGAACTGGTACGCAACGATGGGCGTGTCGGAGACGATGCGATAGGCGCCGGCGGCTCGGATCCCGGTGTTCTCCTGGTGGCGGTCGGCAACCATGAACTCGTTGAGCGACAGCGGCTGGATCATGACGGGCGGCGCAACATCGGTCCAAACTCCGCCTTCCCGAGTTTGAACGGAAACGTTGGCCGGGACATCGGTCTGCACGTTTGCCGTGACGATCGCGTAGGGAAGCGCGTCGCTCGTGCTGTCCATGTCGACCGCATAGAAAAGACAGCCCACCGAGGACTCCCCAGCTTCGGCTTGCTCGCAGGTCTCGGGAATCACGGGGCCGGATGGACCAGGCCCGCCGGCATCGGGGAGCGTGCCAATGTCGAAGATCGGTCCGCCCCCGGTGTCATCCGCACTGGTCGCGCTCTGCGAGGCACCGGTCGTGGGCCCGCTCGTGCTGGTGCCCTGCGTTGCGCTGTCGGTCGCGCTCGCGGTCAGCGGCCCAAGCGTTGTCAGGCTCGTCGCCCCATTGGAGCCGCCGTCATCGTTGCACGCGACAATCAGCATCAAACCCGCAAGGACCGCACAAACCTTCACACTGGGAAGGTTGCCACGAACCTGTGCGAGCGGGTCACGCCGATGGCGGATTCTCGAGCAGCTCGAGTAGCGTGGGCGCGACCCCGAGCGCGGCGCAACGCTTCTGGAGCTTGGTCAGGGCCTGCGGAGTGAGGGCCTTGTCGGCGCCCGGCCTGCGATGGGCTCGGAGCAGGAGGTTCTTGGCGGAGTGCGTGCTCTCGACGAACTCGACGACGTCGACCTTGTAGCCGCATGCCGTCAGCATCTCGACGCGCAACGCATCGGTGAGCACCGAGCCGTACTCGCGGCGAAGCAGGCCGTGTTTTGTGATCGCGCCATCGGAGCTTTTCTCGAGCTGGGCGGCGAGCTCGCGTTGGCAGCAGGGCGCGACGAGAAGCACGGGCGCCCCGGATCGGATGCCGAGCGCGAGCGCCTCATCGGTCGCGGTGTCGCAGGCGTGCAGGGCCAACAAGATGTCGGGGGGCTCGGTCGGCTGGACGTCTGCGATCCGGCCGACGGTGAACTTGGTGTTGGTCCAACCCATCGCCTCGGAGCGCTCGCGGCAGTTGGCGACGAGGTCTTCGCGGATGTCGATCCCCCACAGCGTGCTGGGGATTCCTGCGAGCTTCAGCGCCTCGGCCAAGACGAAGGTGAGGTAGCCGTTTCCGCAGGCGACATCGACGATGCGCAGGGGCGACTCCGCCGTGGCCTTGCGATGGGCGAGCAGTCGTTCCCAGCCGGGCCGGCACAGCTCGACGAAGTGGTTGACCTGCTTGTACTTCTTGGCCGACTTGGCGGAGATCGTGCCGTCGGGGTTCATGATGCCGATCACGCGCAGCAGGTCGGCGCTTCCATCGGGCTGCAGGACCTTGTCTTTGCCCCCCATGATCTTGGACTTCAGCTCCTCGTCCAGCTTCACCACCTTGGCTTTGCCGAATCGAGCGTCGATGCGCACGCGGGTGCGAGCGTCGATGACGAGCACTTGCTTGACCCGACCCTCGGAGGCGGCATTCATCGCGGCTTCGACCATCGCGTCGAGATCATCGCCCTCGAACACTTCGGAGGCGCTGTCGTCATCTGCGCGAGGCCAGGAGAACACGGCCCGCTGCCATCCGTCCTTCGCGTGGCGCCGAAGCGTCTTGGCCAATCGTCCCAGGTTTAGGGCCCTTTGAGACATGAGGCGGGACCATAGTCCCCTGCCGCACGAGCCTGCAAATGCCGCGGTGGCCCCGACCGCGCGCTTGGTCCACAATCCGATTGTGACCGCATCTGCGCTCCTGCTCGAGAAAGTCCACGCCACGGCTGAGAAGTCGCTGCTGGACGACGGCTACGCCGTTACGCGTATCAACAAGGGTCTCACCGAAGATGAGCTCATCGAGGCGCTGAAGTCCCTTCCGGACGGCCCCGTCATGGTGGGGATTCGGAGCAAGACGCACATCACGCAGAAGGTGATGGACGCGGTGCCGCAACTCGATGCGGTGGGGTGCTTCTGCATCGGCACGGACCAGGTTGCACTGGGACACGCGCGGGCGACGGGCGTCACGGTGTTCAACGCGCCGTTCTCCAGCACACGGAGCGTCGCCGAGCTGGTGATGGCCGACATCGTCATGCTGGCGCGCCGGATCTTCCCGCGCAACGCCGCGGCCCATGTGGGCTCGTGGGAGAAGGGCGCCACGGGTGCACACGAGGTGCGGGCCAAGACGCTGGGCATCATCGGCTACGGCCACATCGGCAGCCAGCTGGGCATCCTCGCCGAAGCCTTCGGCATGAACGTGCAGTACTTCGACATCGAGAAGAAGCTACCGCTGGGCAACACCAACTCGGTCACCACGATGGACGGCCTGCTGGAGTCCTCGGACTTCGTCTCGCTGCACGTGCCCGACACCGAGATGACGCGCAACATGATGACCGCCGCGGAGATCGGCAAGATGAAGAAGGGCGCGTACCTCATCAACCTCAGCCGCGGCAAAGTCGTGGACATCGAGGCGCTGCGTGGGGCGCTCGAGTCCAAGGCGCTTGCAGGGGCTGCGGTGGATGTGTATCCGAGCGAGCCGGCCAGCAACGCCGAGCCGTTCGAGAGTCCGCTGCGAGGGTTGGACAACGTGATCCTGACGCCGCACATCGGTGGCAGCACGCAGGAGGCTCAGGCCAACATTGGGCTGGAGGTCGCGCAGGCGCTGGACCGTTTTCGGAAGTTTGGCAGCACGATGGGGTCGGTCACGTTGCCGAACCTCGACGTGCCGGCTCCGAAGGTCGGGGGGGCGGTCAGTCGGATCATCAACCTGCACCGCAACGTGCCGGGCGTGCTCTCGGAGACGAACCGGGTGGTCGCGGAGTCGGGGGTCAACATCGTGGGGCAGTCGCTCGGCACGAACGAGGACGTGGGGCTGCTGTACGTGGATGTTCCGGTGGCGGCGGATGATGCGAAGGCGGAGAACCTGCGGGCTGGGATCGCGGCGCTGGGGACCTCGCTGCGGACTCGCATCGAGCCGGTGGGGTAGGGTGTCCCCGGGGGGCCCGAGGTCATGGACGCAACCGCAGCTGCATCGACGCCTGACATCGTCCCCGAGGCGGGCGATGTCTACTTCTCTGCGGACGTTGAGACGGACGGCCCCATCCCGGGTCCGTACTCGATGCTCAGCTTCGCCCTCGTTCCCGCGGGGGTGTTCGATGGCGAGTCCTTTCGTCGACCCGCGGCGGACGGAGATGTCTTCTACGCCCAGCTGCGGCCGATCTCCGAGGAGTTCCAGCCGGAGGCGCTGGCGGTCAATGGCCTCGATCGCGATGTGTTGTTGCGCGAGGGCACGGATCCGAAGCAGGCGATGGAAGACGCCGCGCACTGGATCTCTTCGCGCTGCGGTACGGGCACCCCGGTTCTCGTCGCGTATCCGCTGAGCTTCGATTGGTCCTGGCTCTACTGGTACTTCGTCCGCTTCGCGGGCTCCTCGCCGTTTCGGCACTCGCACTGCTTTGATATCAAGACGGCGGTGGCAGTGAAGTGCGGCATCCCGATCGCGGAGGCGGGGCGAAAGCGGTTGCCGCCGGAGCTTCAATCGCAGCGGGCTCATACGCACCACGCGGTGGACGACGCGATCGCACAAGCTGAAGTGTTTGCGAAAGTGTTCGAGTACCGGGGACCGGTCCAAAACAAGTGAGCGCCGTCTTTGAGGAGCGCCGTGCGTACACCGAGCGCGTCTTCGCGAAGCTGAGCCAGAGCTTGCAGGAGACGCTTCGGGAGCGGCAGGCGGCCGTCATCGGGGACCACACTTGTGTGTACGCGACGGGCTCATGCGGCCGCGGCGAGATGGGCCCCCGCAGTGACCTGGATGCGTATGTTGTCGGGCGCGGCGATCGCTCGGAAGAGGACTCGGAGTTCCTCCAAGACGCGATCCGGCGTGCAAATGCCCAGGCCGATCTTCCACCGCTGGACGGGGGCGGACGGCACACGAAACCGATCGCGGCGGAGACTCTGATCGACAGGCTGGGCTCGCCCGAAGACGATACCTCCGAGGACGGCGCGTTCACCAAACGCATGCTTCTGTTGCTCGAGAGTCGCGTGATGATCGGCGAGAGCGCGTACAACTCGGTGATCGATGACGTTGTCGGGGCGTATTGGCAAAACGCCGAACTCCATCGGCAGAACTATCAGCCGTTCGTCCTCGTGAATGACATCGTACGTTGGTGGCGAATCGTCCTTCTCAACCACGAGTCTCGCCTCCGAGAGCGGGAGCAGAAACTCCAACGCGACGCGTCGCTGTCGGACGCAGCGCGAGGAGAGTTACTGCTCGCTGAGAGGCGCTACCGCAGCTACAAGATGCGGCTGGCTCGCTGCATGACCTGCTTTTCGGCGTTGACGTACCTGCTGGCACTGGTGCCGACCGACCAATCCCATGTGTCGACCAGCGACATTCGTACGATGGTCGGACTGCAGCCCTTGGAGCGCATCGCAAAGCTTCCGGAGCTGGTGGACGGATGCGGGTTCGTTCCCGAGATCCTCTCCGCATACGGGCAGTTCCTCGAGCGGACCGAGCCGGGCAAGGAAGCGTTTCTCGACCAGCTCAGGAGCGATCGGGCTTGGGGACGGGAGGTCACGATGGAGGGCAGCCACTTCACCGAGTTGGTGTTCAAGCTGGTTGAGACGCTTGGCGGGGGCCGCCGCCTTCATCGGCACATGCTTGTGTAGAGGGGTCGAGTGTCCGTTGGGCAGGACACTTTGGGGGGAGGCCCGCAAGAGTTACGCGGTTGAAGGCGATTCGGCTGCGGAACGGCCGAACGGCGGCGAGTATGCTTCCGACTTCGATTCGAAGAAGATGGTCGCATTCAAGGACTCCTCGACGGACATCGAGGGTGAGTGCCTCGAAGTCGAGATCGACCGATCCGTGCTGAGTAGCGCGGGCTCTACGACGGTCACGGTGGTGTGTGGGTACTTCTCGGAGGTTGATGATGAGCCGAACTAGCATTAGATCCTGTTTGCAGGTCCTCGCGATTTTGCTCGTTGGCCCATCCTGTGAAAAGGGTGGAAGCGATGAGCCGATGGGTGAGTCGTCCAGCTCGACGAGTGCGGGGTCGACGTCCACCGCTGGAGACGACACGACGTCAACGGGTCAATCGGGAAGCACGACTTCGTCGAGCACATCGACGACGACGGGGGAGGAAAGCACCGGCTCGCTCGACCCCGAGGTGGTGTGCCGGACCTGGCCCGACCCTGCGTTGTGTCCCTACGGTGGAGACATCGGATTGCCTGAGCCTCAGGACTGCGTGCCGATCGATGTCTACGTCTACGACGCCCCGGGTGCGTGCGACGTGGAGTTTTAGACACGGTGTGAGGTGGTGGCGAGCTCGATTGGGGGTGGCCCAAGAATCTGTAGCGGGGAGACCTACGGGAACGCGTGGTTTCGGACGTTGGAAGACGGAAGGATCGAGTTCTGGGGGAACTATTCCGGCCCGAACCCACCGGTAGAACCCGGGTTTACGAGGTGTACCGATCAGTTGGAGTGTACGTGCGAGTGCGAACTCATTCAGCCCGAGTGATGGCGTTGGTTGCCTCGGTCGCGTTGCCCAGCTGTAGCCGGACGGAGGTTCCGCCTGCGGCCACCGACTGCACGCAGTTGGGGTCCTTGAGTGCGGGGTCGACGTCCACCGCTGGAGACGAGACGACGTCAACCGGTCAATCGGAGTCCACCACTTCGTCGGGGACATCGACGAGTGTCGGATCATCGAGCACCGGGTCGCCCGACCCGGAGACGGTGTGTCGAACTCGGCCTGATCCCAGGGGGTGCCCTCCGGGTGGGGCCATTGGGCTGCCGGAACCGCAGGGGTGTGTCCCGGTCGATGTCTACTTCTACGACGCCCCCGGTGCTTGCACCGACGAGTTCGAGACGCGGTGCGAGGTCATGGCGACCTCGAGCACCGGAAGCTGGGTGGATTGCAGCGACCGCAGCTACAAAGACGGATGGTTTCGCGAACTCGACGGTGGGAGCGTCGAGTTCTGGGGCGTGTGGAGCAACAACCCACCGCTCGAACCTGGACTCACCCGATGTCGCGATGAGCCGGAGATGTGCGCGTGCGAGTGCGAAGCACTTCAGCCAGAGTGATTCGGGGCTCTTCAAGGAAGGACGCAGGTCGAAGCGCGCCGGGCTCCAATCAACGCTTGCCCCGGGTGGGGCGGCGTTCGATGATCTCGTGGTGTCGACAAAGGGCGTCGTAACGCGGCGGAACTGCCTGGAGGGGCTGGGGGCGCTTGGGGCTGGATCCCTGCTCGGGGGTTGTCCCGCCGCGGAGCCGATCGGTGACGCTGCGGCGGCCGAGCCGGTTGAGCAGGTTCCCAAGCTGGACGCAGGATCGCAGGTGCCCGTGGATCCGGAATCCGCGGCGCCCAAACCCGAACCCAAACCCGAACCCGAGCCCGAGCCCGAGCCCAAGGCGGCCCCTCCAGCCCCAACGCCCCGCCGCCCGCATGTCCTCTTCCTTTCGATCGACGACTTGAACGATTGGGTTGGCGTGTTGGGTGGGCATCCGCAGGCACGGACGCCCAACATCGATGCCCTCGCGGGCGCGGGAATGTTGTTCGCCAACGCGCACTGCTCGGCGCCTTCGTGCAACGGCTCGCGAACGGCGACGCTCACCGGGCTGGCACCGTCGAGCACGGGGGTGTACGGCAACGCTCAGCCGTGGCGGCAACACCTGCCGGACGCTGTCACGTTGCCGGAGTACTTTCGGCGCAACGGGTATCGATCCTTGGGCGCGGGGAAGCTGTTCCACGGACAGTTCCCGGACCCGCGGGGGTGGGACGAGTTTCACCCTTCGTTGTGCCGACAGAAGCCGGAGCGTCGCAAGGGCGCAGCCAAGCCCAAGCGCGCCGAAGGTGGGGCCAAGTTCGGCACGCTGGCATGGGGTCCGCTCGAAGGTCTCGACTCGGACATGGGCGATGCGCAGACCGTCGACTGGGTCATCGACCATCTGCCCAAAGCGGACGACCCGCCGACCTTCCTCGCCTGCGGCCTGTACCGTCCGCACCTTCCGTGGCGCGTCCCTCAGAAGTGGTTTGACCTCTTCCCGCTGGACACGATTGAGCTTCCCGACGTCCGCGCGGACGACCGCGACGACATCCCTCGCAGCGTGATCAAGCGGCTGACCTTCGACAACGACCACAAGAAGATCGTCGCGAAAGGTCAGTGGAAGGCCGCCGTGCAGGCCTACCTCGCCGCGTCGGCGTTCGCAGACGCGATGGTGGGTCGTCTGCTCACCGCGCTACGCGAGAGCGCGGCCGCCAACGACACCATCGTGATGCTCTGGTCCGACCATGGCTGGCACCTCGGCGAGAAGCTCAAGTGGCGCAAGTTCACGCTGTGGGAGGAGGCAACTCGCGTTCCGCTCATCATCACGGGTCCCGGCGTGCCGAGCCCTGGGGTGTGCGATCGCCCTGTGAGCCTGCTCGATCTCTATCCCACGCTGGTCGAACTCTGCGAGCTTCCGCCCCGGTCAGACCTCGAGGGCCAGAGCTTCGCCAACCTGCTGACGCATCCCAATGCTGGGCGCAAACGCGACGCGGTCACCACCTGGGGGCGTGGGAACCACAGCGTTCGTACCAACCGCTGGCGATACACCCGCTACCGCGACGGCGCGGAGGAACTCTACGATCACAAGGCGGACCCGAATGAGTGGACCAACCTCGCCACCAAGCCCAAGCACGCGGAACTGGTGGCCAGGCTCGGCGCTCGGCTGCCCAAGAAGAGCGTCCGCGGGGCGCCCCGTCGCAAGTCGTACACGAAGGCACAACTCGACTGCGATCCGAGCGTCTACTTCGAGGACGACGACAGCGAGGACGGCGACGCAGCGGAGGACTGAGTCGGCTGCCAGCGGCTTCGTCAGCGCACCCAACGCCTCAGATGTCCGCCGTGGTTGCGTGGAGAACGCCGAACGCGTGTTCCCGTTTGCCTCGGTGACGCGCCATCAAACGGAATCCCTCGAAGAATTTATCGGAGATTTGGCCCGTTTGGGAAATCCTCGAAGAAAATATGGGGGTTCCGAAGAAAATATCGGATCATCCCTTGGTGGCAGACGAGGACGATGCGCGCGGTTCACGTGGGGCGAAGCTGATCGGATACACCGCGCTTCTGGCGCGATACTCGATCGAGGTTCCCAAGCCGCGCTGCCAGTCCTTTGTCGGCACCCAGCGTACCACGCATGAGACCGAGCTCGGCCGGGTAGAGACCTGGACGAAGCAGGCGCTGCTGGACTCGTCAGATGTCGGCCACCTGATCTTCGCGGTGAAGCGCGAAGATATCGACCTCGTCGTCCTCGCGAAGATCTTCGAGCATGTCGATCCGGCGGAGCTGTGCGCAGCCATCGGGGCCAAGCCAAGCTCGATGTATCTGCGCCGACTGTGGTTCTTCTATGAGTTTCTAACCGGTCGGCGGTTGGAACTTCCGGATTCAACGTCCACCGCTGGATACGCCGACGTTCTGCCCGTCGCCGAGTACTACACACGCCCGACGCCGGTGAAGCTCGCCCGCTATCGCGTGAACAACAACCTGCTCGGGAACTCGGGGTGGTGCCCGATCATCCGCAAGACGAAGACGCTTCAGGAGTTTGAGGGGAAGAGGCTGAACGACCGGGCGAACTCTGCGGTTCAGAAGATGAACCCCGCCGATCTGGCGCGCGCGGTCAGCTACCTGCACACGAAAGAAACCCACGCCAGCTTCGAGTTGGAGAAGGAATCGCCAAGCGATCGCGCCGAGCGATTCGTAAAAACACTGCTCGACAAATCCACTCAAGGCCACGGTCGTCCCTGGTGGGACGAGGCGAGATACGCGGAGTTGTACAACGAGCTCACGAGTCCGAAGTTTCCCACCGGTGGCTATCGGGAGGAAGATGTCTGGATTGGGGAACAACCGAGGCTCGACCGCCCGGAGACGATCGACTGGGTTGGGACGAGCTGGGAGGACGTTCGGGACCTCATGGACGCGCACGCATCTGCTTGGCAGATGCACCAGCTGAAGGAGCGAAAACAGGCTGTGGACGGCGCGATCGTCGTCGATGAAAAACCGTACGACTTTCGAGCAAGTTGTGGCGATCCGTTCGTCGATTTTCTCTTTGCCGGTTGCCTGAGTTTCGGTTTCGTCTACGTCCATCCCTTGCCGGACTGCAATGGCCGGATCCACCGGCTCATGTTGCAGCATGTCCTCGGCTCCATGCAGTTCACACCCGTCGGCGTGCCGATCCCGATCAGTGCGGCGATTCTCAGCGATCGTTTCGGCTACTCCGCGGCGCTCGAAGCCCACTCTCGGCGTGTCCTGAGTTTTGTCGACTACAAGACCTTCAGTGATGACGAAGGCGCGAAGGTCAAGGTCCCTCGGGACGCAACGATCTACTACCGCTACATCGACCTGACCCCTCAGCTGGAGGCTCTGTGCGGATGGTTCGAGAAGGCGGTCACGGAAGAACTCGTCGGCGAACTTCGCATCATCCGGTTCTTCGACCGAGCGAAGGAAGCCATGCGTGCGGTGGTCGATATGCCGGACAAACTCGAGCGTCTGTTCCTCTCGTTGGCGTTTCACAACTTCAAACGAGGAGACGGTTTCATCGTTGGGGCATCCAAGCGAAGAAAGCACTTCGCCGCGTTGGATGCCGAAGATTTCAGCGGCTTGCAGCAAGCCCTGCAGGACAGTTGGGATGAGACGGGCTCCAGTGACGGCGCGGGTGTTTGGTGGAAGTCTGAAGACCTGACCGAGGAACAGACGCTTTGGTTCGCGTATCGCTACGGCGTGAAGATCCAGGTGGAAGAGGTTGGCCCCGGGCAGTTCAAGGCGAAGATCATTGGGCGTTTCGATGGTCTTCCCGTGTTGGCGCTGGAGACGTCATTGCTGCACGTCGAGGTCGAACGGCGCGCCGCTCTGGAGGCCGCGTGGGTACTCGCGAACGAGGCTGCGCTCGCACAGGTTCGGGACTGGCATCTCCAGCGCGGAGACTGGAACGCCGTCGCTCGGATGCTAGCGCCACGCGGCAGTCAGCTCGAGGACCTGGCCACCCGTGCACAGCGGCAGCTTGCCTTGGAGGGGAAGTTCCATCGGCATCTCCTGGGCCCGGATGAGCAATGATCTGCGCAAGCCCGGGCCCGGTATGTTGGCTTTGGCCCCTGCGCTACCCGCAGACGCTGTCACACGCGGACATCGTCTGGGCCGCAGCGGAGCACGCGGTGTCCCAGTCGGTGTCGCAGCAGTAGGCGTCCGCCTCGCAGATGGCGGTCTCGCAGGTTGTGTCTTCGCAGCCCACGCTTCCGTTGTCCGTGCAGCAGTCGCCGACGTTGCCTGTGGGAGGCTCGCCCCCGCCTTCGTCCGTGATGGACGCGTTGTAGATGGTCTGGACGTTGGCCCAGGTGATCGCACCGCCCGCGACGCTGGGGGTGCTCATCCCGGTGGGGAGCCACAGGAAGTCCGGGTGCGCGAGCTTGCTGTCGCCGACCCACTCGCCGCCGATGAGGTCACCGTTGGCATCGATCTCGAGGATGTACTCGTAGTGGTCGGTGCGGGTGTACATGTCGATGCTTGACGCCAGGTTGCCGTCCAGCGTGGATGCGGACTCGCTGATGTAGCGCACGTCCGTGGCGAGGTAGTGCAACTCGGCGGCGTTCGAGTTGAACGCGTAGTTGCTGGACGTGGAGCCGTAGTTGACCTCGAGCTCGAAGTCCGACGAGCTCGCGTATCCCGACACCCCCACGAAGAGGGTGGTGTCTTCCGTAGCGGTCAGGTTGCAGGTCTCGGCCGAGCCGTCGAGGTACGGGCGGCACCCGAACTCGTCGTTGCTAGGTTCGGAACCGAAGTTCACGTAGAGGTCCGCGTCGGCGGTTCCGGTGAGGACGACGTTGATGGTGTCGCCCGCGGAGACCTCGAACGGTCCAAGCTGCTCCCATTCGGCTTGGGCCAAGGTGCCGGATGCGGTGGCCGTCTCGCCGGAGACCGCAACGCCGATGAGTGCGTTGGCCTCGGCTTCGGTGACCTGCCGCTGCTCGGTGACTTCGAAGCTACGGATGGGCTGGTTCCAGACCTCGGCCGAGAGCGTGCGGTCCTCGACAAAACCCTCGCCGCGGATGCCCAGATAGTTGGCCAGCAGGATGTGGTAGGTGGCCGGGTTGGTGTAGCGGCAGCTGTTGTCGAGCGGGCGACCATTCTCGTCGAGCTCGATGTCGTCGGGCTGGAAGTTGCAGCGAAGCGACACGAACTCGCTGTCGACTCGGTTGTTGGCGAGCGTGAGCAGGGCCTTGATGTCGTTGACCTTGAACTCCACGCCGTTGTGCGTGACGGGGTGCTCTGGCTCGGCATACATGATCGCCGCGGGCGCCCAGGCGTGGCAGATGCCGAACCAGGTGGGGATGCAGCGGCCTTCGGTCTCGCCGGTTCGAATCGCACAGGCCTCGGCGAGGTCGGAGTTGCAAGCGTCGTCGTCGGTGCAGACGGTGGCGCTGGTGCGGCTGTCGATGCCGTGGTTGCGCGAGACCGCATCCTCAATGTTCTGCACCCCAAAGGCCTCTCCGTACTTGGCGGAGGCGGACATCGAGTCCTGCCCGTCCCACAGCACGTTGATGCTGTCCTCGTACACCGGCCAGTAGCTGGCCGCCCATGGGGCAATGCTCGTTTCACCGGAGGTGGGGAGTTCGGAAAACGCGACGACGACGTCGCGGTCGAAGCGGAAGGGACTGTCGGCGGAGCCCCAAGCTTCAGCCTTGCCGCCGGGTCCCTTTTCGTCGCCGGGGCTGTTGTCGAACTCGGCGGAATCCTCAGTGGCACAGGCGGCGGTGGTGAGGGCGAGAAGACCGAGAACGAGGGCTTTGCGGGTGATCATCGTGGGGTGTCTCTTTGCGCCGAGCGGCGGATACACCAGGGACCGTTTTGCACGGTCCCTGCGGCCAGCTTGCTTGGTGGCAGCCCAATATGCGTGCCGTGCAAACAGCCCCACAAGCGATGTAATTGCGGCGGAGAAGCGCAGACGTTGCGCCGGAACGGGGTTGGATCCACAGCCGCTCCGTTCGTCGTCGAGTGCTGCCCGAACCCGCCCGCAGAAGTTGCGCAGGTTCGTCGCGAGCGAGCGCGTCACGGAGCTCAGCGTGGGTCCGCGAGCAGTGCTCGCACTGTTTCCAGACGCTCCTTTGGACCGTTCGCGGCGAGCTTGGCCGCGAGCTCGAGCACGGGCTTTGCGTCGGTGCTCCGTTCGGTCGCGAGCAACACCTGCCCGAGCGGAATCAGAATGTTCGCCCGGTCGCTGTGCTCCGGGGGCAACGAGACATCCGCGATGCGCAGCCCTTCTCGCAGCTCCTTCTCGGACTCCGAGTATTCGTCTCGCGCCAGCAAGATTTTCCCGAGCGTGAGCCGAGATAGCATCACGTCGGCGTGGTCGGGCCCCAAGGCCTCGACGCGAATGGCGAGGCCGCGTCTTGCCTCGCGGAGGGCATCGTCGAGGTCGCCTTCGACGAGCGAAATCTCGGCTAGGTTGACGTAGATCCTTCCGAAGTCCGCGTGCCCCTTCGGCAGCGTCTCCTCGTAGTACGCGAGCATCTCGAGGTAGCCCTTCCGCGCGGCATCGAAGTCCTTGCGCTTGGCTGCGTTGCCCGCCAGGTTTAGCTGAGCATCTCGGTAGAACGCGTGGTCCTTGCCGACAGCCTGCTCGTACACCCCCAGCGCCTCCTCGAACCCTGCTCTGGCGGCGATCGGATCGCCCGCATCATCGTCGAGCAACGCGATGTTGATGAGCGAGTGGCCGATGTCCGCGTGCGGCCCCTCGTGAAGTCCGCGATCGATGTCGAGCGACGTCTGATGGGCCTCGCGAGCCTGGTCGAGCTTGCCGACTTTGTGCAAGGCGTTGCCCAGGGTTCCGTACGACGCCGATGTGTTGCGGTGCGCGTGGCCGAAGACTTCCTCCGCCGAGGCGACGGTCCGCTCGGCGGCCTCGACTGCCTGCAGATAGTCGCCGGCCTCCTGGGCGAGGATGGCTCGGGTGTATTGGATGTTGAGTTGGGTCGTCGGGTTGTCGCCCGCCCGGACCGCTGCAACCTCAGCGGCTCGCGCCATCCAAGCCGCGGTCTTGGGGTCGCCGAGGCCGAAGCCGTGAGCGCGTGCGAGGAGCAGCCACACGTTCGCCTCGACCCGCGGGTCGTCGGCTCGTGCCGCAGCCTCGGGGGCCGAGCCCAGCACCTCGATCGCGTCCTCGAACCGGCTGTTTCGGATCAGGGCGTTGCCGTAGTTCTGCAGGTAGCGGGCGAGCTGAGGGCCGTGGTCGAGGCCTTCGATGCGGGGTCGAATGTCCGCGAATGCAGTGAGCGCGTCGGCTTCGCGTCCTGCGACACCCAGGGCGTCCGCGCGGTCGATCTCGTGGTGCAGCTGCTTCCATTCCTTGCGGATGTCTGGAGCGTCCGGGGGCGGGATGATGCTGGCGAGGAGTTCCGTGTTCGCGCAGGTCTCGACGGATGGGACCGCGCCGCCGATCTGGTTCGCGGCGGCAACGGCAGCGGCGTTGGGCGTGGCAAACGCGTCCAACAAGGCGTCGGTGCGGTCGAGCCTGCGCTGCAGGCAGAGCATGCGGCGGTCGAACAGAGCACCGGACTGTTCCTCTCGCACGCGGTGGGCCTCGCACGCATCGAGGTGGCCCGCTTTCCAGTCCCCTGTGAACGAAGACAGCGCATCTTCGACGGCTTGATGTGCCTTCGGAGCCGCCTCGGCGTCCGCTTGGGTGAACGCGCTGAGCAAGCTCGAAGACCGCTCGGCGTTCCAGACCTTCTCGATGCGCGCGCTGCCATCGGAGCAGACGGGGCCGGAGTTCGTCCCGGAGTTCGCGGCCAGCGACACGGCGCCGCCCGTGAGCCCAAGTGCAATCGCTGCAAACAGCCAGCGGCCGCGTTGCTCGGAGGGGTTGCGCTTCAGAGCCGTCAAGAGGCTGCGCATGTCGGGCCATCGTTTCGAGGGGTCGATGCACAGTCCGCGCTCCACGACATCTCGGATTCGCTGCGGGACCTTCGTATCGCGAGGAACCTCGAGCAGGCGGCCGTCGCAGACGTTGGCGCGAAGCTCCGCGAGGGTGTCCCCTGCGAAGGGTCGATGTCCGTAGAGCGCCTCGTATAGGGAGACGCAAAACGAGAACTGGTCCGAGCGCGCGTCGAGGTCCTTCCCCTGTTCCGGCGCCATGTATGCGGGCGTGCCCAGCAGGCTTCCGGTGCGCGTGAGGGTGATGTCGGCTTCGGCGGAGATTCGGCCAGAGCCCGAAGACGCCGACTCGTGGACGATGTCCCGACCGCTGGAAAGCAGGTCCTCCTGGTCACCATCAACCGCGCCCACCAGTCCGAAGTCGGTCACGCAGACGCGGCCGTCGTTTCCGATCAGGACGTTGTCGGGCTTGAAGTCGCGGTGGACGAGGTCATGGTCGTGGGCTGCGGCCAGTCCAGCACCGGCCGCAGCATAGACCTCGACCGTTTTTTTCCACGAAGGGGCTTCCGCTTTCCACTCCCGAAGCGTGCCGCCATCGATGAACTCCATCGCGATGAAGCTCTGGCCGCTGTCCATCTGGTCGACCTCGAACACCGTGATGACGTTGGGGTGCGAGAGCTTCGCCATCGCCCGCGCCTCACGGAGCATGCGTTGAACCGCGGCGTTCCCCGAGCTCGAGAAGAGTCCGGCCCGCAAGACCTTGATTGCCACGCGGCGATGAAGGTCGGGGTCGTACGCGAGCACGACTTCGCCCATGGCTCCCGCACCGAGGCGGTCGATCATCACGAACCGGCCGATGCTGACTCCCCGGCGCAGCCCGGTGCTGGGCGCGTCCGTGGTCTCCGGTGCGGTGGCCACTGACGCATCGGGGGGCCGGAGTGTGGACGCCGAGGCCTGGCGAGTGACATCCTCCGGATTCACGGGAACAAGATACCGCTGTGTGCGTGGTACCGCTGAACCCCGATTTGTTTCGGCTGTTTGGGATGGAAAAGATCGCCATTTCTGCAGGCCAAAGGCCGCTGTCGTGCGTTGAGAGCGGCCACGCCGCGCAGGCGTAGGAGCAGGTGATGATGACGAACCGACGATGGATGATGGGTGTCGTGGCGCTGGGCGCTGCGACCGGATGTACCCCGGTAGAGGTCGATACCGCGGAGCCGGAGCCTCTTGCCGTGGCCAACAGCCCGCAGGCGGACCCCGTGAAGACGGACCCGATGCAGACCACGAGCCCCTCTCAGGCGGGAAGTCTGTCGGTCGAGGTCATCCCGCAGTACGCGAAGGTCCTGGCTGGGACCGGCGGACATCTCGATGTCCTGGTGAGGATCCAGGCCGCCGAGGTTCCGGGGGCCGAGCGTCCCCCGCTGGATCTGGCACTCGTCTTGGACCGAAGCGGAAGCATGGCGGGGGAGAAGCTCGCGGCCGCGAAACAGGCCGCGATGGAGACCATCCGCAAGCTCGGGCCGGACGACCGCCTGACCTTCATCTCGTACGACGATCGCGTTAACGTGCACACCCACCGAGCCAAGGTTGGCAACGGCAAGTCGCTGAGGCGAGAGGTGCTGCGCATCACCGACGGCGGAGGGACAGCGCTGGGTCCCGCGTTGCGAAGTGGGCTCGACGAACTCACGGATGCTCAACGAGGCGACAACGCGCTGGCCCACCTCATGCTGCTCAGCGATGGCCTCGCCAACGAGGGGGAATCTCGGCCCGAGGTGCTCGCGGCCTGGACCTCGAAAGCGTTCGGCAAGGGCGTCGCGACCACGACGCTGGGTGTCGGGCTCGACTACAACGAGGATCTGATGACCCGCATCGCCGACGCGGGGGGTGGCCGGTACCACTTCATCGAGACCGGCGATCAGGTGCCCGAGGTCTTGGCCGACGAGTTCGCCGGACTCACCGCGACCGTGGCTCGCAACGTCACGTTTGAGGTCGACGCGGCACCGGGCATCGAGCCGGGAGGGATCCCCGGCTATCCCAACGTGGTCGATGGCGACGTTGTCATGGCGAAGATCGGCTCGATCTCCGCGGGCCGCAAGCGCGAGTTGCTGGTGCGCATGGACTACCAGCCACCCCAGGGCGACACGATGGCGCTGGGTTCTTACACGCTGCGGTTCCGCGATGTGCTGGACAACGGTGCTCCGGTCGAAGCCGTGATCCACCCAACGGTCGCGGTGACCCAGGATGCCGCCGAGGCCGAAGCCTCCGAGAACTACGCGGTGACCGTGCGTGCACAGGAGATCGACGTCGCTTCGGCGCTCCAGGCGGCAAGCGAGCAGGTCGACCGTGGGGACTACGAGGAGGCCCGCAAGGACCTCAAGCGCAAGACTCAGGCGCTCGAGCAGCAGGCGGCCGAGAATCCGGACGTCGACTTCGCCCCGATGCTGCAAGATCTGGAAGAAGCCGAGGGCGATCTGGATCGGGCCAAGGAGAGCGTCCAGGAGCGCAAGCGCTACCAGAAGAAGAACAAGGCCAAGGCCTACAAGAAGCGCAAGAAGTAGGACTTGCCGGTGAGGTCATCGCGGTGTGTCATGCCCGCGATGAACCTCCGCGCTTGTGTCGGTCTCGCGTCGCTCTTGCTCGCGCTCGGTTGTGCACCGCCCAACGCGGCCACGCCGTACCCCTCGGCGGCGCCCGAGTTTGGGAGCGCATCGCCAGCGCAGGAGGCCGAGCCCGCCGCCGCGGCGAAGCCAGAGGTCAAGGGCATCGCCCGCTACTTCGAGCGGGAGGTCGACCTCGCCCCATTTCTCGCCGGCTTTCCGTATGGCCGCATGCGGCCGGACCTCGAGACGGGGAAGCTTTTCTACTACGAGCTCGGTGAGCGGTACGCTCTGAAGATGCTCGACATCCCGAAGTCCGGCAGCTGGGATCTGACCGCCGGCAAGTCCGTGTCGGATGTCGACTGGTCCAAGCGAAGCCTGTGGGGGATCCATTACCACGAGGACTCGGGCACGCTGTGGCTTCACGCCGACGAGTCGAACGACGAGGTCATGAACCTGTGGACGCTCGACTTGGGTTCGGGCGCGCTCGAGCAGGTGACGCACCACGACTATGTCTACGGGCTTGGATTCAGTGAGGACGAGACGCAGGTCGCCTACCTTCCGCGCAAGGGAAAGAAGGCGCCGTTCTCGACGTGCCTTCGGGTGCGAGACGTCAAGAGCGGGGAGGAGCGCGAGGTTGTCTGCGATTCACCCGAGCTCACGTTCACATGGTCTGACATCCGCTTCACGCCCGATGGCAAGGAGGTGTTCTTCAACGCCCAGGTGAAAGGCGACCGCACCAAAGGGCAGCTCGTGCGTGTGGACCTCCGCAAGAAGGCGCCGAAGGTCCAGCTCGTCACCAGCACCAAGGTGTCTCGGAACTCTCCGTATCCGCTGGAGGGGTGGCTGGGCAACGAGCTGCTCTACACCGCCAACGACGACGGATACTCCAACCTCTACGCCTACGACCGCGTCACCAAGAAGACGCGGCAGGTGACTCGGTTCAAGGAGGACCTTTCGGCCGAGCGCAGCGGAGACAAAGTCGTAGGCGTACACAAGACCCCGGCTGGGTCCACAGTGGTGCTGGTCGATCCGAAGTCTTCGAAGGTTCTGCAGACGCGGAAGTTCCCCGGGTCCGTGTCGCTGAGCGACGTCCATGGCGATCGGGCGTACCTGACCCAAACCTCGCCAGACATCTACCTGGAGGGCTACTCGATGCGGCGCGGGGGCGAGTCGCTCGGCGACATGGAGACCGTGCTCGCCCTCGAGCCGGAGCTTCAAGAGCGGATCGTGGCCTGCAAGGCCAGCACGGTGAAGATCCCGACCTTCGACAAGGACCCGAAGACCGGCAAGACCCGGGAGCTTCACGCGTTCTTGCTGGAGCCCCGAGACCCGGTGCCGCAAGAGCAGCGCATGGCGATGATCACCGCCTTCTACGGTGGCTCCAACGGCTACAGCAAGTTCGACAACATCATGTGCGCCGCCGGGCTCACGGTGCTGTCGCCCGCGGTTCGCGGGAGCTCGGGCTTTGGCAAGGACTTCTACTCGCTCAACGACAAGGACCTGGGCGGCGACGAGATCGTCGATGTGCTCTACGCCGCGCGGTGGCTGGAGGAGCACACGGGGCTGTCGTCACGCCGCATCGGCGTCAAGGGCGGCAGCCACGGGGGCTACGCAACGATGCGGGCCTTGACGTACCCGGCCGCTACGAACGGCCGCAACGAGTCGTACCCGCTGGGCTTCGGCATGGCGCACGCGGGCTTCAGCGATATCAAGACCTTCTACGACGCGACGAACATCCCCGATTGGGTCGCGCTCGAGAGTGGTGATCCCAATGTTGCTGCGGAGCTGGCCCGGATGAAGGACCGCTCGCCGATGCAACATGTCGACCTGCTGCGATCGCCGCTGCTGCTCACCCACGGAAGCAAAGATTGGCGGGTCCCCGTGGATGAGAGCCGACAGTTTGCGAAGGCCGCGCGCGAGTTGAAGAAGCCCGTGCAGTACGTCGAGATCGACGGTCAGGGACACCACATCGAGGGGCTGTCGCTTCAGGTGCAGGTGTATCAAGCGCGGTTCGACTTCTTGGCCGCTGTGGCGAAAGCAGCCGCGAGCGCGCAGTAGGCCCGCCGGACCGATGGATCCGATCACGATCGCTCTGATCGCCACTGGGGCCCTTGCCGGCACCGGTGGGGTCGCGGCGTGGTGGGCTCGGCGAAACGCCCGGCTTCGTCACGAGGCGATGCGTCTCGCGGTGGAGACTTCGATTCCGTGCGGCAGTGACGCGCCGGTGAGTTTGCTGGACCTGTTCTGGGATCTTGGTGCGAGCGACTTCGCGTTGGAGATGTTGGCGCATGGGCAGCTGTTGCTCGACGAGCCCGCGCAGCTGTCGGCGTTGATGCGGGAGTTGCCGAGCCGGATCGCGGAGGCGGGCTCGTATCGTGCACTGGTCGACGAGCTGCTCGAGGCGATCAGCGTGTACTCGCAGGAGCATCGTGGCGCGGGGAACCGCCGCGCCATTCCGGCTCTGGCCGCGCCCGGGGTCAAAGCCCTTCCGGCCGCGGGTGGCTCGGGCGGGACTCCGATACGGCTTGCCTCGCGGGACTGGGAGGGATGGCGGACCGGGCAGACCCGAGGTGCGTTGGTGGCAGAGCCGGTCGCGGCGACGGACCTGGAGAATGCGCTGAGTACGGGTGTGGGCTCGCTACTGTCTGGGCTGTTCGAAGGGAACTTCGGTCAGGAGTTCAAGCGGTGGAATGCGCAGCGGGAGGCGAAGCGGCTTCGGGATGAGTTGGACCGGGCACTCGAGGACCTGCTGCGGCCGTACTTGGAGCACGTGGCGAGCGACGCTCGGGCGCAGCAGTTCCTGCGCGATGCGTCGCATCGTTGGACCGCGGAGATGAACCGGATCGAGGTATTGCGAGGTGCCGGGGCGTACCGTGACCGCTCGTGGGCAACATGTGCGGACGCGCTGCTCGAGGCTTCGTCGGGGCTGGCATCGAACATGGCCGCGTCCGCCGAACGCAACGTCACCGAGACGCTGGCGCGTATCGACGAGTTGGCAGCCGGGGAACGCAAGGCCATGGCCGGATACTTGGTGTATGTGAATCGCCACGCGCTGTTCGTGGGGCGCATGTCCGTGTGCGAAGACGAGGTCGTCGCGGTTGAGCGGGCGAGCGCGGCGCTGCGGGTGCAGCTGCTCCAGCTGGAGCGCAAGGGCCTGGCCTGAGCGGGTCGCGCTGAGTGAGGCGCGGTTAGGTCTCCAGAAGAAACGCGATCGAGCGCTTGAGCACGGCCTGCCGAGAGAAGCGGCCGTGGGCTTCCGACAGGAAGTGGTCTCCGAGCAGGAGCGAGTACATCAGCATGCCGCGAGCCTCGGCGTCCGCGGGTGTGCAGCCCAAGGCGCGGAAGTTCTTTCGCAGGTACGCGAATCTTTGCTCGTCGACGCGCTGCACGACTTGTGCCGTTGGAGCGTCGTGCTCGGCCAAGTTGCGAATCGCAATCTCGACGTCGTTGCGGTCGGCGTCGGTCTTGGCCCAGAGGATCTGAAGGCGGACCCGCGGATCCTCGCTTTGGGCGTCTACGTGCTCGATGACCCCGAGCGTGCCCATCTTTGCCCACGTCTGCACGACGGCGTCGAGCAGCTCCCGGCGGTTCTTGAAGTGCCAGTAGAAGCTTCCCTTGGTCACCCCCAGCGACTTCGCCAACGGTTCGACCTTGACCCGGTCCCAACCCCCGGCGGCCAGCGCTTGTGCGGCCGCCGTGACCCACTCCTTGCGCCCACAAGTGGAGGTTCGTGCCATGGGAGTGGCTATCACATGCGGGCGCGTTGACATAGCCATACGGCGCGGTATGGTCACCATACGATACCGTATGGACAGTGTGATCTCCGACCAGTGGCCTGGAATCCGCGCGTTGTGGAAGCGCATCGGCGTGGTGCCGATCGCATCGGTCAACCGCGACGGCACCCCGCACATCTCCCCGATCGGGAGTGTTTGGCTGCATCCGGTCGAGCCCCGCGGCATCTACCTCGAGATGTACACGAGGGCGATGCCCAGCAACTTCAAGCACAACCCCAACTTCACCGCCTTGCTGGTCGACGATGGGGCGATGTTTTGGTTGCGCTCTCTCATCGCCGGCCGTTTTTCGCGACCCGTGGGCGTGCGGCTCAAAGGGATCGCCGGAGAGCGCCGCCGTGCGACGGACAAGGAGCTGGGCCGGTTCAGACGGCGCGTCGGCGTGGTGTCGTGGACCAAGGGGCACGACATCCTGTGGGGCGCCGACTCGGCCTTTGCTCGCGACCTGGACTTCGTCAGCGTGTGCGACGTGAAGCTGGGCAAGATGACGAAGGCGGTGGAACTCCAGCGCCGCCAGTCCGCGGGATGAGGCCGGCGACGGGTCTGTGGCGGGCCCCAGTTCAGTTTGCGGTCCGGCCATCGTGGGCGGTACCGTTGGTGCGTGGCTCGTGGAACATGGAGTTGCTTGTGTTGCCGTCGCGCTGAGCGCCTGTGGCCCGACCGTGTCCGCGTCGTCCAGCGGGGCCGGGGAGGGGACCGGCGATGACTCCATGGGGTTGAGCACTGGCGCGGTAGACACGGGTACAACGCAGCGCGGGGTCACCTCGGGGTCGACCCGGACCACGACGTCGACGACCGGTGCAACCGACCCCGGCCCCGACGTGGCGACCTACAGAAGCCGCTCGCTGTAGCGGGCAAGATTCACGGACGAGAACCTCGATGTCCGCAAGCTCCACCAGCTCCTGCCGACGTCGTAGGGGCGGGGAAGCGGTTCAGCGGGACACTACTGACACAGCCTAGGTACTGGCCGTCGATGCGTTGGGCCGGCCCACGCCTGGGCCACGGGGCCAACGCAGCGCCATGCAACCGCCGGAGAATACGGCTGCTGCGCGAGCGGCCCGGCGCGCGCATGAGCAGTGCTGGCCAGTGGCCGACTGTCATGCGCAGGCGCGGTACGTTCCGCGGAGAACCCAGGGCAGCGACGCCCTCGCGTCGTTCGCGAGCACTGGCCCGCGTTCCGGGAGCGGCTCGAGGAACGCGCGGGCTCACTGCCTGCCTTCGTGCGCGACGAACTCGAAGCGTTCATCACCTGCGGAGACTTCGAGCACGGCTTCTTGGTGGCGCAGTGCGCTCGCTGCGGGGACGGCCTGCGCGTTCCTTTCGCGTGCAAGAGCCGAGGCATCTGCCCCTCGTGCATGGGTCGGCGCATGGCTGAGACCGCGGCGCTGCTGGTGGAGCATCGCTTGCCCGAGGTCCCGTGGCGTCAGTGGGTGCTGAGCTTCGAGGGCCCAATGGCGATGCGGCTGGGCTACGACCGGGCGCTGCTCGGGCGGGTGTGTCAGCGGTTTGCCAAGCGGGTGATGCAGACGCTTCGGGCGCGGACCAAGTGCGCGCACGGGTTACGTAGCAGCGCCAGTCTGCACTCCGGAGTGCTCATCGTGGTGCAGCGGTTCCGCAGTGACCTGGGCTTGTACGTGCATCTGCACGCGTTGGTCACCGACGGTTGCTTCGAAGTACCGGCGATACCGAGCGAGGCCGTGGTGTTCAGGTCGGCCGCAGGCCTGTGCGAGCAAGACCTGTTGCGGACTCTGCAGCGCTTGCACGACGACCTCGATGAGCACCTCGAGGGCGGCGGTGAGCCTGTGGACGAGGCGCTCGTGGCCTGCGTCCAGCTCGCGCTACCGCTGCGTGGGGTGATGGGACCGTTGCCCTGCGAATCACGACCGGCTTCGCCGATGCTGGTGCGCGGCTTCGGCATGCAGCTGCACGCGGCCGTCACCGTGGACGGCCGGGACCGCAAGCGCCTGGAGCGAGTCTGCCGCTATCTCCTGCGACCGCCGTTTGCCCTCGAGGCCGTGCAGCGCACCGCTGACGGACAGGTTCGGGTGCACTTCAAGAAAGCCAATCGCTTCGGGGCGACCGATGCCCAGATGAGCCCGCACACCTTCCTAGAGCGGCGACCAGTTTGAATTCGGCGCGTCAGGCCGCATTCGCAAACCTTGGGCGGGCGAGTTTTTTCTGGATGACCTGAAGGTTGACGAGCGCGGCTGCTCGCGTGAGGTCGTATTCGTTCT
>Ga0316204_10001787_pt1 | contig 54558 bp, 65 predicted proteins | sample 6monrhotite_MG_2_FD_205661 | JGI IMG/M metagenome (GOLD analysis project Ga0316204, IMG submission 205661) | Microbial mat bacterial communities from mineral coupon in-situ incubated in ocean water Damariscotta River, Maine, United States -... | ecosystem: Environmental > Aquatic > Marine >... | reverse complement strand
GTTGTTTATAGATGGTTAAAATGTAACTTATAAGTGTGTGCGCTTGATCATAAATACCAGGACGACTTGCTTCCCTTGGGCCACCCACATGCAAAGTTTTAATATTATTGGCCTCAATCCAATCCAGTACTTCAGTCGCATCCAGCGGCGTGGTGACATCTACCACCATAACAGGACGACTCATATGTTTAGCCATTTCCACAGCATAGGCCGTGCCACCATTAAGCTCACCGTAATTTAAAATCAAAGTACCGTCGGAACCCTTGACGTTAAATTCAGTTCTGACGGTATGATCGATGTTTTCTGTTTCGATTAGCGGGTAACGATCAGGAATTACACCATCGTCCGCACCCCTTCCCGCTGGGCACCATCCACCGCATTTTATTCCCATATCAAGAGCAACATCTAAAGCCGCCCTATCCACACCTGTTTGACCTGCCGAAATTATCTTATCAATCATTTCAACTCCGCGTCATGCGTTCCATTTTCAACAAATAATACTATAGCCAGGCTTGATAACAAAACATCAGCCAACAATATTACATTTAATGCCTTTCTTCCAGGCATTAATATTTTCAGCCACCTCGTCAACAAGCCGCTGTCGAGCCTGTTTACTACTCCAGGCAATATGCGGAGTTACCATTAAATTCGGAAAATCAACCTCCAACAGTGGATTACCATTAACAGGGGGCTCCTCAACGAGCACATCTATACCTGCACCCGCAATAGTATTTTTAAGTAGTGCATTGATAAGCGCTTGCTCATCAACAATGCCACCCCTTGCTGTGTTGATTAAAAATGCACTGGGTTTCATGCATGCTATCTCAGCTTCGCCAATCAACCCTTGTGTCTGTTCATTTAATGGACAATGCAAACTAAGCACATCAACCTTGGGCAAAAGTTCATTCAGTGGTATACGAACAATGTCATCTTCGCTATCAGCGCGCCCAGTGCCTATACGCTCAGCAATAAGCACTTTCATGCCAAAAGCTTGCGCGATTTTTGCAACTGCCATGCCAAGCTCACCATAACCAACAATACCTATAGTTTTACCTGTTAAGTCTTCAATCGAATGTTGCAACAAACAAAACTGACCACACCTTTGCCAGTCACCACTGCGAATAGATTTTTGATATTCGTTTAATCGTCTGGACAACGATAAAATTAATGAGAAGACATGCTGACTTACAGATGAAGTGGCATAAGCCGTAACATTGCACACAGCAATGTTTTGGTTTTGTGCAGCAATTAAATCAACATTGTTAACACCGGTCGCGGCCACACAAATTAATTTCAGGTTGGATGCCTGCGTAATTATATTTTCATCAAGGACAACTTTATTGGAGATTACGACATCCGCATCGACTATTCTCTCGCCGACCTGCGTTGGTAACGTTTCTTTGTAGAATTTACAACCAGGTAATACGCTTTTCAATGCAGTAAAATTTACATCATCAATATCAAGAGTCGATGAATCAAGAAAAACACCTTTTAATTGTTTTGGCATATTTCCTGGCACAGTTTGCCTCGCAATCCACTGACGCTAAAAAATCGACTGCATAAACTATTTCACGAAAACTGCTATCGATTCTACATGATAAGTATGTGGAAACATGTCCATAACACCCGCTTTTGTCATACGATAGCCCTGTTCATTTACTAGATACTCACTATCACGCGCCAATGTAATTGGGTTACATGACACATAAACAATGCATTGCGGACCTTTTTTAGGCAATTGTTTAACCACGTGAAAGGCGCCATCACGAGGCGGGTCAATCAATAATTTATTGAACTGAAAATCGGCCCAAGGAATAGTAGATTTTTCATCGTAAAGATCTGCTTTTCTAAACTCTACGTTTTCAACACTATTATGTTCTGCATTCTGCCTAGCAAATTCCAACAAACTATCATTGGCTTCAACACCCACTACTTGTTCAGCACACTTCGCTAACGGCAGCGTGAAATTACCTAAACCGCAAAACAAATCCAACACTTTATCTTCAGGCTGAACATCCAACAAATCCAGTGCATACTTAACCATGCGCCGATTCATATCGGCATTCACTTGAATAAAATCATTCGGACGAAACAACATTTCAAGATCAAAATCAGGCAAATGATAGGACATAGGTTGATCTTGTTCCGGCCATATCAACTTAACACTGTCTGGACCTTTTGACTGAACATAAATATTCGCATTAAATTCTTTGCCAAAATCAATTAATGATTGGCTATCATCATCTGTCAATGATTCAAGGTGACGGAAAATTAAAGCAACAGAGTCATCTCCCGCCGCCACTTCAATTTGCGGAACACTTTTTTTACACGACAAACCCATGATCAATTCACGTAAATGCGGCAACATATCGGAGAAACGTTTATCCAGTGTTTTACAGGACAACATATCTGCAATATATGAACTTGCCTTCTCCCTGAATCCCACCAGCACTTTTTCTTTTTTTATAACATAGCGAGCACCCAGCCTGGCTTTACGTCGATAATGAGTTTTCTCTCCTGACAAAGGTGGCAACCATTGCTCAGGGGCAATTCCACCAAATTTATTAAAATGTTCTCGCAGAATGTTTTCTTTTTCATGAATCTGTTGCGCGGAATCGAGATGTTGCAAACCACATGCACCGCATAGCCCATAATATTCACATGGGGGTTCTACTCTTTGCTCAGAAGGTTTAAGTATTTCAAGCAATTTCCCTTGGTCATATTTTTTACGTTTCTTGCCATAACGAAATACCACCTCTTCGCCTGGCAATGCACCCTCGATAAATACCACCTTATCATTCACACGTGCCACACCGCGCCCATCATGAGTCAATGAAGTAATTGTAGCTACGGGGTCGTTGTTGTTTGTTGAAGCCGATTTATCCGTTGACTTATTTTGCAATACATCGCTCATATTATTTTAACACTCAAAACCCACAGGAATTCAACCCCTTCTTTTTTAGATAACACTGATGATATTCCTCAGCACGAAAAAATTTAGTCGCAGGTTCTACTGCCGTAACAATAGGCTGAGTGAACCGCTTTTGTACCTGCAACTCTGCGAGCGATTGTTCAATCAATGCTTTTTGCTCAGGGCTGTAAAAATAAATGACTGAACGATATTGATCGCCAATATCTACGCCTTGTCTATTAAGCTGTGTAGGATCATGGCTATCCCAAAATGTTTCCAATAACTTTTGATAAGAAATGTTATCCGAGTCATACGATACTTGAACAACCTCAGCGTGCCCTGTAGTACCAGAACAAACCTGTCGATAATCAGGTTGATCAGTATTTCCACCACTGTAACCAACGGCTGTTTCTGTGACGCCGTCAAGCTGCCTGAAACGTTCCTCCACGCCCCAAAAACAACCCGCGCCAAACATTGCTACCTCATGGGACATTTAGACTCTCCGTTGGAGTTGGGGTTGGGGTTAGGGTTGGAACAGGAATAGGAGTAGCAGTAACATCTTCAATAACACTGCTTTTAATACCTACCGCAAGATCTTGCTTTAAACCAGCTTCAGGTTGCGTAACGGGTTGGGGTATTTTCGCTGGAGCAACATCTAACGTAGGAAGCCGCTTTTGAAGTGCAGAGATATGCCGTACCCATGGTTTATTTTTGGTTAATGAGCGCGATAATTTTTTAATCACTCTGCGCGCATCGGAAACTGATTGATAAGCACCGTATAACACCACATACCAGTCACCACCACGACGTTTGACATGCACGTAGCGCAATTCCGGCAATACAGGCTGCTTGTTTATAAACCGAATAATCGCTTTCTCGGATGCAGATGCCGCAAGCTGAATGGTGTAATCATCTGGAACCTGGCTTCGCAACCACTCGTTTTCCGCCTGCGACGGAATCCTTTTTTTAGCGAGAGCTTTTTTTACTGCCGGTTCTGATAACACAGGTTCTGGCGTGATCGGCTCGGGAATAACAGGCAGTTTTTCTTTTTGTACTTTTGCACTCTTCACACTTGTATTTATAACTAATGGTTTAGCTTTGATGTCAGAGCCCTTGGTTTTATCAAGCAATGCTTGCGACTTTTTGGCTTGCACCAAAACAGGTTTAGGCTTCTCAATTCTAACTTCAGCTTTATCTTGCTTAATTATAGGCCTTGGTTTTTTTTCAGCTAGTTTCATTTTATCAATGCTAGTGGGTTCCATTGCTTCTTTTGGGAGTGAAGCTAAAACCACTTTCCGGCCCGAGGCTTGGCCTTCAAGATTCAATGCAGCCGACATAGGTAAATTCGACTGCAGAGGCTCTTCACCACTAAAAAGTATTGCCAAAAATATCGCTGCAAACATACCCAGTGCAGCTGAAACCATCATCTTTGGTCGTTTATGAAACTGAGTAATAAAATTTCCGTGATGATGCTCTTTCATCACACGAAGCATGTGCGCATTCAGCGCGCCGGGAATGCCTTCTGACTTGTGGTAAATTGATTTTGCTTCGTTAACGGTCAACAAATAATCTTCATCTTTCCAATATTCATTTAATAATAGATGCAGATATTCCCATGCTTCATCATCACCAAAAACCGGCATCTGATGAATGCAAATTAAATCTTGAAAGCGAATCAATGAAGGAGACGTTAGCGTAACTTCAATTTCAGGCTTGGCGAATAACAATATTGCCAAGTATCCACCTTCCTCTTCTGCCTGTTGTTTTATAGACAACAAGGTATCAAGTGCAAAAGAAGACAAATTGTGAGCGTCATCAACAACTATCAAAGGGTGATTTAGCTGAACGTCGACATCACTATCGACTTTGCCATCAATAGCAGTAGAAACTTTAGAAAATTGTTTAGCGATGTCACTTACATTAAGGTTTTTCGCGGAAAAAAAACAACGGTTAATCTCTTCAACAATATGTTTTTCGCCGAGCACATGGCTAGCATGAATAACACATATGTCTTGCTCTGCTTCGATATTTTGCAGCAGCTGGTTTAACTGCAGCGTCTTACCACTACCTGCTTCTCCGCAAACAATCTGCGTAACGTCACCATTAACAATCGCCTGTCTTAATAATATATGCAGCTGTTTTAGCGCTGGCGTAAAATATATAAACTCTGAAGCAACAGACACACTCTCACCTTGAGCATTCACTGATTGTTCTCGATCGGCTTCCGCCTGCTGGCCTTTTTTCATATGTACAACGTTATCTGACATGTTTCAAAAAATATTAAATATAGACACTAAAAGTATACCTTGTTCTACAAATATCATCTATCACTCTGTATTTTATGATAAATTTAAAATCATTATTCAATGTCATCACACGCCCACCTAAACTAAATACACGCAGACCAATCATCCGGCACTAAAAAAACACGCAGCGCTTCACAACCGTCACGGCCACCCACCAAACACACGGGGCGATGCAAACCTATACCCGCTAACATTTCACTCAGCTGTTGCAACGAAAACCAGGGAAGCTCATCAGCAGCCGTTACCGCAGCAAACCAAAATGATTTATCCAAAACCGTCCACTGCAAGCCAGCGTCTTTAAATCTTAGCGGAAAATCTGATAGCGTCACCCACTCACCGCGCTCATGCGCTCGATCAATATAATCTTCATAGGGAGCTGCAAGATTTAAATCTTTATAATTTGCAAACAAACGCCCCTTAATAAGCCCGCAGTGACGATCCACTTTCAAGCCCTGTCGCCGCAGCCAGTCTCGCACCTCATCCCTATTAGCCAGTGACAACTGCTGATTAACCATATGCTGCAATTTTTTATCTAAACGGTCATGCAAGTCAGGGCCATAGTAAAGTGTTCTTGATTGGGCATCAGTGATCGCGAGGTAAAATTTAACGGCTACCTCCCAATGAATAACATCCCCTGTAAGGCGGTCACGAAGAATGAAATCAAATTCTCCCAGCGTTCGCCCTGAAATTCTAACCGCGAGGTTACGGTACAAAAGATCGAACTGTGGATTAGCCTCTAGCCACCAAGCTAATAGCGCTTCAAAACGTGCGCCAAGCCGTTTATCCGATAGCGTGCGCAAATATTCCTGCAATAAATTGGGCGCTTTATCCTGTTCAATGAGCCAGGCACTCGCGCCTTGAAACCAACGTTGACATTGCTGCTTGCCTATCCAGCACTCTGACAAGCTATCACCAGAAATCATCGGCGCACTGGCAATGACCCACGCCAAATCATGGACTTCACGGTGAACCCAACGGCATGTCTGCATCACAAGTCTTTCCACCTACAATCAATGTTCATAATATTCTTTACAACGGCTCAAACTATATTTGCCTCAATTTTCTTTAAAATCAAAGTTTTACTGAGAGGCCAGCTCAAACAACTAAGCAGCCTCACATATAACACAAATAAACTCATGATTTATCTAACTATTCGCTTAACAATGCTTAAGCTGAAATCCCCGCACCAACGGCCGTGAGGCTACAGCTATAACAAATAACACCAACAGAAAATGCACAGACAAGCAACACAAACCCTTACAATTACTGTATAATACCCCGCTTTTCGTTACCGCCAATCCTTTTCCGGCGCCGCCAGCAATCAAGCACAATAAAAAGGTCGCAACATGACATCATCACCTACTATGGATAGTTTTTCTGATCTGGCACTGCCTGCGCCGATAATGGCCGCCATCAAGGATATTGGCTACGAAACACCTTCGCCAATCCAGGCGAAAAGTATTCCAGTATTACTCGCCGGGAAAGATTTAGTCGGTCAGGCTCAAACCGGCACCGGAAAAACTGGCGCCTTTGCTCTACCATTGCTCAGTCGCCTTGAGCTTGGCATCAAAGAGCCTCAAGTACTTGTGCTCGCGCCGACACGCGAACTCGCGATTCAGGTTGCCGAAGCCTTCCAAGTCTACGCTCGACATATGAAAGGGTTTCACATTCTGCCCATTTACGGTGGCCAGTCGATGGACATTCAATTGCGCCAGTTACGCCGTGGCGTGCATGTGGTCGTAGGAACGCCCGGACGTATTATGGATCACCTACGTCGCAAAACATTGAAGCTCGATAATCTCAAAGCGCTAGTGCTCGATGAAGCCGATGAAATGCTAAAAATGGGTTTCATCGATGACGTTGAATGGATTTTGGAGCAAACTCCGGCAGAACGACAAATTGCTTTGTTTTCCGCCACCATGCCAGATGCGATAAAAAGAATCGCCAGAAAACATCTCAACGCACCTGAAGAAATCAAGATTAAATCACAAACCTCTACTGCCACCTCTATAACACAACGTTATTGGCAGGTAACCGGAACACATAAACTGGACGCTCTAACTCGAATTCTTGAAGTTGAAGCCTTCGATGCGATGATAATTTTTGTTCGCACAAAGACCGCCACTGTAGATTTGACTGAGCGGCTTGAAGCGCGCGGCTATGCTTGCGCAGCATTAAACGGCGATATCAATCAATCCATTCGCGAAAAAACCGTTGCACGCCTGAAAAATAAATCCCTCGACATTATTGTTGCCACCGATGTTGCCGCACGTGGACTGGATGTTGAACGTATTTCACATGTACTCAACTTTGATATTCCGCACGATACCGACTCATATGTTCATCGCATTGGTAGAACCGGTCGTGCAGGACGCAAGGGAGATGCTATCCTTTTTGTTTCACCGCGTGAAAAACGCATGTTGCGCTCAATTGAAAAGGCGACCAAGCAACCCATCACCGAAATGCAGCTGCCTAGCCATGATGCAGTAAAAGATCGCCGCATCACACAATTCAAAGATAAAATTACCACAGCGATAGAATCTCAAGAGCTTGGCTTTTTTGAAAACGTGGTCGAGCAATATCAACAAGAGCACAACATAAGCCTCAGCGAAATCGCCGCTGCACTGGTCTATATGAACCAGGTTGACCGCCCTTTAAATGTCAAAAAATCTACGCGTGAAAGACCGCTCGGTGCAAAAGATAATCACGAAAGAAAATCATCAGACCGACCAGCAAGACGCGACGGCAAAAACAAAGACAAAGACAGACACGAATCTAAGCGCGATAAAAAACACGATTCCGATAGAAAACCACGTCGCAAAAAAAGTGACGACGATTTGTTGTTATACCGGATTGAAGTCGGCAAATCGCACGGTGCTGAAGCCAGAAATATCATTGGCGCTATTGCCAATGAAGCAGGGCTGGACAACCAACACATCGGCGCTTTAAAAATTCATGATGCCTACAGCACCATTGAATTGCCCGACGGCATGCCCAAAGATGTTTTTAACGACCTAAAGAAAACACGTGTTTGCAACCAAAAACTGGATATCAGCCTAGAAGGTAATACCAGAGAAAGTAGTACCAAGGGAAGCAGCAGCAGAGAAAGTGGCAATACGGAAAAGAACCACAAGAAAAAAATCAGCATGAAAGAAAGCAGTCATAAAGGCCCTAAAAAAACATCCAATGCTAGTAATGCAAAGAAGCGCGTTGGCAGTAATTCCGGTAGCAGCTCTGGTAGAAAATCAAGAACTGCAAAAAATGATCGCTAATTTGTATTAACAAAAATTAACGGTCATTTTTATTAGTTAAAAGGTTTTACAGCAACCGTTTCAATCAAGCTAACGCGCGCTTCTTCTAGGTTGCGATGCAGGTTATAGGCCTTAGTCTGGATGTCATTTCCAACTAACAAATGCACGCCCAACTCAGGCAGACTCGGTTTACCCGCAGGCTCTTTCATTTGTGAAAAAGCCTTCCGTGCAAGATCAGTTTTGTCATTCCAAACATCAACATTAAAACCTGCTGATGTTACAACCTCACCGAACGCATCCGGGTGAAGCAAAAAACTAATCGAGCTATCCTGAGCCCATGGAACCGGGAAATAGACAGGCGTATTTGCATTACCACACACCTCATACAAAATCGCTCGCCCTCCTGGCTTCAATACGCGATAAACTTCCTTTAACCAACCCAGTTTATCTTCAACATTCATATTCATTTGAATAGACCAGGCACCATCAAACGAAGCGTCTGCAAACGGCATTGCCAAAGCACTGGCAGCATGAAACTTCACACGCCCCTGCATATTAAGCAATTTCGTTAATCTTTCCGCAGCATCAATGTACTCATCGCTTAGATCAACACCCGTCACACAACAACCCACCTCATGAGACAAGCGCCGCGTAGAACCGCCTATGCCACAACCAACATCAATAATATGCATGTCAGAGGTAAAGCTGGAAAGGGTAATCAGTTCTTTCGTAGCCACATCACCACGAATATGAAATTCATCCACTGGCTGAAGATCATCAAGTGTCACCCTGGATAAATCCTTACCACTCTTATCCAGCCCTTCAATAATCTTGTTATACAAGTTATTCGGTGAATAATAATTGTGAATGTGATTCATCTGCTTCACTTAATTTAAAATGAGAAGATCTGCATATTTTAGAGAGTATATTAGCAGTAAATGCTGGAACGAAATCACTAGAATACTTTTTGAATGATTGGTCGGGGCGAGAGGATTCGAACCTCCGACCACCGGCACCCCATGCCGTTTTGAGATCATGTCTATTACTTTTTTTTATTGAATTTTTAGGGGTTCTAGTTCTAAAAAGGTATAGGTGGGAACGGTGATATAAGCCTTTGAATACATTGGAATCGAAAATCATTTTAGAACGATTTGGAGGGGGCATAGTTATTTAGGTCACATTAGCCCAGAGCAGTTTGAACTGGCACAATGTGGAAATACTTGAATGTCTATCGTGTTGGGGGAAGTCCATTTGTTGCAGCCACTTATGGCTCCCCAAACACGATCAATCTGGGCACTGGGAAATTCGTATTACACTTACAACCTAGCGATTTAGTAAACATACGATATCCTGCCGACATTGAACAACAAATAATGGTCAGTAAACTACGGTCTGAAAACTACTGTTAAACTAAATCTTAAGGAGTGTGTCATGCTCACAAAAATCGTGTTAGTACCTGACAACGACGATTTAGGGCTTGTCATAACTATCAGACACGCGCATGTGACGACCCTGACTCTTCTCGATCTTAGTGACAAAGGGTGAGGTCATCGCGCGCACCAGTGCACTGTAATTTAACTGGAAGCTGATCTCGGTACCTACGGGTAAACAACGATCGGATTCAACAATGAGATGGTCACTGCTCGCCCCAAGGATCTCAATTCCGTTAGGCGCTTGGAGGCCATCTGGATCGATGTCCTGGTGGCCGATGGCTAGGATCGTCTGGAAGATATTGCCCCGATTTGTGGTGGATGGCGTATCACCAAACGCGCTCTGCCCGACCTCACCCCATGGCTGTGATGGCTTAAGCTTCGATTCGATCACTTCGGCGATGAGAGTGATGGCATCAGTATACAGGCCATTGATGGCTTGGCGATGCAATGGCTCACACCCTAACAGTATCGATTCACCCAATCGAAGATCGTTTATCCGCCCTGTGTCTGCACCGCTTAGCACCCACTCAAGATTGGCAGAGTTACCGCCAGAAACGATGCTAAGCATGTGGCCAAAGGTCGCGTCAATGGAATTGGCCAGCGCGGACAGTTCAGCCATGTTGTTGGCATCGGGTGAGACGCCACAGCGACACGCAAGGTTAGTTCCAATGCCTTTGAGCAATATGTTTGGGAAACGAATCGTCTCACGCACGGTGCGCTCCAAGTCCTCCGGCATGATGCCTTCGCGCAGATCACCAAGCTCGACCATGAGTACGACCCCGTGTATGCGCTTCACCTTCTGCGCGGCAGATGAGAGCTGACTGATAACATCGAGTTCAGTGTTGAAACTTATGTCAGCCTGCTTCATCACCCTCTCCACCTGGCTAAGCATCGGTGAACGGAGCAGTGTCATAGGCGCCGCTACCTGGGCATCACGCATCGCTTGAATATTCTCGATGCGGGAGTCACCCAGTCCACGCACACCCGCTCGCAGCATTGCTGTGGCTATCGCTGGGCAACCGAGGCTTGCTTTGGTCACCCCCGTGACAGAAATACCTCGCGCAGCCAAGCGTTCGACCAGTGTTCGAGCGTTGTGATAGATTTTATCGAGGTCAATTTCTAACCGCGGCGCACTCACTACGCGCAGTCAGCTAGCTTACCTTTAATCGTGGGGAATGCTTCAAAAACCATGTCGACCAAACGCTCAGGGGATCGCGTCAAGGCATCTGTGGCGGGCATACCAAATTCGTCCTCATACTGAGTGATCGCCTCACCCACTTGCTCATCAGTCATATTCTCATGGTTGATGGTCAGGCCGATCACCTTGGTCTGTGCAAAGGTTTGAATGAGATTAATCTCAGAGGCCGGTGTCGGCATAACCACATCCTCAAAATCAACACGATGGCTACGCCCTGGTGCGTGCTGTAACACCACGCCATCTGCGCAACTGCCCCGTAGGATAAAAGTAGAACTCAAGTAGGCAGGGTGACTCAGCGCACCCTGTCCTTCAATGATAATTACATCAGGCTGTTCGCCTTCGAACGCTTCAACGATGGAGGCTTCCATCTCACCTGAACAGAACTGTGACGGGATAGCATCGAGCGCAATGCCATAGCGGGCACCCTGAATCAGACCTGTCTGTCCGGTACCTACCAATACCGCTTTTACACCATAATCGTTTAGGGCTTGAGTCAGGATAGTCGCGGTAGTACGTTTGCCAATAGCGCCGTCGGTGCCAAGCACTGCGATACGCGGGCAGGTAACCTCGGCAATTCGACCGCTGAACAACCGCAGATCTTTTTTGGCGCGAGGCTTTCGAACGTCGAGGATTTCAACATTATTTGCAATACACGCCGCAGAAAACACCGGGTCATCGTTCAAGAATTCATGGAGGCCATTGACGATATTCATTCCGAGAACCATAGCCTCAAGTACGAGACCACGTTCATGTGGCGACAACAACCCACTGGATGGTGCCATACCGAAAATGAAAGTATCAGGTATGCCGCCTGCCTGAGCCAGCGCATCCTCAAGGTCACGACAAATGGAAATAGCATTTGGCTTATCGTCAAGCACTGTGCCAGCATCAAGACCCGCTTTTTCACTGTCGATGACTGAGAGGATTTTGTATTTTTCAGAATGTCGGACAAGCCCGTTAGCTGTCTTGCCATCAGGAGCAGCGAAGTTGCCTTCGCAATAAACGATAGCGGTTGTAACAGGATTTGATGATGTAGAAGGTGAGGCTATGGCGGGGGTGACTTCGGAGGGTGAGTTAACAGCAGAAACTGGCGGTGCTTGTTGAGAATAAGGGCGGGCCTGTGGCGGCATAGGATAGATAATAGACATGATAATTCCTCGTGTTGAGCTCAGGAGAGGCAACGAGATCGTGCCAGCCAGATTTAGCCAGTTGTCAACAAGAGGTCCCCACTAAGAAGTGGTTTAAATAACAGCCCATGGTAACACAGTTCGATGCATAGGAATTGGATAGGTAGTCGGAGCTGTTAGCTCCCACAACCTCAGAAAAGTCGACTGTAGATACTCAGCTAAACATTCACTGCCTACCCCCGACTTAGCAACACGGAGCCCTATAAATACTAAGACTGACCTCAAGCTTATGCCAGTGCTATCTTTGTTCAAAACTAAAGCATTTTAATTGTATTTCTAGAGAGTTATTTATTTCGAAATAATAAACGTTCTAAAACGACTGCCGGTGCTCTCTTTTTTAATTTTAACTATATTTTTAGAGGGTTACAGGATTTCTGAATGAGATAATTCTAAAACAAAGCTGCGGAAAGGCATTATTTTAGAACGTACGGGGTAGTATTTTTAGAACAAATTCTCTAAATAGGTTTAAGTATCTCCTGCAACTTATTGATTATAAATGGTCGGGGCGAGAGGATTCGAACCTCCGACCACCGGCACCCCATGCCGTTTCGCGATCATTTCTATCACTTTGTTTTTATTGAACTTTTAGGGATTCGAGTTCTAAAAAGGTATAGGCCGGAACGGTGATATAAGCCTTTGAAAACATTGGAATCGAAAATCATTTTAGAACGATTTGCACCATAAAGCACTACCTTGCACAGCTCATCCAGGCAAAAGTCCGGCACAAATTCTGCATCTATAATAATGGAATGTAGTCTAACTACACCTAAAGTATCCACATCAATACACCGATATCTGGGTATAATGTGTGCATAAGCGCATATATCATGTATATTGCCGCTTCATAAACGAGGATTAACATGTCAACACTTAATGTACTAATGATAAAAGAGGATGATCTCTGGGTTGCTCAAGGCTTGGAGCACGATATTTCAGCTCAAGGGAAAGATATGGAAGAAGCCACGTATGAGTTTCAAAAAGCCTTCTTTTCAGAAATGGCAGTTTGTGAAGATTTAGGCTATAGCTTTCCGAATGGAATTCCACCAGCTCCACAATATTACTGGAAAATGTTTGTTGGGGTTGGTATGACTATGCAACAAAATTCCACCCAAAAGTACCGAGTTCCTAACGCACCTAAATTTGAAATTAGAGAAGTTCGCGCAGCTTAATTATGGCCTACCCATTTGCGCCTATGCCTACGCTTGGCGACTTTATCAAAAATTCAATAGATAAATACGATGCAAAACTAAGGCAATCTAAAATAAGCCTTGAAGGGCCAGACGGCTCTCATTACCCGAAATTTTTAATCTGCGTACACGACAATAATCAATACCATGCAGTCTTGCCAGATTTAGATGATGATGAAGTCCTTAATTCACATATATTGCGAAAATTGTGCTTGAGGCTTGGCATTCCTTTAGAAGATTATGGCTTAATTCTCACTGACGAAGGATGGGAAGAAGTCGATATTGGTTAAAAGACAATTAACCGATGCATATATCCTTATATTTCAATGGCCTGCGCGGCTTCCGTTACCACTTTTTGCACGATAAAGCACTACTTTGCATAGCCCATCCCGGCAAAAGTCCGGCAAGGATTATAGGTGGTTATCCACAGCTTTATAAAAAAATTACCCACAAACTCAATAAAATGAGATATATTAACTATTAAGCAATTGAGCGCATTAAAGAAAATTACATTTATGCCGACCAAATGTTGCATAAGCTGGTGTTTTTTGTGTAAGCTCCCCCACTCTTAATTATTACTGTGTGTAATGTTTTATGGATGAAGCGCAAGAGCTATACGAACTAATACTTACTAGGGCAAATCAATTTCTTCGAAACGCAAGGATGTTCGAGATAAAGGTACTGCAAGATCATAACCCAACTTATGAAGAGCTGGCTAAGATCATGCACAAAGTTGCAGCGTTAATTTACGAATTAGCTGATGACGAAGACCCTATGTTAGCGCAAAAATCAGCTGAATATGTATTTATAATGCAAAAGATGGCTATTGCGATTCGAGAAGGACAGCAGGATAAGCTGCTAGAATTAGCAGAAGAAATGGGCCGAAAACCCGGACTATAACCAACCAGGAGATGACTATGTCTGAGCTATGCAGGAAACGAAAGTTTGCCGAAGCCAAAGCCCTCCTTAATAAAGCGGGCGAACTACTAGATAAAGCCTATTTGGCTCATCTAAAAAAGGTCACAAAGAAGGCCGCTTAACAAACCATCCAAACCCTGCTCCGGCAGGGTTTTTTATTTCCCAAACGCCCCAACCAACTTTCCGATAATATCAGGCGGCTGCCCCTTACTTGCAGCGCAAAACATTAACCTGGCTAGAAGGATTAAAATAGCAGCCCGGTTATTTTAATTGAAAGATTGACGCCACAGTCGCTTGTTAGAGCTTTTTCTTGTATACACTTGCTTCAGATACAAAATAATCACTTTTATCTATAAATTTCCAGTTTCTTTTGTCTAAAGTAATCTCTGACATTCCAGATTTCTCACCTGTGCCAACATAGATTTCTTTATAACCGAGCTGTTTTGCTAGACCCTCTATTTTTGCAATGAGTTTTTCGCCTATGCCTTGCTTGCGATACTCGGGTGCTACAAGTAAACCTGCTAACCAAGGGAAATAGTCAGGATACGTTGTTACTGACTCCATTTTTAATGCGGCTGTACCACAAATATTACCGTCAACTATAGCTACAACTGCGATTGGTAACCCTGTACGATTAGCGGAATTTTTTATATCTGTTTCTGCGTCGCCTGGTCCATCCACACCGTAATATGGTTCCCACTCTGATTCAAAAAGTTTCATTAGGGTGGGCAGAGCTTCGGGGTGAACTGCTAGTAACTCAATTTTCAGGTTATCCATTTTTATAGCTCTAACTATAACTATACGGACCCATCCGATCCGCAAAGACAGATTATAAAATTACCGTCTCATTATCAAATTGAGCACGTCTGAGCCACACACGCTATCCACCACCTCCGCACGAGCAACAACCAACAACCGAGGCGCATCGATACCAATTGACGCTTGCTTATTGGTGATACCAGTTAACATCATCTTAATCGGCCCGTCTTTGAACAGCTCTGCAACGGTCATATCAGGATCAACATCGAAAGATGGATAAATCAGAAGTGATTCGTCTTTGCGGCGTGAGAGTACGAGCATGGTTGTTACCTCCGTGTAATGATTGAGCTTCTCTTGAAGCCAAGTCTATACCATACTTGGCATGACAAACAGTGTCGGAACGACAAGAATCGACCCAAAGAAGACATGGCTGTAATGGCCATTTGTCCCCAGTCGGGATATCATTAGAAATCATGTAATAGGCGGACGCGGCCGGATGAACTGTTATATCAAAAGGAACTATCATGGCAAATCCTAAACAATCAAAAAAAACATCTTCGAAAAAATCCAAATCTGCAAAGGCTGTAGGAGTTGCCTTCAAAGGCAGTAAGTCTGTGCATTACACTGGGGTTCGGGTTCGCAGACACCATCTTGGTCCTATAGCAGCCATAAATATTGAATTAAAATCGGCTATTAATCGTATTTCCAATATCGAAGAAAAGTTAAAAAAGCAGGAGCAATTAAACAATGATTTGATGGTTAAAATATCTCATAGAGACTATCTTAATCGTCTTGGCATTCCCTATGATGATGCATCTGAAGGGATTACAGTTCCATTGAGAATATATTTGAGCGATGAAGAAGGAAAAGAATCTGCTGAGAATCTGTTGCTAGATGAAGAAGTAATTAAAATTGTTGCAATTGGGAATGGTGTAATAGGGTCTTGGTTTAGGGTTGTTTTCTATAAAATTATGGGGCGTGACGCAGAAAAATATATTTCTAATTTAGAAAAAGCTGCGGAACTTAAAGCGTTAGGTAAACCTCAAGCGGAAGTCAATAAACATAATGCAGAGGCAATATTAATGTGTACTCAAGCATTAGAAAAAACCAGAGAAGGCGTAATACAAAACGGATCAATTCTTATTTCAAAATATATTGATAAGGTGACTGGCAATGGAATTATTTTGACAAAAGTACTTACTGTGCAAGAGCTTATTTTTTTAGAAAAAAATAGTGCACTATGTAGTCAGCCGCATAAAATATTTTCTGAATTAGAAAGTGCTAATTTAGACTACAAAAAGCCAATGTTAATATCTGATTCAAATTGAGACGCTCAAACCGACTCAAAACCGACACTGCCTGTCAGGCTAAGCTGTGACTTATCTACCAAGCACCCCCATGATTTTCCTTGCAACGCCAGACGGCTCTATGCCAAGCCTATTCTGTTGCTCTTTACGAAGCTCACCGAAATACTTAGCCAACACACTGGCCGGAACGGTTGTCAGCACACCGAACACTGTCCACAAGTATTCTTGATTGATTGCTGCTAACCCGCCTTTGTACACGCCGACACCAAGCAACATCATAAAAACAACCGTTTCAAAAACTAGCATCCATGCCATCATTAATGCGATCTGTGGCCGCGTAGATTGACCGTCACTATTAGCCATGGCCACATATCGCTCTGTCCACCCTTCTTCCTGGGCAATCTTTAAATCAATTTCACGACTCATTAGTGCTGCACGCTGATCAGGTGGGAGCTGCTCTACAGCAGACAATATCTGTCCACCTGTCGCTGTCTCAGGCAGCTTCTTTTCATCAGGCAGAAATGCATTAACCGCAGCCAAGACGGCGGGGCCACCGGGTATAAAGCTGGCAGCAACTGATGCAAAGGGCGTTATCTTTTCAAGTATTTTGCTGAATTTCATTTTGGAAATGCCTCGATGAATTGCTCAACCGTTCCACGGCCAAGCACAGTGTTGTAATGCCGCTTCCAGTAATCAGCCATGCCAGGCACATCATCTGCATCAGGCAACGGTTCGGGAATACGGTAATAGATCAGCCGCGCAATGGCTGTGGCATAAGCCAGGTTTACAATCAGCTCATTATCTATATCTTTATTTGACACGTTTGACGCAAGTGCAAGCACCTTCTCACGCAGCCCAAGCCGATATCCTAGGAAGTTGTCGTATACGTCTTTGTGAGTGGCCGGCTCGATCTGGTACACGCCCAAAGCTGGTCCATTAATTTGCTTCAGATACGACAGCTTTGACTCATGTGCAGCCGTGCCAAGAAGAAGGTTTACTGCCGACTCTGAATACATGCCGAGATATTTAAGCGTTGGCCATATAACCAACTCTCTGAATTGATCTGGATTAATCATTACGATTCCTTAACGTTAGACCTAGAACTATGATTTTCGCCAAAAATACCAACCTGCCAACCTAACCCCCATCCAATAAACCCAGGCACGAACAGGATGGCCGGAACGCTTAATGCACTGACGCAAATTATTGTCAGCCTCAAGCCTTGAAATGTTCTTATTTTTATAAGCGTAATCGTGAAGATCGCAGCAAGTGTGCATAGATAAATTATGATCTGAAACGAACGAACAACCGTTGCTATTGCGTGATGTCATAGTGTTTATTTTAAATTTCTTTTTTCATCAGCATCACGAGCGACACGGTTTTTATAATTCTTATGCTTCTTAATCTCTACTACTAATTCATCATCGTCAGCAGGCATGGACGTAATACTAGGATCATCTTTAAGGATTGATGTCCGCGCTGATATCATATTATTTTTACTATGATTAATTTTTCCTATTACCGCATCTTGTATCCATTGATTAACATCAATGATAGCGTCTTCCAAAACATCTTGGTCTGCTTGTGATATCACAACTGTATATTTATGGTCAGGCATTATATTGTTCCTTTTAGTTTAGGCTACTAGATGTCCAGAAAATGCAGACTCAGCATCCACATAAGTTTGTGTAGCACCTCCAGATTGATATACTTGGACTTTTACAGTGTCATTAGCAGCTAGCTCAATACTCCCGCCAATAGGAGCTAAAGCCATTATGAATAAATCTCCTGTGAATTTTGAAGGGTCAAAAGTGGAATTATATATGCCATTGCTGGTAATAAGATCAACATCATAACGCGATGCTGCAGAATCCATATTAGTCAAAGTTATGCCAGCAAGAAAGTTATAAACACCATCAACAGGAGCCGTAAATATTCCAGTAGAAACATTATAGTGCCCACCTCTATTTGTTATTACGTTAGGATAGGCATGAATAAAGGAAATACCCGCAGTAAAAACAGGACGATAACCATAAACACTAAATGCTACATGCGCGCTATTCAATACATTGCCGCTTAGATTAATATCTCCAGTCCCATTCGGCGTAAGATTAATATCACCATCAACATCCGTTGAGCTAAGAGTGTTCCCATTAAGATTAAGATTAGCGAAATTATTTGAGGCTGTGAACGTATTTGCCTCATCTTTAAGCGCGACCGCTTCAGCAAGCATTAACTTAACCTTGTCTACAAGCGCCTCCAATTCTGCTCTCGCCTGACTTGGATCATCAGTTGTTGCATCGAGTGCCGCTTTTGTTAAATCATCTGCAGGCCAAGCCATTACACACCCCTTATCGTTGCGTCGATTGTTGCATCAGCAAGCACATTACTTGCGTTGTATATTTTTATTTCAGGTCCATTGGTTAAGTCGCTTTTTGAAATAAGCTCCCACGTCCAACCTGCACCAACGCTTTGCAAAACCACATCAGCGCGTTTGATAACTGCGTAAGTCTTATTGATAGGTAATTTGATATGACCAACAGCGATCCTGTTTGCCCCGGTCAACGTGCTTGTATCAAGGTCTTCAATATCTTCGGTAACTGGGTCAGCGGACAAAATGATGAACATCTGAGTAATGCTTGCGAGACTAGAAGCGTTCGTGACAGTAACGCGAACTTTGATGTATCTTGCGGTAATTTGTGCGCCCGTAGCGACCCATGACGTGTAGCTGACATCGTCGTCACTGTGTGATTCTTCTATGACTATCGTTCCATTACCGGTAGCAGACACCAGCGGTATGAATGTAGCAACAACACCTACGTCGATAGTGGGGTGCTCGTAAATAATCGGTGAACTTGGAGCGCGTGCATATGATGTCCAGTCTGCCCATGTGACACCATCGATTGCAAAATCAGCCCATGTCTTCGTATCAGTGGCGTACAAAATGCCTTTATAGACCCAGCAATCTGTTTTTGTACCAGGCCACCCCATTGCTTTTGGATCAGCGGAATCGATTGACCCTGCAATGCGAGGATCTAACAGAACAACGCCATTAATAAACAAGGGATTTGCCGACTCATTCCCAGTGGTATCGACGGCCACTATTGCGAATGTGTACGTTCCTGCCGCGAGCTGATTTGTCTCGTGCGGCGACGACGTTAACAGCCCCTCATGAAGCGGTGCCATTGTGGGCCACGTGCCACTAGAGCCGAGAATGTATCTTATTTTGTAGCCTGCATGATCTACTGGCGGTGTATACGTCCAGCTAAACTCGCGCGTTCCATCAGGTTGTCTTTGAACTAAAAAAGTTGCGACGTCTGGCGGTCTTTCAGTTTTACCTAAAACTGAATGAGTAATGCTCCCCCACCCACCCTCAACAACATTAGTAAATGACAGCACGCGAATATCGTAATCAACACCGTCCTGCACATCACTGATGTACGCCGACGTATCTGGAGCCGTCACGACGATATCGCCACCCCATACCGTGTCCGATGTTTTCTTCCATTGCACACGGTAACCAATTAATTTCTGATGAATAACTGATGTCCAGCTAACCAGAATGCGCGACAGAAACGTACCATCGAGCTTCTCTAACAAGTGCGCTGTTCCTGATTGAGCAGCTAAGCCTGCAGGTGACGCAATCGTATACGGATCATCGATCGTGCTGACAGCTATACTTTGCACCGGACCAACGGTATTCTCCACACCAACGATGGATACACCCCGTGCCTGGAATTCATACGTTACGCCGTCACTTGGCACCACCGCGACATACTCATCATCTGCTGGGCCGACCTGCCCCCAAGTACTCGCGCCTTGCACACGAGAATAAATCATCGCATAACTGTAGTTGCCGTCTGATGGTGGTGTGACGGTAATCTCGATGCTACTAAGGTTGCCTGCTGGGCTGGGTGGCGTGTTGGTGTATTCCGTCAAAGTAAATGACAACGGATTACTGGTAGCGTCCGGCACATCTTCTTGTGGTGCAAGGTTTTCCGGTATAAATTGAATTCCGTGCGCCGCAGAAGCCTTGCTCTCTCCTGAGAAACCAATGTAATAGCTGTGCGATTCAGATGGAAAATAGAGCACATCATGCAGCTGGCTCAGCTGCGTACCTGTAACATTGCTGACACCAACATTCGCCGTAAAGTTCGACGGTATACCCGTTACATTATTGTTCCCATCAACCAACATCAATAAACAGCCTGGTTGGCCACCGGCACCGGAGCCGGCATGCGATCGCGAGCCATTAATGATGCTTTTGGCTACACCATCCTGACCATCTTCACCGCTTAAATCAATGTTGCCTGATCCACCAGCGGCATAACCACGACTGATAATAATCAGCCCCGCGCCACCGTTACCGCCGCTACCACCTTTATGATAAGACGCCGGAACAAAAGTATTGTGCCCCGTTGATCCGGAAGTACCACGCAGGTCTGGCGGCAAGCTAGCACTAAGGTTAGCCGTGTCCAGCGTGAATTCTGGTAACACATCGACCTGACCTTGCACCAACCAACCGTCATCACTTTTGTAATTCAGCGTACCGCTAACGTTAGTAAAACCACCGCCAGACTTAGTGCTACCAAAGTAACCGGAAACACCTAAATCCTGAGACTCATAAGTGCTAGCGAGGTTCGATTGCAGCCCACCCAATAAGCCCTGCCCTTTACCATTAATATTACCGTTGTTCTGCAGGAACCCTCGAATACGAATCTGCACATTGTTGCTGATCGTAACCGTCACGCCGTTATCGACATCCAACGGACCATCGTAATAATAAATGGCGGCGGCATTGTTCATGTCAGCATGTCCAGGCAGAGTGCAGTCAGCTTGAATATGACCGACTCCACCTATAACAGTAAATGCACCTGGAAAATTTGTATCGAGATAGCTTTGTATATCTGCGCCTTCGGAGGTATAAAAACTGTCCGCCTGCACGGTGCTAGCTGTAGTCGGGACGATGGCTCCGGCCTTTTCAGCAGATCCGAACAGATTTAGCGTGATATGACCTGTGACGGAATCGATAGTAGTGCCTTGCACTTCGAAGGCACGATCAACACTAGTAGTTCCACCTGTGTAATCACGCACATTGTTAAATGTCGCGCGGGCAATATCACCAACCTCAACTGTGTTAAGTCGGTCGAAAACATGTACCCCCATACGCAAAGGTGGCCCTGCGTAACGACTTCGCAAGGAATCAAAACGTTGCGATATCATAGCCTGCGTATGCCGAGATCCATGCAGGCCACGGAACTCCATCGTCATCGGGTCACCAAGGTTATGCCGACTGATAGAGAGGTTGTCTTGCATAAAGTGCTCGCGGGTCGTTTTTTCCGCGATCGGATCGTAGTTCCACTTCATCCTCAAATGATTGTGCACCGACCGCATGTCATGATTAAGCGGCTGCGTTTGCATGGCATTTGATTTGTCGAGCGTTAATGTATAAGACGAATCTGATAGCACACCAGACATGCGTCGCAGACCTAATGAGCCGTCACTATAGACAGGATTAAAAGCCCCTAGCAGACGATTAAGCTGCTCCTCTATGAACTTTTTTCCATCCTGTTTTTTCTCGCGAACAAAACGCACGACGACACCTTGAGCATCATCATTTGGGTTCCACCAATCGCTACCGATACCGGTAAAATCTGATGTTTTTATATACTGTGGATCTATATTGAGGTGCCAACTATCAGGCAGAGACTTACCAGCTTGGTTGTAAAGTGACCCCGTCAACAGTGCATAAGCAAGTTTAGGTGCAGGCATTTCGAGATAGACCAACTCCTCGACTTCTGGCTTACGATCGTTATCGGCAGTTGGATCCACCTCATGCCGTGCAGCCTTGGTATTCAACACACCGCGCGTAACATTACCGAAAACAGTTGGTGTGATATTGGCTACAGGACAACGTATCGCTTCATCACCCAACCAGATATACACCACCTCTTGTCCCGGTGCATCTGTATAGCTAGTGCCGTGCGCTACGGCCTGAAAATCAGCGGTGCTTAAAACTGGTATGCTGGCGGCGTTCTCATCAATAGTGGATGTCAGTCTCGTATTCGCGGCATTAAAAATCTCTTTTCGTACAGAGCGCTGAATGTCTGAACAACCAATATTGTATACGCCGCCATCAAAACGAATATCATCGATAATTTGGGTTTGAAACAATACGTAATCAGACCAGCCCAACCCTTCATAACCACGATAAAAACGTAACCTCTTTTTGCGTAGACCATCACCGGCAACCAGTTTGTTGTTGATCAGCGTAGTGACGGCCTCACCACGATCAAAAAACCCGACATTGATTGAACCAATAGTTGCTACAGCTTTAATGGGGTCGAGCTTTTGTGAGGTAGCACTGACGGACTTAACTACACTTTGAGTAACAGTTGCACCCGATGGCACGGCGGCATCGGCATGCGATGTAAAATAATGCAGATCAGTATTAGCGTTATCGAAAGCCAGCTCGATGATGTAGCGCGGGTCTTTGTTTAGCGATTCATTCTTAACCGCAAACGCGGCGTTGTCTACCCTCATGACTGCACGCGAACTCTAAATGTAAACTGATTGTGATAAACACTGTTCCCAACCATCTTAGGTGTATAACTGCCTTCCTCGATCTCAACAGATACTGGATTGTCAGGCGTGGAAATTGTGCCATATGGGTCCAGCGTGAAAAGCTCACCGGCCTCTATACTTGCAAAGAACTCTTCCCAATATTTGAGATTGTCGCGATGGATAACATCGGTAGTGATCAACCAGAACTTATCAGCGCGATGACGCAAGGTCTCACGACTACCGTCCAACGCATCATTGCGTGCAGCGATCACCGGTTTACGAACAGGGTCGACCTTCCAGCTCGCAGTTTCAAGGTTATAACTCTGTCCGCTGCCGTGCTCGTAACCCTTGATCGTAACGTTGGCACCGCTAGCTTCAGTAACCAACGTGCTGCTAACGATTATTTTCGTGGAAGTTGAATCAGCTGAAAGTGGGTGCCATCCATTGAGCGTGGCATTAACAAAACCGGAGACATATACCCAGTCACCCGACACCAGTCCAGACAGATCGGTCGTAAGACTATTGAAACTGTTGTCAGCACTGGATGCACTAAGATCGGTACCCGTGACATTTAGTGCACGCGGAACTATCTCGCGTTTAGCAGAGAAAGTGATGGCGGTCATGCTGAAACTGTCTCTTGAAGCACCGCGTGCTGACGCGTTCCACTATCGACAATAATATAGTCCTTGTTGGCAACAGCATCACGCACGCCATTCGCCACCGCATCAACCATGTTGTCATTCCAACCCACCGCATCACCCTGAATAACAATCTGGATAGTGTTTGGCGTTGACTGCTGCTGTTGTGTATCGGCAGGAAATCCTGTTGTCGGATTTGCATCATAAGTAGGCACAGCATTCGCACCGCCGCCACCTCCACCGCTGAACGCACCACCTCCACCACCAAATTTAGAGTTAGCAATACCGGCAAGATTTATCGCCTGTGCGCCACCAGCAATTCCTGCAAACAAACCACCCAAATATGGACCACCGATCTTGGCACCGACCTTATACGCGCCTACTACCGTTTCACGTAACGCAAGGACACCTTCACTGAACGCGGCAACTTTGTTCAGCTCGAACGCAGCACGATTCTGTGTAGCAACCGTTGCAGTGATACCTTTCATCCATTGCGCGGTGGCTGTGGTGCGGTCTTTCCAGTTAGTATCATCGAACCGCGCCATCTTGATAGCGCCATTGGAATGGATGCGTAACAGGTTCGCCTGATGTTGTTCTTCGAGTTGCAATAACAATGATTTGCGCTGCTGTTCATCGCTAGCATTGGCCGCAACTAACTCAGCTCTACGCTGATAGCTGAGCGCGATGCGATCTTCTTCAGCAAGCAACGATTCACTCAACTGCTGTAGCTTTTGTTGCAGACGTGGATTGACAGCAACTAAACCCTTATCTTTCTGACCACCATCATCCTCACCCTCAGACGTAGTCTTATTTTCTTCCGCGCGCAACTCCTTGAAGAGACTCTTCACTTTCGCCTTACGGGCGCTAAGCTTAGAATCTGAATCATCACCGTCATCAAATAGCGGCCCATATTTTTCGCCCACCTCGGAGCCGAACTTAACACCCGCGTCCCTTAATTTTTTTAATCGAGTTTCAGCCTCCGTGCCGCCCGAGGTCATCCATTCCATAAATCCAACGTGCCCTTCTGAGTAGGCTGCCCACCAGTCCGCTGTCGTCTTTGAGTCCGCCATAAATTTAGCCATCGTGACTAGGGTTACTTTCCCAAGTCGACCGCCCATAATTGCGCCGACCACGCCAACCTCCTGAGCCCATGTTGGCAACGCTCTAAATCCTGCCCATATGTCTTCTGAGGTATCTTTTATAAACCCCAACGGGGCTTCCAGCTCATCCAAAACACCTGCAGAGCCGAGGGCTATAGCTTCCAGAGAATCAAGCACATCACCCTTGAAACCGTTAGCCTCTCGCCCAGCAACAATAAATTTTTCGCCTAACATTGTCACAATGGGCGATAAATCTACGGCTATGTTCGTGCCTATTCCTCGCATGACCTCACCCACCCTAGTCATCGTATCGCTGGCATCTTCAATCTTTGCAGCATCCACGCGGGTAAGCGCGGTACCAAAGGCAATAGCCTCCTCCGTTGACTCTCTGATGGCATCGGTGCCGGCCATGATCAAGGGGTGCAACGCACGTGACTCATCACCCATCAGGGCACTGATAGCAGCCAACTGTTCACCACGCGAATTCAGGCCGCCAATGGCCTGAGCGTATTCGTTGAACAGTTCGTCCGGCTGGAGTTGCGCGAGTTTCTCCGTGTCGAGATTCAGCGTCTTGAGCCAGGTGCCTGCCGCACCACCACCGGTGGCGTTGAATTCACCCAGACGCTTACTGGCCTTGACCAAAGCCTCGTTCATTGCCGGCGCGCCGACATCCGTGTAAAGCTTAGTCGCATGCTGCAGGCCAGCAAGCTTCTGAATATTAATATCAAGCTGATCCGCTTTTTTGGCCAGAGCATCTGATGCGTTTGCCGATGACGTCACCAACGCGCCAAACCCACCCACACCTACTAACCCAAGAATCTTCGCCTGCGTACTGGTTAACGTACCACCCAACCCTTTCAACTTTTTATTCACGCTAGAAAAGGCAGCCCGGGTTTTATCTTTGGCACTGATGTTAAAACGTGCGTTTGCCTTTCCCATCGTTTATTCCTTTAGTAATTATTGAGCAGGCATACATGAATCAATCTGATCCATGGCATCTACATAAGCCGCTGGCTGATCCAATAAACCACCCGCGTTAATCAGCACACCGTTGCGATAATGCCGAAACAACCGCAGCATGGTTCTGGAACGGTCAGTGACCATAGGTTTGAGACATACATCAGATTCGAGATTGAGCCATTCAACATGGAACAGCTTGAATGATGCCGGGCCTTGCGAGCCCGGCCATTGCTTTTCACGATCACAGTGGTGGTCGTTTTTACAGTTCGCGCAATCGTAGTCCTGCGGGTTTTGCTGGACTTCGATTGCGATCAGGAGTTTCCCGATTCGTCCTCGGTCTGACGACTCCGCTGCACAATCTCTCCAGCCAGGTCCATACGGATATCCGACGGAATCTTGTTGTGATTGCTAAGACTGATCTTGTAGTCGCGCCCCGTATCCGGGTCTTCAAATCGCTCCCAACCCAACAACCCAAGTCGCAGCACTGCTGTATAATTACGTGGTGGCACGCCGAACCCACCCGCCGTGAACTCCATCACCGATTCAAGCTCAGGAGGTGTCAATGATCGAATCCGAAACCGGGCAGATTCATAGAGCTGACCTTCACGCTCAGCCACTTCCATAGCCTCGCGTTCAACTTCGGGTATATACCATTCAGGACTTAGCCCTGGAACGCCTTTAATTGCCATGCATATCTCCTTAACTAAATTCCAGCGACCATTCGTCGTCACCACTACTTTCAACCATGCCGATACCTGCCTCATAGGTCAGCACGCCATCACGGTCGCCCTCGGACAGCTCTTTGTAATACGCGGCCGGGTGATCATATTTAAAACGGTTGTATTGCGTACCGCCGATCATGCCGGAGGTCAGCGCCATATTGGTACCGGCGCGCCATTTGGCCTCAAAATCATGCGTGGCAACCAACACGGCCTCTGGATCCAGACTGCCGAGAGTTTCACGGCCGGTGATGCGAATTTCACCGTAGCCGTCACTGGCATTAGCGTCAGGTGGCGTGATGATTTTGTTGCCCAGCTTGAAATCATACTTGCTCAACACGGGCGCATAACCACCGATGGCCACACTCAAACCAACGATCGACGGTGGATCAACCTGATCAACAGTTGGAGTAGGTAATGCCGTATCGATAACACCGGTGCAGTGACCGGTAATCGTGAACGAGATAAACCCGTTTTCACCCACAGCGTTGGCCATATCAGCGTCACCACGGCAACCGGTCATTTTGTAAAGAAAACCATCTTTATATGCGTAGAATGTGCCGGACTCATGCAACGATGGATCGCTGACAGATTTATAGGTGGCTTTTTCAGCGCTGACGGTGGCATCAATTGTGACCCCTGCCGCACAAACACGCAGCGGCACATCCACCTCTGGACGCACACTGGCAGAGTACGCGGCACCCGCGCCTTTGACGCGCTGCTTGAACGTCGCCACCATTAAAGTGCCTGCGAACAAAGCCTGCACCATCGCCAGGCTTGGACGCACTGGGTTGGGTTGAACCATTCGTGCGCCAGCAGGCTTAACACTTAAGTCCTCAACCAGAAAGGCATCCGTCACTGCTGATGGTGTGGCGTCGGTGTTGTAAGTCGATTCAATCTTCGCTGCGATGACCGATCTGCGTGTCAGCATTGGGCGTCTCCTTTGGTGTGTTGTCGATGATGGTTAAATTTTCGGTGGCAATCTGTTGGGTAATGCGCGGCTTTTCAGCCGACACAGATTCTCCAGCAGATGCTGACTCGTTTTTTTTAGTCATAAAATGTTCCTTATATGGATGGGTCAGCGTGTGAACGCCAGAACTGCACTCGCCAGAGGGTGCTCATAACCGCCATATCCTCTGCACCAGAATCAAGCTCGGGATTGCGTGAACCTTCCTCGATGATGTCGTTGGCTAAACCGCCAAGGGTGTAATCAGCTAACATAGCATTAGCAACTTCATGATAGATCTGATTCAACTTCTCGGTCGGCATCTCGCTATTCGTCGCTGCAATATGGATGTCGATAGCTACTTGCAGCGTCCACAGCTCACGCACACTGGTACGTGTTTCTGGTGGTTCCATAGGGCCCATAAACAGACTCAACGCCGCCTTGGTACCAGCATCCCATGGCTTGGATTTATCGCGCTCGACATTGTTGCCTGTGGTAACCAAGCCAGTGACAGTCGCCTGCACCGCCTGCATTATTTGTTCTGTTTTATTGAGCGGCATTAGTTATAGCCTGCCTTTTGTAATCGATATCGCACCTCATGTGGCCACACCTTACCCCAACGAACTTTGGCAACCCTAAGCATGGCTTTATTGGTAGCATCTTTGATATACACATGCGGAATAGAAACCGTTCGTAAAAAAACAACCGGAAAACGATCCTTTCCACGGCGCTTATAAGCACCAGGAACACCTTGCACGCGTATTTCCTTCATAAACGCCCCCGGTATAAGTCGTCGCTTACCATCCTGACCTTTATACTTCACTCCCCTACGAATTTGCTTTGCATTTAATTTGTGGACAGGAATACGCTTACCATTTGCTTTTATGCTGGATTCCAAATTTCTCCACGTCGCTTTAGTAATAAATAGATACTTCCTGATCTCTTTTTGCGGGAGGCCAATATCTTTAGCCAAAATTCTGATTGCTTCTTTCTGCACGCTGGTGGCTACCTTGTTCAACGCACTGCTAGTAGCCTTAGGAAGAATCGTCCGCTGCGACTTGGTCAGCATTCTCTCGACTTCTCGAAAATCAGTCTTGACGTTGAACTCCAACATCAAACAAACTGGAGCTGCAGTTCGGTTATACCGGTTCCATCTGGACGCGCATTAATGACCTGATAGTCAACATTTTTTACGGTCAAGTTTGCACCTTGCAATACATCAGACACATCTGTTGCGATGCAGGTAAATACGGGGACAGATGACTCTATACCTGCATCGTCATAATAGGTGTTATCAAAAATGCCATCGACATTCCGCGACTTGCTCGACGGATGCGGATATCCTTTCGGGGTATACACCGCCATCACCGCATGATCGTCGGTGTCGAAAAATACGCTTAAATCTTCTGTCATAGCCATAATGAATCAGGGCCGGTTGCCCGGCCCTGCTCACTGTTAGTTATCAGCCTAAATTATCAGCTAAGCGCTGCTGGAATGCCGGTCAACCACACACGGCAAGTTGTCTCACCATTTGCACCGGCAACCTCTGCTCTTGCTGCAACGCCTTTGACATCACCTGCCGCCGCAACAGCAGCATTGTCGTCAAATGCGCTCGCACTGGAATCCCATGTCAATGATTCACCTTGTGCGAAAACAGCTGCAGACACCTTCGCAGCATCAACTTCGCAGTTATAACCCACAGACCCTGTGCCACCGATAGCAATATCAACCAGTGCAACGGCTAAAATAGCGTCGCTTGTGGCGCCAACAGCAACAATGTCACCTTGTGATACTGCAGCACCGGTGCCATTGGTCCAGTCGACCACCTGCATGTGATTTGAATTTTTTACTTTGTTAACCATAATGTTTCCTCTTATTACTTGTGTGAACGAAACCAATAAAAAAGGGCTGCAATAGCAGCCCTTCAGACATCAACCAATTGTAATTACACGCCAGGATTCTGGTACCCACCGCGATAATCGATTGCACCGACACCGAATGGCAATTCAACACGCCACGCTAAACCACCTGTTTTGAAATTTTCCTGCTGTACAACACGTGGTTCACGCTGACCATTCAGAAACACCACTTCAATGACAGGCGCAACACTAGGGTCGGCAAACATGTACCAAGGGTTTGCGCCAACACGCGGCGTCGCCACGATATCGGAAACAATACCTTTAACCTTGTTAGGCTTCTGCAATTTGTTAGCAGTGTCGGGATCGTACTCAGCACCAATCAATACCGTCATATTGCCGCGCTTGTTGGTATGAACCAAAGCGATGTCCGGAGTAATGTCCAGATACTCTGCGTCATCGCCAGGTGCAGTCTGCATTGCCATTGCGTTCGCGGCCGCATCAACCAGGTCAACTGTAGGCGACGCACCAGACGCTGCCAGATTATTATGGCTGGCATGGAATAGCGCAACACCATCAGACAGGGTCGGATTGCTTACTATCAAAGCATAAAAAGCTCTTTCGATTGAACGTGACCCTGCGCGACCCAACGCCGTTGACATGTCGCTGAGATAACCAATGTCATCATTAACCAGCACTTCTGGTGTAATGCTTATGATGTTACCTTTGCGCGTTGCCTGAACGCTGTTCTTTTGTGCATCCGGGATATTCTTGTCTTTGTATTCGCCTTGCTCGTTCACCCCATCAAGGTTACCGATCAAACCAGGCACCAAACGATTCCAGGCACGGAAGTCAGTGACATCACCAATCTTGGCAATACGATCCCACGTTGAAATTTGCGCTTGGAAACCAGTGAGCACCATCTTGTGCATGGTGTTTTCCAATACAACTGGGAAATCACTGGTTGTTTGCGCACCGCGAACGATGCCATGAGATAATGCGCTAGGCGCAAACTCTTCTGGCGTCATGCCTTTTGTTGATACACCAGCACGCTCAAGGCAGGCCGATGCCATATCTGACAAGCGCATACCGCGATAGGGATTGCTACGATCATGCTTTGCCGCCCCCATGCGCGCCAGTAGTGCCTGTGTTGAACCTTCGATAAACTTGTCACTCTCATCTTCACCGGCGCTTAGATCGGTGGCGATGGGCTCGATACCTTCACCCAGCATAGCCAGCAACTTCTTGTTAGCTTGCTCGGCGCTAACGGTGTGATCATCAACGCAGGTATCCAGCAATGCAGCAACACCGTCACGATTTTTAAACGGCGCGAAGGCGTTGCGAATACCTGAGATACGCTGAGAATTCTTGGCTAACGCATCTTGCCCTGCTTGCGCTTTTGTTGCTTCGTCATCAATTTCGGCGGCATCAGTATTGGTCGCCTTGTTTTTTGCTTTCGTAGACATGGTTACTTCCTCTTTCTTTGGTGGATGTGAAATGGCGGCGACCACTGCCGCCGAGTGGGGTGAATCATTGATTAACTGCTGACAATGTTGCGCAGCAATCTGAAGTGCGCCGATATCAATATCAGCTTTTTTATTCATAGATTTGGCAGATCCTGCAAAACGTGACTTGTTGAATCCGGCGGCAGCGGCCATTTCTTCTTCGTTCACAACATCAACAAAACCGAAGTCAAGCGCCTCTTGAGCGGTATACCAATGATCTTCACCGTCGGTAAGCAACGCCATGATCGTGGCGTGATCAACGCCAGATTTGTTTTCATAGGAGGACGCCATTGCGCGCGCGAATGTATCAAGCAGGTCTGCATAGGCGCGCATGTCCTTGGAATTTCCGACTGCTGCGCCCCAGGGAGAATGCACCATGAAAAGAGCGTTTTCGCCCATCTCTACCGTGTCACCCGCCATAGCGATCAACGAAGCAATGGATACCGCAACACCGTCGACGTAGACATGAACTGCAGCACTTTGACGACGTAATGAGTTGTAAATAGCAATGCCGTCAGAAACGGATCCACCATAACTGTTGATTCGCACATCAATCACATCCGCTGTGATTTGAGAGAGCTGCTCGGCAACATCTTTTGCGGTGACAGAGTCCTCCCACCAGCTTTCACCAATATTGCCGTAAATTAGCAGCTCAGCAGACTCATCACCCATAGCCGATAATTCATACCCACCGCCTGTGCAAATAACCTTACGATCAGTCTTCTTCTTTGGCATTGTTCTCGTCTCCTTGTTCTTTTAAGTTGTTTTGCGCAGCGCCTGAGCTTGAGGTTTGACCTGCATCCGTTTCAAAGATAAGCCCCTTTGATTCAGCGTCTTTACGCCAGGCCGCAATCTGATCCATCACATCCTTCGGGTTGCCGTTACGCTCACGAATAATATGCTGCGCCGATTTGTATCCGCACCGCTCCAGCAAGCGGTTTGCCTTGGCCTCTTTTTCCGGATCGATCCACGGCATGGCAGGGCCGCGAAAATCAGCAGTGGCGATAGTGTTTATATCGAGATCGTCAGGGATCGGTGCCAGTCCTGATAACACGCACGCTTGAACAAAGCGCTCCCATACTGGCTGGGAAAACTGTGATATCCAGGTGTTGGTTAATATCAGGTAGTTTCCCCACCCTTCTACAAGTTCCTGACGCTGTGCGGAATAAGTGCCGTTATAATTGCGACTTATAGAGCTGTACCCTGCCCCAGTGCCGGCGGCAGTAAACCTCAACATGGCATCATGAAAAGGGGTCAGTAGTGATGATGGTCGTTTGCTGTCAATCGTGCCGACCTCTTCGCCTTCACGCAGGTCATCGAAGATCATGCCCGGCTTCATTTTCAGCGTTCTCTCTGTCTCTTCGCCATCCGGAGCGTTGTAGTTTTCCGACGCACCTTTTTTGATATACCCCGTTAACGCAGCTGCTACTCGCGCAGCAATCCGTTCACTCTCTTCGTAATCTTTGAGGTCTTCGAGTCTGCGCATTACTGATGCGAACACGCTAACACCACGCGCCTGACGGATACGGCTAACAATCTTGGGGTGCAACATACGCTCGGATGGCACGCGCTTAGTACTGAAATCGAAACGCATAGCAACGCTGTCACCAGGATGGTTTTTATAAATATGATATGCCCGTGGACGACCCCATGCGTTGCGTTCAACACCTTGCGTGATGCCCTGCTTGGGTACTGTGTAATCAAAAGGCAGATGATCCGCCTCAATTAGCTCGAATGAAAAAGGTACCATTGTGCCGTGATTCATCCCGACAACAGTACCTTCCACCATTTGCGCTAACAGCTCACCATCACGAAGCCAGGTGCGCGCAGCAAGACGCTCTGCGCAGGAGTAGTTATGTTCCCAGGTGACTTCTGGACGTCGAGCAAAATCATGCCACAGCGTCAAAAGTAAAATGGCGTAATCCAGGTGGATGGTGCCATCTTTTTTGCGAGGTAATGGTTCACGATTGATACCGCCGGCACCAATAACATTATTAACCAATACATCAAGCACGCCTTTGGCAATATCGTAGTTCTGCTCTAACTGCCGAGCATAACCACGCATTGTTGTACCGGCCTTACCCACCACCGAATCGCCACTGGAATTGTCGGCGCCCGTTTTACGTAGACGAGAAGGTTTTGCCGCTTCATAAGCGGCTAAGGCATGACGAAACCGCTCACGTTTATAGGCCCACCCGGGTGATATTGCGCGTATCGTCTTATCAACTATATTCATTCCCTGAAGTCCGCCACACTAGAAAGGCTCGACCCACCCTGGTTTCTTGACTGCTCGCCACGCACCTTGCTTTCCCATTCCTGTCTACCGGTGCGGATCTCGGGCAAATTGGCGCGCGTCAATGAGCGACTTCCTATGGTGTAGCTTTGCCCTTTCAAAACAGCCTTTTCTGCTGAGATGTAAAGTGCGAGCATGTCTGTGGCTTCACTCATATCCAGTCCTCGTTATTGTTTACGCCTACCCAATTGTCACGCTTACCGGTATCTGCGGTGATTTTCTGTTCAGTGGAGTCTGATTTAGATGTGAACATATCTTCCTGTAACAGTTTCGCCTCAAGATCATCCCACCAGCTGTCAGGCTTGCGGTCTAAATGCAGAGACCGGGATGCATGCAACGCATAAACATCACAATCGAGACCTTCATTGCGCACGCCCGATTTCGGCTGCCAGATCAACTTACCGCGCAAGCGTTTACTCGGTGCTTTAACCTCCGACATAGTCTGTTCGTAAAAATCATCACGAACATCTTTGTACCAATGCCGCCGCCCGGGGCCGTTTCCGGTTAGCGTGATACGTCCACGATCACCAATCAGCAAATCCTTGGCTTTGTGTGTGCCTACCATGTAGACCAACACACCTCGCTTGCTGGCTTTGGTGTTCTGTTTACCTTTTGTGTCGAGCGCTTTTGGTTTGGTGAATATTTCTTTTTTACCGTGGTCGTTACTGTCACCCTTGATGGCCATGACGTTACGGCGCATGGCGCGCATTTTTCGTACCCAGTGATACACCTGATCTGATGTGCCGCCGTCTGAGCAATCGATTGACACGGCACTCATCCGCAGCGAGAAACCTTTTTCATGTTCGAACGATTGAAACAACAGGTTTTCTAATGCGCTCCAGGCCGGATCGTTAATATCTGTCACACCTACCTTCGCAGACACTTCACCCCAGTACACCAACCACATTTCTTCATCACGTCCGACCGCCCAGATCCTGACAGCAAAGCGGTCATGTTGAACGTCGACACCGGCAACCAGACAAAGGCCGCCGTTCGGAACCGTTAGTTCGGCATAATCTTCAGCACGTTTTTCGAGATCATCCAGCTCAGGGCCGCTGGTCTGGTATTCGTAGGTGCGACCAAGCTTAGAATTAACAAACACAATCCGTGCACTCTGATCACCTTTTGCTGATTCATATTCAGCATTAAGATAATCGCGCACCACGTCAGCCAATGATGTGCCTGGTAGCCCTGCAGCATAGAGCTCGTTCAGTTCTTTGAAGCTCTCAACACCGCCCGTGTTTTCAACTGTCGCTTGCCAACCACACCATGGGTCACCATCACTGACGGCCTGCTTTACCGTGCTAAGGATGTTCTGATAACGCTGCCAATCATCCCAGGCACTGCCACAATCAGGGCAAACATAAACAGCGGTATCGGGCAGGTTTTTACCGTAGACTGGATGCTCTGGCCCATCGTCTGCTTCATGCCAACTTACATTTACCCAATCGAGTACATGCATTTCGCCACAGTCGTGACACTTGATTGGCAACATACGTTGCGTGCCGAGCTCGACATATTCTTCGACGCGTGACACCCCTTTAACAGCTGGCGTGCCGCCCAATACTAACTTGCCGTGACGCTGCCGCTTGAGACGTTCACGTACTAACAGGATAGCGTCACCCTGATCTTTAACATTGTCGCTAGTGTCGTCTGGCTCTTCGACAATCACTAGCGGCGCAGGGGTTGATTTAACATTACCCGCGCTGTTGGAACCGACCATTTTCAGGAAGCCGCCCGGATAGCTTTTATATAAAGCCCGGTTACCGTCCTTGCGACTCTTGGTGTTGATGCATCTTGAAAACGCAGGTGTCGATTTGATCGACGGCACCAACTTTTCGTCATTGAATGATCGCGCGTCACCCTCTTTAGGAAACAACACGATAATCGCGGTAGGTTGTCGGTCGACACGCTTGCCGATATAACCGATCAAACCAAATGTCCAGCCGACCTGCGCCGCTTTCATCATTGCCACTATGCGCACAAATTCAGCATCGAGGGCATAAAAAATGCCCCATAAATGAGGCACTAGATCAACGTTGTATGGACCGGGTAAATCGGCTCCCTCTTGCGGCAACCTAAACTCATCACGCAACCAATCGAGCGTGGCTATCTTTTCAGGCGGTAACCACTTCTCCCCCGTCTTGATCATAAATGCCAGCAAAGTTGTGCGGGTAATCCGCAATAACTCGGCAGGCAGGGCTGGCTGCATCATCTATCTGATCCTGTGAAATTAATATTTTGTGTTGGCTCATCATTGACGTGGCGAATTTTTCCATTGCGTTTTGTAGTTCTGATCGACCGGCAGTTGCCCAGGCATCCAGCAGCTGCTCAATATCTGCAACAGGCACCAGTGAACCAACTTCTTTATGGAACTGCAGCTCTTTTAATTGCGCGTTTGCTTCAGCTTCACGAATCCGTGATTTGGCAAGACTGGCCTGTTCATTCCCACCCCGGCCAGCCGCCTTGTCACGCAGATCGCGTATATACGCAATGCGGATGGCTTCTCTAGTCGCTTCGCGGTGATCCAAACCCAATGCACGCAGCACATCACGCAGGTTGCGTTCGGACATATCCAAATGTTTGGCGAGCTCAGCTTGAGTTGGCTTTTCCTGCACTTTATTAATCGCTAATAAATTCTAATATCAACGGCTCATCATCATCTTCATGCATCCAGACGATACCGTTTGTGTTAACAGCATCAAACAAAACGATGGTGGCATTGTATTCACCCTCTACGATTCCCTGATCACCCAGGATAAAAGTAATACGACCGTTTGCTTTGTCAGTGATATCAAATAAAGCGGCATTATCAACACTGTTGTATGAATTACTGGCAACATTGATTTGTGCCTTGCTCATGCCACTTAGATCAACAACCAATCCATTGTCTTGAAACTCAACAATGAAGGTGTTGTCTCGACCGTTATAAATAATCGCTTTCAGTGACATCAGGCAGGATCCGAAACCTCGACATCCCATGCAGGAAAGTTCACCGTATTACCCTCCGTCAACACCTGAGATGCACAGGTCGTGACATATCGTAACGACTTGGTCGCATCATCCACCTGAGCGTTATGCGTAGCGGTACCGCTGGTATGAACAGAAACACTGGACTTTGCACCGGTCGTTTGTTTGCGCCCATTGGTGTCGCCGTTAGCTTTGGTGAAATCACCGCCAACCAAAGCAACGTCCGCCAATGCGTAATTACTTCGGCAGGTCCACACAACTGTGCCATCAGCAACCGTATTGCCCGGCGTTGTTGGCCAGGTAGGCTCACTGGCACCCGTTGTACCAGCCGTCGTACATTCATAGGCGTAACCGTTGCGGGTGACTGGCCTTGCGGCGTCACCGAGCGCTACCGCTGAACTGGCAGGCCAGGCACTGTGGTCTTTTGCTTCGTAGTACGTAAGAGGCTGAGCACTGCACGCCGCCTGATTATCACAACCCGCCTGGTAATCCAGAGAGGCATCCATAAAAAGATCATTCGCCCATTTAGGCATCGTTGCTATCCTCCACACCAGTGATTGAATTATCAATGCTTAAATCGACAGAGACATCATCAGGGCTTGTGATATTCTCTGCTGTCACAACACCATCCACATCGACACCCCAACCATTATCAATAAACCGCTGACCGTCTTCATCGGTCATAATATGCCGCTCGCCTATTTGATAAACCTTGCCCTCATTGACGAGCTGCGTAATCTCGATTTTCATAATTCCCCCTAATGGATAGTAATCAGTTTCGTTTCTTCAACGACATCAACCGAGCGCATCTCAGGAACTACAATCAACGCACGTGCGCTTTGTATCAAAACAAAGCCACGTTTTTCCGGTAATGGAATGAGACCTGAACTGAACGTAATGGTTTCAGATAAATGTGTATGCAACGCATCCGATACAACAAGCACATACTGTTGTGTCAACGACAACTCATCACTGGCAACAGAATGAGCGGCAGACATTATGTTGATAATTTGCGCCTGCGTAAGCGATAAAGTATCCGCCGACTGGCTGTGCGCTGCATCATGAATCGAGAGTTCTACCCCCAGACCAAGAGCAATAGAGTCCACACTCTGGTAATGCATTGCATCATCCACTAACAAAATATGCGCTTGTGTCAGCGTTATATTTTCCGCCGACTGACTATGCGTCGCCCCGTTAATCGAAAGCCCCACACCCACATCAAGCGTGACAACGTCAGCGCTTTGAGCATGCAAGACACCATCCATCAACAGAACGTGCGCCTGCGTGAGCGATACATTATCCGCTGACTGGCTGTGAATCGTATCGTTAAGCGCTAAGGTAGACTCCTGAGAAAGCGCTATAGAATCTACCGTTTGAGTATGATTCGATTTTTCAACAGACAACACATGTTGCTGAGTTAGAGACAGCGCATCAGTTGTATGACTGACAACCGAATTGTGTATCGTTAAAGTTATCCCGCCTGTCGATGGTAGTGCGCCAAGAGGCAGCTCACCTAAAGCTGTGCCACCAAGACTCATGTTGGCCAGCTCGGTGTACTTATAACGTCATAATTTTTAATGTCAGACTCGTTACTCATCGTACTAATAGTTGTTAATGTACTTTTAGCGACAGCATATATATCAATTATTTTTTGAAAGTTAGGTGTTGCTTGTCTTGCAGCTGGTTTAATAGATTGCCAAAATTCAGCAAAGAATTTAACATCATCCATTGTTTGAAACGCAGGAAACACTATCTGCATACGCCGCAACGCTTCGGCTTTCAATTCAGCTTTTTTAGCTGCCTTATAATCAGGCAACGGATCATAACCATCTATGATAGCTTGGACTACAATATCATCTGACGATATCCACGATTTAGTACCATCGGCATTATGTCGTTTAACTAGCTTATGCCCTAGACGTAGTATCTCGTCATGTAAACCGTAACCTTTCTCTATGTAGGTAATCATATCTATCTCCAACACCAAGATGGAACATAAACATCAGTTCGCGGACCAACTGCGCCATATTGATTTTCGACTGGATCGGGTAAAACTAGCGTCGACTGGCTTGGGCTTTGATAATGCCCACGCTGGTGCTGCCCATTGTTTGACACTAAACCCTCCTTACCTATAGCAACTGAACTGCTATACCCAACATCATATCTACGAACAGTAAGCGCACCGGTTTCTCTTGCCATAATCGCTGCTAGGTAATCTCCTGGGGGAAGTAAAAATGGAGTTGCTGGCGTGAATAAATTATTTCCAGCTGTACTTAAATCTGTAAACTCCTCTGTTGAATATATCAACGGTGATGAAGTCATAAGCGCAGGATCAAGCTTATAGAAGCCAAATCTTATACCATCGGTTGCTGTACCTGCGGCAACAATATCAACCATAAACTCGGTAATAAGTTGAGCGGAATCTTGCCTATGTGCAATTGCGTAACACTGTAATGACGTCGGTACTGTTGCGCCATTTGACGGATTCAAAAAACTACTAGGGTAAGTAAAAAGCGTTTCTGTAGATGAATTCTTAGCTACCTGATTCATTAACGGATAAGGGGCAGCATTCTGTTGCAGCAAAGTGCAAATAACGGTAGACGTACCCGCAAGCGAGATTGCTGTTGGTGATGTGTTATCAAACGTCCCAGAAACTAATGTTTCTAATACTTTAGTTCTCTCAAGCGTATCAGTACCACCCAACGTTAATTTACCGATTCCAGCTTCGCGGTTATTGCCACTTTCAATCGCGTATTCGACATAACTACCCGTTACAAAGTCAGGATGATCGTCGAACGCGATAAAGCCAGTCACAGCGCCATCAAGCGTAATAGTGCCAGCGCCTGTTGTAGCAGTAGTTTCTTTTATCCAATTAGCTAGCACTGATTTCCATCTCACTTAATAGTGTTTTCATAATGCTGACAACCCAATGAGCTTAATAAATTAAACATAAACACAGGAACCGGAACCCCCTATAGCCTCCAATATCTGCGCAAATACCGCGCGCTTTATACCCGTATGGCAGGGACCCCCAGGAAGGACCCGCTACTTATCTGCCTTACCATCTATCTTGTCGAACAGCTTGGTCAACATCGACTTGATATCTTTAACGTCCGACTCATACTCTGTACGCCGCACATACCGATCTGGCAGCGCTTCTTTGTGATCAGTGAAATCATTTTGCAATTGACGTAAATCACGGATTGCCGTTTTGAGTATCCACGTTAACGGACCAATGACTAACAATGTGATCACAAACATTAACAGGCTAACGATCAACCTCGAGTCAACTGTTACTTCACCCATTCGATACCCTTAATTTGTTGCAATTAAAAAGCCCCGCACAAGGCGGGGCAATAAGCGGAGATATTATTATTATCGTAAGCGATAGTTGTAAAACGCAAAAGCCCGACACAGTGGTCGGGCTTTCTAACCAGGTGCAGAACACTCAGGCTATGTGTTTTATACGAAAAACCGGGTACCCGGTCAAGTACTTTTTTAAAAATTCTTTTCAGCAATCGCACCTGCAACAAAATGCTCAGCATATGACCGACGTTTTTTATATACAGCCTCACTACACTTACAATAATCAGCTCCCTCCAAATTAGTTGTCTCTAAGCAGTACTCACAAAATACAGCTTTAAACGCTATATGTGATGTCCGTTTAAGTATGCATAATATTTTATCAATCGTTTCAGCAATAGGATTCTCAGCAACAGGTATTGGTTCCTCACGTTGCTCACCTGCATGTGTAAAGGCAACAGAGCCTGGATAACTTATACGATACGATCTTCCCGCTATACTACGCTCCCATTTCCCCCAGATCTTAAGCAACCTACGAGCCTCATCAAGCACATCGCAATCAGTATTCATAAATCCCTCACAGATATTGTTATTTGATCTCAACACTGTTCCGCAGTCTGGAAAGGAATTACCCAACGACCTTTACCTCACTCGTGAGCATCGTGATGCTATCTTGCTGAATGTCTTGCATTGCTTGATGAAACACTGAACGAGCCTTTACCTTGAGCTGGTCGTGCGTCCCATGGCTTATATCCCACGAACCGATGCGTCTACGTATCGCAGCACCCAAACTTCCTCCGCCGCCATGGATTGCCTGCTGTATCGCAGTATCATCGTCCGGAACATTAAGGCACAGCGCTCTAAACTCAGGCAGACTGGGTGGCCATGAATCAGTTCTGCTGATACACGCACGCAAGCCTACTGCAAGCAATGACGGTGTTACCCCACTCAAACCTGTAAGCCAAGTGTTGTGTTTGTCTGTCGTACCAAACGCACTGGTCCACTTGTGACCGTAAATCTCCGCCATCCTTACCCACAGTTCACGAATATGCTTCTCTGACAACTTTACCGTCGATGATGACACCTTGTTCTCGTTCTTCTGCGGCTCTGTTTGCTTCCTCAACGCGTTCAACGGCAGACATTGGCTTGCTTGCTTCATTGTGTTTGGCTCCTGATATTTTTCGCTGGTAGTTCTGCATGTCAAATTTCTTTTGCCTGATTAACCAGGCCAGGAATTTCTCGTTCCAGTTTTGTTGCGGCTTACCTTCAGCCAGATAATGCGAAATGAAAATATTGATATCGTCAGGTGTTGGGATTTTGCATCCTGACATTTTTGCTCGAGCAAGAATTGTATCGCTTGGCTGGTAATCTTGCGAAATGACTGAAAGGCCAGCTTCCCTATAGGGGGGTATATCTGTTTCTGTTTCTGTATTCTGTATCTTGCGCCGGACACTTGGACTATCTTTGTCTTTTTCTTGTCCGGACTTTTTTGAATACTCATCTCTATATTTCAATAGCTTAGGGATTTTGATTTCTAAAACGTTTCCGGTTTGTTTCGTGATGATTCTGGATTCATTCTCAAGTTGTTTCAGAAACGTTTCCAGTTTGTTTCGCTTTCCTTTCAGGATTGTTTGCCATTTGACCCAAGAATAAACCACAGAACACTTGTTTGTTTTGTCCATTTGAACAGCAACTGATTCGAGTAATTTCCACCATCTGGCATACCCTTCAAGACCAAACTGCGCCTCCAACAAAACCATGAATTCATCGTCAGAAGCGTCCGTCATATGCTTAAACCATCTCACGAATTACCCTACCTATTAATTATAGTATTTGAAAAACCATTGAATAAATCGATAACATTTATCAACCTTCATCCAACTTAAACCCCTTTTTATCGCCTTTGCATGATGGAAATTTCAGGCCTACTTTGCAGATAATACCGCCAGCACTTAACTCATATCGTCGAGTACAAATACGACATCTTTTCTGCCTTACTTCCATCGACGCTGCCGCTTCAAACGTCGGGTCTTTGTAAAGCGCAGTAGTCATTACTTAACCCTGTGTATTTTTATTTTCCGTTCGATGGCGTCATCGACAACCGCGAGCTCTGCTGCAACACTTTCCTGTAGATCCTGAAGCTCTTTGCGATGCGTCTGTAAACGATCAATCGGATCATCGTGGTTAATCTCACCATCATTGGCACGCAACACCCCACCGCTACGCGCCACGTCGGCGTACTCTTTGTGGACCTCCCCCGCCTCCAGGGCAGAGCCGCACAAGATCGGTACGCACATATAACCCTCATCGCGAAACAGTTGCCGCAAACACTCTTTGCAATATGGCTCAGGTAAACAGGCAATCAGTGAACGGCGCAAAATCAGTTGCGCATGCGCTTCACCATCAATGTATGCCAATACCTTGCGACCATTCAGCTCACGCTTTTTAGCCATGGCCTCGACATCGTCAGACGGTAAAACAATATTGAAATCCAGTTTAGTCTTACCGCGCCCGGTCGCCTTTGTTGTATGGCGCTCTTTTTCAGGAACGGTATTAATGAAATGTTCAGCTACATCCGCTCCGTATTGAATACGGCCGATATCGTGATGGAAAATCGCCTGTTCGAGATAATGCCGGATAACACTCATTTCAGATTTAACCGGTTTCATCGACATCGAACATTCCCTCTTATTATTGTTATTGATACTGTTCGTACATAGTTAAAACGGAGACACACAAGGTGCTACAATCCAGATCGCCACAATCTATTGATCGCAACCACCAAGGTGCCTCCATGACTGATGACGAGAACACCCTCTACTTCCTGTTCGGCGCGCTTACCGATGCCGTATTAAATGTCGACGACAATGCTCGGCGACAAATCTTCGCAACGCTCCAGGCCAAAGCTGAAGCCTCACCCGAAAAACTGCGTACCGCGCTTTATGACCTATGCAACAGCATGGACCCAGCGATACAACCAGACATCCAAAGCTAAGCCGATGATCACTCCTACTAACACCCCTCCAAAAACCAACACCCAAACCGCCTCGCGGGTAATGGGATCGACCGTATCACCCATTGGCGGCTTTCTGAGCAGCATCACCCACAAACGGCCAAAGTCCAGGTCGCAACTCGTATCTCAATTTCAACTCATGAACCTCGGGGATGGCTCCGTCTTCAGGCCACTGCGACACGGCCTGGCGCGAGATATTCAGGCACGCAGCCAAATTTGCCTTGTTGTTATCAAAATGAGGAAGAATGTCTTTAAGTATCAACATACAGAAAGTAAAGCATGCTTAACCTTTAAAGTCAACATCTCTTAACTGTTAGTCAAGTATGCTTGACATATGAAAGCAGGTGTCGGAAAAAGAGTTAAACAAGTAAGGTCCTATTTCGGGGTATCGCAGACCATTTTTGGCAAATGGGCAGGAGGCCTTAGCAAATCAGCCGTCTCCCAATGGGAAAACGACGGCACACTTCCAGAACGTGACGCCCTAACGAATCTCCGAATCAAAAAAATGATAAACCCGGATTGGATTATGGATGAAATAGGCGAGATGCTGCTGCCCGATGAATATAGCCAGCTCTCGACGAGCATGGGGCATGTCATTAGCGACATGATTAATCCTACCACTGAGCAAGCTACCACCCACACTGCCCTACCCATCTATGACATTGAAGCCAGTGCTGGCAAAGGTGCATTTGTTAATAACGAACAAGTTATCGACTCATTAACGGTCACCAACGACTTTCTAGCACAGGAAATCGGCGTCACCCCCGGCCATTTAGCCATTATTTATGTGCGCGGTGACAGCATGTCACCATCGCTCAACCCCGGGGACCTGATCCTTGTTGACAGAACACCGTTCGAAAAAATCATGCACGAAGGGCTCTATGTCTTCATGCTGGATGACAACCTTATGGTCAAACACCTACAAAGGCTCCCCAAAGGAAGGGTGCGAGTCACCAGTGTCAACGCCACTACCTATCCTGCCTATGAAATCAACCTGAAAGACCATCCGGAATTCTCGGTCTTAGGTAAAGTCGTTTGGACTTGGTGTGGAAAGCGGTATTGAATGTATAAACGTAATTAGTAATGATATTGACGAAGAGGACAAAGCTGTCTTTATATCAATTCTTGGGTTTGTTCAGTCATGATACAGTGGAAGCACTATTAGGCAAATATGACATCTCATTCTGGAATTATAATCAGAGTGAGCTTATAGAAATACTGTTAGCAGCTGATCAGGATTCTATTTATTTCTTAATTGACGAGATAGTGAGAACAAATGGTTACTTAAGGAGCCATGTATCCCCAAAGTATAATTTCGATGAGCGATGGAAAGACCTAGAGAGGTGCCTTTTACTTGATGGGTATAGAGTAAAAGAAAAAGAAATAATCCGAATCGAACCTTTTATTGAAGCTAATTTACCTATTGAAGACGATCTAACTAAAGAATTGTATATCGCTAATTTAACTAGAAGCGAGGATATAATACGCCATATAAGGTTGTCTGCCGAATCCTTCAAAAAAGCTGCCCCTGATTATAACGGTTGCCTTTCTCATTCACGTATTGCTCTCGAAACTCTTATTAGAAACATAGCAGAAGACAAGGAACACAGCATTGAAAATACCAGTAAGGCTTGGGGTGAATCGCTTAATTTTTTGAAAAACTCCAATTTTATTAGTCAAAATGAGGAGCATTCGATTGCATCAACATTTACATTAATAAGTGATGGCTCTCATGTTCCAGTTGGATTTACTAATGAAGAATATTCAAGGTATGGTAGAAATTTAGTGACATCTATCTGCTATTTTATTGTAAAGAAATTTAATGGTTAACTCAAAACGTGAAAACACAATAAGCGAGTGGCACTGATATCGGGTTTTTACATAAGCACTAGCTAAAATAGCGAACAAATAAATCTTCTGCCATTCGAGAATACTGACTGGACTTATATTTACTAAAATCAAAGCTATTTATATTAGAAAATTTACTCTGATACGTTTTAAATTTATACAAATTTTTATTCTCTATAATTTTCCGCAAACAAATAATAAACCCATTTATTATAGTAACTGTTAATACTCTGTCGTCTTCCCCCTTATCTGCTGTCCACCTTCTATTATTAATATTATATTTTGCTGCAGCGAAAAATATCGATATTTCCGAAGTACAATAATCAACATATTGATCAAGTAAATCTCCATCTTTCTTTTCAACTAACGTCAATTTATCCGTATTACTCCAGGCACTGAATAGGCTGTCACTGCCACTAGTTTTAACGATAGGTTTAAGCGCAAAGCTGACGATAGATGACGTTTTTAATTTTCCCTTTTCATAAAAATGCCGTTCAAAAACGTCTTGTAGAGCACCCTGATTGTTAAGCTTATTGAGCACTGCCTTTGCGATTGCCTCAGAAGAGAAAGGGTTTAGTATTAGACTGATCGCTTGCTTTAGATCCGATTTAGCACTTGTTTGGTTTGAATTTATTTCCATAAAAAGATTAGCTTCGAATTTAGTTTTTTCCATAGGCTTCGCTGTAGCAGGGTAGATAATACCCGTAGCAAGAAGGTTTTGCTTAATACGGAGCCTAGAGATTTTCTCATCGAATTTACCTCCTTCATGGTATGAGAATACTCTATGTTGCCCATCAATTATTCCTACTACGTTATATTCCAGCGGGATTTGTATTGTTGCCGGTACTGTTGAGCTTATACTAGCTGGATTGATAGTATTGCTTTTATCATCAAGTATCTTTGTAGATTCCGGAAGAGTGACAATAATGTTGTTAATAAAAACCCTTTCACTATCATTCAAATATCTTCTAATCGATAAAATCTTCGAATTAGAAATCATACGCTGATATAACCCGCTGCTGTCATTCCAGCCATCATTTCTATGCACATAAGATCTTGTTAGCAATGATTCAGGATCTACGTAGAATGAGACTACTTTATAGCCTTTCTTATAGTTACTATGGGATTCTGGAAGGACTGATCCGTGATAGTTATTTGATGTTGTTGGAGCAGGAGAGAGAGCGGCCGGCCCTATTTGATTGTTCTTGAGTTTCAGAAAATTAAATATTTCAAATCTCGCAGATTTTTTTATGGCACCAGACACACTCTTAAAATACATTAATGTGGGGTATTCAAAATAACTGATTTCTGAAATATTATTTTTCAGCACAGTGTCTATACTGTTTTTAGGGCAATACAAGATGATGACATAACACTTAGCAGGATTATAAATGTCATCACGTGTATCTTTAAATGTTGAAAAATTACTCTCGAAGAATTCGATAAATTCTACTTTATTTTTTAATATCTCATCATATACTAATTTTTTTGGTTTTAAATGACCTGAGATAGCATTTGTCTTTGTAATAGTATATTCCGTAAACACAAAGATGTTTTCATATATAAAGACATCATCGAAATCGCTTGTATGACCACGAAAAGTGAACTCCTTATCGCTTACAGAATTGACCTTAATAAAACCGATGTTTCTAAAAATAGTTCGAACATCTTTTCTGAATGCTTTTTGTTCAAGCTCCTGCGCTGTTGGCTTCTGTTTTGCTTTTCTTTTTTTGCTAGATTTAATTTTCGGGATACTCTTTTTGGGACTAATTTTTTTTAACGCCATCCCTTTCCTCCGGCTACTAAGAAAAATGTCCAGGCTTTTGAACCACGCTTTCATTCCCCGCCGGCTCATATATTGGCTTGCAAAGAGGCCTATGTTTTAAGTGACCCTTTGATGCATCCTTTAATCTCTTTACTGCAATCTCATAATACTCATCATTTTTTTCCGCGCCTACAAATGTACGGCCCTCTAGAATCGCAGCAGCAGCCGTTGTACCTGACCCAAGGAACGGATCCAATACTAAACCACCCTTAGGCGATAAGCTTTTAACAAGCTGCTGAGCAAGTGCAATTGGAAATTGGCAAGGATGTGACGTTTTCTCCATATGATTTGCCTTAATATGTGGGATATCCCAAACGTCGCTTGGATTTTTCCCTAAAGGATTGCCGCTATATTGCCCTTTCTTAGGACCTTTGTAATGTTTTTTTCCTGGGTACTTTTGTGGAACTCTCACAGAATCCAAATCAAAATAGTAATCCTTACCCTTCGTGTACCAAAGCACTACTTCATGTCTACCACTAAACCTGTTATTACAATGCGCACCATGCCCAAACGTCCAAATAAGCCGATTTCGAAGAAAAATATCTTTATATCGTGACATGATCTCATAAACAATATAATCAAGGGGCAAAACTATATTATTTTTGACGTGATAACCTGTTTGCCAACATATGCTGCCTCCAGGTTTTGTAATTCTTATGATCTCAGGAAGAATGCTTTCATGATGTATAATAAAATCCTTCGCGTCTTTGCTATTTTCGTACTTTTTCCCCATGCAATATGGTGGAGATGTAATTGTGAGATCGATACTATCAGCCTCAATTTTCTTGAAAAGATCTATACAGTCACCATGAAAAATGGTGGCAGGTCGTCCTGGTTGATATTTTTTGTAAATACGCATAAATAAGTTATCTATTAATTCTAGCTGTAGCAATTCTAGCAAATTATGAATTATGGATCCACTTTACCTGCTCTTCCGCCAACAACAAAAATTTAGTTAGCGCCTTACTCAACTTTGAAAAGCTATTTTTACCTACATGCCAAGGCCGCTTCGATGGCCGCGTGTCCATCACTTCCTCGTCTTTGCCTTCATCCCAGTAATATTCATGAATTTCAGGCTCAAAGGACAAACTAATCGTCGGCGTTTTACGCAGATTACCGTTCTTGAGACAGCTATATAGCTCTACCTCGCTATCATCCAGGTGCACATGCCACCCCTGTTCTTCTAGCGCTGTCATATATGGCAATACAGCCTCTTGCACAGATGCGGGTTCTGGCAATTCTCTCCGTAGCTCCGGCTCATAATTTACTGCCGAGGAATCCTGACTCGGAATTTCAACTCTATCCAATAAAAACTGCTTAACACGCTGCCCACCTGTCACATCCCGTGCTCGCAAATATTTCTCATCAAAAGCGACCGGTACCACTCGCCGCAAAGAACCTGGCTGACTCCCTCCGTGGTAAATAATCTCTAACTCCCGACCGATAGTCAGTAGCGTCTTAACGCTCTCATCTTTCGCTGACATTAGCTATGACGACTTGCGTCCTCGCAACACCCCATAGATCAAATGCAGAGGAATCGTCAAAAATAGAAAAACAAATCCGAATAAAATCACCGCGAAATGCAACACGAAAAACATGAAATGCCCCATAACCCCTCCACTGATCAGTGTAGCTTCAAATATTAACAAACCTAATACACAGTCGAAAGAAAACTCTCACTCACCACAAAAGGTTAAGCAATATTGACTTAATAAGTTAAGTATGCTTTACTTCTTGTCATCAACACCACAAACACCTTCCTTCGGGATGCAAAAGGAGCTGGAAACCGGATGAGCCAGCAGGCAGTGGAGCCAAAAATTACGCCATAAGGCGGTTTGCGGCGGGTTGAGTAAACGTAATTTCTAATTAAAGGAACTGTGTAATGACCACAATGAGAGCAAAAATGAAAATCTCTACCGTAAAGAGAAGTGAATACGGTGAAGAATTAACGATGAGTGCTGTATGTAAGGCTGGATCTTATCCAGAAGACGGACTGGACGAGAACAATACCTTTGCGAAGTTTACTCCAGCAGCTGATTTAAAAATGCAGATTGCGAACCCCGCTCTTTTCGGGAAATTTAATCCTGGCGAATGTTACTACTTGGATTTCATAAAAGTCGAAGACCAGGCAGAGAAAGCAGCCGCATAAAAGTTATGGGCTGAGCTGTGTTGCGGTGTGGAAACATGCCTCCCTAAGAGAATCGTTCGACTGCTAAACATAACCGGCGTGGCAACCGGAAGCCCACAGATGGCGATCAGATTTGAAGGAAGAAGGATGTTCAGCACAGTAAAGCCCACCAAAACAGGAGAGGCACATGAGTTATAGCGTAGAGCACACCATAGGAATCAACGGGATTTTTTGCTCTCTTCGCGTTGCAGCTTCTCCTGAAGCTTTGCTAGATCAGATCGGAGATTCAGCATCCTCGTATACAAACGAAGAACTCGAATGTCTGTTTCTTGAGGCGTGTACGGGTAATCCAGAATTACTGCGTCAAGCGCATCAAGCGTTTTGCTCAGCTTTTCTACAGTCGGCATGTAAAAAGCTCCAGAGTGAACAAGGAATTAATAGTGAAGAACATTACTGACATTGCCCTTAAGAAGCAAACCTGCATAACAGGAGGAAAGGCATGATTGTTGATCATATAGAGAAAAAGGAACCTGCCTGGAAAGAAGACAAACGCGTCAGAAAACACGTGCTCCGAGGCAACTATAAAAATGCCAACCGGCTTCAATCCTATTACGAAAAACGAGACCGTTATCTAGGGTCATGGGTGCCTTCAATCCTAATGGAACAGGCCGCATAACATGAACCAACGGCCGGCCACTTACCCACTACAACAAGCAGCAAAGCTGCTCGGGATTGGCCCAAAAAAACTGTTCGCGCGACTACGCTCAATGCGTGTGCTCAACAAGGACAACGTCCCATACCAACGCTATATCGATAACGGATATTTCAAAGTACACAACGGTAGCTGGGTACACCCAGAGGCTGGCATCCAATACTACGCCAAAACGAACATAACAAACGCAGGCATCAACTGGCTGGAAAAACAGATCAATGCAGAGCGAGAAACGACCACGTGAATACGCTTATGAAATCATCGCATTGCCAAGAGAACAACGAAAAAAGGCATTCGAGGCAGTACCAGACCACCTGAAAGCGTTAACGAAAAAGCACGTAGAAAACCACTTTCAGCGTGATCCGTTTATAAAGAAAAAGGAGGATAAATCATGACGACCTTCCTGACACATTCAGCCGCATTCACCGCTGGTGCGTCTATCTGCTTTATCGGTTGCGTTGTATGGGCAATAAAAGCAATGGACCCAAGACGATGACAGATCAACATAATGGAGTGACATACGACAACCAAGGTCGCATGAACTATCACCCTGAAATACATTTTAATCAAGGTAAGCCATGGCTAACAACAGACCAAAAATACCTTATTAATTTTTACGAAAAACTTGGACCCTCACAAATAAGTTTTGATCTTGGTCGAACCATCCACACAGTAACGAGTAAAGCGTATGAGTTAAGAAAAAAAGGATTAATGGCTAAACGATCGACTACTACTACGCATAAGCGATATTCATAACGAAAGATTCATTTAAAACATAACAGCTACAAATAAGAGGCTATATGTCACTCCCATATCAAAATGCTACCAGTGGTGAAAAATCAATCACTGAAATGCAAAAGATACTCAGACACTTCGGCTGTTCGAAGTTTGGTCACATGCTCGACTATGAAAACGGCTCACTGCTTGTCCAGTTTACATACCGTGAAAAAATGATCCACGTAGAGGCGTCATTTAATGGGTACGCAGCCGCCTGGTTAAAAGAAAACCCATACACCAGCAGACGAAAATGCACAAAACATGAGCATGAACAGAAAGCCATAGATGTTGCCAGTGTTGCTGTTTATTCCGTATTGCGTGATTGGGTAAAGGGACAGGTCACAGCAATTGAAACAGGGATATTAAGTTTTGAAGGTGCGTTTCTTGGCCAGATCATGCTGCCGAGCGGTAAGACCGTTTTAGATCATGCTGTCAGCGAAAAACTATTGCCGGCATTGGAAACAATATAGAGGCGAGGTGATGATACGTGAAAATAAATTTACGGTCTTAAAAGACGGCAGCAAGAACTATGTTGTCGTAGCGCATGATTGGCCTATGTATGAAGACACTTGGAATGCTATTGAAAACTGGGTATACGATCAAGTCGCTATTGGTGATTTACCAGATACCGAAGCGAACCGTAACAATTCACCGCAACCTACAAACAAACACGGTGCGCCAATTAGCACAAAAACATGAAAACGATATTCGGCTTACTCTGCTATTGGATTGTGATGGCCTGGCCACAGCCATGGAATAGCAATAACCGATTTTTTATGTGGCTGCTTTCGTGGGCTGGATTCTATGCTTATGACGATTCTTCGTCAGGTAAAGGGTGATGAGTAAGCAACGAGAAAAGCCAGGACTCACTAAAGAGCGACTTGAGAAAGGTTTTGGTCATGAAATTAGTGACGAAACACTATTTAGCGGAGGGATGATTGAAAACTTCCGCAAAGGATGGGCAATGCCAGTATTTTCAGGTGAAAAAGGACATTATTTCAAACGCCACCTTCTAAATATTGCCTATGCTAAAAGCGCATGCGGAATAATTGTCGGTGTTAGGCAGCTTTATGGAATCGGTAATTTTCCCAAATGCAAACGATGTGCGCGAACCATCAAATCAAAGGAAGCGGCATAAATGATCCACTTCCTGACACGGCCAGAACTTGAGGAAATCACCCGACGGCAAAAAGCCGTTGCGATGTTCCGTGCGCTCGACAGGATGCAGATTCCTTGCTTGGTAGACGGCGACGGATGGCCCTTAGTATTACGCTCTAACGTATTGGGCCAGTTGACTATTCCAGAAAAAACAAGACCAAAGACCGCCCCTGACTTTGCTAGCGCTTTTGGTAAAACGCTAAAGGCTGGTTAGACTATGTGGATGGGCAGAAAAAGAAAAGCGGATAATCCTTATCCAAAATACTTCCAGATTAAGCGCGGCTTATGCTTTTTTGTAAGGTGGTGCCCTGAATCTAAACGCGTTATATGGACAAAAATAGGTACTGATAAAGATATACCAGGAGCATTGGCCGAATGGTCCCGGCGCATGAATCTCAGCAAAAAAGTTACTGGCACTAAAGTTGGGGATTTATTATTTCGTTATCGCGTCCGTCTGGAAGACCAGCAGAACCCATTAAAACTAGCCCCAAGAACAATCAAAGATCATTTACGCTTCTTGCGAGAATCCCCTGCCTCTCCTTTGATCAAGGCATTCGCGCACATGGAAATAGACGATCTTGAAAAAAAACATATCGGTGATTATCTTGAATACCACCCATCACCAGTGCAAGCCAATAAGCAGATTCAGCTGCTATCAAGAATATTTCGGTTTGGCACACAAAAAGGCTGGGCAAAAACGAATCCATGTGACGACATCCAATACAACACCGAAAAGCCCAGGGATCGCTATATTCGGCACGATGAATACATGGCCGTCCGCGATATGGCCTCCCCTGTCATTCAAATTGTCATGGATATCTCATACCTCACAGGTATGCGCCAGGGCGATATTTTAAAAATTAGACTGTCGGACATTGACGATGATTATCTGACCGTCACCGAAAACAAAACCGAAAAGAAAGTGCGGCACGAAATATCACCCGAGCTAAACGAGACTATAAAACTAGGGAAAAAACTTCGGCGGCGAGTAACCGGACTGTATTTGATATGCAATCGAAACGGCCAACCTTATACATCTAGCGGCTTTAAAAGTATGTGGCAAAAAACCATGAACAAAGCCCTGGATAAAAGCATCATTGCAGATCGCTTTACATTTCATGATATCCGAGCCAAGCACACCACCGACAGAAATGAAGAATTGTTTGAGGCTCAACTGGCCACTGGACACTTCGATCAGGACATGGTGAAACGCTATATCAGGCACCCATTGGGCAGGAAAGTTACACCTCTCAAAACGACACTTTTGAGCGGAGAATGAGGATTATTTTAGGCAGATTCGATTATTTTAGGCAGATATCGAAAGAAAGCAAAACCGCAGCGCTGTAACTATATGTAAAATATAACGTTTATGGTCGGGGCGAGAGGATTCGAACCTCCGACCACCGGCACCCCATGCCGGTGCGCTACCAGGCTGCGCTACGCCCCGAATTTTAAATTTTGAAGGTATCTACATCGAATGTCTGCAGATAAATTGAATATTCTGATGTTGCTAGTCTTTGAGTATTTCCAGCACTTCTTCAAGTTCTTTTCGAACCTGTTTTACAATCTGCTTACTGCGATTGTAATCTGTTTTTGCATCTTGGCCGGACAGCTTCTGTCTCGCACCATTGATGGTAAAACCTTTGTTATATAACAGATCACGTATCTGCCTCACCATCATCACATCTTGGCGTTGGTAATAGCGGCGATTGCCGGCACGCTTGATGGGCTTTAGATGACTGAATTCCTGCTCCCAGTACCGTAATACGTGCGGCTTGACTGCACACAGTTCGCTTACCTCACCGATGGTGAAGTAACGCTTACCCGGTATAGGCGGCAGTTCGCTATTGCTGCTGGGTTCCAGCATGTGCTTCTACTCGTGCTTTTAGTTTTTGTCCGGGATGGAATGTTACAACTCTGCGTGCGGAAATAGGAATTTCCTCACCTGTTTTCGGGTTACGACCGGGACGTTCGTTTTTAACCCGCAGGTTAAAATTGCCGAAGCCCGACAGTTTAATCTGTTTGCCCGATTCCAACGCTACGCGCAGTTCCTCGAAAAACATTTCAACCAAATCCTTGGCCTCTCTTTTGTTTAGACCAAACTCCTCAAACAATCTTTCAGCCATATCAGCCTTTGTTAAAGCCATACCATCACTCTCTCAATGTTGCGCCAAGTTTTTCTTCTAAATGACTTATCACCGCTTTCACTACAGCATCGATTTCATCATCTACAAGAGTGCGTGAAAAATCCTGAATGGTCAAGCCTATAGCAAGACTTTTTCTTCCAGAATCTACCCCTTTTCCGGTATACACATCGAACAATTGCGTATCCTGCAATAAATCACCGCCCGCAGCAATAACACAATCTATAACTTGTTGTGCGGTCACCTGTTCATCAACAATTATCGCAAGGTCACGACGCATCGCAGGAAAACGTGACAAAGGATGAAACGATGACACATCATGAATCGCCAGAGGGGATGATTTAAGTTCAAACACATAGACATTACCATCCAGTGACAGCTCACTCGCCACAGCAGGATGCAGCTGCCCTACCCAACCGAGACAGTCACCTTTGGCATCAACCAACTTAGCAGACTGACCTGGGTGCAATACCGGATGCTGTGCAGAAACAAAGTTGTAATTTTGAAATTGTTTGCTGGATTTTAATATGGCTTCAACATCACCTTTGATGTCATAAAAGTCTACATTGTGCCCATCTACGTCCCATTGCTCAGGATAAACACCGCCATAAGCCACACCTGAAATAATATTTTCTTCATTTATTTCAGTGTCTTGCTTAACATACTTAACACCACACTCGAATATTTTTACGCGCTTTTGCTGTCTATTAAGATTGTATTGCAGTGTCTTTATCAACCCCGGCCACAGCGATGTTCTCATCACAGAAAGATCCGCAGAAATTGGGTTTTTCAACTCAATGCCCTGCTGCTCCGGATCAAGAATTTTCTGTGTTTTTTGATCAATAAAGCTATAAGTGATAACTTCATTATAGGCTCGATCCGCAAGCAACTGACGAATGCGTGAAACGGGTTTGTCCGCAGCGTGGCTTGAATCAATATGCATAGCAGCACTAGAACCACTATCAGGTAGCTGATCATAACCATAAATACGCGCGACCTCTTCAATGAGATCAACCTCGATTTCAATATCAAAACGAAATGACGGCGATACCACTCGCCACGATGTGCCATCTTCTTTGCTGTTGATTATTTCAATGACGTCTAATCCCAGACGTTTTAGAATTTCGCTAACATCATCATCATTGACTACGACACCCAACACTCGCTTTAATCGCGATGCACGCAGTGTAATGGCTTCATGCACGGGCAAGAACTGTTCTGCGACCACTTCATTAATTGGGCCAGCCTGTCCACCCACGATATCCATCAATAGATTGGTGGCACGTTCCATTGCTACGCGCGGCAAATCGTAATCAACGCCACGCTCAAAACGGTGCGAGGAATCAGTATGCAATCCGTAGTCACGCGCTTTACCGGTAATGCTGGAAGGACTAAAAAAGGCACTTTCAAGAAACAGATCATTCGTGGCATCAGACACAGACGATCTTTGACCACCCATAATGCCTGCCAAAGCAACCGCGCCCTGCTGATCAGCAATCACTAGCGTTTCATCATCAAGCTTAATATTCTGTCCATCGAGTAGTTCTATATGCTCCTGTGCTGACGCATAACGCACATCAATATTACCTTCGAGCAAAGACAAATCGAACGCGTGCATGGGCTGGCCCAGCTCCAACATAAC